>Ga0180433_10000355_pt1 | contig 78214 bp, 69 predicted proteins | sample SS_ome_8_FD_132980 | JGI IMG/M metagenome (GOLD analysis project Ga0180433, IMG submission 132980) | Hypersaline lake sediment archaeal communities from the Salton Sea, California, USA - SS_1_D_1 metaG | ecosystem: Environmental > Aquatic > Non-marine Saline and Alkaline > Hypersaline >...
CGGCGCTGCCGCCACCGGCATGAGGCCCATCGCCGCCATGATGTTCGTGGACTTTCTCGGTGTTGCCGCCGACGAGCTCCTCAACCAGCTCCAGATGCGCTACATGTTCGGCGGCAAGATCAGCCTATCCCTCACCATCCTGGCGAGCATCGGCGCCGGTGTGTCTGCGGCCGCCCAGCACTCCAAGAGCCTCTTCGGTTGGCTGATGGCCATCAAGGGGCTGAAGATAGTGGTACCATCCACGCCCTACGACGCCAAGGGACTCCTGAAATCGGCGATTCGGGAGGACAACCCGGTGATATTCCTATCCCACAAGCGGCTGGGAGGACGTCTCACCAGCCAGATACCGGACGAGGAGTACACCATCCCTCTCGGCCAGGCGGACGTCAAGCGCGAAGGCACAGACGTCACCGTGGTGGCCACCGCCCTTATGGTGCACCGCGCCCTCACCGCAGCCAGCACGCTCCAGGAGGAAGGCATCAGCCTGGAAGTCATTGACCCACGCACCCTGGTACCCCTGGACAAAGAGCTCATCATCGAGTCGGTGAAGAAGACCGGACGCCTGGTCATCCTGAGCGAGGAGCCCCGGACCGGAAGCTGGGCCGCCGAGGTGTCGGCCATCATCGCCGAGGAGGCGTTCGACTACCTGGACGCACCCATCAAGAGGGTCTGCGCTCCTGATACCCCGGTGCCATTCAGCCCCGTCCTGGAGCGCTTCTGGATACCGGACGAGCAAAACCTCATCCAAGCAATACGCGAGATCTGCTAGTGTCCTGTTTCCAAAGTTCGCCGGGTAATCCCGGTGGTTCTAACCATGGGTCTTCTGCAAATCACCATTCCGGCACGTGGATTCCGGGTCAAGTTCGGAATGGCTATCCAACAATGGTCTCGCCCAGAACAATCCTTCCACGTGTTTCAATTACAGGAGGCTAGGCAGCTGGCACCGGTCTCACCCTGACTCCAGGTAGCGCCTGAGTGTAAGTGCGTTCTTCACCGCGAACCCGCCGATGTCATTATTGAAGTAGACGTAGACCCGCGGCACCTTCAACCCGGCAATCCACTGTGCCCACTGCGCCAGCCGGTCTTCGGGATAGCAGCCCCCGTAGAGCTCGTCCGCCCCGTGGAAGCGCACGTAGGCGAAGTCCGCCGTGGTCTCCACCGGCGTGGTGAAGCCAGGCATGTCATAGATGCAGAAGCCCGCGCGGTAACGCCGGAGGAGAGCGTATACCCCATCTTCCAGCCAGGTGTGGTTCCGAAACTCGAACACGTTCTCCATGTCCGCTGGCAAGAGGGCCAGGAAATCCTCCAGGCGCGCGTCGTCCCTCTTCATCTGGGGTGGTAGCTGGTACAGCAGCGGCCCAAGCTTCTCACCCAGCAGCCGCGCCCTGGACATGAAGTTAGCGACCGCTCCGGCACCTTCCTTCAGTCTCTTGATGTGGGTGATGAACCGGTTCACCTTCACCGCAAAGAGGAACCCCGTTGGAGAGGATTCCTTCCAGTTCATGAACGCCCTCTCCGAAGGCAAACGGTAGAAGCTGTTGTTTACCTCAACGGTTGAGAACGAGAGGGCGTAGTGTGCCAGCCACGCCGTCCTGGGCAGCTCGGTCGGATAGAAGGTCTCTTTCCAGTGGTCGTAGTGCCAGCCGGAGGTACCGACATGGTACTCGGTGGCCATCCTCAGCCTCCCGGCCGGATACCCTGACGTACGGGCTACCGCCGGATTATGGTATTTCGCTCCCGCCGCCACCTGCTCCGGAGCAGCTCGCTGGCATCCAGAAGGGCCTGCAGCGTCCGGTAGCGCGAGTCGCTCAGCCTGGGCACGCCCAGCACCTTGGCAGCGTCGGCGGCAGCATTCGGCCCGGCGATAGTGGCCTGAGGAGTTGCTGCCCTTTTCGACCAGGCGGCGTCTATCTTTGCGTCCCAGCCGGTTTCCTCCGTTTGGGAAGGGGCCGCCCCAGTCTCTGCCAGCTCCACCGTCACGTCGCCCGTCTTGCCTGGCCGGGTGACCTTGACCCTGGGGGACGCCTCCAGGAACCGGGTAAAGGTGGAGAACCCCAGGGCACGGAAGTCGAAGCTGGGGTCCAGGCGCTGGAGTGCCTGGTGGAGCTTGCTACCGATCACCCTGCCCTGCTCGTCCCGCGTGGCCTCCACCGCCCGCACAAGAAGCGCGTCAGGACTCTCTCCCTTGTCCGTACGTGTCTTGCCCCGCCGGCGCACCCGCTTCTCCAGGTAGTAGTAGCGGTCACAGGATATCACCAGCGAGTGCGGGGCGGTCTCCTTGCCACCTGCGCCGATTACCGACTTGCCTGCTGCCCGCAGCCGGTTCACCAGGGGAACGAAATCACTGTCCGAGGACACCACCACGAAGGTGTCAACCGGGGACTGGTAGAGGAGGTCAACCGCATCGATGGCCAGGCGTATGTCGCTGGTATTCTTGCCTGAGGGGGTGGCGTGAAAGAGCTGGATGGGCTCGATACCCAGCTCCAGGAGCTGGTCTCGCTTGTTGCTCGCCGCCGACCAGTCACCATAGGCTTTCTTCACGATGATACGGCCCACGTCCGAGAGCTGGTCGAAAAGCCATTGTATAGAGTCCAGGCCAACGTTCTCGAAGTCTATGAGCACTGCAATCTGGCGATCCGCAGATTGTCCGGCAGTGGCCATTACGCCTCCATGCGGGAAATGCGAACACAGTCCGAAGCATATCCCCTATGGCCCCAATGTACGTGCTCCCTGGCCGTTTGTCAAACCGCTGTCTCAACGCTTCCCCTTGGCTCTCACGGCACCAGGTGCGAAGTGCTTGCTGCGGGCCGGCCTCAGGCGGGCATGGCCATCCAGTCAGCGCCAGAGATCGCCTCGCTCCGCTCGTAAACACCCTGAAGAACCACAGGCAAATCATACCATCTTCACCTGCACGCGCTCAGGCACACCGGAGTAACTCGCCGGCGCCACATCCGGCGGCTACCAGACCTGACGGTGGCATACCCTCCGGCACGGTGGTATCCTGTGGTACGAGGGATCCACTTTCCAGGTTGTTCACGAGAAAAAGATGAAGACCCCCCGGCAGCCCATGTTTGATGTCTGTGTCGTAGGGCACGTGACCAGGGATATTATCCGGGCTGGCGGCCGGGAAATGCAGATGCCCGGCGGGACCGCCTACTACGCCGCGCTGGCCATCAAATACCTCGGCCTGAACGTTGCCGTTATCACCAGGGTCAGCCGGGGCGACGAAGGTCTCCTGGAGCGGCTCCACCAACACGGTGTTGCCGTCCTGGTGGGAGACAGCCCTCGTACCACCACGTTCGTCAACACCTATGCCGAGGACCTGGAAGCCAGAAGGCAACGTCTTATTGACCTGGCCGCTCCATTCGCCGAGGCCGACATCCAGGGAGTCGAGGCCAGGGTCTTCCATGTAGGTGCGCTTACCCCGGGCGACGTGCCGCTTGCAGTGATGGCAGCCCTGGCGGCGAAATCACTCATCTCCCTCGATGCACAGGGCTTCCTCAGGCGGATCGACGTTGGGGGGAGCAGCCAGGGAGAGGTCGCCCTTCAGGACTGGCCCGAGAAACACCGGGCGCTGCCCCTAGTAACTCACCTCAAGACGGACGAGGACGAGGCGCGGGTCCTGACCGGCGAGACAGACCCGCAGCAGATGGCCCTCCGTCTATCGGTTCTCTGCCCCGGCGAGGTCATCATCACTCGTGGCAGCCGGGGGTCACTGGTGTACGCGGAGGGGAAGCTCCACCGGATTCCAGCGTATCCCCCCCGCCGGCTCATAGACCCCACCGGGTGCGGGGATACCTACATGGCCGCCTATCTCTACCGGCGCAGGACCACAAACAATCTGACGGAAGTGGGACAGTTCGCCGCCCGGACCGCAACCGCCAAGCTGGAGAGAAGCGGCCCGCTGGCTCCGGCTCCGCCTGATGCCAGCCAGCTCAGTTGATACGTCCATGCCTTACAAAAGCACGCAGCGTCTTTCTGTGCACCAGGATCCAGCCAAACCAGGTGACCACCACCAGTCCCACCAGCTCGGGTACGAACACATTGGGCTTGGTCACAAGGGCATCAAGGATGTGGGGAATCCAGCCCTCGAGGTCGGTGCGCTCGAACGTGACGCCATATAGCGGCCATAGCAACGTCCTCGCGTCCAGCCACATCGCATCCAGGACCAGATGCGTGAAGCAGCCCGTCGCCAGGGCAGCCAGCCAGGTCCCCTTGCGTTTGAGGTGCAAATAGACACCCGGCACAGCCAGCACCAGAGTGAAAAGTAGGGTGTGACAGAATATCCTGCCACTTCCGAAGGTATCCCTGAAGAGGAACGTCCCCACCGGCTTGTCAATGAAATCCGGCAGCAGGCTGCCGACCAGCAGGAAACGCACCTCCAGGCACCGCGCAAGGCGTGGAATCCACCCATCCCGGGCGCTGCCGGGCTCCGCGCCGGCGGACCCCCCGTGCCCTCCCGGCCGCTCCGAAGACGCAGCATGCGGTACTGCACGGGCCATCAGCATGGCCGCGCCGAGGGCGATACCGACATGAGCGAAGGGAAGCATTGCCTGCGACTGCTATCTTATCAGAGCAGCCCCCGCCCGACAATCGTGGCAGCACCGCGGGTTTGACCCGTTGCACGGCCATCTGCTATTATCCGCCCCGTGAGCAGGAACAGGCGTACCCTCCTGCGGGGAAACCGGTGAACGCGACCCAGTTCTGCGACATGCTGGAGAGGCACGGCCTCGACTTTGCCACCGGCGTGCCTTGCTCCATCCTCAAGGATATCATTCACTGCCTGTCTTCACGCCGCCGTATGCCATACGTCGGAGCCACCCGCGAGGACGAGGCGATCGGCATTGCCGCCGGCGCCTTCCTTGGCGGCAGAAGCCCAGTTGTGCTCATGCAGAACTCCGGTCTGGGCAGTGCCATAAACCCGCTGGCATCCCTCGCGATCCCCTACCGCATCCCCCTGCTGATGATTGTCAGCTGGCGGGGGTACGAAGGCAACGACGCCCCCGAGCACCTAGTCATGGGCCGGGTCACCACCCGGCTGCTGGAGGACCTCGGGGTAGACACTTATGTCATGGAAGCAGACGACCCGGAGAGGTCCCTGTCAGCAGCGCTGAGAAGCACAGAGGCAAGCTCCATTCCCGCCGCCGTGCTCCTGAGACGGGGATTGGTCCAATGAGACGCTACGCCGCCCTGGAGGTAATCGCTGGCTTACTCACGCAGACGGACCTGGTGGTATCCTCCACTGGCATGATCAGCCGGGAGCTGTTCAGCATTGCCGACTCCGCCCGCAGCTTCTACATGATGGGCTCCATGGGCCTGGCCTCATCAATCGGCCTCGGCGTCGCCCTCAGTCTGCCCGAGAGGCGAGTGGTGGTGCTCGACGGAGACGGCGCCGTACTCATGAACATAGGCTCTATGACGACCATCGGGCATCTCGCCCCCGCCAATCTCCTCCACATAGTGCTGGACAACCGCGCCCATGACAGCACCGGCGGCCAGCCGACGGCTACCACCACCACCAGGCTGGAGGAAATCGCCACCGCTGCCGGCTACCCATTCTCCCATAGAGTGGCAACCGTTGACGAGCTCAGACGGGCCATCGGCGAGGCAGCCGGAAGAGGGCCTGCCTTCATCCTCGCCGAGGTGGAGAGAGGTGGCGTCGAGGGTATCGCCCGGGTCACGCACTCCCCCGAGGACATCAAGAGACGTTTCCGCGCCGCTGCACGTGGGGTCTGACATGCGGTTCGACCTCTGCCTGCCGGGACGGGTTCTCTTCGGGACGGGGGCGATAGCCGGGCTCGGTCCCGAGGCGACGCGACTCGGTGCCAGCACGGCGGTCATCGTCACGAGCCGCGGCATGCCCGGGCGTCCCGCCTTTGCGGCAGCGATGGAATCCCTGGCCCGAGACGGCCTCCAGACGGGCCTGTTCACCGGCGTGGAGCCTGATCCGTGCCTGGATAACATAGCCGCATGTGTTGAGGCCATTACTGAGCGGGGCGGCGACCTGGTTGTGGGGATCGGCGGCGGCAGTGTCATGGACGTCGCCAAGGAAGCCGCCGCCGACACAGGGCTTCCCCGGATCATGGTGCCCACCACCGCAGGCAGCGGCAGCGAGGTAACCCACGAGGCCGTCTTCAAAGTGGACGGCAGGAAGCGGGCCTTCGTTGACGCCGGTCTTACCCCGGACGTGGCCATCGTAGACCCTGACCTCAGCAGCACCATGCCTGCCCGGCTGGCCGCTTCCTCGGGCATTGACGCCCTGGCCCACGCGGTCGAGTGCTACCAGTCCAAGAGAAGCAATCCCCTGGTCAGGGCGCTGGCCTACGGGGCCTACGAGCTCCTCCGGGATAACCTTGTTGCCGCCGTGGAGGACCGGCCGGGCGCGCGGGCCAGCATGGCCCTGGGCAGCCTGATGGCGGGAATGGCTTTCGGCAACTCCGGGACCACGCTCGGCCATGCCCTCTCCTACCCCATATCTAATCGCGGTGTACCCCACGGGCAGGCCGTGGCTCTCTGCCTGCCCGGTGTCCTGGAGTTCAATCGCATGGAGCAATCCTTCGCCGCCGCTCTCAAAGACGTGGTCCGGCTGACCGGCGGCCACTGGCAGCCGGACTGGGACATCAGCGAGATGACCGAGGAGGTCATGGCCGACCAGAGACACCTGGCCAATAACCCCAGGGAGGTTACCGCCGGGGACGTGCGCCAGCTATTCCAGCAGATCGCGGCCGACTTCCCGCCAGGGCCGGAGTGATGCAGGCACTCATACTCGCCTCCGGCGCAGGCACTAGGCTCCGGCCCCTCACCGACTCCCGCCCCAAGGCGCTCCTGGAGGTTGGCGGCCAGACCATCCTCGACCGCCAGCTGGACAGCCTGACCAGGCACGGAGTCAGTCGCGTGATCATCACCACCGGGCCCTTCCCCCGGATGGTGGAGGAGCATGTGCGCCGCATTCACCACCTGCCAGCCCGGTTTGTCCACAATCCACGGTATGCCTCCACCAACTACATCTATACTCTCTGGCTGGCAAGGGAGCACGTGAGCAACAGTGAGGTGACGCTTCTTCTGCACGGAGACCTGGTCTTCGACCCGGCGGTCGTTGGCCGGCTGCTGGAGGCGACCGGTAACCGCGTGCTCGTCAACCCCGACATCGTGCCTCCGGGTAAGGACTTCAAGGCCCTCGTGGAGAACGACCGGGTCGTCAGGATCGAGGTGAACGTTTCCGGCCCCGGCGCGTTCTTCTGCGCGCCGCTATACCGCTTCACTGCGGCAGGCCTGCGGGCCTGGATGGACACAATTGATGGCTTCGTCAGGCAACTCAAGACGGACCGCTACGCCGAGGACGCCTTCAACGAGGCCTCAGACCGTATCACTCTCCGCCCACACTATGATACCGGCTTCTGTATGGAGATCGACACCCCAGAAGACCTGGAGAAGGCCCGGGAGTTCTTCAGCCGCAGCTAAGCAGGGCTATCATTGCTGCCCGCGCGCGGCTGCGCCTAGTGGAGGCGGTCCATCAGGTTCACCAGCCTGCCCTCCAGGTAGAGCGTCACCGCCTGGTCAATGCTCTGGACGTCGGTGACCACGGTCTCGATATTTCGGCTTCGCAGGCTTTCGTAGGCACCCCACCCCATGCCCCCGGCAATCAGCACCTGGCAGTCGCCGATGGTCTCGGCCATGCTTGTGTGACGAGCATGCGCGCCGGAGTCGTAGCCATGCGGCTGCCCCGGAGCCACCTCGTGCCGGTCCATCGCCGTGAACACGTGGTGGCCCGCCTTGGGGCGGGTCTCCTTTCCCACGACCTCGCCATCCTCCACAGTGACAACCACGTACAGTGGCGCTATCCCGAAGTGCTGGCTGACAGTGATTTCATCTTCGGATACCACTGCTATCTTCATCTGGCACCCCCACCATTACGCTGACGCCTCCGCCCAGAGACACCGCCCCTAAGTGTCTCCCCCACCCCTGAGTGCGCGCATCCTCGCGGCGGATGAGCTGCTGCCTCGCTGCAGCCGGTTTTTCATCTTGCGGTATTCGCGGGTCGCGAACACCATGGTATCTGGCTCCAGGTCATGGGTAAGGCAGACCTGCGGTCCTACAATGGAGTTCGGACCAACCCTTACACCCGGCATCAGGCTGACATTCACCCCCGTCCGGCAGTCGTTACCGACAATAGCGCCGAGCTTGTCCCGTCCGGTGTTCATCCCGCCGTCCACGGAGACGGTGACGTTCTTCTCGTCGAAGCGCCAGTTAGCGAATACGGTGTTCGCCCCGAACGAACACCGCTCACCGATGACGGCGTCACCGACATAGTCCATGTGGAGCCAGCACCCATCCCCGATGTACGAGCCTTTGACCTCGGTGGAGAAGCCGACAACACAGTCCGCACCGACATGGCTGTATTCTCTAACCAGGCAGCTATTGCCGATCACGGAGTTCCGCCCGATATACACCGGGCCCCGGATCACCGCATTCTCGAACACCTTCACGTTCTCGTCTATGACGACGTGACCGTCTAAGACCGCCCTGTCCGAGACCTGGGCCGTGGGAGCCACGTACGCCGGGCTCCGGTGAAGGAGTTGCCTGACCACCGACAGCACGTGCCACGGGTACTTGATCGGAGTCCATGGCCCCGCGTAGGGAACCACCCCGATTTTCTCGCCGCTCCTCGCCATGCCATCCAGGGCACGTTCGTAAACGTCGTCCCGGTCCGTCCTGGCAATACCGATATACCGCAGCAGCTTCTCGGGGTCCTTGTGGAAATGAAGGAGAACGTTGACCAGATTGGAGGGCTCGTTGCCCGCCCCCGGTTTCTCCACTATATGCTTCAGGTTACCGGCACGGTCGACCTCCAGATAGCCGCCGGGGAAATACTCCGCCACCTCCTGCCCGATAACGTATGAGACCGCCCCGCCTTTGGCGGCGTCCAGTAACGCAGCGTAGGCCGAGCCGTCAAACACGTCATTGGCGCTGACAACCAGCACAGCACTGTCCAGGAGCCCCGCCGCACTCTGGAGGGCCCCTGCGATCCCGGTCGGCTCCTCCTGCATGGCCAGGTCAATGGCTATCCCATCGATGCCGGTTGCCAAGGCCTCTATTGTCGCTACGTTGCCCGGATTGGCGACGATCACGAACTTATCAAGCCCTGCCCCACGAGCGAGGTCAATCTGGTGCTCGAGGAGCGTCTTACCAAGGAACTTCAGGAGAAACTTGTCCTCGGTGATGGGGAGCATACGCTTGCCTATGCCGCCACAGAGAAAGACTACCTTCATGTTTCCAATCCGGATACTGTTTTCTTGACTACCTCCACGCCCCACCTCACCAGTCTCTCCGTCTCCGTCCTCGACCCCGATTCCGCCACCACTCTCACCAGCGGCTCCGTTCCGCTCGCCCGGATCAGCAGCCAGGATTCGGCGAACTCCAGTCTCAGTCCGTCCAGCGTGTTGACCGACCGCGCGCCGAAGTCATCCACGCGTCCGAGCACCTCTGCCATTACCGCTTCCTTGAGGTCGTTGGCACAGGGGACCCGCCCCTGGTCATAGTGTAGCCGCGGCATCTGCCTGAATAGCTCTCCCGTACCATCCATCCCAATCAGCACCGTGAGCGCGGCGAATACGGAGTCGGGATACAGACCCATCTCTGGTATTATGTAAACCCCGACCGGCTCCACCCCGATTCCCGCGTCAAGCTCACGCACCAGCTGGGCCACGTGCACATCACCTACCCTGCCCCGCACAACCTCTACACCCAGTCCCTCCAGCGCCAGGTCAAGCAGCATGCCCGTCTCCACGGTAGCCACCGCCTTCCGGCTGCTACTCCCACCCAGCACCAGCCGCGCAACCGCTGCTACCGCCTCATTGAAGCCCGGAAAGCCCTGTTTATCAAGAAAGACCACGCGGTCCGCATCACCATCGAAGCAGACCCCTAGGGCAGCGTTATGGCTGCGTACTATCTCCGCCGTACTTCTGAGTGTGTCTTCCCTCGGCTCCGGGCCCCTACCCGGAAAGCCACCGTCAGGCGCGTCGTTCACCGCGATGACATCCAGGCCCAGGCGAGTGAAAAGCTCGCTGGCAAATCCGGCAGCGGCACCGTTTCCTGCATCCACTACCACCCTGGCTTTGCCCACCGGCAACCTGTCCTTGAATCTCTCTGCCAGCACACCCAGGTATCTCTCTCTGGCCGTATGATCACGCCTCAGGGTGCCCCGAGGCGCAGTTCGGAAGCTCCGCTCGCGACACAACCGCTCTATCTCCGCCTCCTGCTGTCGGCTGTAACCGATGCGCTCGCTCGTGAAAAGCTTGATGCCATTGAATCCCGGCGGGTTATGCGAAGCGGTGACCATGACCCCGGCGTCAAACCCCATGTCCCCGGTGAGGAAGGCCAGCGCAGGGGTCGGCAGGATGCCGATCTCGGTTACCTCAACGCCGGCGGCGCGGAGCCCGGTGCTGACCGCATCCCTGACCAGGTCCCGGCTCAGGCGCGTATCGGTGGCGATACAGACCCGGGAGCCCGCTGACAGAAGCGTGCCTACCGCCCACCCCACCTCCTCGCAGACTTGCTCGGTCAGGTCTTCACCAACCACGCCCCGTATGCCGCTGCTCCCGAACAAAGGCGCAGCCCGTCCCGCTACCCCACCACTACTGGCCGCCATCGCCGTATCTCACTATCGCAGCCTCGCGTCGGGTTTCTCGTCCTCTGTTTTACCGCACCCGCGTGCACATTTTTCTCCTCATTGCCGGGACAACACAGGGCCGATCAGCCATTACCAGGAGAGAGAGCACTGTAGTGTTGCGGGTGGGTTCTGCCATGTAAGAACCTATTGTAGGCCGCCGCCTCACGTAAGTCAATGAGCATTGACCTGCCAGTGGAAAGCCGCACCTGCGTGTAGTACAATCACGGAAACACACCCATGGAATGACACGACAACAGGAAGTGGCGCGGCAGCACGTTCTGCGGGGCTGCCGGAAAGGAGTCCGAGGGTGCCCATCAAGAGAATCGTGGTGGATGTCCTTATCCCGCATGAGCCCGACGTCCTGGAGTTCGCAGAGAAGATAGGCGACACCGAAGGAGTAGAGGGGGCCACCGTCCATGTGATGGAGATAGACGAGCAAACCAAGACGGTGGAGGTCACGATAGAGGGAGCGGACCTCTCCTACGAAGCGATACGTCAGACCATCGAGCAGCTGGGCGCTTCGGTGCATTCAATAGACATGGTGTCAGCCGGAACACGCATAGTTGACTCACATGCGACCGGTCATGAACAGGAATGAGGGGCAGCTTTCTGAGGGGCCTGCTTGACGGGGCGCTTTCAACCCTCGGAGTGGTCATCGGCGCATATGCGGCCGCGCCGTCGGTGATAATCGCGGCCGCGGTGGGTGGCACTATTGCGAACGGGATCTCGAACACGCTCAGCGCATTTTCCGCCGCCGGGTCGGAGCAGTATCGCCAGCTCCGCAGCGTGGAGAAGGCCATGGTCAGCCGGCAGTTGAAAGAGTCTATACTTGACCAGCGCATAGGACGCCGCACCATGCTTGCCGGTGCTGTTGACGGAGTAGCGACCATGATTGGCGGCGCTCTCCCGACGATACCATACGTGTTCCTGCCCCGCCTTCAGGCCATGGGTCTATCCATTGGGCTGGTGGTATTGACAGCAGCGGTCGCCGGTGTGTATCTTGGGAGACTATCCAGGAGGAATCTGCTGCTCTCTGCCCTGAAGATGGCCATCTTCGCGGTGGTGGTGGCGGCAGTCGTATACCTGGTACAGTTGCTCATTGTCGAGTAGTCCTTCAACCTGCAGGAGGAGACGCAGATGTTCAGCCGGATTCTGGTCCCCCTTGATGGCTCGCGCTTCAGCAGCACTGCCGTCAAATATGCCCTGGAGGTTGCCGCACGCTTCGGCGCCCGCCTCATGCTGGTACGCGTGGTTACGCCCGCCACCCCTCACGCCATGTCGGCAACACCGGAAGGTACCCTGAGCCCGATTGCCGCCGAAACGGCGGTCCAGGCGGCACGCCTGGAAGACAGGAGGCAGGCAGACAAGGTGGCACGCTACCTGCAGCGGCGCGCCCGTCAGATAGCCAGGAAGGGCCATGAGTGCTCCTACAGGGTCCTGGTTGGCGACCCTGCCCGTTCCATAGTCAACCTGTGCCACAAAGAGGATATTGACCTGGTGGTTATGAGCACCCGCGGCAGGAGTGGACTCAGGAGAGCCCTGGCAGGAAGTGTCACTGACGTGGTTGTCCGCGAGCCCGGTGTTCCGGTTCTAGTCATCCGGCCAAAGACACGGCGCCGCCAGAAGAAGTAAGTACAAAGTCCCCCCCGGCAACCTGCCTCTCCCCCTTGCTGCGTGAAGCGGACGCAACGGCGGCACCCTGGCATTACCACTGCCCACCAAACTGACTCAGTCCGCTACCCCTGCCAGGAACTCCAGCACAGTGGCATTGAACTCTTCCGGGTTTTCTATGGCAGATGCGTGTCCGGAGGCCATGAGTTTGAGCCTGGAACCCGGTATCAGCTCCTGGCTCGCCTTCCCGCTCTGCGCACCCATCAAGCCGTCATGCTCCCCGGCTATGATGAGTGTCGGGCACCGTATCACGCTGACATCAGGTGGAGCTGCTCCCCAGACCATCGCCCTCATTGCCACCAGATACGCTTTGGGATCGTTCCTCAGCCTTATCTGCTTGTACCGCTCGACTACCTCCGGGTTCTGCTCCGGCCAGCCCGGAGAGAAGACCATGGCGGTGGTCTCGTCCATGATCGGCTCCAGGCCCTCCTTCTCCACGCGAGCCATACGTTCCTCGCGCATCCTGGCCATCTGTGCCATCTCTTCCTGGCTGCGCTGCATGGGGGCGACACCGCTATTGGCTAGGATGAGGGCCTTCACCATCTCCGGATGGTCCAGAGTGAGACCCAGGGCAATCCGGCCCCCCATGGAATAGCCCAGCACATAGGTGCCGTCAATTCCCAGGGTTCTCAGCAGCTGATAGAGGTCCTCCACCAGGATTTCCGTGCTGTATTCCCCTTCGGGTGTCTCCGTCTGCCCGTATCCCCTGACATCATAGGTCAGCACCCGGTACTCCCGTGAGAACACCGGGACCTGGTTCCACCAGGCTTCCAGGTTGTCCCCGGCTCCGTGGATAAGAGTCAGCCACCGCCCGTCTCCGGTTACTTCGTAGTTGATTGATATACCATTCGCCTCGGTTTTCATGTTCTCCTCCTGCACATCATTTGCGCTCGCCTGTCCCCGTGTCCGGGGTCATTCTGCAGGTGCCCCCAGTCTATGAGCCCCACCGTAGCATGTCAAGCCAAGGACTTACCTTCGGGGATCCCACGCGGCGAGCACCAGGCAAGCAAGGGTTGCGCCTGGACATAACCCGTGCTACTCTCCAGGGGAAAGGTGAAGCGAGCGAATACGGTACCGGCATGCCTGAGGTAATCATCATAGGTGCAGGGGTAACAGGCATGAGCATCGCCTACCATCTGGCGAAGCTCGGATGCCGCGATGTTCTCGTGCTGGAGAGAGATACCGTCGGGTCAGGGTCCACCGACAGGTGTGCGGGCGGCATAAGGCAGCAGTTCGCCACCGAGGCAAACGTGCGGCTGTCCATGGAGAGCGTCCGCTTCTTCGAGCGGTTCGAGGAAGAGACTGGCCACCCGGCCGATTTCCGGCAGAATGGCTACCTCCTGCTTGCGACAACCCCCGCCGACCTCAATTCGTTGCGTGCAGCCGCGAGGATGCAGCGCGGGCTGGGCGTGCCGGTGGACCTCCTGACCGCCACGGAAGTGGCCGGGCTTGTCCCGGGTATCAATGTAGAGGACGTCCTGGGCGCGAGCTACTGCCCCACTGATGGCTATGCAGACCCTTACTCGGTGGTGTCCGGATTCGCTTCTGCCGCGAAGAAGCTGGGAGTACGTGTCCGCGAGGACGTGCAGGTCACCGGCATAGAGACGCGAGCAGGGACCGTACGCGGGGTACGCACCACGGAGGGAAGTGTTTTCGCCCCCGCCGTGGTCAATGCCGCCGGCCCCCATGCCGGTATCATCGCGAGCATGGCTGGCCTGGACCTCCCGGTGAGAGCGCTGAGACGACACATCTTCGTCACCGAGCCTGTCTTTCGCCGGCGGAGTCGCCTCGGCGGCCTCAACCGGGCTGACCTTCCCCTGGTGGCCGACCTGCACAACGGGTTCTGGTTCCGGCGGGAAGGCCTGTGCCTCATCTTCGGCATGCGCAATCCAGACCAGCCCGAGGGGTTCTCAACTGAGGTGGACTGGGGATTCCTCACCGATACCCTGGCACGGGTGGCCTGTCACCGTCTCCCCAGCCTCAGCAGCATCGGCATAACCAGAGCGCGTGCCGGGCTCCACTCAGACACGCCTGACTACCTCGCCATTCTTGGCGAGGCACCTGAGCCCCGAGGGTTGTACCTGGCATGTGGCTTCAGCGGTCACGGCTTCATGCACTCTCCCGCCGTGGGGAGGCTCATGGCAAACCTCATCCTGGAAAAAGGGACCACTCCGCCAGAGCTGGAGCCATTCCACCCGGAACGGTTCCAGCAGCAGATCGCTCCCCGGGAGTCGGCCTTCATCTAGCCGGTACCGGCCGGTGACCTACGCTTTCCTGACCCGGCTTTGCCATCCGCCCGCGGCTGGGCATGCCGGGTACCTCCCAAGCCCGCCCGTCCTGAACCGTGAGCAGTGTACCTGGGGAGGGCCTTCCGGGCTGCATACCGGAGACTACCCCTGCGAAAGAGTCATACCTGTACCTATTGACATTCAGACTGTCGGGACGGATAATTGGAGTCAGTGACTCAGCCAAGGACACCCGAGCCACTCGCCGCCATCGTGGCGAACGCGGCCTCCGCAGGAAGGCCTGCAATAGTGGGCGCGGAAGACTGGCGAGGCAAGTGCGGGTGACCAATCAGAGGAATCCATCGGCATGTGTGGAATATTCGCATACGTTGGTGAAAGAGAGGCAGGACCGGTAGTCCTGAGGGGACTCCACAACCTGGAATACCGGGGCTATGATTCCGCCGGAATGGTCACCATCACCGAGGGCTGCTTGCGCATCGCCAAAGATGCTGGAGGCCTTCACCAGGTAGCCGAGAAGCACCGGCTGGGGCAGCTACCCGGCAGAACCGGCGTCGGCCACGTGCGCTGGGCCACTCACGGAGCAGTCACCATGGCCAATGCCCACCCGCATCATGACTGCCACGGCCGGATAGCCTTGGTCCACAACGGCATCATTGAGAACCACCGCGAGCTCCGCGCCAGGCTGGACGGCAGGCACACCTTCGTCTCTGAAACCGACACCGAGGTCATCTGTCACCTCATCGAGGAACGCATGGAGCAAGGGCTGGGACTGCAGGAGGCGGTGTTTGAGGTAAGCAGGGAGCTTGAGGGGTCGTACGCCATCGTGGCCATCTCAGCAGACGAACCCGGCAAGATGGTAGGCATGCGCAAGGACAGCCCGCTCGTGGTTGGAGTAGGCAGAGACGGCAACTTCCTCGCCAGTGATACCATCTCCTTACTCGACGAAACGGACCGCGTCCTGTACGTTGACAACGGCCAGGGCGTGGTACTTAGCAGGGACTCGGTGACAATCATGGACAGCCAAGGCAGACCGGTCGACCAGAAACCCGAACTGATAACCTGGCGGTGGGACCAGGCCGGCAAAGGAGGCCACGACTTCTACATGCTGAAGGAGATACTGGAGCAACCAGAGGCAGTGCGAAAGGCTATCGAACAGGACGCAGAGCAGATCATGGAGATGGCCATCGGGCTTCTCCAGGCGAGGCAGGTAGTCTTCACCGCCTGCGGCACCTCCCGGTATGCCGCCCTCATTGGCAGATACGCCTTCTCCAAAGTGGGACGCAAGTTCAGCGACGTCGTCATGGCATCCGAGTTCGAGTACTTCTCGGACTCGGTGGACAGAAACACCCTGGTCATCGCAGTCTCCCAGAGCGGGGAAACGGCCGATGTCATCAATGGGGTCAGAAGAGCCAGAGAGCAGGGCGCCACCATCTTCTCGCTCGTCAACGTCGCTGGCTCCTCTCTGGCAAGGATGAGCGACAAGGTGCTCTACCTGAACTGCGGACCTGAAATCGGCGTTGCCGCAACCAAGTCCTTCCTTGCCCAGCTATCCATCTTCTATCTCATCGCCTTCAGCATGGACAACCGGCTCAATGAAGGTATGTCCAGGTTGAGGACCATTGCAGACCTGGTTGAGACCAATCTGCATCTCAACGGGCAGGAAGTCCCCAGGATTGCCAGGGCTCTCCGGGACAGACACGACTTCTACTACATCGCCCGGGGCATCAACTTCGCCACTGCCGGCGAGGGTGCCCTGAAGATGAAAGAGATCGCTTATGTCCACGCCGAGGGCATGCCCGCCGGAGAGTTGAAGCACGGTACTCTCGCCCTCGTAGAGCAGGGGACACCCGTCGTGGCCATCTGCCCTCGCGACCATACCTGCGCCGAGACCCTCTCCAACACCGCCGAGACCAAGGCCCGCGGTGCCCACGTTATCGGCGTATCCGACCACAACGACCCCATGTTTGACGACTGGATCAAGGTCCCCACCGTTGAGGAGGTCTTCTACCCAATGGTCTGTGTCGTACCCCTCCAGTTACTGGCATACCACTCGGCTACTGCCAGAGACCGGGACCCGGACAAGCCCCGTAACCTGGCCAAGTCCGTGACCGTGAAGTAGGCAATCCCACTCCCCCCGAAATCACGGGCACCACCGGCTGGCCACGCCACACTCGGCCTCCTGCGACTCCTCAGCCACGATACTGCTACTCCCCGGGCCGATTCCGTCCCTCGCCCGGCACCCGCACCAGTGCCCTCTGCTGTACGGCCACGCGTCAGTTCTCCCGGCGAACTCTTCCGCCATCCTTACGCTTGACTTTCGCGCCCGCAAGTACTGTAGTGAGAAAGAAAGACCCTGGAGAAACCGCTTCCGACCACGCCAAGCTCAGCACCGATGGCAGGAATAAAAACCCGCACCACTGGCAACGGCGAGACCTCACCAGATCCACCAACGCTGGCGGCGGTCCGAAGGCCGCCGACCAATGCCCTGGCAAGGTACGGCTGGAAGCTGTTCCTCACAGCCGGCCTGGTTCTACTTACGGTGTCCGTGGTCACGCTGCCGCGTCAGCCTGGCGCGGAAACGGCCGGTGTCTACATGGCCATTGATACTGCGCCCTCGGGGGAGAGTGTACACGCACAGTATGTCTGTGCTAACGGCAGCCTGCGCAGCAACGGGGACCTGGGTGATTTCCCCACCGAGATAGGACACTGGTATGGAACTAACTACGATAGCCCAGAGCTTACAGAAAGAATAGCAGCAGACGCCGTCCTCCTGCGGCAATACAGAAGCACAGTCTTCCCTCAGCCGGTTCTTATGCTCATTGCATTCTGTCCAAACCCATCCGCCCGGCAGACGCCCTGGGCAGCCTATCAATCCCTGGGTTACCGGCTTGAGAGTGAGCGCGTAGACGCAGTACCGGTTACCGACGATACCTGGATTGCGCAGATTGAGAACCGAGAGCTCTCAGGGCTCCCCACCAGCCTCCCGGCAAGGGTACGCCAGGAGCTCGAGTTCGAGCCGTACCAGGGACAGATTCCGGCCATGGTGCTGGCAGCATATAGAGCGAATGCCAGGGGCCAGGTATTGGAGCGGAGGGTCGTTCTGTATATCTACGTAAGACGGATGGCAATAGAGGGCTACGAGGCCGCCATGATGTGCGTCTCCGCGTCAACCCCGCTATCCAGCGGCTATGATGGCACCGTTGACATGCTCAAGAGATTCATGGGTGAGGCTTGGCCCGCGCTGTTTGTACCTCACAAGTAACCAAGGGCGCCAATACCCATCCGCAACGCGCGGGCTCCCCCGGGAAACCGGGCTGTGTTCGTGTTCTTGCTGGCTGGGCAAGGTACACGCCGATAGAGGAGGGCTGAACCGGCAACAGCAGGCACATTCCAGCACCGGGTGCTATGCACTTCATCGGTTGACCAGAGGAATGCCCTGGGGTAACATGGTAACGTCTATCTTGAGCAGGAGGTTGCCAGTGAGTAAAGAGTGCAGGCATGCGGGTCCGGCCCGCAGGAATAGCGTGACACGTACTTCGCATCATCACGGACTAACCGCCGAGTGAGCGGTCCCGCCGTGACTGGCGGGGCTAACTAGCTCGGCATGCCGCGCACTTAATCACCCCGGGTAGCCGGCCTTGATACCGCACTTCTCTTCCCGAGCGCCTTCTCCAGCGCTGATGCCCTGAGCCTGAATCTTTTCCCCACATTCTGTGTGCTGTGCCTGCACACGTGTCCCGTGGGGAGTCCATGCGCCAGACACTGGTCGGATCCTGCCCTTGATATGAAGGGACAATATCATGCAGTCAACATGCTTGTCGCGAGAGAGGTCACCGGGGCACGCGGCTACCATCGCCACGGTGCCGGTGCTACACCCGGCACATACATGCCCTGGCATGTTGCTGGATGGCCGGAAACTCAACGGGGGGCAAATTCGCCCAGAATTGGGTATTCATACGGATATGCAGGAACCGCTCAGCATGGTAAACACATGCAGGGGTTTGCCCATACTATATCTACGGAGGTGGGTCGCATGACGGCCTTGAACGAACATATTGTCACAGACATAGACCGGGAGCAGGTACTGCGAGATATCGGCTACGAAGATACCGAGAGGGTACCCACGCGCGTCCTGACGCTCCTGGACGACTACCTGGAGACTGTCGAGGTCCTGATTTCTCCGTCATACTGCTGTGTCATCAAAGAAGTGGACCTGGTACACAGTCCGGACAGCGTCCTGGAAGGTGTCGTGCCGGTGCAGAGCAGGGTGCTCTCGCGTCTCCTCAAGCACTGTGACCGCGCGGCCCTGTTCTGCCTCACCATTGGCGAACACCTGGAAGAGAAGGTGAGTGCGCTGGCGGAAGAGGGACACGCAGTGCAGGCACGGATGCTCGATGCACTTGGCTCCAGCGCGGTAGAGAGCCTGGCTGACATCGTGCAAGAAGACGTGGAGGAACTGGCCAGGGCTAATGGTCTCTATTCCAGCCGGCGCTTCAGCCCCGGATACTGTGACTGGCAGATAGACCAGCAGGAGGTACTCTTTAGTGCTCTGGATGGCTGCCAGGCTGGTGTCCAGCTTGGTGAGGGGTGCCTGATGACACCGAGGAAGTCCGTATCCGGTCTCATCGGCATGGGCAGATCGCCAGAGATGGTGAAGGACTACAACCCCTGTCTAACCTGCCCCAGGTTGGACTGCTGCGGAAGGAGAGCCTAGAACATGATCCGCAAGGGAATACCCGGCGGCAGCTACAAACCACTCAGTGACCAGTCGGTGGAGAAGGTGCACCAGACAGCCATGCGCGTGATGGAGGAGGTCGGCTTCGAGGTGAACTCCGAGGCCGCCCTGGAGCTTTTTGCGAATGCCGGAGCAGAGGTTGACCGGGAGAGACGGCTGGTCCGCCTGCCCCAGAAGCTGGCAACCGAGCTGATCCAGAGGGCTCCTTCCACGGTAAAGCTCTGCGGCCAGGAGGAGGAGCATGACATCGTGCTCGGTGGCAACCTGGTGCATGCCGGGACAGGAGGCACCGCTCTCTACATCTACGAGCCGAATAGCGGCACCAGGAGACAGGCCAGCCTGGACGACCTGAAAAGGATCGCCAGGCTGGTTGACCAGCTGGACAACATCCACCTGTTCATGCTGTCCACCTACCCAAACGAGCTACCGGTCGAGCAGGTGGACGTTAACCGGTTCTTCGCCGGACTGGATAACACCGCCAAGCACGTCATGGGGGGTGTCTACACCCCGGGCGGAGTCCGGCAGGTGATACACATGGCCGAGATGGTGGCGGGCTCAGCAGAGGCGCTGAGGGAACGGCCACTGGTCTCCATGATAACCTGCAGCATCAGCCCAATGAAGATGGACGCCCACTATGGCGACCTTGTGGTGACCATTGCCGAAACGGGCATCCCCCTGGTATGTCCCGCCGAGCCCCTCTGCGGTGCCACCTCTCCGGTAACTCTTGCAGGCAACCTCCTGATACAGACGGTGGACTCATTGATGGGAGTGATGCTTACCCAGATCGTCAACCCGGGGACACCGGTTATCTTCGGCTCGGTGGCCACCAGCACCAGCCTCAGTGACCTCGGCTACCTGGCCGGTTCGATCGAGATGGGACTGATCAATGCCGCTGGTGCCCAGATGGCACAGTACTACCGGCTCCCCTTCTACGCCACGGGGGGCATGACCGATTCCAAGGTACTCGACGCCCAGTGCGGGTACGAATCCGCCCTTACCGGGCTCCTCTGCGCCCTCGCAGGCAGCAACTTCATCCATGACGCTGCCGGCCTGATGGAGTTCGCTATGACCGTCTGCTACGAGAAGCTCGTCATCGACAACGAGATACTGGGTATGGTCATGCGAGCGGTGGAGGGCATACGGGTGGATGACGAAACCCTGGCATTCGACCTCATCAAGGAGGTAGGCCCGGGCGGGAACTTCGTCACCTCCCGTCACACTCGCCGCCACATGCGCGGCGAGCACTACCAGCCCCTGCTCAGTGATCGGGACAGCCGCCAGAACTGGGAGGCAGGGGGCATGAAGAGTGCTGCTGACAGGGCGTCAGAGGTGGTGAAACGGCTACTGGAGAACCGCGATCACCGTCTGCCTGACCCGGTCCGGAGCCGTATTCTGGCGGAAATACCAGACGTGGTGGCATAGCCCCGTCCACGCCCACCATCGGAGTGATATCATGACCAGACAGGGAATAGTAGTCCAACCGTACAGCCGGCTCGGCCGGGAACAGGTGGAGAGCATACATCGTGCCTCGCTAAGTATCCTGGACGACCCCGGCATACTGTGCTTCAACCGGGATGCGGCTGAGCTCTTCGGGGACCGCGGCGCGGTGGTTACGCCACTCGACCAGGGCAGCCATGCCTGCTGGTTGCTGCGAATGCCGGAGAAGCTGATAGCCGACACGCTGTCATCAGCACCGAAGGTGGTCACCCTGGGAGCACGTGACCACGAAAACAGCCTGGTGCTGGACGGCGCCGAACCCCGCGTCCATTTCGCCTCCGGTTCCGAGGCAAATACCTGGCTGGATATGGACATAGAGGTCTTCCTCAGCCAGGCCTCGCCCCAGCGCAGCGTTAGCCTGCCGGTGTTCACCAGGCAGAAAGGGACTGTCGAGAGACTCGGTCAGGCAGCCCACCTCTGCGAGCACCTCGCATCCTGGGACAGCTTTCTGCGCACTGTCAATATACAGGACGAGGACATCAACGACGACAACAAGGATGTCAACAAGTTCTTCGCGTCACTGAACGGTACCACCAAGCACGTCATGTCCGGCCTTACCGAGATAACCCAGCTGGACAACGTGGTCAAGATGGCCGAGATTATCGCCGGCGGAGCCGATGCACTGCGCGAAAACCCGATCATCTCCTTCATAACCTGTACCGTGAAGAGCCCCCTCCAGCTGGTGGATGACACCACTCAGAAGGCAATCGAGGTGGCCAGAAGAGGACTGCCGCTGGTCATCTCCAGCTCCCCGCAGGGTGGTTCCACCGCGCCGATTTCGGAAGCAGGCATGGTAGCCCAGATCAACGCCGAAATCATCATCGGGATAGCCCTGTCACAGCTGGTCAATCCCGGCGCCCCGGTGCTCTACGGAAGCGTGCCGGTACGTGCCCGCATGGATGACCTCAACGATTCCTACGGTGTGCCCGAGTTCAGCCAGTACAATATAGACTGCGTGGACATGGCCCGCTACTACGGCCTCCCGTGCTATTCCACCGGGGGCGTGTCCGATGTCTCCGTGCCCGGCATACAGGCATCGGTGGAGAGACTTTTCTCCCACATCCTGGTGGCCCTGTCCGGTGCTCAGTACATCCACTACGCCTTCGGGCTCCTGGAAAGGACCAGCACCTTCTGTCCAGTTCAGGCGGTGCTTGATGACGCACACATAGACATGGTGAAGCGCTTCCTGCACCAGCCGGTGGTCACCGAGAGTACCATCAGCGAATGCCTGGACCAGGTGCGCAAAGTGATGGCCACACCACAGAAGCTGTACGTTAGATTCGTACGCAGCGCGCTGCGCTCGGGCGCGATTACGCCACCCTACCCCTACGAATCGAAAGGGATGACGGACGAAACCCTGCTCCGGGCGGGGGAGAGGCTGGAGGAGATAATGGCCCTACCTCGCAGACCCATAGAGCAGGCGATAGTCGACCAGGTGTTCGCAGAAGTGCCAGGACTCTTGCCCCGGCTACGCACCCGGTGAAGATACAGAAGGAGAACCTATCGTGAGTGAAGAGATCATCAACAAGATAAGGCAAAACGTGGTACAGGGACGTGTAACCCAGGACGACGAAGGCGTGGAAGAGGGACTGGCAGGCCAGCCCGGTGTCACGGAGCTGGTGCAGCAGGCTCTCACGGAAGGTGTCCCGGTCTCTGACATCATCAGCAAGGGCCTGACCGAGGGTATGAGCATCGTCGGGCAGAAGTTCGAGTCCAAGGAGTACTTCATCCCGGACATGCTCACCTCCGCCGAGGCGGTTGGGGCGGCCATGGAGCTGCTGGAGCCACACCTGGCGGGGAGTGGGGTCCAGGCCAAGGGCAAGGTCCTCCTTGCCACCGTGAAACATGACCTGCACGACATCGGCAAGTCGATTGTGGCAACGCTGCTCCGGGGCGCCGGATACAGCGTTCATGACCTCGGCAATGACGTCGATACCGAGGCAATCGTGGAGGCCGTCCGGGCCGAGAGACCCCAGATCGTGGGTCTTTCGGCGCTGCTAACGAGCACCATGGAATCCATGAAAGACACTGTCCGCGCCCTTGAGGACAACGGTCTCAGAGATACGGTGAAGGTCATAGTCGGTGGTGCCCCGGTATCAGAGGAGTTCGCTCAGAGCATCGGTGCCGATGGCTATGGTGCTGACGGATTTCAGGCAGTAGCCGTGGTGGAGAGCCTGGCCTCACAGGCGGCCACCTAGGAGCCAATCATGACAGAACTGAAAGCCTATGACGAAGCACTTCAGAGCGGGCAGTACCAGAAGCCCGGTGGGCTTCTGGGCAAGTATGACAACGTCCGGCGGTTCTGGGAAGACCAGCAACTCGGTCTCTACTTGAGACCCTGCCTTGAACAGCTCGTGGCCGACAAGCGACACCGCCGCCAGAAGTTGCGCATCATCGACATCGGCTGTGGCAACGGCGACGGGTTCGACTTCATCACCCACATCTACCACAGCGCAAGAAGCCTGTCCGCCGCCGACTCAAAGATCATCACGCCCGAGATGCTGGACGCATACGTGGGGGTCGACATCAACGAAGGGCTACTGGAACAGGCCCGGGCAGGCTTCGCCAATCAGCCGTACATGAGATTCATCCAGGGCGATGTCAACGAGTATGACTTCGCCCGGGAAGAGGCATTCGATCTCTATCTGGCCAACTACGGGACTCTTTCACACAACGAGGACTCACAGACCGTCGACCTCCTCGCCCGGATAGCCAGCCAGAGCAGGGTGGGGGCTACTATCCTCATCGACTGGTTGGGACGCTACTCCTACGAGTGGCAGACGCTCTGGACGGAGAACCCCGCTGAAAACCGCTGGATGGACTACATCATCTCCTACATCCACGCCGGCAGCGGCACGGACACCGCTGACCTGACCAGCTTCCCACTCAGGATTATGTCAAAAGCAGAAGCCGAGAGGGTCTGCGATGAAGCCGCAGAGAAAGCAGGCGGGCAGCTGGTACTTCGCACACTCGCCGACCGCTCCACTTTCGTAGGTCGTCATATAGACACTGCCCAGTACAACCCGCATGCCCAGCCGCTGCGCCGCATGGTGAACTCGCTCTTCGAGCCGGACCTCTGTACCGACCTGGGGCAGCTACGGTTACAGTACGTTCCGCGGCAGGGCTTCCACGAGGTGAACTCATACCACGCCGAGTTCGCTCGCTGGTGGAACCACCTGGTTGACTGCACCGGGGCAATGATGGCGGGGGACTCTCTGCCGGATACGGCCTCACAAGTCCCACCGGTGGTCAAGACCATGTTGCACATCATGGAGAATGTGGTGAGTGCAGGCCGAGAGACGCCGGTCGGCAACCCGCGGGCAAGCCTGGTAGAGCCCCAGCTTGCCTATTGCCTCAGGGAGCTCGAAAGCGGTCTTCAGAAGGGGCTCGGGTGCGGGCATGGCCTGGTAGCCATTCTCCAGGTCACTGACTAGACCGGCTCGCGGTATGGCAGCACCGAATGAATGACGGAGAAGCAGAATGAGTGGATTCGCGGTTATGCTCGGAGCCCCCGAGGACCGGGCTTTAGAGACCATGATGGTGAGGATGGCCCACCGTGGCCCCTTCACCTCCGGCGTGTTCCGGGGTGACGGCGTGGTCATGGCACAGAACTACCTGCGTGCTGACGGTGCCACTGCCGACGCGCAAGTACCGGTCCGCAGCCAGGCCAATCCGCGGCTTGTCATCTGTTATGACGGCCAGATGGGCAACTGGCCCGAGAAGGCACGGGAACACGGTGTGCCCGATGGCCCCTTTCGTGAGGAGCGCCTGCTCCTGACTCTGTACGAAAAGTACGGCCCGGACCTGCTGGACCACCTGGATGATGCCATCTTCGCCCTGGCCATCTGGGATGGAGAGAAGCTCTTCGCAGCGCGTGACCTCCTCGGTATCAAGACCCTCTTCACCGGTAGGAAGGGAGATTCTCTGTACCTGGCCTCCGAGCTAAAGGCTGTCCACGAAGTCGCTGACGAGGTACAGGAGTTCCCCAACGGGTGCCTCATGGACGAAACCGGCCAGGTTACCCGGTTCGCCGAGCTCCCCGAGACGCCGCCCGAGTTCACCGGTTCCAGCGTTGACGTGATGGCTGAGTCCATTCGCTCGATAATAGAGCGGAGCTTCAGCAACCGCATAGACTTCGGCACTCCCACCGGGGGACTCCTCAGCGGTGGGCTGGATAGCAGCGTCGTGTGCTACGTAGCCAGCCAGGCGAACCGTGCCAGGTTCGGGCCACAGGCACGGCTGAAGACGTTCGCGGTGGGCCTCGGCGAGACCGGCGACGTTATCTCGGCGCGGGAGGTCGCCCGCCACATCGACTCAGACCACCACGAGCTCCTTGTAGACCTGGACCAGGTTCTGGAGGTGCTGCCGGAGGTAGTCTACTACCTGGAGAGCTTTGACCCTTCGCTCGTACGAAGTGCCGCCTCCAACTACCTGGTGTCACGACTGACCCGGGACGAGGGTATCGAGACCCTCCTGTCCGGGGAGGGCGGAGACGAGGTCTTCTGCGGCTACAAGTACCTGGAGCAGTACCCTCACGAGGAGATGTTCGCAAGGCAGATGGAGTGCCTTGCCTACCTGCACAACAACGCCTCACTACGCCTTGATCGGATGAATCTATGCCACTCCGTGAAGGTTGTCGCCCCACTCATATCGGGGGAGCTGCTGGGCTATGCCATGACCATACCGCCGGAGTACAAGCAGAGACCTCAAAACGGCGGCAGGATTGAGAAGTGGATCTTCCGCAAGGCCTATGAAAACGCCTTGCCGGAGTCCGTGGTCTGGCGTCCCAAGGCAGAGTTCTCCCAGGGGTCCGGCTCCGCCGCCGCCCTGGCGGCTCACTTCGAGAGTACGATTCCGGACGAGGATCTGCGCGAGGTACAGGTCACCTACCCAATCATTCGCAGCAAGGAGGAGCTCCACTACTTCCAGCTGTTCAGGGAGCACTTCGGCACCGACCACGCTGTGCAAACGGTGGGCCAGTGGGTGTCCCTGTAGCCTGCGACTGCCCCTAACAATGCCCTCCGGTCACTGTAAGGCAGAAGCCTGCCCCTCCCTACCCTCCGAACAGGCTTCCGTCTGGGCGCAGGCTGACTCCAGACTGGCCCAATCCCTGACACAGAGTTGCGGGTTTTCTTACCCGGCCCTCACTTTGTTACCAGACTGTAACCCTCCCTCCTGTATCATCAGTGTGATACGCCCGTACCGGTATCGTATGAACGGTTAGACTGGGAGAGATGGCCAGAGAGGCTATCCACGACAAAGCTCCAGGTCAAGGGAGGCACACATGATGAAGCGAAGGGCTGCAGTTACACTATCCCTAGTGTTGACGGCCACGGCACTTGTCCTTGCGAGCGCCTGCTCCAGCCAGGCTCCAGGTGCCCCCACCGAGGTCAAGAGCCCCGCCGAAGCTCGGCACGCTGCCCTTTTCTATGTCCAGGAGCAATACGGGCAACGTGCGCCCGTCCCCGGTGGGGAGTGGGAGGTAAAGGATGCTACCCCGGAGGGTCTTCTTGGCAGAAGCGTGGTAGAGTTCACGAAGGACGACTGGACGGTGGAGGTATCCAATCCGGTGGTCGCCCCTGAGCACATCAAGTATGATGTCACCCTCAAGAATACCGAGTCCGGCTGGTACTGGCACGGAACCGTTGACCCCGAAGCCCGGGTCACCGAGCTGGTCCCCTTCCAGGAGATCACCCAAGAGAACAGTCGGAAGATCGCCGAGCAGTTTGTGAGACAGAGACCCACCTTCGTCTTCGATGGTATGGAAGAGACCCTTGTCCTCGCAAACACGACCGGCACCGCAAGCAAGACGGTATCCGAAGAAGGCGCCTCTCCGCAGAAGACCGGCTGGGAGTTCACCTTTGAGTTTGACAGCAGGCACGCCGGCTACGGGGACCGAACCGGCCAGATGCTGGCACAGGTGATCACCCACCATGTGGCCGTCGTCTCGGTGGTGGACCTCGAGGTCACGTCGGCTATAATGGATGGCCGGTGGGATATGATACAGCAGACAGAGAGCCAGAGATTCACGGAGGCGAAAGCCCGCCAGATAGCCGAGGGCTTCGTGGAAAGCAGCCCCACCTTCGTCTACGACGGTATTGAGGAAACCCTGGAGCTGGTGGAGACTCTTTACCCGGACATGGAGAATGCCTGGCAGTTCGTTTTCAGGTTCGAGAGTCGCCACGCCGGCTATGGTGACCGGAGCGGCCAGATGCTTGCCCAGGTTATCACGCCCCACGAAGCCATGATAGCAGTGGAGAGAGACCAGGTGAAGTCAGCCGTCATGGACGAGCGGTGGAATATGCTCAGGCAGGAAATGCTGGACAGCTAGACACAGCGCGCAGGACGGCGCGGCGGCGATGCCGGGTATCCGCAGGGAACACCTGCTGCTACATGCTCAGAACTCGACGAACCGGTACCCAATGCCACGCTCACCCAGGATGTACCTGGGGTGCCTGGGGTCCTTCTCCAGCTTCTTGCGCAGGTATGTTATGTAAAGCCAGAGGTACTGGTCCTCGTTCCTGTACTCGTAGCCCCACACTCTTCGCAGAAGTGTCTCATGGGTGAGAACGCGCCCGGCATTGCTCACCAGGTGGTATAGGAGACGATGCTCGGTGGGCCTGAGCCGCACTTCGTTGCCCCTGACCCATACACGCCTCCGGGCAAAGTCAATGGTGAGCTCATCGTCCACACGTATCGCCGTCTTTGGGGCTGCGGTCGGTGTCTCCGCCCTCCTGAGAGCCGCCCTCACCCGGGAAACGAGCTCCCTCGGGCTGAACGGCTTGGTGACGTAGTCGTCCGCGCCCAAGTCAAGCCCCTTTACCCGGTCCGTTTCCTCACCCTTCACCGTAAGCATGATCACCGGCACGGTCGAGACCTCACGAATTGCCTTTAGCGTCTCGAAGCCGTCCATATCCGGCATCATTACATCCAGGATCACCAAGTCCGGCAGCTCCGCGGTAACCTTGGCAAGCGCCTCGGAGCCGCTGGAGGCAGTTATTACCTGATACCCCTCCAGCTCAAGGTTCATACTGACCGCCTCGGCTATACGAGGCTCGTCGTCAACCACCAGTACCGTTCTCTCCCGCACAGTCTTCGCCACCATAGTCCCGAAATCGCTGCTCCTAACGCGGATGCTCTCGCTCCTCCAGTTCGGCCCTCGGCAGGGTGAACAAGAAGCGAGACCCCCTGCCGGGTCTACCCTGCGCCCAGATCCTTCCCCCGTGCGCCTCAACAATAACCTTGCAGATGTGCAGACCCAACCCTACTCCCTGAGTCGTCTTGAGGAGAGCATTGTGCCCGCGGTAGAAGCGGTCAAAGATGTGATCCCGCTCAGCCCGCGTAACACCGATCCCTTCGTCGGAGACACTTATCCGAACCATACGCGAGAAGGCCTCCCCCTTCACGGTTACTGTGCCTCCCCGCGGTGAGAACTTGACCGCGTTCTCCACCAGGTTGATAAGGACGTCCTCCAGCTTCTCGGGGTCGGCATCCACGGGCGGGAAATCGGCGGGGAAATCGATTTCCACCTCATGCCGGTCCGACGCGCCGACTACTCTCTCCACCACCCTGTGCACCAGCATGGGCAGGTCCAGCGCCAGCCGGTTCAACGACAGGGTAGCACTATCAAGCCGTGACACGTAGAGCAATCTGCTCACCAGCTCACTCAGCCGATCGCTCTCCTCCTCGATTGCCCGCAGCTTCTCCCTGATCGTCTCTTCATCCCAGGTGATGTCACTTCGGGCGAGAGTGCTGGCGTACGCCTTGATGATGGAGATCGGCGTCTGGAGCTCGTGTGACGTCATTGCCAGCAGCGTGGTGTTCAGGGCCTCCACCCCAGCCAACCAGCCGGTGTCCCGCACGTTCACCACTACCGGTAGCGCAGTGTCCACCCCGTGGGACGGCACAGAGTATCTCAAGGCCACGTCCACTCTCCGGCCATCCCGCGTGCTAAGAATACCATCCAGGCTGGAGAGGCCTCTCATGTCTCCCAGTACCGGACACCTTGTCTGGCAGAGGTTTGCGCCGTGGCTGTCTTCCAGTGCGAACACCTCGTAGCAGTACCTGCCGATGGCTTCATCTCTGCTCCAGCCGGTGATGCCTTCCAGGGCGGCATTGAAAGCCAGTATCCGGCGCTCGGAGTCAATCGCCAGAATCCCATCGGCGCTGTTCTCCAGAATCAACTCGGTGCGCACACCCGCTTTGGCGTGCGCTGCCGGCTGCCGCCGCTCACCATCCCTCATGCCGCCGCCTGCTGCCCCCGGTAGCTCACCTGCTCGCTCCATCGGGCGAGGCCTACCTGTGCCCACCACATGCTCCCTGATACCCCGTCCCAAACAAAATCCAAGGCTTCTCTAGTCAGAATCCAAGGATTTTCTAGCCTCATTCTAACACAGGCTGCCGTAGACTGTAATTGTAGGGCGAGAGGCTCGGGCAGGAAGGTCCACCCGGCAGATAGCATACACCGGGGGAGACGAGAAGGAGATTGACATGGCAGGGGTTGTTGGCTTGCTCAAGAGGGTGACGGGTAAGCGGCCCGCCGAAGGGGAAGACCAGCGTCCGCTCTCGGACGAGGTCCAGGCCTACCTGGTCAGGGAGTTCCGCCTTCCGCCGCCAGACATGGCGGACCTGCGTTGCGTGCTGCGTCGTGAGTCACTGGGCTCAGCGGTCAAGCTGATCCGGATATTCGACGCCGCCAAGGCACGGCGGCAGGGCATAGCTGTCAGGAGCTTCCAGGACCTGGGCAGACATCCGGATCTCATTCTGTTCTACGGGCGTCTCAGCAAGCGCGGGGTGTCCTACCTCAAGCGGGAGTACCGAACACTATCCTCACGCTCAAAGATGTGACCGGTGGTCCCTGTGCACGGGCAGCCGGAGTTCTGGATGTCATCCGGAGCACCAGGGGTTACCTTCGAGTCCTGTTCGTGAGGACGTTGCCCAAAGGGGGCGTACTTCTGGCCAGGCACACGATACCTGCGGGGCGAGGACATGCTCGCAAGGTAGCGCAGAGTCCCGCTGGTACTATCTCGGCGATGCGATAAGGAAGGGAACTGGTGAAACCGGAAAACGGACACGGCAGCATTGAGAACACCGCGGCGGCAGGCTCTGAATCGGGGCGGCTTGCACTGTGCTCGAGGCTAACGGCCCAGATGGGAGCAGGATTCTCGTCTCTCCTGGGCATTGATCTTGCCAGTGCGAAGTCAGACGAGGCGTTCAAGTGGCTCCTGGCTTGTACAGTCCTCGGCTCGTGCCATCAGGAAAAGGCAACCTGTGCGGTCTACCAGGACCTTGAGACGGCGAACCTTGTATCTACCTACAGACTGCTGACAACCAGCTGGCAGAGCCTTATGGACATACTGGACCGGAGCGGGCGTATAAAACACAGCTTCAGCCTCGCTATCGGATTGCCGCAGACGGCAGCCGCTCTGAACGCGGAATACGCGGGCGACCTGAACCGGCTGCACTTCTTCGCCAGAGACGAACGGGACCTGGAAAAAAGGCTGGGAAAGCTGAGCAAAGCTGTAACGCCCGCCACGGTAGCCCCGTTCCTGAGAGGGCTGAGGGACCTGTGGGAAAAGGCCAACCCGCCGCTGGCAGGAGATACCCTGACCGCTTCCGGGAGGCTGGGCTTGACGTCCTCGCCAAATGCCACTGTGGCCCTGGAAGAGCTACGGATGCTGTGGGAGGACATGGCAGAGGACCAGCTCAGGTTCTCGGACCTGGAGGCAGCACTGACCAGGCTGGGTCGGGACTACTGCCGCAAACGGCGGTGCCATGTTTGCCCGGTGAGAGAGGAATGCCCGAACGGTGCCCGGCAGCCCAGGCTCGAAAGCTAGAAAACCCGGCTCCGCGCGAGACGGCCCTGCGCCGCGCCGGGGCAGAGATAACCTGACCAGCACACATCGGTGAAAGCGGGAGGCACACGGTGAGCGACCATAGCAAAGGGAGCAGAAGGCTGCGCAAGCAGGCCAGGGCGGCGAAAGAGCGGTTCCAGCAAGGACCCACCCACCCCAGTCGGCCCTCAGAGGGACGTCCGCGGCAGGAGAGCTCCCACAAAAACCGGGACAGGGAAACCCAGGGCCCAAATAACGCAAGGAGACCGGCCTTCCCCGGGCCCATGCAGCCGGGTCACCGTGCAGCTCCGGTGCCTGATCAGCCGCGCCGGTCACGCACAAGGCCCACCGAAAGGACTGGCGGCAAGGGATTCTAGTGCAGGTCTCGGGGTTATCTGTTCGAGCCCTGATGGACTTCCGGGTTTCCCCTGCTGCGTGTACCATACACTGGTAGCTGGTAGACGCACGAGTCGAGCCGGGGCACCGGATAGCTGGCAGAGCGGCCTACGGATACCGCCTGCCCGGGTAATAGTAGTGTAGCAAGGAGAAAAAGCGTTGTCAGTAGTCACCGAAAGAGCAGGGCTGTTTACACGATTCTCCGATAATCCCATCCTGACAGCCAATGACTGGCCATACCCTGCCAACTCCGTCTTCAACGCAGGTGCCACCAGGCTCCAGGACGGCTCAACCCTCCTACTGTGCCGGGTAGAGGACCTGCGGGGGCATTCTCACCTGTGTGCGGCAAGATCTGAGAACGGGATCGACTGCTGGACGATAGACCCCTGTCCGACTCTCACGCCCAGGCCTGACACCTATCCCGAGGAGATATGGGGAATAGAGGATCCCAGGATTGTGTTTCTGCGGGAGCTCGGTGCGTACGCCGTGACCTACACGTCCTGGTCAAGAGGCGGTCCGGGGATTTCCCTGGCCCTTACCACCGATTTCAAGGACTTCAGGCGCATGGGAATGGTCATGCCCCCCCACGACAAAGACGCCGCTTTCCTTCCCAGGCGGCCGAACGGCCACTGGGCGATGATACACCGGCCCAGCACCCCGGGTGAGGACTCACACATCTGGATCTCATACTCACCTGACCTGAAGCACTGGGGCCAGCACAGAATCATCCTCATGGCAAGACGGGGTGCCTGGTGGGACTCCGGCAAGATCGGACTGTCCTGCCCGCTGGTGGAGACCCCGGAAGGCTGGCTCATGATTTACCACGGTGTCAAGCAGACTGCCTCCGGCACCCTGTACCGGCAGGGGCTGGCCCTGCTTGACCTGGAGAAGCCAGAGCGCTGCCTGCTCCGTGGAGACCAGTGGGTCTTCGGGCCCGAGGAGCACTACGAACTGGTGGGCGATGTAGGAGGCGTCGTCTTCCTGACCGGGTACACTCTTCGAGATGGCGGTGACACGCTCTACCTCTACTACGGAGGTGCGGACAAGTGCGTGGCCCTGGCCACGGCAAGCACTCGAGGATTACTGGACTGGATCAGGCGGTATGGTGAACCCCACGCAGCCATTGACAGCTGGTTCTAGGAAAGACCGGGCACGACTGCATACCAGGAGCATGTTGGCCTCTGGAGATGTGCCTGGTCCAGCGCAGAGAATAGGGGAAGAACCCAGGCCGGAGGGATGTCTTCTTTGCCGGTGTGGGGAATGTGGAAAGGAGGAGCCAAAATGACATCCATCTACTTCGCGGGGCCGTACCCACCCATAATGTGCGGCATTGGTGACTACACGGAGTTCCTGGCACGCAGGAGTCCGGCCGGAAGCTGGGGTACACTCTCCTTCAACCTGCTGAACTACGGCACCCCCCTGACACCCGGCCGTGGCTCGGAGCACGCCGGGGTCTGGTACGGCATACCGGACCGTCACAGCTATAGCCCCACCGTTATGCTTCAAGGTCTTGAAGCACTCGGAGCAGGCCAACGGAACTCCGTCCTCTGGTTTCAGCACGAGTTTGGTGTCTGGCCGGACCGGCTGCGGTTCGTGGAGATGATCAGGCCCCTGGGCATCCCCACGGTGGTGACCTTTCACACTCTCCATTTCCAGAGCGCCGAGACACCCGGCGGTCTGCGCTGGGAGCAGTATGACTTCCTGCGAATCTTGCTCCCGCACGTTGACGCCATCACTGTGTTCAGCGAAGGAGTTCACCGGGCGGTGACTGCCGCGTTCCCGGAGCACACGCGTAAGGTCCATGTCATCAGGCACGGCATACACTCTTACCCCCAGGTTAGCCGCCTGAGCCGGAAAGAGGCCAGAGAGAAGCTCAACGACTACCTGCTCTACGAGTCCGAGGTCGACCTCCAAACGAAGGAGCGGCTGCACCGCCAGCGCGTGCTCCTAGACCCGAAGATGGTGATAATAGGTCAGACCGGCTTCCTTTCTCCCAACAAGGGCTCGGAGCTTCTTTTCGCTGTCAGGGACGGCCTGCAGCGTCTACTACCGGACAGACAAATTGTGGCCATGCGCATCGGCAAGCCCAGGGACCAGGGCCAGCTGGACTACGCTGCCCGGCTGCAGCAGTCCCAGCAGGGCAAGCCCGGCTTCCTGCTCAGGCTGCTGCTCCCGGAGGGAGTTCTCCCTCTGGCTCAGCGTGCCTTCGACGCTAACTTCAACTGGCCGGTGGAATGTACTCAGAGTGGCGTGCTGGCTCACGCACTGGGTGCGGGAGCAGTCGTGGCCGCCCGGGACCTGGAGGGGGTCGGGGAGGCCCTCAAGGATGCCGGAGGCGCCACCGATACCAGCCTCCGGCGGCTCATGCTCAAGATGAGGAACATCATCCTCAACCCGGAAATCGCCGAAGGGATAGCGGAAAGAGCACTGAGGTATGCCGCAGAGTACTCTTGGGAAAACCAGGCGCGCCGGCACTTCGAACTGGCCAGCCGTCTCCTGGCCCCGGTGTCTGAGCGGTCGGCACCTCGGGTGCCCTTCGAGGGCCATGCTCTGCCAATGCCTGCAGCCAGGGGGCTTGAGAGGGAGCGATACGCCGGTTCCATGGTCTCGCGAGCACGGCAAGCCTGACCCAGACCGGCACACTACTAACTAGCGAGCAGATGAACTAACATGATGGGAGACAGACTGGTAATCCAAGATATACATATCCGTGCCGCGGCAGAGATAGCTCGTTTGCTCCTGCCCCGACTCACCCACTGTCACGGCAGACTCATCATAACCATTGCTGGAGAATCAGGCAGCGGGAAATCGGAGATGGCGGTTGCCCTCTCCAGAGCTCTTTCTGAGAGCGGCATGGACAGCCTGGTAATCCAGCAGGACGATTACTTTGTCTGTCCGCCCGCGGCGAACGCCAAAAGACGGCGGGAAGACATTGGTCGCGTGGGTCTCTCCGAGGTGAGTCTTGCGCTGCTCGACGAGCAACTCCGTGCTATGTCGGCAGGAGAAGGCAGAATCGACAAGCCCCTGGTAGTCTTTGACCAGGACCTGATTACAGAGGAGACAGTCGAACTCAATGGAGCGAAGGCCATAATCGTCGATGGCACCTATACGACTCTCCTGGACAGCGCCGACGTGCGTATCTTTATTGACCGGACCTACGTGGACACAATGGAGGCAAGGCGGCGCCGGGCAAGGGAGGAGCAGGACTCGCTGCTGGAACGGATACTGGAGATTGAGCACCACATCATATCTCCGCACAGGCGCCAGGCCGATATCGTTGTCACGCGAGACTTTGACATCCACGTGGTGGGAATCAGACCGGAAGATATGGTAACATCTGCACTAGCCCCATAGACCGGGTGGAATCCGCCCGAGCGCTGCTCTCGGGCACGGGCTGGCTTGTGAGGATGCGGTCAGCAGGGCAGGCCGGGGAGACGGTCAGTTGCAGGCGACGGTACCGGAGCCACCCGCTGTGGCCAGAACTGCCCTGGCCTCCCTTCTTTGCCCTTGCGGGTATGAGGCCGCATTCCTGCCCAGGCCGGGGCTCAACCTGCCAGGTAAGCCCACGAGTGGCCCGGGGCACCCGGGTGCGATAACGTCACGGAGGTAACAGGTGAGCGATCCTTCGCCTGCCCGTAAGGCAGACCCGCCTCCCGGGTCCAGGAATCACCCTGAAGCCGGATCCCCGCGCCGGCCATCATATCCGGCGTATCAAGAGGCTGAGCAGACCTACCGGGAGATCTCCACGGACGCCCTGTCCCGGGTACAGCAGATCGGCACAGCCGACATCACCATAGGCATCTCATTTGGCCAGGATGCAGGCAGTGCGGAACAGACCGTAGAGACGGTCATCCAGGGACTGACGGAGTTCTATCCTGACCAGAAAGCCGTCATACTGGTGGTGGGTTCTGCCGCCCGCCAGGATGCCCTGGAATCTATTACCCACCTGTCTCGCAAACGCGGCATTCACACGGTAGCGCTTCTGCTGGACGACGAACGGCTGGAAGGATGGGACTGGCGCATCCGGGCCATGTTTGACATGGCCGGGTCCCTGGGTGCCCACCTGGTAATACTGGATGGCAACCTCGGAAGCCGGGTCACCGGCGGACGCAAAGAGGGACTGGCCCCGGACTGGGTCCGTCTCCTGCTTGACCCAATCATAAAGTGGAACATGGACCTGGTGGTCTCCCGCTTCAACCGTCACTACCTGGAATCACCTGTCTGCGCGCATCTCGTATTCCCCCTGGCGAATGCCCTCTACGGCCGCCCGGTCCATGACCTCGTGGGTGCGCAGTGGGGTGTCTCCCGGGACCTGCTTCTCACCTATCCAGACATCATACGCTCAGCAGGGGCAGGCGGTGCACGGCAGAGCGCCGACCAGTGGCTTATAGCGCAGGCACTGAGTGGCGACACTCGACTCTGCGAGGCCCACCTGGGCACCAGGTTGCCCACTTCCCCACCAGCGGAGACAGGCCCCCTCGCCCGGCAAACCACCGAGGCAGTGTTTCAGCATATCGTGGCCAATGACCAATTGTGGGCGGGCCCCGATTCGGCGGCTGCGAGTGGCCTGGTTCAACCCCCGTTCAGCTTTGGCGCCATGGAAATGGATCACGCCCTCCCCACCCCAGTGAACGTGAACACCGCCTCACTGGTCGTCAACTACAGGCAGGGACTCAACCGGTTCCACACGCTCTACCGCAGAGTCCTGGGCACCAAGACCTTTGACCAGCTGGAAGCTCTCGCGGCTATGTCGCCGGCGGACTTCCTTTTCCCCGCGCACCTGTATGTGGGGATCGTCTACGATTTCCTGCTAGCTTATGCCTCCAGAGAGGACTTCACCAGGGGAGACCTGGCAAGCGCCTTCGTTCCGTTATTCGAGGGACATGTGGGCAGCTTCGCCCGGCACCTGGCAACCTTCAAGTCCAGGCTGTATTCCACGCTGCCCGAGGAGGCGGAGCGGCTCGTGTCACTGGAAGCCCGGAAGCGGCTCCAGGAGCTAGCGGAGGAGTTTATCCGGCAGAAACCGCACTTCCTGACTACCTGGCGGGCAAAGCGTGAAGCCAGCCTCCCACCGGTCCCCAAAGTGACCTACCGTGAGTTCATTCCGGGGGTGCCGCTGGTAGTGCCGCTTGAACTCACCAATCCCGAAGGCTGCCTGGTCACCGCGAACGGGGTCTATGACTCACTCTTCCGCCGGGCAAAGCAGCAGTTCGAGGAATTCGTATACGACAGGCTGCACACTCCACCGGGTGCCAGCTCCCTTGAGATCGGCAATCACGTTCGGGATTTCATGAGCCAGGTGGAGAGAGAGCTGGACCGCACCCTGCTACCGGGAGACCTTCACAGCCCGGAAGGAACACGAAGCGTGACGGCCGCCATATTCCTCGAGTTCCCCCGGGAACCCACCTTTGCCCTGACCCAGGAGATGGCCGCATGGCTTCTTCGCCGCCATCCTCCCCTCTACCTCCTGACCAGGCTCGGATATGATAACCTGAACGCTCTACTCAGGGAGTGGGAGCCCAGAGATGTGCTCGCGCTGGCAGACTGGCACGAGGAGTACGGCTACCGGCAACGGCTATGGATGTCCATCAGGGAAGAGGCCCGGCGCGAGCACTTCGAAACCTGTGAGATCACCTCGCTGGTGGTCCCCTACGAGGACCTTCCCTCGATCGTCGAGACAGGGGAGTCCTCCGCCCTGGACAAGATCGCGGGACGGGTCGTGGTGAGTACTCTTCCCCCAGACCTCGGGGGACATTTCCCCAAGCTGAGGTATCTCACAACCATCGCCAAGAACATCATCGAGGCAGAGGGATTCGGCCGGGCATGGCGAAGATTCTCAGAGAGCGGCAAGGACCTGGGTGACAGGGTGGTGAACTCGCTGGAGGGTCACTGGGGGAGAACCCCCCTTTCCGCGCACAACATGTTCGAGAACGGCCACCAGAGATTGCTGGTTTCCCGGTTGAAGACCGTGGCCCGCCGGCTCTGGGAGACGAACGAAGATACCAGGCAGGCCCTGGCCAAGCTCATGGATGACATGACTGACTGCTACCACCTGGCCCTGGCGCTCTCGGATGGCGGCTTCGTGCCCTGCTCTGCCTGGACCTGGGCGAGCTATAGCTTCCACGGCGGTATCGGGGTGCCGACACCGCTCTCCCTATTCGTGGAACGGGACTGGTACTCACGGGATTTCCTGACCGATTACTTCAAGGCAACAGGCGGCAACGAGGAGGTCATTGACAAGACTATCCTCGACCTTATGGAGAAGGGCAGAGAATCAGAGGACCTGGTCCCCATCCTCCTCGGGCCGGTAGAAACGGCCGAAGAGGTAGTGCCCCAACCGACAATCACCGACCTGCAGCCTCCCGCAGAGCCCCTGACCCGGCACCCGCACAACCCCGTTCTTTCTCCAATCCCAGAACACCCCTGGGAATCCAGGTTCGTGCTGAACCCGGCTGCCGTCAGGCTGGGACAGAAGGTGTATCTGGTATACCGTGCCAGCGGGGACGACGGCGTATCCAGACTTGGTCTGGCGGTGAGCGAAGACGGTTTCAGCTTCACCGAGAGGCTACCGGAACCTATCTTCGGACCTGCCGGCCGCAGCGAGGCCATGGGTTGCGAAGACCCCCGGCTGACCCGCATCGGGGACCGCCTCTTCATGACCTATGTCGCCTACGATGGCGTCGTCGCCCAGATAGCCCTGGCATCCATCTCTCTCGCCGACTTCCTCAGCCACCGGTGGGCCGGCTGGAGAAGGCATGGTCTCGTTTTCCCCGGGTTCACGGATAAAAACGCCGCCTTGTTCCCGGAGCGGTTTGACGGCAGATTCGCCATGCTTCACCGGGTCGATCCTCATATCTGGATAAACTTCTCACCCCATCTGCGCTGTCCCTGGCCCCGAAAGGAGCACCGGATACTCGCTGGCTCTGGCTCGGGCATGGCCTGGGACGGGAACAAGGTGGGAGCAGGCGCTCCGCCGATAAAGACCGAGTACGGCTGGCTTCTTGTTACCCATGCCGCTGACCATGACCACGTCTACCGACTGGGGGTTATGCTGCTCGACCTGACCGACCCGACAACCGTTCTGTACCGCTCGCCCAACCCCATACTGAGCCCGGAGCTGCGGTGCGAGCTAGGGGAGCCGGGCGAGTGCTGGGTACCCAACGTGGTCTTCACCTGTGGGGCAGTACCCGGAAGCACCGGCAAAGAGGTCCTCGGGGCCGATGACGAGATACTGGTATACTATGGCGCCGCGGATACAGAGATATGCGTCGCTCAGGCGAAAGTAGGGGGGCTCATTCCGGCGGAGATAAGGCACAGGCCGGCGTGACCCTGCCAGCTAGCTGAGAGGAATGAACAACTGGCCTGAATCCCTCGCACTCACCTTCGTACCGCTGTTCATAGTCATTGACGCAATCGGCAACCTGCCCTTCGTTCTGGCTCTGGGGGAGAGCCTTTCTTCGCGGGAGAAGCGCCGCATGGTCCATATCGCGGCCGCCACCGCCGCTGTAATTGGCACGGCGTTTCTCTTCCTCGGCCAGTTCGTCCTGGACATCATGGGGGTATCGGTTGGCTCGTTCGCCATCGCCGGCGGCCTTATCCTCTTGGTCCTGTCGATCCGGTACATGACCAGCGGTCACATGGTGGAAGCTGTTCCCCAGGAGATGGTAGCGATCGTCCCCATCGGCACTCCTCTGACAGCCGGGCCGGCAACGATAACCACCCTGCTGCTCCTGGCCAACGAGTTCCCGGTCTACATCGTGCTTGTTTCCTTCCTGCTGAACGTCTTGGTCACCTGGGTGGTCTTTCTTGCTGGCGGCCAAATTGCCCGCTTCATGGGGCACGGCGGGCTGAGGGCCGTTTCTCGCGTATTCAGTCTGCTCCTGGCTGCCATTGCCGTCAGCATGATCATCCACGGCCTGGACATGCTGGGGATAGTGAGCGTGAACACATAGGCGGCTGCCGGAACCAGCACACGATGGCCAAGACCGGCTCGCGGCGTGACGTATCCGCAGCCTGTTCCCTGTGCCCAACCGCACCATGATCCCCGGCCACGTACCAGTGTCAGGAAGCGCAAACCCCCTGCTGACCTCAGGCACGGCCACTCCCGCGCTTGGGCCTCACCGATAGTCCACGAATACGTGCTCCTTGGCGAAGAACGTCGTGGACCGGGCAAAGTCTATGAACCTGGCCTCATCCTCATACACGCGCTGGGCAACGTCCGTCCTCTGCGGCAAGGCGGCCCGTGCCGCCAGCTCGGCCCGGTCAAACCACAACTCGGCATGACCAGTGTAGGGCTCGACCACAGTCCCCCTGGCCTCTCTTGAGGCCGCCTCCAACTCGTCTTCAAAGCGGTGAACCTGGATGTACCGCTTGATGTGGCCGGCCTCGGCAGTCAGCCGGATCAGAGGCCCGTGGCAGGTGCGCCAGTACAGCTGGGCTTCCTCCATGGTCAGGCTGGCGAGATGGTGGAACGGATAGTACAGCTTCACCAGCGGCCCCATCTCGGTCGCTACCATTCTCTCAGGCGAGGGGTTCACCTGGGGATACTCATAGGCAAACCACAATGGAGAGTTGGGGAGGTCAATGAACCTGGCCTCGTCCTCGACCAGCTCCTGGCTGGCCTCCTGGCCGCGCGGGGACTCCCCGGCGGAGACCACGTCGTCACGGGTATACCACCACAGCTCTGCTACTCCGTCATAAGGCTCCTCCATTTTGCCACGGGGATCTGTTGCCTGCCGGTTACGCTCTTCATCCAGAGTATGGACCTGGACATAGCGAAGCACGTTCAGGGCACGAGCATGGCCCGCCACTAAGGGCCCGTGGTTCTCCTTCCAGTACCTCTGAAACTCCGCACGGGACATACCTGGTCTGCGCCGCAAGAGATAGGTGAGACGGATCATCTTTCGGCTCCTTTCGGGAGGCGTAATCCCCCCATACCGGTTTTCGGCCGTCGGCGCCCGGGGAGGGCTCACGGCGTGAACCCTTCCGCCCCCGCTATGGCCGCCCCCTACACTACCCTACCCGCCGGACAAGTGCAAACAACGGCGCGAACGACACATGACCAAAGACACAGGACTTTCTTACCCTTCGCAGAAGTGACCAATGACCCATTGAAAGACCGGCAGGATGTGCTAGCCTTTAGGTATCGGCTCGGCAAGCACCCGGGCACCAGAGACTCTTCCTATATGATGTGGGAGACCTCACGAGGGCCATGCGAAAAGCGCCAAACACCGGTCTGGCCCGGCCACCAGGTGCGCCAGAGGTGTTATTTGTACCCAAAAGGGTCAGCAAACTGGGCCGGCGGGAGCAGGTTCTCTGACCTCTGCGGCGGGATAATGTCTGTGTGGCTCGCATGCGCGGCCGGACCGGCACAGACCCGGTGCCCGGTCACAGGGGCCACGGAGAAGACCCGGTGAGGAGGTACGTGACAATGGTCCAGGTGCAGCAGGTTGAGAAGACTAGCAGTCGATCCAAGGAGAAGGTGCCGGAGCCGCCCGCTCGTTTTCCCGAGCAAGTTGGGGAGAGTCAGCAAGTTGGGAACCAGCTCGCTGAGCTTCTCAGTCGGGCTGAGAACGCCTACCAGCAATACCGGCAGGCCCAGCAGGAGGTTGCCCTCGGCTACAAGAAGCACGAGCGGCAGATGGAGGAGCTTTTCAAGGACGCCGAGAAGCGCGCCAATGAAGCCTATGAGAAGCTCCTGGCACGGGCCATCACCACCCGGGAGCGGGCGAAGCAGGAGGCTGAGGAGGCGTTCAGGGTGGCACAGGCAAAGGCCGATGAAGCCTTCCAGCGCACGGCGCAGGACGCAATGAGAGACCGAAGGGAAGTGCTACAGAGTGCCTGGCAGAAATATGTTGAGGGCCGTGAGCACGCCTGGGGCGTCTTCCAGGGAGAGAGGAGGACTGACAAAGAAACAGACTAGCTTTCACCCGGGCTAGTGGCATGCCGGGGGCCAGGAGGTACCGGACTGTGGCAGGGATACCGCAACAAGTAGGAGGACATCAATGAAACTGCTGGTAATCGGCCTGGGGCAGTGTGGGTCCAACATCGCGGACAGCTTTGCCCTGATAAACAAACGAGCAAGAGCCCAGCGCAAGATCGAAATCGTCACCGGCGTCTTCGCTGTGAACACGGACGTCGCTGACCTGACCGGGCTGAAGCACATCAAGCCGGACTACAAGCACAGGATTCTCATCGGCGGCAGGAAGTCCGGCGGCCACGGCGTGGGAAAGATCAACGAGCTGGCCGCCGATATGATCAGGGAAGATGCAGACAAGGTCATCGATGCCATCAGGTCCACTCCCAGCTTCTTCGAGTCGGACGCGTTCCTGCTGTGCGCCAGCGCTGCCGGCGGGACCGGCTCCGGTTCAGTAGCCACCATGACCAAGGTCCTCAAAGACCGCTACATAGAGAAGCCGCTCTACAACCTGATTGTGCTGCCCTTCGAGCACGAAGAGCACACCGAAGAAAGGACCGTCTACAACGCGGCGACATGCCTGAAGTCAGTGGACTCGGTGGCTGACGCGGTATTCCTGGTTGACAACCAGAGGTACGTGAAGAAGAACTCGCCACTGAAGCACAACTTCGCCGAGATCAACCGCATGATTGCCGAGCCGTTCTACAACATCCTCTCCGCAGGCGAAGAGAAGAAGGGAAAGTTCGTGGGTGCCAGGCTCCTCGATGCCGGAGACATCATCCAGAGCATAGCGGGCTGGACGGTCATCGGCCACGGACAGGCCCAGCTACCGTCGATGCGCATCCCCTTCCAATCATCAGACAACTTCCGCAAGAAGAGCACCGAGGTCTACCGCGGCATTGAAGCCATGGACGCGGCCCTGAGCGAGCTTTCCTTCAGGTGCGACCCCGCTGATGCTTCCAGAGGGCTGTACCTGGTATCCGGACCGAGCAAGGAGATCAACCTAAGCTCGGTCGGTGAAATCGGTGAGTACCTCAAGAGCCTTGCCCCGGAGGCCATCATACGCAACGGCGACTACCCGAGAGAGAAGGCGACCCTGAGTGTATCCGTCATCCTGTCCGAGCTCCGGAAGGTGGACAAGATACGTGACTATTACGCCGAGACCACCCGTATTGTCTCCCAGAGGAAGAAGAGGCAGACACTGATAGACTCACAGCTTCGCGATATACAGCAGGCCTCCAAGGACGTTCCTTCCCTGGTGACCGGCTCCTGAGGTAGCAACCGCCATTCCCTCCGGGCCGGCCTGTGACGGTTGAAGATGACTGAACCGCCGGGTCGGTGACGCGAAAACGGGCGGGGATTAGCCATGGTGGCACAAGTGGCCGAAGAGCAATTGACAGGCAGTTGAGGCGTTCTACCTTGAATCAGGGAACGTATGTTCCTATGCACCGAGGCACGGAAAGAAGACGAGAGTCTTACAGGGCGAAGGGCAGCACAACCAGCATGCGCCACTGCCCGCAAATGTACTTGTGCAAGCCTACACCTTGTAGACTCCTTCACGACGCACTGAGCATGGCACTAATACTATGAACAATCCGAATCCAGCCGCCCAGACAGAGCACGATCCCGGAGACGGGCCTGACCAGCAGGAAGTGGTCGAGCAGGGCCATATCGAGCTGCTTGGCAGGCAGTTCCGAATCGTCAGTAATGGCATTGACCCCAGGGAGGTTGCCGAATACGTCCGCAGCGCCGCGGGCTCAAGCGATGCAGCCTTCAAACAGCTGGAGCAGTTTTCCGCGATACAGGCGATTGCCAGGACGATGGAGGAGTCGGTCATCCAGGCCAAGCGACTGGCAGAGAACGCCCGGGCGCAAGCCGAGGCCGAGGCCCAGCAGGAGAAAGCCCAGGCAGTAGAGGAGGCCCGGCAGCAGGCTGCCGAAACCATCGAACGGGTGACGAAGACCTGCCGTACCTCCATTGACACGGTCCACTCGACCCTGCTTGAGGCTATCAAAGACGCCTTCGAGAAGACCAGGGAGATGACGGACAGGATTCTTGCCGAGATGGAGGAGAACGCCCGGGCTGAGGTCGCGGCTCAGCTGGATCAGTCCTCCCCGGCCACCAAACCACCTGAAGAAGAGAGCTCAGAGAAGGAACCCGGTAACAGTGAAGCAGCCGCGCCCGAGGGGAACCAGGCGCCGCCGCTTCCGGCAGACGATGCCCCAGACCTGGCCGGTCTGTACGAGACCTGGGCAAAGCTCCAGGAGAGCGAGAGCCTGCTTGAGGCTACCATTCTGGGCGGCGCCGCCAACCCGCAAGGAAACGGTCATGACAAGGCCGAGACCGATTCGGCCAAGGATACCGAAAAGCCTGCGGACGCTGAGACTACCGCCTCTCCCCAGGCCGAGGTCGAGCAGGAACCCCCTGCACAGCCAGATGAACCACCTGACGCCGGTGAGCAAGCGCCCTCCGCTATCGAGGCCGGCCCCGAGAGCGAAGACAAGAAGAAATCTGACAACGAACCCACAGCCGATGAGCCCAGCGAAAGCGGCCCCCGCCTCTACGACGGCAACGTCACGCTGGTACTTCCACAGAGGGTGCAGGCGTCATGGATGCTGGACCTGAGACAGCGCATCCTGGACGCCCCCGGCGCACAGATACTGTGGGAGTCATATGCGGATGAAGAGGGGGCAAAACTGAAGCTGTCACTCAGCGAGCCCCTGGCACTGTCAGAGATGCTGCGAGAGTTGCCGGGCGTGAGAGACATAACCGACCAGAACGAGTCCGCTTCCCCCAAACGCAAGGGCCTGAAGTGGCTGTCCGGCAACCACCAGCGATCGCAGGTCCTGGCGATACAGCTGGGCGGAAGCGCCCTCCGATAGCAGTGCTCTATCCGCGCCGTGACACCCTCTCCTCCACAACACTCGCACCACCTGTCCACGACGCCACCCCCGGGTCTGCTCGGCCGGCACGCGAGCCCGTTCGGGGACGATTCCGTTACCACCCCATGCGTTGGCCTGGACCCGCCTCTTTCTTGCCCTGACCGCGCATTTCCCACGCTGTCCCGTTTCCCCCGGTGGCGCCAGCGCGTATAGCCATCCCGGCAGCCCTCACAGGGAAGACGTCCCATCCCGGAAAAGGCTACAATGGTGTTATCCGAGGCAAAAGCCAATACCACCCTGCCCCCCCCCATCATGCAGGAGACGGACTGGAAGGAGGGCGGCAATGACCGGCTCAGTACCGATAGCCAGGGTTGGAGAACTGGAGAGCGGGCAGATGCGGGTCGTGCAGGTCGGGGAGCGCCAGATACTGCTCGCGCGGATCGGAGACGAGTACTTCGCCGTAGACAACCGCTGTCCCCACATGGGCGGGGACCTGTCTCACGGCAAGCTGGAAGGCACCATTGTCACCTGCCCCCGTCACGGCTCCCAGTTCGACCTGACCACCGGCGAAGTGGTGCGTTGGCTGAAAGGATCAGGGCTCCAGGCCACCGTCGGCAAGCTGATCAAATCCCCGCGGCCACTGCCGACCTACCGGGTAGAGGTGGACGGTGACCGGATACTTCTGCGGACGGAGAAAGCCGCCTCTGCGGAGAAGTAACCGCCATCGATGGCCTGCCCCGGCATATCGTTATGTCAACACCTACCCCTCAGGATTGATTCCCCGAGCACGTGCATTCAAGGCCGCCAGCGGTGTACAATAGGCGGTATCACCGGGAGGAGAGCATCATCGTGAAGGACTTCAGAGGCAAAGTGGCGGTCGTTACCGGCTCAGCCGGCGGGATAGGACGCGGACTGGCAGAGAGATGCGTAATGGAGGGTATGAAGGTCGTCCTGGCGGATATCGAGGAGGGCGCTCTCCAGGACACCGAAGCCTACCTCAAGAAGAAAGGCGGCGACGCGCTCGCGGTGGTAACCGATGCCTCGCGACCAGAGCAGGTGCAGCGTCTCGCCGACCTCACCTTCGAGACCTACGGAGGAGTGCACCTGCTCTTCAACAACGCCGGCGTCGCCGCAGGCGGGCTGGTGCGAGAGCACACCCTGGCAGACTGGGAGTGGGTCATAGGAGTCAACCTGTGGGGGGTCATCTACGGCATACACATGTTCCTGCCGATAATGCTCAAGCAGGACACCGAATGCCACATCGTCAATACCGCCTCTGTAGAAGGACTCTGGTCGCGACTGCGCGCCGCCTCCTACCAGGTCAGCAAACACGGGGTGGTGGCCCTCTCCGAGGTGCTCAAGCTGGAGCTCGCCTTCGAAGAGACCAGGGTGGGCGTATCCGTGCTATGCCCTGGTGCCGTCAATACCGGTATCACCAACTCTGGCAGGAACCGTCCGGCTCACCTTCAGAACCCGCCCGGGTCCGTCCCTGAGATCACACCCGAGGTCGAGAAACGGATTGCCCGTATACGGCAGGCGTTCGCGAGCGGTATGGACCCGCTGGAGGTGGCCGACCACGCTTTCAGAGCAATCCGCGAAGACCGGTTCTACATCCTCACGCATCCGGACCTGAATGAGCGCATCCAGCAGCGAATCGGGCGCATACTCTCAGACGGCATCCCCCTGCCTGACTTCACTATCTCCAACATGCCGGATGATGCGTGGAACTTCTTCGGTGCTCCGCTTCAGTCACAGAGCGAGCAGTAGCACGACCTGGCATGCCAACCTGCCAGATGTCACAGGAACCGATGCTACGCCGGACTCCGGCTGCGGCACACCGCTGCCGGCAAAGAGCCACAATGTTGTGGTGACCGGTCAAACCGCATGGCACCGGGGTCCGTGGCACAAACCCGGCCATCTATCTGCCGAGGGGGTAGCGCAATGACCAAGGCAAGAAGAACCCGAGAGCGAAAAGAGAGGTTCCTGACTACGGTCAACGGCACCGAAGTCAAGGCAGTATACACAAAGGCGGACCTGGACAGCCCAGGAGCCGATGAGAGTCTCCCCGGGGAGTATCCGTTCACCCGGCATATACACCCCAGCGGCTACCGGACAAGACTCTGGACCATGCGCCAATACTCAGGCTTCGCTACCGTGGAGGAGACGAACCGGCGCTACAGGTACCTGTATGACCAGGGAAACACCGGTTTCAGTGTCGCCTTTCACCTGCCCACCCAGATCGGCTACGATTCGGATCATCCCCTGGCGGCGGGAGAGGTGGGCCGCTGCGGGGTAGCGATAGACTCGCTCCAGGACATGGAACGGCTGTGGGAGGGCATCTCTCTGGCGGACGTGAGCACATCCATGACCATAAATTCCACTGCTCCCATCCTGCTGGCAATGTACGTGGCCGCCGCTGAGAAGCAGGGAGCAGACAAACGAAGCCTCAGAGGCACAGTCCAGAACGACATCCTGAAGGAGTATGTCGCCCGCAACACCTATATTTTCAAGCCAAGGGCCTCTATGCGGCTGACCACGGACCTGTGTAGCTACTGTGCCGAGAATATGCCCAGGTGGAACTCGATAAGTGTCTGCAGCTACCATATGCGTGAGGCTGGAGCCACCGCCATCCAGGAAGCTGCGTTCTGCATCGCCGATGCCATCGCCTATGTACAGGCAATGCTGGACCGCGGCATGGAGATCGATTCCTTTGCTCCCCAGTTTTCTTTCATGCTGGCGTGCTACACCAACCTGATCGAGGAGGTGGCCAAGTTCAGGGCCATGCGTCGTGCCTGGGCCAGGATAACGAAGGAGCGATTCGGGGCCAGAGACCCCCGCTCGATGATGCTCAGGTTTCACGTCCAGAACGACGGCTTTGCCTCAACCGCCCAGCAGCCACTGAACAATATCGTCAGGACCGCCATATCCGCCCTGGCTTGCGTGCTGGGGGGATGCCAGTCCCTGGCCACGACCTCCTATGACGAGGCGCTCGCCCTGCCCAGTGAGCAGTCTGTTCAGGTGGCCCTGAGGACCCAGCAGATCATCGCTCATGAGAGCGGAGTGACCGATACCGTCGACCCCCTGGGAGGCTCGTACTTCCTGGAATGGCTAACCAACCATATCGAGGATGGTATACACGACTACGTCGCCCGGATAGACGAGATGGGTGGCGCCCTGGAGGCCATAAGAAGCGGATACATTCAGCGGGAGCTGGCCCAATCCGCCTACGCATATCAGAAGGCAGTCGAGTCCGGCGAGCAGGTAGTGGTCGGCGTCAACCAGTTCGTGACGGAGGAAGAGGCCACGCCCGATCTCTTTGAGATCGATGAGTCAGCCGAAAAGGTCCAGGTAGAAAGGCTGAGAAGGCTCAAGCAAGAGAGAGACAATGACGCGGTCAGGCGGGTCCTGGCCAGGGTCCGCCAGACGGCACAAGGCGACCAGAACATAATGCCGGTGCTGGTTGACGCAGTCAAAGCCTACGCTACTGTCGGCGAGATCAGTAACGAGCTCCGCGCCGTGTTCGGCGAATACCGCGAGCCGGACGTCCTCTGATTCGGCCACTCCTCAGGTTCTCTCTGATGCGGGCTGGCCCAATCTCAGACCATTCAACACACCCGGGATAAATTGACAGACTCGCCCAACGGGGCTACAATCACGTGCAAGGCAACGCCGGCGGTACTCAGACCGAGAAGGTGGGGCATCACGAGGGACCAGCCTGACGCCGGTGCCAGGCAGCTTGGCCGGTCGCGGAGAGCCAGCATGAGCAGGAAGACTGAGGCACCCAAACGGGCTGATAGCAGGCTTAGGCGCGCCCGCCGATGGCTGGTCAGGGGTGCGGATGCCAGCCCTGTGACGCCCCTGCCCAGAGAGGAATTCACGCATACCTACCAGAAGTACTGCAAGCAGCTGGACAAGGAAGATACCCTGATCAATAACCGCGTCAACTGGCTGCTCGCCTCTCAGTCACTGCTATTCACCGCGCTGGCCATTGGCGAGACCGGAGCGGGCGCCGCCTTCCGTGGAGCCATAGCCAGTATCGTTCCTGTCTTCGGTTTCTCGTCCGCGCTCCTGATGTGGCTATCGGTGCTCGGCGCAATCCGTAGCTTCTTTCGCTACCGCTATCTGCTTGGCAGCGTTTGTCCTGTGGACGATGCCCGCCGGTATCCCCAGTTGCACCGGGACCGGTGCAACATCGTGCTGGGCCACATATCCCCCTTGCTCCTCCCTCCTCTGTTGATCGGCGTATGGCTCTGGATATGGCTATAGTAGCGAAACTCTGCGGCCCGATCTGTGCCCTAGAGGACACGAGCAGGCCCATCACTCATTATGGACGTGAGGGCATACCGCACAGCCTGGCGGGGGCAAACGGTAACGCACGCCTGGTGGGACACGATTCAGCTTGAGCAGGAGGAGATGCGCCCAATGGCCAGCAGCAGGTTCACCAGATCAGAGTGGGATGCGATCCGCAACTGCGCAGCAACGTCAGCCGAGGCCTTCGGCCTTCCCCTGCGTCGAAACCGCTCGGTAATCCTCGGCACATTCAACATCCGTGAGCTGGGCAGGATACGGAACCGTTCTCGCCAGGCATGGGAGCTGCTCACTATGATATGCCACAGATTTGACCTGCTGGCTCTCCAGGAGGTAGCCGACGACCTCGAAGGAGTCAAACACATCAAGCAGGGCCTGGGCGACGATTTCGGCATGGTCGTGTCTGACATGACAGGCGTGTTTCCCGGCGACCGTGGTAATCCTGAGCGCCTGGCATTCCTGTTCAACTGGCACCGCGTGCAGCGTACCGAGCTTGCCTCGGACATCACCTACGATCGCTCACAGGTTATCGAGACCCTGTTCAACAGCCGTTCCCAGTTCCAGAAGGCCTGGCAGACGCACGCCCTCAACCTGGAGGCCTGGCGGGAACGAGTGCTCAGGGCCAGGGAAGCAGGCGGCAGGACGCCATCGCGCCCGGGCATCGCCTTGCCCATGTTCCTGACCTTCATCCGGCAGCCCCACTGCGCCTCCTTCCAGATACCCGGTGCCAACGGCGCGAGACCCGTCCAGTTCCTGGCGGTCAACGTCCACCTCCTCTACGGAGACAGCAAGCTGGAGCGGCTGTGGGAGTTCGAGGCGCTTGTCGACTGGCTGGCCCTTCGCGCCAAGCAAAGAGGACGCACCTACCACGAGAACATGCTGCTCATGGGCGACTGCAACCTCGAGTTCGAGAACGCCGGCCTGAAACGTGAAGAGATAGATGCCCGCCTGAAGAAGCTGAACTCGACCAAGCTCAAGAGCGCGAGGGCAGCGAAGGTGAACTTCCCCCTGCTGACCAGCCACCCTGCTCAGGGATACCTGAAGACCAACGCGCGCCAAGACCAGACCTACGACCAGATCGCCATATTCGCTCACGATGCGAGATTGCCGTCCTACGAGGCTAACAAGAGCGCGGGCCATTTCGGTGACGACGAATACGACTACGGCGTGTTCAGCTTCGTGGACCTCTTCGCCGAGGCGTTGCACGGAGTGAGATTCGAAGTTCTGGGATCAGAGGAGCAGGACTACATCTACCTCAAGGCGAAACAGGAGATAAGCGACCACATGCCCGCTTGGATACGTCTGCCCATACCGGACAGCTAGATTCTCCTCAGGCCCAGCGAACTGCAAGGAGGAGGCCACCATGTTTGGCTCGGACGTTCTGGAAGTAGTTATCGGCCTGGTGCTCGTTTACTTCATCGTGAGTCTGGTGTGCTCCGCCGCCAATGAGTGGGTGGCACGCATCTTCGCCATGCGCGCCAAGACACTGGAAGCAGGTATCCTGACTCTGCTGAGCGGTGACGAGCCCCTGAAGAACCACATCTACAATCATCCCCTCGTGAAAGGGCTGTCCCGAAAAGGCTGGTGGGAACGTCAGGCAGAGAAGCGGGCTGACAAGGTGGCCAAGGTCCCAATTCTGAAGAAGGCACCTCCCGCCAAACCCAGTCCTGGCCCCTCCAACATGTCTGCCCGCAGGTTTGCCCTGGTCCTGTTCGACACACTGATGGAAGCGGGAGGAAGACCGGCCGTACCTTCCAGCTCTCGGTCAACCGCTTCCGATGACGAAGCCGGGGCCGGCGACATTGATGAGCAAGGCAAGTCCAGGGCTCTGCAGCTGGCAGCCGGCAAGGTCATGGAGAGCCTAGCCAATGGCATCGACAAGCTTGCCGCCAACGACGAGGTCAAGAAGACATTACGTGCCCTGCTACAGTCTGCCGAGTCGCAGGTGGACCGGTGGGACAGTGCCCTGGCTGCCTTCCGGGGCTCGGTGGAGAGATGGTTCGATGACGGCATGGACCGCGTAACCGGCTGGTACAAGCGGAAGGCACAGCTGATCATACTGGTCCTGGCGGCCATCATCTGCCTGGGACTGAACGTGGATACCTTCGCCATCGCCAACGGTCTTGCCCAGGACTCGACCCTGCGCGCCTCCGTGGTGGCTGCGGCTGAGGCGCGTGCCCAGCGCCCTGCCCCTGCTGGCGCCGAAGCCGAAATAGACGTAAGCGAACTCCGGGACGAGCTCTCCGGACTCCAGTTGCCGATCGGGTGGTCAACGGACGACGCCCGTCCAACCAGGGTCCCGGACAGCTTTGCCGGGTGGATCGTCAAGCTGGTGGGGGTGATGTTCACTGCTCTGGCCGTGGCCCTGGGCGCCCCATTCTGGTTCGACCTGCTGAACCGGCTCGTCAGCCTGCGGGCCTCAGGGAAGCAGCCTCCCAGGGCAGAGGAGTCGGAGACAACTGGCCCGGCCGCACAGAATTCGTGAGGCTGTGAGGCAGACCGCGCCGGCTCACCTGGCGCTATGACCGGCACCAGCAAGCATCAGTTCATGCACGCTCGGACTGCGCTCCGCTGTACTTGGGATGCGCAAGTGCCCGGCGTCGCTGGCTGCGTGTCCGCACTGCCGGGCCGTCCAAGCTACAGCAGACGCGGGACTGTCGCTGTCCTCGAATGTCACGTCCACCGGCACCGGCCCACTCCTCGCTGCACAAGGAGTACAACCAGGACAACCGGGAAAAGGGCCTCAGGAGACAACCAGAGGCCGATGGTGCCCCCAGCCAATACTATTGCAGGTAATCACGGTTGTGCTATAATGTCAGGCAACGCAGACTGGCACCAGGCAGAGGAGGTGTATCCATGCCCGAAGACTCGATTATCACCGATGAGATGAAAGCGGCAATCGGCGTTGACTCCGAACCATCCGTGTATGAGATCGAGGCAGAGCCCATAAGGCGCTGGGCAGAGGCAATCGGTGACTCCAACCCACTCTACCATGACGAGGCATATGCGAAGAGCAAGGGCTTTCGTAGCCTCATCGCCCCGCCGGGTTTCATTGCCAACTATGCCTTCCCGGTCAAGTCCGGCGGCGGCGGGCGGCGCTCTTTCCGCAGCCCCTTCGCCCGGATGCTCAACGGCGGCAACGAGTATGAGTTCTTCAAACCGATCCAGGCGGGGGACACCATAACTGCCACCAGCAACATCGCCGATCTCCGTGAGCGCGAAGGTCGCCTCGGCAAGATGCTCTTCATCATCAGCGAGACCACCTACAAGAACCAGGACGGCGAAATAGTCGCCAAAGCCCGTGGTACCGGCATCAGCTACTAGGGGCAGCCCTACGGTTGGCAAGCGACGCACAGGAGGACCACAGACATGGCTGAGCAGCTATACTGGGAAGATGTGCAGGAAGGCTCCCAGATAACGCCTCTCCAGAAGAACGCCACCACGCAGCAACTGGTGCGCTGGGCCGGGGCCTCAGGGGACTTCTACCAGATACATTATGACAAGGACTTCGCCCTGAATAATGCGCTCCCGGGGGTCATCATACACGGAGCCCTCAAGAGCGCCTGGCTGGGCCAGATGCTCGGCGACTGGGTGGGTGAAGGCGGGCGAATCAAGTCCTACGGTTGCAGCTACCGGGGCATGGACGTCCCCGGTGAGGACCTCATACTGACGGGTACGGTTACGAAGAAGTACGTAGACGGCGACGATCACGTCGTGGAGTGTGATATCTGGCTACAGAAGGCCAGCGGGGAGAAGACCACCCCAGGTACCGGCGTGGTTGTGTTACCCTCGAAGGCCTAGCCAGAACCAGCACCGACCTCAATAGCATATACCACATCCAGAAATGCTAACGCGACCGAGACTGCCGGCTACCCCGCATTCACACCCGGCTAAGCCGGCAGTCTCTGCTTGTCAGAGCCTGTCCTCCAGGCTGCTGCGCCGAAAGACATGCCCCCAGTCCCGCGCCTTGCTGCGCATTTCCCTCAGTCTGGGCATGTACCTGATGAGAAGCAAGGCAATCAGCGCCACCGAGAAGACCGCCAGCGCCCACCTCTCGTAGATGAGCCAGCCCACGAACGGGAAGCAGGCCAGAGACAGGCTGTAGCTGAAGGTGGGGTAGCGGCTTATCAGCAAGGTAAGCCCGAATACGCCCACGCAGATGGGAATCCCCCACGGCATCATGTAGAAGAACACACCCAGGGTGGCGGCACCCCCCTTACCTCCACGGAACCCGAGAAACAGGGGGAAACCGTGGCCCAGTACGGCTGCTCCGGCAGCCAGGAATTGCACCAGTTCGCCAGCAGTGAGAGCGTCAGCCACGGCCACGGCTGCCGCCCCCTTGGCGACATCCATCACCAGCACCAGGGCACCCGGCCAGAAGCCCACCACGTAGAACACGTTCATGGCCCCCATGTTCCGGCTGCCCACCTCGCGGATATCCATCCCCCTCTTTGTCCGGCCTATGATATAGGCTGAAGGGATGGACCCGAGAAGGTACGCGGTCACCAGGGCCAGGGCTACCAGCAGAGCATCCGCCACCGGAGCACCTCAGGGTTCCAGTTCTGCGCCCTGACAATAGTGCAAGCCCCGTTTCCCTGTCAACCACTCCGCCACCGAAGGTTCCCCGAAGCAGCTGGCGTCACTGCATCCGAGGGTAGCATCTTCTGTGTAGCTGCTTCTATCCGCTCCATGTGACCTCAATCACATTCCCTCGCTGACGCTGTGCACTATCATTCAGGAAATGAGGGACGAAGGAGGATAGGAAATGAACGGCAAGGTGCGCAACATAGGCGTATTTCTGATTGCACTGGCGGTAGTGTCCCTGGGAGCAGGTGCAACCTTCGTTCAGCAAGGCTTCGCGAAAGAGGCCTTCCTGGTCCAGGCCATGGAGCAGGAGCAGATCCAGGTAGATGGCGTGGAAGGCGTGGTGGACAACGCTCAGGAGGCGCAGATCGCCGGGGACGTGGTCAGGGAGCATCGTCACGGCATTGCCCCGACCTACGGCGACCTGCTCGGTGGTGAGCGGTTCGATCCCGGCGAGCCCAGGCAGCTGAGCTATGCCCAGGCACTGAACCTGGAGAACTATCTCTACCTGGCGGTAGCGTCCTTCGGCCTGTTCACAGTGGTGAAGGCCATCGGGGGTTTCATGATTCTGATGGGCGTAGCCCTCGGCGCCACCGGCTACGGCCTGGTCCGGATAGGGCGACAATAGCTGCCGGCTCGGTGGGCGTTACCCCGCTTCGCTGGGTCATACTCATCCTTCCAGACCCCTGGCTCGGCTTCGGCTGGAACACCAAGGCTTCCCTGATCGTAGCCGGATTCGTGGCCGGGTCAGCACTGCTCTTGGCCCGCTTCTTCCGCTGGGAATAGAGACCGCCGGTATAGCTGCTACCGCCAGACCTCCCGGCCCCCGTCGAAGCTGGCGGTGAACACCCTGGCCGGGTCGGCTGTCTCCTCCACGTTCGGCACCGGCTTTCCGGCAAGGTTCCCCCACCCCTCCGGCACATAGAGTACGAAATCGAGCGGCTGCGCTCCCTCGGTCACCGCCTTCACGTAGCTATCCGCCGCCTTCAAGTCACTATCGAAGCCGGTGCTGCCGGTGTAGCCGCCGTGGTTCTGCGTCTTGTCCGCGTACTGGAGGGCAAACCCGTACAGAGACATGTTTGCCACGCTCCAGGGGAAGCCAATCCCGTAGACCGAGTTAGCCACTGACAGGTAGCTGGCGAACCGGTAGCTGGGCCATTTACCTCTGCCAACGGTCATGCCGGGAAAGAACGGGTCCTCTATCTCGAGGTCTGCCCTGGATACAGTGAACGCAAGCGCCGTGATTCCCACCATACGGAACTCTTTGAGGAAGTCATGTCCGAGGTCGTTCCAGGACTCGCTTGAGTACCGGAGCATCCAGGAGCGGGACACGAATGCCCCCCGCAGGAAGCCGTAGTCCTCGGTGGCCCTCAGACAGCCCGCCCTCGCCCCGTACCGCAGCACGGGTGTCCAGTGGCCCTTGGTGCCGTTCTCGTCGTAGTCTATGACACCGTCTCCGTTCTCGTCATAGCCCTCCATAATCTCGCGGAGCAGCGAAGAGCCGGTGAGCCGGTCACTGGCCTCGGCCCAGCTCAGCGCACTGGGCTGCATATCCCAGAGAAAACACGCCGGGTTGTAGTACAGGGTCGTCGTCATCAGCTCGCTGAACTCCGCACCATCCACACTTCCCAGGTGACCTTCAACCGATACCAGCCGACTACCGGTAATGGCATCGCGACCGGTCACGTAGTACTGCTGCCGCCCCACTCCTCTCTCCTCCATGTACCGGTAGAGGCCGTAGCGGAAAAGCGGCGAATCGATCTCCTCCCCGGTGACAATGCAATTGTCCTCCAACCGCGCCACGGGCACCCGGCGAAAGAAGTCGGTGGGTAGACCCCTTTCGCTCTGTATCTCTTTTGCCTCTTTCATCGGCACCATCTTGAAGCAGTAGCGCGCGCACAGCATGTCCAGGGCCACCGCGTCAAGCGACGCCACCACGAGGCCCTCGGGCACCTTCTCCCCCATGCCGGTATGGCTGATGTTTATGGATTCAACAGCATCAGCCACGTGGAACATGAAGACGCCCTGCTCCTGGGTGGCACGGAGCACGTCTGCCTGCGTGCCCGGCATCCCGCGTGTCCTGGTGACGACATACTCCCCCTTCTCGTTCCTCACCGGAAGACCGGTGACGTCATCCATCTGCGGGACCCAGGGCATGTGGGGGATCTCGGTCTTCATCCCGGGCACGGGGTCCGGCGAGCCGTAGAGCCACCGCGGACTCCCGCTCTCCTGGCCGCAGAGGGCTTCCTGGGGATAAAGGCCGATGCCCAGGTTCTTGACAGCGTTGGTGATCAGGTCCTGGGCATGGACCTTCAGCCTGGGTACGTTTACCAGTACGCAGCCGGGATAGTCCCTCATGTCCGCCGGGTCGGAAGGGTCCCCCCCGATGACCGCTTTGTGCATGGTAATCTCGCTGAAATTGGCGCCATCAGGCACCGGCACAACCCTGCCCTTGGAGACGTCGTCGTGCAGGCGGTTGAGGTCATATACCATCAGCCGGTCGCCCGCCCTCCCCGGGGCAAGGTATGTCCCCGAGGTGCTCTCCCGGTAACCACTCATGGGGTCATCGCGGTGTCCGGCCTCATGCCTTTCAGCAAGATACCTGCGCACGAAGTAAAAGCCCCATCCGCCGTAGAAGTCGCCGCTCCGCCCTTCCATGACCGCCTCTGTGGTAATCGGATGCCCCCGGCTGTGGTGTAGAGTGAAGGTGCCCGCCGCACCGGACATGTAGCTGGCCGCTTCGCCCAGCGCCATCTGATGATACGATGTATCCAGCCGGTCATGGAACCAGCGCATGAGCGCGGCCACGAAGGACCACTCCGTGCAGGCGGTGAGGCCCATACCCTCGCCGTGTGTCGCAGGGTCAATACAGATGGGAGCCACCAGGTTGGGTTTGAAGAGCAGCTTCTTACCCTGGCCGAGCTGTTCCTTCACCAGGACACCGAATCCGGTCTCGCCGTCCAGCGCGCTCAGGGCATGGTCCAGGGCAGCAAAGACGTAGTCTATCCTCTCTCCGATCTCCCGCCATGCCTCCTCACTTCCTTCATCAATGCACCTTTTCAGCAGCTCGGGCACGCCTGCATAGGCCCGCTCAGCCGCCATTCTCACCACCGCCACCGGTGAACCGACGGTGTCTATGTGGCGCTCCTCCCCGCCGGACCTTACCTTGGGTGCATTATCAGGCAGCATGGCTGCACTCCTTCCTGCCCGGCCCATTGGGTGGGATCACAGGACGGACATACGGGCACGGTTCCACTAAATCTACAACAGGCCACCGACCATTTCAAACCGCGTGCCCCTGGAGGCTAAAACTGAGACCAAAGTCGCATACACGCAACCACGTGTACGCTAGAGTGGCAGAAAAGGTTGGGGAGCGGGCTATAGGATGGCAACCGACCGAAATAGGGCCCAACCGCAGGGAGAAAGAGAATGAAGGAAAGCATACAGGCAGCACTTGAGAAGGTCAGACCCATGCTCCGGGCGGACGGGGGCGACGTGCAACTGGTAGATGTTTCTGACGGCGTGGTCAAGGTCAAGTTGACCGGTGCCTGTGGCGGCTGCCCAATGGCCAGCATGACCCTCAAGCACGGAATCGAGCGACTTCTGCACGAGCAGGTACCGGACATCAAGGAAGTGATCAGCGTGTAGAAGCCAGCGCTCAGACCGTGAGCCCGGGCTTCTTGATCACCAGGATGTCCATGAGGAGAACGGGTAGTACCGCATCCGGTGCTACCCGTTTTGGCATCCGCCGCGCGGTGCTGGCCCGCCGATAACTCCAACAGCCTCCGACCCCGCGGCCGGTATGAATCAGATAGCAGATTTGCTATCATAGCGGTAGTCGTTAGTCTCACCGGGCCACCGCGTTCCGCCGCCAGGCCCGAAGACAGGAGGGACCAATGCCCGAGGAACTGACCGCGGAACAGGTGGCAGCCAGGTGCGATCCTAACCTCTTCGGATGCGACTCCACTGCTGACCTCACGGCCACCGATACCATCATCGGCCAGGAGAGAGCCCTCAGTGCCCTCAAGTTCGGCCTGAACATCCAGCGGCCAGGCTTCAACATCTTTGTCGCCGGGCCGAGCGGCACCGGCAAGACAACCGTGATACGCTCCTTTCTCCAGGCACTGGCAGAGCAAAAGCCACCTCCTCCCGACTGGTGCTACGTGCACAACTTCCGTGATTCCTATTGCCCACGCGCTCTGGAAGTACCTCCCGGCACCGGCGCTATGCTGCAGCGGGACATGAAGTCCCTGGTGGATAACGCCCGGCGTAGCATTGCCCAGGCGTTTGACAGCAAGGAGTACGCTGAAAGGCGCTCGCAGGTCGGAGAGGAGATCAGCCGAAGGCGAGAAGAGGTATTCAATGCCATCAGCGAAAAGGCAAAGGAGCGTGGCCTCCTGCTCAGGATGACCCAGGTAGGCCTGATACTCGCCCCGGCGGCGGACGGCCAGCCTATGAGCGAGGAGGACTACCAGAAGCTCAGTCCCGACGAAAAAGAGAGGCTGACCCAGGCACGGGAAGAGCTGTCCCGGGAGTTGAAAGAGAAGATCTCCGAGCTTCAGGACGAAGAGCGTGCCGCCCACAAGCAGATGGAAGAGACAGACCGTGACGTCGCCCACTATGCCGTGGACCATCTCTTCCAGGAGCTAAGGAGCAGGTATAGCGAGCTGCCCCAGGTGCTGGGTTACCTCGAAGAGGTGGAGAAGGACATAACCGAGAACTTCGAGCGATTCCGCGGTGAGGACAAGCCTGAGGGCAGCGATCCGGTCGCCTCGGCGCTGCAGGAGCAGGCCCGCAGGCAGGCGCTCCGGAACTACGAAGTGAATGTGCTTGTCGATAACTCGGAGCTCAAGGGAGCGCCGGTGATCGTAGAGATGAACCCCACCTTCAACAACCTCTTCGGCCGCATCGAGAAGGAGGCCCAGTTCGGCGCCCTGTACACTGACTTCACCATGATCCGGAGCGGCTCACTACATCGCGCCAACGGTGGATACCTGGTGGTCAGGATAGAGGACTTGCTGACCAACTTCCAGTCCTGGGGTGGGCTCAAGAGGGTTCTGCGCGACCAGAAACTCGTCATTGAGGAGATCGGTGAACGCCTCGGATTCATGGCCACCAAGAGCCTCCGGCCGGAGCCGATCCCCCTGGACACCAAGGTGATCGTCATCGGAGAGCCCATGTTCTACTACCTGCTGCTTCGGCTGGACTTCGAGTTCGCGGAGCTGTTCAAGGTCAAGGCGGACTTCGATAGTCAGATGGAGAAGACCGAGGCCAACCTCAGAGACTACGCCGCCGTTCTCTGCCGCCTGTGCCAGGAGGAAATCCTCAGGCACCTGAGAAGCGACGCTATCGCCATCATCATGGACTACAGCTCGCGCCTGGCAAATGACCGCGACAAGCTGTCAACCATGTTCGCACGTATCGCTGACATCGTACGGGAAGCCAACTACTACGCCGATGAGGCGAATGCCTCTCTCATCGAAGGTACGCATGTCCAGAAGGCAATCGAGCAGCGCGTCTACCGCTCCAACCTTATCCAGCAGCGCATCAACGAGATGATCGAGACCGGCATGATTGCCATTGACACTGACAAAGAAGCGGTGGGCCAGACGAATGGGCTGTCCATAATAGACCTGGGAGACTTCGCCTTCGGCAAGCCCGGCCGGATAACCGCCAGTGTAGGTGTTGGCAGAGAGGGCCTGATTGACATCGAGAGAGAGGCCAGGCTGGGAGGGCGCCTTCACACCAAGGGCGTGATGATCCTGAACGGCTACATCCACGAGAAGTATGCCCGGGACATCCCTCTTTCTCTCTCCGCTCGCCTGGTGTTCGAGCAAAGCTACGAGGAGATAGAGGGAGACAGTGCCTCCAGCGCCGAGCTCTACTGCCTCCTCTCACGGCTTTCCGGGGTGCCTATGAAACAAGGTATCGCGGTAACCGGCTCAGTGAACCAGAAGGGACAGGTACAGGCAATCGGCGGAGTCAATCAGAAGATAGAGGGCTTCTTCGAGGTGTGCCGGATCAGGGGCCTCAACGGCGGGCAGGGCGTCCTCATCCCTCGCAGCAACATCAGGAACCTGATGCTCAAAGAAGAAATCGTGCAGGCCATCCGGGAAGGACAGTTCCACGTCTTTCCCGTGGGCACCACCGACGAGGGCATGGAAGTACTCACCGGCATGAAGGCAGGCGAGCTCCGGCAAGACGGCACCTTCGAGCCTGACTCCATCAACGACCGCGTGCAGAAACGCCTGACCGAGCTAGCCGAGAGGATCCGTGACTTCTCCAGGCCCGAGGACAAACCGGGCCATTCCAGAGCGCAAGAGGAGGCCGAGGCCTGATCCCGGCGCGTACCCGGGAGCCAATACCGCCCGACGCAGGCAGCCAGCGAGCAGAAGCAGCATCAGGATGAAGGCACCAGGAGCTTTTTTGATGAGCAGAATGATACAGGGACCAATTGAAATCAGGGGAATGCGGCTCAAGAACCGCCTTGGGTTTGCTCCCTTCCTGAACATGCCCAGGGAGGAAGACTGGCGCATCAATGACCTCACCATCCGCTGGTTCGAGGAGAGGGCCAGGGGAGGGCTGGGGTTTATCATGACTGGCTCCTTCATCCCGCTGACTATCCTCAACCCGGCAGCCCGCGAGGGCTTTGAGAGGCTCGCCCAGCGCATGCACCAGTACGACTGCAAGATCGGGGTGCAGATTGTGCAGGGTGGCCCCATGTCCGGGCAGGGTCCTTCTCCCTCCCCCTATCCCAGCGCCATGCATGCCAAGCTGGGCCAGTTTGACGTGATGGCAGGACAGATCCTGCCCGTCACCGAGGTCACGGTGGAGTACATCCAGCAGCAGGAGCAGGAGTTCGCCGCTGCCGCCCGGGTACTCAAGGAGACCGGCATAGACTGCGTGGAGCTGCACTGTGCCCACGGCGGGGCTACCCTGTGCTGCTCCTTCATCTCGCCCTTCTATAACCACCGGACCGACCAGTACGGAGGCAGCTGGGAGAACCGCCTGCGCTTTCCCACCGAGACCATAAGGCTCATGCGGGAAGCTGTCGGCGAGGACTACCCAATACTGGCGAGAATGGACGCCGACGAGATACTGGGCGAGGATGGTATCACCCTCCCCGACGCCCAGAAGTACATCGCTCCTGCCCTGGTGGAAGCCGGGGTGGACTGCCTGGATGTCACCCAGGGATCGATCGTGCATTCCCCCCATGGCATCACCATCCCGGTATACTACGAGCGCGGCTGCTACATTGAGAACGCCGCCGCCCTCAAGCAGGTAGTTGACGTACCGGTCATCGGGGTTGGCTCCATCCTGGACATGGACATGGCGGAGAGGTTCCTCCAGGAAGGCAAGGCAGACATCATCTACATGGGCCGCCAGGTTACCTGCGACCCCGAGACCCCCAACAAGTACTTTGAGGGAAGACCGGAGGACATCCGCCTGTGCATCGGCTGCCAGGCAGGATGCGGACGGCCCTGCTCCATCAACTACGACATCCAGGACGAGCCGATTCCGCTCGTACCCGCCGAGAAAACCAGGAAGGTGCTGGTCATTGGCGGGGGTGTCGCGGGCATGGAGGCTGCCCGCATCGCCGCCACCAGGGGACACCGGGTTACCCTTTTTGAGAAGAGCGGCGAGCTTGGCGGTATGGTGGCTGCCCTGGGTCTCAACCCCCTGACCGCCGAGTTCAGCAATATCGTGCGCTACCTGACCACCCAGATGAACAAGCTCGGCGTGGATGTGAGGGTATGCAGAGACGCCAGCGCCGCCGAGATCATCTCCATGAGTCCGGATGTCGTCATCCTGGCCACGGGCTCAAGTGCCACCGTGCCCGACGTGGCCGCGGGCAAGTTCGGCGTCATAACTCACGGCGAGGCATCACGCCAGCTGCGGCTGGTGGGGCACAACGTGATCGTCTGGGGATTCTTCGGCGCGGAACTGGCAATCCACCTGGCCCAGCAGGGCAAGAACGTCACCCTCCTGGGGCGCGGGGGGGAAGGCTCCCTGGGCAGTGACCTCCCCAGTGTGCGACGCCTCTACCTGCTCAAGCGACTCACTGACATAAACGTGGTCAGGGCCACGCCTGAAGGTCAGCGTATGACTGATCTGGCCGTCCTCTACCACGTGACCGTCCAGGAGATCGCCGACGGAATGATTATCGTACGGTCGGGCGACAACTCGGACCGGACTATAACGATCCCCTACGACACCATAGTCCTGTCCCGCCGGTTCGGGGAGAGGAAGGCTGATGACGGTCTCTTCGCCCAGCTGCAAGGAAAGGTACCGGAGCTTCACAAGATCGGCGATTGCGCACAGGTGAGGACCCTCAAGGACGCAATCTGGACCGCAAACGAGGTCGCCCGGCGGATATAGCGGGCGCAGCCAGTCCGCCACGTGGGACAGCCCACCGGGTAAACACAAACAACCGGGAGTATAGGAATGACAAAAAGCAAACGCCTGGCCCTGGGGAGTATCCTCCTTGCCGCCGCTCTCATTGTCGGTGGCTGCGGCAACACCCGACTCGCCGGGGAAGGTGACACCGTCCGCGTTCACTACACCGGCACTCTGGCTGACGGTACCGAGTTCGACTCGTCACGCGACCTCGCCCCGCTGGAGTTCACCCTGGGCGCCGGGCAGATGATACCGGGCTTTGAGGAGGCGGCCTACGGCATGAAGGTGGGGGAGAAGAAGACGGTCACGATCCCCGCCGCCGAGGCATACGGCGAGTACCGGGAGAACCTGGTCATGGTCATGGACCGCGCTGAGCTTCCCGAGGGGGTTGACTACCAGCCGGACGCGACCATGGTGGTGAGCTTCAAGGATGGGAGTGTGCGCCAGGCGCGCATAACCGACGTGACCGACACCACCGTTACCTTCGATGCCAACCACCGTCTGGCGGGGGAAGACCTTACCTTTGAGATAGAGATGGTCAGCATCCGGTAGCTCACCGCTGGTTTCACCGGCACCAGAACGGGAGGTGTATCCGTGCCCAAACTCCTGGAGTACCAGGGAAAGCAGCTTCTGAGAGATGCCGGCATACCGGTGCCGCGCGGCGGTATTGCGTCCACGCCGGGCGAAGCGCTCCGTATCGCCACCGGCCTCGCTGTGCCGGTAGTTGTAAAGGCGCAGGTGGGAGTCACCGGCCGGTTCAAGGCAGGCGGCATCCGGTTCGCCAGCACGCCGTCGGAGGTCGAGCAGGTCGCCGGGGAGCTGCTCGGCACGGACGTCAAGGGGTCCCGCGTAGGCCGGGTGCTGGTTGAGGAGCGACTGGATATCGAGCGCGAGATGTACGCCGGCGTTATCGTGGACGACTCCTGCAAGGTCAGGGCGCCGGTACTCATGTTCAGCACGCATGGCGGCGTGGATATAGAGGAGATCGCCGCCCAGGACCCTGAAAGTGTCGTCACCCTCGTCGTGGACATACTGGACGGAGTGACCCCTGAACAGGTACGCGGGCTTGTCAGCAGGTTCAACATCCCGCCTCCTCTGCTGGAGCCGCTCACGGATATCATTCACCGGCTGTACCAGGTGTTTCGGAAGTACAGCGCCCGCAGCGCCGAGATCAACCCGCTGGTGGTTACCGGTGACGGCCGGCTCTACCCCGCCGACTGCCGGATCGTCATAGACCAGGCCTCGGTCTTCAGGCATCCGGAGCTGGAGATAGACTTCCCGCGCGAGATCGGGCGGGAGCCCACCGAACTGGAGCATATTGCCTGGAGAGTGGAGGAAGAGGACTACCGCGGCACCGGCTTCTTCCTCCAGCTTGCCGAAGGCTTCCGGCCGGGCGAAGGCTACATCGGTTTTCACGGGCTGGGCGGGGGTGGCGCCATGCTCGGGGCCGACGCCCTGATGCGCCACGGCCTGAAGCTGGCTAACTACGCGGAAAGCAGTGGCAACCCTACTGCCTCCAAAGTGTACCGCGTAATCAAACTCGTCTTCTCCCAGCCCGGCATTGACGCCTTTGTGCTTATGGGGGCCATGCTTGCCAACCAGGAGCAGTGGCACCATGCCCACGCCCTGGTGCGGGCACTGAGAGAAGAACTGGCAAACCGGCCCGGGTTCCCGGTGGTCATCCTCGTCGCGGGCAACAAGGAGCAGGAGTCGCTGGAAATCCTGAGAAACGGTCTGCGCGGCCTGCCGGCAGAGATCGAGATATACGGGCGGGAGCACGTGTACGATGTTGATTTCATCGCCGACCGGGTTACCACGCTGGTGGACCGGTACCGGCACGCCTGAAGCGAGGTAGAATGGCAACACTGGAGTTTACGTTCCGTACCGGGAAGGTTACCATTGACCTGGAAAGATGCCGGGAGTGTGTGACCCACGATTGCGTAGACGCGTGCGCGAAGTTCGGGGCTACTCTCTTCAGGCTGGAAGACGGCCTGCCGGTGCTGGTGTTCACGGCCGAGGAATCCGGTCGACGCTGCATCGAGGACCTGGCGTGCGAGCTTTACTGCCGCGATAACGGCAACCGGGGGCTGAAGATTTCGCTGGACATGTTCGGGCTGGACGAGTACCGGCAGAAGGCCCGCCTTTGAGCAATAGAGGACGGAGTAGAGATGGCGATACTCGCTGACGAGAACACCACCGTTATGGTGCAGGGAATAACCGGGCGGGAAGGCAGCGCCCGCTCCAGGTACATGCTTGATTACGGCACCCAGCTGCTCTGCGGCGTCACCCCCGGTAGGGGCGGCGCCGAGGTACATGGCGTTCCCGTTTACAATACCGTCAACGAAGCCATTCAGGTGCACGGACAGATGGATGCCAGCGTCACATTCGTGCCTGCGCCCCAGATCAAGCCCGCCGTGTTCGAGGCGATCGAGGCAGGGGTGAGAATGGTCATCGTGCCCGCGGAGCGCGTCCCGCTGCATGACGCCCTGGAGATGATTGCCCTGGCCCGCCGCAAGAAGTGCCGTCTGTTCGGACCCGGTTGCATGGGAATGCTCACCCCGGGAAAGGCGACGGTTGGGTGGCTGGGCGCCTCGGTTGACTTCGCCAACGAAGTCTTCAAGCCCGGACCCGTCGGGGTGATGTCCCGCAGTGGTGGTCAGACCGGTACGGTCGTGTGGAGCATCACCAGGACCGGCGTAGGAATCTCCACGGCGGTGCACATCGGCACGGAGCCGGTCATGGGCACCAATTTCGCTGACGTGCTGCCCCTCTTCCAGGAAGACCCGGAGACGAGGGCAGTGGTCCTGTTCGGCGAGATCGGTACCGTGGCCGAAGAGGAAGCCGCGGAAGTCGTCCGGGAAGGCAGATTCACCAAGCCACTGATCGCCTACATCGCCGGGCGGAGCATGCCCGCGGGCATGCGCTTCTCCCACGCCAGCGCCATCATCGAGAGAGGCCGCGGTACGGCAGAGAGCAAGGTACACGCTCTCAGGGAGGCTGGCGCTCACGTGGTGGACAGTCCCCGTGAGCTAGGCCCAACTGTCGCACGGCTCGTCTAGCCGTGGTCCCTTTACTTGGCCTTGTACTCGGGCGGCCTCTTCTGCGCGAAGGCTTTTGCGCCCTCCATGAAGTCATCAGTGGTCCTGATGTAGGCCACCTTCTCTGCCTCCAGCTGAAGACCGTCAGGCAGGGTCATGTCATAGCCCCTGATCATGGCCTCCTTGGTGGCACGAACACCAAGGGGACCACGCGAGCAAATACTGTTCGCGATCTCCATCGCGGTGGGCATAAGCTGGTCGCGGGGCACAACCCTGCTTATCAGCCCCCAGCGTAGCGCCTGCTCAGCGTTTATCCGATCGCCGGTGAGGAGTATCTCGGCGGCGACCGCCCGGGGAATGAAGCGCGGCAGCCTCTGGGTACCACCGCCACCGGCCATGAAACCGATATTCACCTCCGGCTGGCCAAGCTGGGCGTTCTCGGCGGCTATCCTGATGTCACAGGTTAGCGCCAGCTCCAGCCCGCCACCCAGGCAGTACCCGTGGATGGCGGCGATGAACGGCTTCCATATCGTGTCCGCCCTGACGCGCCCCTCAGCCCCACGGTCAGGCACCTCCCCGGTCCCCGGCTGGAACCCCTTAATGTCCGCCCCCGCAGAGAAAGCCCGGTCTCCGGCACCAGTAACGATGGCCACCCACAGGTCATTATTGTCCCGGAAGTCCACCATCGCGTCGCGCAGACCTTCCTGCACGTCACCATTGAGGGCATTGAGTGCCTCGGGACGGTTTATGGTAATGGTGACGATATGACCTTCCTTCTCGTATATGACGGCAGCCATGAGAACCTCCTTTCGCGTTCGGCCAAACCCCTGTCAGCGGATGCATTCTACCAGAGCGCCCATCTGGGGTCAAACGAGCTGCCCGGGTGGATGATGTACCATACTGCCATATCATGATAGTACCTGGAGACCGTAGGGCGCTCAGCGGATGCAGCAATTCTTCTCACAGGCCTGGACCTGCGCAAGCATGGCCAGTACGTGACGGTGAGAGACGAGAGCGGCTGGTATACCCGAATACCGGCGGCAACCACCCCTGCTAGTGCGCCTACCGACCACCCGGACATGACCCGCCGCTGGTGGTATGCCGGACCGAGCAAGTCACCCGCCGAACTCTGCCCGAACCCGGTACAGATAGGTCACATCGCTCAATCGCAGCTGCGATACCTGTTCCTTGATGAAATCGAGTATATGGCCGCTGGCGGCCGCGCCTCCCGCCGCCAGCCCGAACTGGACCGGCACTCCAGTAAGGCTGCTGGTAAGCTCCTTCGCGGCCGCCTCGACGGCACCGCCGGCCGCCCGCAGCCCCCCGATGATCCGCGTGCTCCACGCCCGGTCATGCTCCAGGGTCCTGACCTGCTCGTGGATGAGGGCTTCGATTCTCATCCGCAGCCGGGCAGAGAGGCCCACGTCTTCCTCGCCCAGAGCCTGGTCAATCATGAGAAAGAGCTTGTCGCGCAGTCTGTCACGGTCCTCACGGTACCTTTCGCGGAAGTCCTTGAGCTTCTCCAAGGGTATCTCGCGCAGCTCCCCGGGCGTTGGCAACTCCGTTCTTACCAGGTCACGCCCCACCAGGGAGACAAGAGACTCCGCGTGCGCTCTATCCAAAACGTCACCGTATAGCCTCTGGAGATGACTGCCCGCCCCCCTTCTGAGCTTGTGGTGAAGTACTGCGTGATGACTCTCTTGGTCGGTCAGTGGGACCAGACGGCGGGGATCGCTCCCAGCGGCCAGCAGCACCAGGTTGAGCAGGAACGACTCTCCTCTCTCGTAGGGGATGGCAATTCGCCGGCCCCTGGAGTGCAGCGGCCCCAGCAGATAATCAACCGCCGCTACGCCCTTGTCTTCGTATATCTCCCAGACCCCGCCGGGGCCATGTGTGAGGTCCAGGAAGTTCTGGTCTTCCAAGTCAGCCGAGATGGCATCCTGGAGAATACCAGCATTCGCAAACACCAGTTCGTCGCCATAGATGCACTCAACCAGCGTCCTATCCTCAAGGAGCTCGCGGAACTCCCCCTCCGTATCTTCCACGGAATCGTGCGACCCTATCAGCCACAGCTTGTCGAAGTACAGCAAGGCAGCCTTGAGGAAAGCGGTGTCTCCAACACTGGCATAGGGATAATACAGAGCCTGGAACTCCCTCATGTGTCACCTCCCTGACCGCTCCGCCGCCTCAGGTCGCAGCTCCCAGGCATTCCACACCCGGTTCAATGCGTGGCAACAAGACTATGCCTGGGCCTCTTCCATCTGGGGCTGAAAGAAGGACCGCTTCCCCATGCAGCGAATGGGGGTCTCGTACAGCACGGGATTCGCCAGCACGAACCCGTGAGGCCCTGTGAACCAGGGGGAGTCCGAGTGGTCAACACAGTCCACAATATCCACCTCGCCTATGATTGCGGACATCCTCCACGAGCGCGCCAGGTGGCTGACCACGGACATCGCCTGCTCGTCCAGAAGACCCGGCCGCCTCAGCGGCCTGCTCGCCAGGGACCGGTGGTCGAACCGCCGCCCGGCGTGGACGTAGATACGGCCTCGAAACCGCGTCCTCCACCCCCGGTTCTCAATATCCTTGCAGCCAGCCGCGATCAACCAGGCCCAGGGTTGCCTGATGCTGAGTGCCTTCAATCTGTCTCCCCTGCTGACCGGCCTTCCGCTGTCACACCCACGAGTGGGCAGGGCCATGAGTATACTGGCTCACTCCTGAATTGTCAACACGAACTCTCGCCATTCGCCTGAAACAGGGTGTATACTGGGCTAGAGGCGTATGTCAGGACGTGACACATACGCGTCGCACCTAGCGTGATTCCGGGGTAGGAGGACACGGGGATTGTTTGAGGAGTTTGACCTGACCGGGAAGAAAGCCATCGTTACCGGTGGCAACGGCGGCATAGGCCGGGGGATCGCCCTGGGATTGGCGCGGGCGGGAGCGGATGTGGTAATTGCTGCCAGAAACCAGGAGAAGACCGCCGCCATGGTCGAGGAGATAGTCGCACTGGGACGCAGGTGTCTGGGTCTGAGCTGTGACGTTCGGGACCGGAATGACATCGCCGCAGTCGTGAATGCTACGCTGGAGGAGTACGGCAGGCTGAATATACTGGTCAACAATGCCGGAATCTCGGCGGGTGGGCCGCCCCAGGACATAGCCGAAGAGACATGGGACCGGGTCGTGGACACCAACCTCAAGGCGGTGCTACGCTTCTCGCAGGCGGTGTACCCGGCCATGGTGGCAGCCGGTGGGGGGAAGATCATAAACATCGGGTCCGAGTACTCCCTCTTTGGCAGCGCGGCAGTATTGCCGTACTCGGCGAGCAAGGGCGGAGTCATCCAGCTGACGAAGTCACTGGCGGTGGCGTGGGCCAGCAGCAACATCCAGGTGAATGCCATCATTCCCGGCTGGGTGCGTACTGACATGACTGCCCCGGTGATAGGCAACCAGGCCTGGTACGGGGCGATAGTGCAGCGGACACCGGCGGGCAGGTTCGCGGAACCGGAGGAGATGGCGGGAACGGCGGTCTTCCTTGCTTCGGCGGCGTCTGACTTCGTTACCGGTCAGAGCATCGCCGTGGACGGCGGCTATTCCGTGGCCTGATGGTGGGGGCCCCGGGCCACGGCTGTCCCCGGCCTCGTGCCGCTGGAAGACACTGGCCGAGGAGGAGTAAATGGCAGACGAGACTCCGCACGTGGTGGTCGTTGACGACGAGCCTCACCTCTGTGTTGCCCTTGGCAGGATTCTGGAGAGGGGAGGGTACCGGGTGACGACTGCCACCGACGGTGAGACTGCCCTCCGAATCATACAGGAGGACCCACCGGAGGTCATCCTGCTAGACCTCATGATGCCGGGACTGGATGGCCGCGAGGTCTGCCGGCGTCTGCGTGACTCTGGTATTGACACGCGGGTGATCTATTTCACCGCCAGGGCAGAAGCAAGCGACCCGGTGAAAGTGAAGGAGCTCCGTAGCGAAGCCGACGACTTTCTCGTCAAGCCTGCCACCGGCAGGCAGATACTGTCCAAGGTGCGCAAGGTCATGGAGGGTGGCAGCGGGTGATGCCCCGTCGCCGCCAGCGTTGACGGGGGCGGGCCGGCGAGGCGCCTGGCCGATGCCGGGCTTCTTTTGGGCGCAACCACAGCCGAATCGGAGGAGGGTCATATCCATGCTTACGGTTGGAGAAGCCATTCGGAGCCGAAGGAGTACTCGCAGCTTCGAGCCGAAGCCCGTGCCTGACGACATGATAATGGAGATGCTGGAGGCGGCCCGGCTGGCTCCCTCGGCGAGCAACTCGCAGCCTTGGCGCTACGTGGTCGTGACCGACCCCGAAGAGAAGATGGAGCTGCGCCGTCTCAGTTTTGGGCAGGCCTTCATCGAGGAGGCTGGGGTGGTGTTTGTGGTCTGTGCTGACCTGTCCTCGTACTCCAGGGAGACCTACCGGCGGCGGCGCCAAGAAGCCGTTGACGCCGGAGTCCTGCCTGCCAGTAGCCTCAACGACCCGCTCTTCCGGGGGCGGGTAGACTCCACCGAGGCGGAGGACCTGTCCGTCCATATCACGTCGGCAACCGCCAACTCCTACATAGCCACCGAGCACATCGTGCTGATGGCCGCCGCCCTGGGGCTCGGCTCCTGCTGGGTGGGCGCGATAAGCGACCGCGAGGCCATAAAGCGGCTCCTGGGGATTCCAGATGAGGTCGTGCTGCTCGGCCTGGTGGCAGTTGGCTATGCCCGCGGGACGCCGCCCTTCCGGCCTAAGCTCCCCCTTGCCAGCATCCTGCTTCGTCCCTTCCCTCCACAGCCCGGGCCCGGGTAGAGTCAGGCCTTCCTGCCTGTCTGACAGGGGCGCCACCGCTAGCCGGCGGTCCGGGCTGTAAGCAGCCTCTCCGACCAGTGGAAGAACGCTGCTCCCAGCAAGACAAGCGGCAGGAGATAGAGGGAGACATCCACTACGCCGGTGACATGGCTGCCCGTGGCCAGTCCTGCCATCAGGCTGAAGGGTGATGGCTGGACCAGGTAGCTCAGGCCAACTGCCACCACCAGCACGATTGAGTAGGCGAACTGGGCGCGCTCGCGGTCTTTGAAGTACAGCGAGGCGGCGGCAGCCCCGATGGACACCATCGTGCCCACGGCCAGGCTCAGGATAAGCACCAGTCCCAGGTTCTCAATGCGGAGGTTGTTTAGCCGCAGCAGCAGCGTCCAGGCCGAGCACTGCACAAGCACGGTAACCACCGCGGCACAGACCTTTGCTCCCAGTATCTGGTTCAGGGACACCGGTGCGGAGCGAAGGGTATCCAGCGTCTTGTTCTCCAGCTCTTCCGAGATGGTATCTATGACGATGCTCCCGGCGAGCAGGGCCGGGAAGAACATCAGCATCGGCAGAATTAGCGAGTAGAGGAACTCGTAGCTGCTGTCGGCACGAGCGCGGAGGCTGGCATACTGCATCTCCACCCCGTTCTGGCCGCGCAGGAACGTCTCGTACCTCTTCAGCGGCTCTTTCAGCACCATGGTTATCACGGTCGCCTTCGAATCCAGCTCTGGAAGCATGAGCTTCATGTTGACCACACCGCCTGATTCCTCCGGTAGGAAGGCCACCGCGTCGACCTGACCGGCATGAAATGCGGCCTCGGCGCTTTCGGCGTCAGGGAGCTGTTTGACCTTGAGCCTGGCATCTCTCAGGATGCCGGCCAGCGGTCCGCCGCTGTGATCGACCAGCCCGACTGTGACCGTCATCCTGGTGGTCTGCCCGATGGAGTCAGGATCATAGAAAGCCATCAGGCCAGTAACGATGACCGATGAGAATGATGCTACCAGCAGCTGGATCACCACCGCCAGCACTATTGTCTTCTCCTGGGTGACGGACCTGAGCTCCCTGCGTACCATCGCCACAAACCGGCTCATGACAGCACCCCCACGACGGCCAGGTTATAGAGACCGTGGAGCACGGAACCGGCAAGCACGGACAGCGGGTAGCGCCTGACGCCGAAGCGTGCGGTTGTCAGACAGACAAGGGAGGTGAAGAAGCAGTGGGCGAGCAGTGGCAGCACCAGGAACCCGCCTCCAAAAACGGCAGCCGTGAACATGGTATCGGATATGACCTTGAGGGCGATGTACAGGAGCAGCTTCTCTCCCGCGAAGAAGCCCAGGGCGGCTACCACGGACAGTGTCAGGACTTGCCTGGTTGATCTCACCACCCCATTCTGGAGCAGCACCGCGATCCCGGCAGACTTGGCAATCTCCTCAACGATGACTGACACCACCAGTACTGCCCCGAGGGCTTGGGGCATCGGCAGGTTGAAGGCGAGCGCGATCGATGCGAGCTGCACCATGAACACCGCCGGGATTACGAACAGGCCAAGGAGGAAGACCGAGAGGTGCAGGTGGCTGCGGTTGATGGTCAGGTTGAGGGCGTCGGCCAGCTTCTGGCAGAGCGGGCGGAAGCCCATGAGGTACTCCTCGTTGAAGACGCGCGTACCCACGAATAGTCCCACCCCGAAGACCAGGTACATGGGCGTGGTGGATAGAAGGTACTCACTCAGTCCGAAGGCCTCTCCTTTGTACATCTGTATCGCCAGGTGGAGCGGGGAAACGTGGCTGATGTCGGTGATGCCGCTGAACATGGACGGAAAGACCAGGTACACGGTGATAACCGATACCGCCAGCAGGCTGAAGAAGGTCTGGTCCTTGAAGGTCCGGTATAGTAGGGCTACCATCAGGTATATGGAGAATATGAACAGTGTGACGGGGACGAAGATAGCCAGGGCCAGGGGGATATGCCCCCCCAGCAACAGGGTGATGACGGTGATGCTGACCAGTGAGTAGACGATGTAAGGCAGCATCTTGCCGACGATAATCTGGAATGGGGTAACCGGCGTGGAAAGCAGGACGACGAGCTTCCGGTTCACCTTCTCTTCCATGAAGCTACTGGTAAAGAAGATGCTGATGAAGAAGATGGGCACCACGTAGAAGAAGGCCAGGAGCACCTGTGCCAGCGGGACTGGCGGGTCCATCAGAGAGGGGATTATAACCTCCTCGTCGGATACGAACTCGGCCTTGAACTCCGGGAGCCGCCGACCACTGCTTTCCAGGCTGTCCAGCTGCTTGAGTACCGTGCTGCTGGCTATACCTGAGGAGGTGGCTGTCTCTCCCGCTCCGGCTGATTCCGGACCGCTGTCCAACAGGTCCCAGACGGATATGTCCGGGTGGGCGGCAGCACCGTGGCCTTCCGGTACCTCCACGTGGTGCACCTCCACCCGAAGGGGGAATGCCCGGTCCATGTCATACTCGTTAGCGATTCGAGTGAGCTCCTGCGTCTCCAGGTACTGTCTTAGAGCGCCGGCCGCGCACCTGGAGCGCCGTTCGTCCTTTCGCCAGGCTACCTCGGATCCGTCCAGGTAGACGTCTATCACCCCCTGTTCGAGCAGTGCGTGGCCGCTGGCACCGTCCACCGCGAGCGCCACAAAGCGCGCGTCTGCGACAATGGGTACGCCGGGTCCCACGCCGACGGTGTAGAACTGCCTGCTTAGCACAAAGCCCTGCTGCGATACGAAGTAGGAGAGCAGGCCCGCCAGGATCATGCCGACCAGGATGAGGACCCTGGAGCGCCCCCGGAACCGTGTCCTGAGACGGGTCACTTCCCGCTTCGAGATGGTCAGGATGTTCCTCATGGTGCTGTTGGAGAACATCGGGTGTGACGCGGACCTAAACCGGTGAGGCAACCGCCTCACCGGTACCGTTCATTAGCCTGACGTATATGTCTTCGAGGGCAGACTGCCGGATGGAGAGGTCCACCAGAGCCCAGTTGCAGTCAGTGACCTGCCGGAGAATCGAGGCTATCCGGACCACGTCCGCCGACCTGAAGACGTAGTTCTCACCCTTCCTCTCATAGGGCAGTTCTTCTTCTGCTTTGAAGGTCACCTCGTACTCTCTCGCTCCCAGTTCCTTCCGCAGCGACTCCATGGAGTCACATACCACCAGGCGGCCGTTTCTCAGAATCGCCACCCGGTCGCAGATGTACTCGACATGAAAGAGATTGTGGGCGCTGATCAGGACCGTCTTGCCCCTGTCTTTCAGCGTCCTGAGGTAGTCGATGATGAAGAAGGAGGTGAGAGGGTCGAGGCCGGAGTTGGGTTCGTCAAGGATCAGGAGAGCGGGATCATGGAGCAGGGTACGTGCGATTGCCACCTTACGTTTCATCCCCTTGGAGAGCTCGCCGGTGAGCTTCTCTGCGTCGGGGAGCTGCAGCTGCCCGAGCAAGCGGTACATCCGGGCAAGGGCTATAGCCCGCGGGATGCGGTAAAGCTCGGCGAAAAACATGAGGTACTCGGTGACCGTCATGTTCTCGTAGAACGGGTTCTCCTCGGGCAGGTACCCGATGAACCTCTTCACGTGGGTGGCTTCCCGGGCGATGTCCATGCCCATGATGTGCACGCTGCCCTCGGTGGGCCTCACCAGGCCGGTTATCATCTTCAGGGTGGTAGTCTTGCCGGCACCGTTATGGCCAATGATACCCAGGATTTCACCTGCGTGCGCCTCTATGTCCAGGTGGTCCACCGCAGTACAGTCGCGGTAGGTCTTGGTGACACCACGCAGGGTGACCACGGGGCCGCCGAAGTCCTGGAGTACAGTGTCTGCATGTGACCGTGAATGCGGGCCTTTGTTGGGCGCGGGCAACTGGAACACCTCCCGGGTCCGTGCTGTCAGAGATGCGGTGGGGCGGGCCTGCTCCACATCTACACCGGGTTCATTCTAAGGCTGCAGTGCTCCAGTGGTAAGGCCATGCCGGTGCAATTCGGTGGTACGAGCGACTCATGACGCTGAACCGGGGAGTCCAGGGTCTGTCCTGCCCGAGTGCTCCGTCTTCATTGATTGCCTGTGTCCCAGTGCCGGGCAGACGGTGTGTGCTCGGGTGGGGCCAAAGAGGGAGTGCCCAGCGGAGAGCAAGGCTACGGGGAGCCGCAGGTACTGCGAGAGTCCCCGTTACCGTTACTGGTACCCGGCTGCTCTCCCATACGGTCGCTGCCTTGTCGGAAGGGCGGGTCGAGACCCGTACTAGAAGGTGCCCGCCCTTGCCGCGGAGATAGCCTCCCAGGCACGGCGCTCTTCTTCGTAGGGGGCTTCGACGAGCACGCATTCTCTGCCCAGTAGCATCGTCTCCCGGCGTTCTCCGTAGGGCGGCCATCTCCCCAGGCTCTCGCAGCTGGGGTCGCCGGTTCGGGCGAAGGCGGTCCAGGCATCCTGTATGTTGTATGACAGGGCATCTGCCTCGGGACCCGTACCGGAGAAGCTTTCCTCGTAGCTGCCGAAGAGGAAGCCGATATCCAGGGCGTGGCATGCCCCCAGGGCGCCGTTCATGGCCGGTGACTTCCAGGTGAAGATGTAGTGGTATGCCGGAGTTTCGCGCTGCATCAGCGTCTCTGCCAGCCAGATAGCAGGCATCCGGAAGGTGCGGTCAGTCTGGATCGCCATGAAGATATCCGCGGGAGTGGCCGGTTCGCCGCGTTTCTGTCGCGCTGCCCGACAGGTTTCTATCAGAGCGGGGACGTCGGCGGACGGCAGCATGCGCCGGCAGCGTCTGAGTAGCCTCTCGTCGTCGAGCCTGGCTATGTCCTGGTCCATTGCCGCGAAGAGCTTCCACTCCTCCAGGGTGGAGCCGACCATGACGGGTACTCCGTCCGCCGAACCGCGGGCGATGGCTCTGACAGGGAGATCAGGTAACACGTTGCCATCTATCACCGGTTGGAGAGGCATTCCCCCGAGGTCGGAATCGGGACGGGCTGCCCTGGCGGCGAGCTCCTTCTGGGCGTCCAGCAACCGGTCCAACGATAGCGAACGCAGGCCGTCCGTGTCTGCCGCGTCAACGCCGGTGATATCCAGGAACGCCTGTAATACCTTCACCGCCCGCTCCATGGAGCTGGCCGTGTGAGCGGCGCCACTCTGCGGAACCGCACGGTGGAAAAGGCCCCTTGAGCCGGGCATGGCAAGCTGGGCGCCCACGCTCATGCCGCCCGCGGACTCGCCGAAGATGGTGACGTTATCGGGGTCGCCCCCGAAACCGCTTATGTTGTCGCGCACCCACTCAAGGGCAAAGGCCTGGTCCAGCAGACCTTCGTTGCCGATGGCGGGTATCCTGCCGCCGGTGAGCTCCTTCAGGTTGAGGAACCCAAGCGTGCCCAGGCGGTAGTTGACAGTCACGACAACGGTGTTGCCGCGTGTGGCCAGGTTGCGGCCGTAGTACACCAGAGCAGAGCCGGAGCCGGAGGTGAATCCGCCCCCGTGGATCCAGAAGAGCACAGGGCGGCGGGCATCGTCAAGGGCGGGCGTGAAGACGTTCAGGTAAAGGCAGTCCTCGTCCTGCGGCTCGGGCTGGGGCGCAGCGAGCACCCGGGCCTCGGGCGGGTTCTGGGGGGCGGTGCTGGCGAAGCGCTTCGCCAGGCGGGTGCCGCTCCATGGTTCTGGGGGCTGAGGGGGAAGCCAGCGTCGCGTCCCCACCGGTGGTGCCGCGTAGGGAATGCCGCAGAAAACGTAGAGCCCACGCCGGTGATTTCCCTCAACCCTACCAGCGGTGGTGTGTACGATAGCCGATGTGACCTCGGTCATTGTCCTCTCCTCCCAGACTGGGAAGTTGCTGGGGAGAATTGTAGGGGCTTGCCGGGATGGTGTCAAGCGCTAGCGGCGCTCCTTGACAGGCGGCGGTATTGCCGATAAAGTCAGGACAGCCGTGGCCAACGAGAAGCCTCTTCATGCTGCACTGAAGGAATGGTATGCCCGACCGGGTGACCGGCTTGAGGCGGCTGTGGATGGGTATCTGGTTGACATCCTGCGGGGCGACACAGTTATCGAGATACAGACGCGCAGCTTCAGTTCAATCAGGGCCAAGCTGCTGGACCTCGTCGAGCGCCACCCGGTGCACCTGGTGTACCCGGTTGCCCGAGACAGGTGGATAGTGCGGATGACGGAAGACGGCGGGGCATGCCTGGGCCGGCGCAGATCCCCCAAACACGGTGCACCCGTGGATGTCTTCAACGAGCTGGTCAGCTTCCCTGAGCTGGTGTCTCACGCCAGCTTCTCTCTGGAGGTGCTTCTAGTCAATGAGGAGGAGGTGCGCCACCCGGACAGGAAGCGCAGCTGGCGGAGAAAGGGATGGGTGACCAGTGAAAGGCGGTTGCTGAAAGTGGTGGACCTGGTGCTGGTGGGAACCGCCGCTGAGCTGGTGGCGCTTGTACCCGTGGACCTGCCCGAGCCGTTCTCCACTGCTGACCTGGCCCGTGCCCTGGGCAGGCCGCGCGGGCTAGCCCAGAGAATGGCCTACTGCCTGAGGCTGCTGGGATGCATTGTCCCCGCGGGTAAACGGGGTAACGCTGTACTGTATGCTCGCGGGGGACTGTGAACCGGATGTGGCCGGAGACAGGACTGACATGTCCGTGACGACAGAGACCTGGCTGGACGACCTGAACCCGCAGCAGCGGGCGGCGGTGACCCACGGCGGGGGGCCGCTGCTGGTGGTTGCCGGTGCGGGGAGCGGCAGGACCTGGCCGCTCGCCTACCGCGTCGTCTACCTGATACGTGGGGGCACGCCGCCGGGCAGAATCCTGCTGCTGGCCTTCACTCGCAGAGCCGCCGAGGAGATGCTGAAGCGGGCACGCAGCTTCCTGTGCGTTCTGTGGCAGCTGCGCTGCCACCACGAGCCGTCCGCATTCACTGACCGGCACAGCTATGCCCAGCGTTGTCGGTTCCTAACCGAAGAGGTGGTTGCTACCATAGAAGACCGGGTGCGGCCTTTCGGCGGATAGCGGCGGGACATCTGTGTCGGTGGATACCGAGCGGCATATCCGTGCGCGCATCCGCGAACTCTGGGGCTGAGCGGACGCCAGCGCCGGGAGTATCCCTTTATCGCACCATCCTGTTCCAGCTCTTGACACTGCTCCGCGAAGTACATGCGAATCGTGTGTGATACTCGCCCGGCGGCGGCGTATAATGCAGTGACGTCGAACAAGGCGGCTGGCTTCGGACGGGGCGTACCCATGCCCGACCGATGACAGGCACCGCCGGGCGAGGGAGGATCAGAATGAGTACAAGCTGGATGAAGGCAGCGCTGGCGATCTTTGCTCTGGCCCTGGTGGGATCAATCATGCCGGGGTGCCGTTCGGCAGGGGAGCCGGAGAGCTATCTGGCGGTCGTGCCCAAGGTCCTGCACAGCGGAAGTACCGAGTCAGTCTCGGTGGCACTGTTCGCCGGAGACAGGCTGGCCACCGGAGACGTGGAGGTATCCTTGCTGCAGGCGGGCAGGGAGATAGCCAGAACGGCGGGCACAGTCAAGGGCAAGGGTACAATTGACATTGCCGTTCCTGACGTTGAGGAGGGGCAGTACCAGGTGCGGGTTAAAGGCAGTAGCTTCGACGACAGCGCTTCCGTGACCGTGGAGAAGAGCCTGCTGACCTTCCTTGAAACAGACAAGCCCATCTACAAGCCCGGCCAGACGATCCATATCAAGGTGGTCACGCTTACCGGTGAGTTGACGGCGGCGGTGGGCCGGGTTACCGTGGAGGTCTTTGACGCCAAGGGCATCAAGCTCTTCCGGAAGGAAGTAGACACCGATGACTTCGGCATGGCCAACCTTGATCTGCCCGTTTCCACCGAGCCCAACGAGGGCGTGTGGAAGATAACTGCCACCACCGAGAAGGGCAGGACCCAGCTTGACGTACGCGTGGAGAAGTACGTCCTTCCCAAGTACGAGGTCAAGGTGCAGCTTCCCCGGGAGTGGTTCCTGGCAAACGAGGCCATTACCGGCAAGGTCTCGTCCGAATACAGCTTCGGCAAGCCGGTGCGGGGTGAGCTTGAGATCAGGGCCTCCCGCTATGTGGGTGAGTGGGAAGAGTATGCCACCTTCAGCGGGGATATCGACGGCGAAACGGACTTCGAGCTGCCGCCGGTGCGCTACGTGGCGGGGGTGCCCGCCGCCGGCGGGCAGGGGAACGTCATGCTTGACATCACCGTGACGGAGACCGGTACCGGCTACCAGGAGAAAACCAACCGCCTCCTGTCGGTGGCGGAGTCTCCGCTCACTCTCCAGCTAATCCCCGAAGGGCTGGTCTTCAAACCGGGGCTGCCGTTCGGTTTCCTGGTGGTCACAGAGACGCCCGGCAACGACCCGGTGGACAAAGAGGTGCGTCTCGCCATTACTTACATTGACGGGGAGTACCAGGAGCTCAAGACCGAAGAGAAGAGAGTCTCTACCAGAAAGGGTAAGGCGCTGGTCACCGTTACTCCTCCCAAGCAGGCCGCCGCGATGATAGTCGAGGGCCGCGCGGACGATGCAGATGCCACCCTGACACTGGAGGCCTCCTACTCGCCCTCGGGCCACTTTATCCACGTGGAGCAGATGAGCGAAGGCACTCCTGCCATTGGGGAGGAGATACGCTTCAAGGTGAACTCCACCCGGCGGGCGGCCAACTTCTACTACGAGGTGGTCTCCCGGGACAGGGTAGTGTTCACTGACTACACCGGCAGCAGCACGATTGCCTTTGATGCCACCCCGCTGATGACGCCGTCGGCCAGGCTGCTGGTTTACCAGATACTGCCCAACAGCGAGGTTGCCGCCGACTACATCCCCTTCCAGGTGAAGCCGGAGTATCCCCACGAGGTCACCGCCGAGTTCAGCCGGGAGGAGGCCGAGCCGGGTGCTGAGGTGGACATCAAAATCAGGACCGAGGGTGAGGCCAGGGTCGGCATAGCCGCCGTGGACCGCTCGGTGTTCATCCTGGCAGAGAACCGGCTCAACCTCCAGCAGGTCTTCGATGAGCTGGAGAGGCTGTACATGAAGCCCCAGGTGGAGCTGCACCAGGTCTCCATCTATCCCACCATAACTACCAGGGGCGCACGGGATACGTTTGATGACGCCGGCGTGGTCGTGCTGAGCAACAACAGCATACCGGAAGGGAAACAGTACGAGGCCCGCCAGGCGCGGGATGGGATCGTGTTTGCGGGTGGCGTGGAGATGGAGAAAGCGGCCCTGGCTGAGAGGGAGGAGGCCGTCCCGGCCCCG
>Ga0180433_10000356_pt1 | contig 78213 bp, 57 predicted proteins | sample SS_ome_8_FD_132980 | JGI IMG/M metagenome (GOLD analysis project Ga0180433, IMG submission 132980) | Hypersaline lake sediment archaeal communities from the Salton Sea, California, USA - SS_1_D_1 metaG | ecosystem: Environmental > Aquatic > Non-marine Saline and Alkaline > Hypersaline >...
GGGTATAAGGGTATAAGGGTATAAGGGTATAAGGGTATAAGGGTATAAGGGTATAAGGGTATAAGGGTATAAGGGTATAAGGGTATAAGGGTATAAGGGTATAAGGGTATAAGGTAATTAATAATAATAGTATATAATTCAGTATAAATCAGATAAACCATGGACTATAATACAACAAGGAAAAGGCTTGTTCTTCCGGAATATGGCAGGAACATACACAAAATGGTTGATTATATCAAGGCGATAGAAGACAGGGATGATAGAAACCGCATGGCAAAAGCTGTAATAGCTATAATGGGTAATATGAATCCCCACCTCAGGGATATCAATGATTTCAAATATAAGCTATGGCATCACCTTGCTATAATGGCAGATTACGATATTGATATAGCCTTTCCCTTTGAGATACCGAAACCAAAAGACAGGTTAGAAAAGCCAAATAAAGTGCCATATTGTAAAAATAAAATTACTTATAAGCACTATGGAAAAACCCTTGAGACGCTTATTCAGAAAGCTGCAGAATTTGAAGACGGCAAGGAAAAAGATATGCTGATTGAGGTCATTGCGAACCACATGAAAAAATCATATCTCCTTTGGAAGCAGGAATCTATCAACCACAAGGTGATATATGACAATATCAAAGAATTATCAAAAGGGAAGATCATAATAGATAAGGAGCTGAACCTTGCTGACACAAAAGATATATTGAACAGAACAAGGAAAAACAAGCGTACGAATAAAAAGGGTAAAAGATAATTTGACAATTTGGAAATTTGGAAATTTGGAAATTTATTAATTTCCTTATAAAAAGATGAGCACATTTGAAGTAAAAGGGGGGTACAGGCTTAAAGGTGATCTTATTCCCCAGGGGGCAAAAAATGAAGCATTACAGGTAATATGTGCCGTTCTGCTGACCCCTGAAGAAGTTATCATTGAGAATATTCCTGATATCAGGGATGTAAATAATCTGATCTCCCTGTTAATATCACTTGGTGTAAAAGTTACTCAGAAAGACAGTACAACCTATAGTTTTATTTCCGAAAACATTGACCTTGAATACCTGACTTCTGATGAATTCAGGAAAAAGGGTGCAGGTCTCCGCGGATCAGTAATGATAATAGGGCCTTTATTATCACGTTTTGGTTATGCATATATCCCCAAACCGGGTGGTGACAAAATAGGGCGCAGGAGACTGGACACACATTTTTTTGGTTTTCAAAAGCTGGGGGCAGGCTTTGATTTCAATCAGAAAGAAAATTTTTATAAAGTTGAGGGTAAAAACCTTCAGGGTTCTGATATGCTTCTCGATGAAGCATCGGTTACAGGCACGGCGAATATCATAATGGCCTCGGTGTTTGCCAAAGGCACAACAACAATATACAACGCGGCATGTGAGCCTTATGTACAGCAACTTTGCAGGATGTTAAACAGCATGGGGGCAAAAATATCAGGAATAGGCTCCAACCTGTTAACAATAGAAGGCACTGACTACCTGACCGGATGTACACACCGTATCCTTCCGGATATGATAGAAATCGGAAGCTTCATCGGACTTGCAGCAATGACAGGATCGGAAGTAACAATTAAAAATGTCTCATATAACAATCTCGGTATTATTCCTGATTCATTCAGGCGACTGGGTATTAAGATCGAAAGGTCAGGTGATGACATTTTTATTCCGCAACATGATCATTATGAAATAGAAACATTTATTGACGGATCTATAATGACGATCTCCGACGCTATATGGCCCGGGCTGACACCTGACCTGTTAAGTGTTTTTCTTGTTGTTGCAACACAGGCTAAAGGAAGCGTGCTCATTCACCAGAAAATGTTCGAGAGCCGCCTGTTCTTTGTTGATAAGCTGATAGACATGGGAGCACAGATCATACTTTGCGATCCGCACAGGGCAACAGTAATAGGCATGAATAACAATATCCGCCTGAGGGCAACGACAATGTCTTCTCCCGATATACGGGCTGGCGTGGCACTGCTGATAGCAGCAATGTCAGCAGACGGAACAAGCATTATTCATAATATAGAACAAATAGACAGGGGATATCAGAATATAGATATAAGATTGAATAATATAGGTGCAAAAATACAGCGGCTGGAGTAGTATTTACCGTTCCGTATGATTGACATTTTTTCACTTTCCAAAAAAACATCCCTGTTTTTATGTCATTTTGTCTTAATTGACTATTTTGGTCAGCAATTTGTTATGTAATTCAGTCTTTCATAATATACAAATGATATAAATATTCTTAATTAGTATAATTAGTATGCATTCGTATATTTGCATCGCGGTTATATTTGTCTAAAATAAGTTAAGATAGTAATATAATATGGACGAGAAGAAACAAAATGACATTACTGATGAACAGGTGCAGGAAGAGACCGAAAGCATTCCTGACAGCGAACAGCAGGTTAAGAAAAATGATGAAGTAAAAACCAGGAAAAAATCATCAAAAAGGGACAAGCGGTCGAAAGTAAAAGAAGTTGAGGAACTCGGACTGAAACTACAGGAAATAAACGATAAGTACCTGCGGTTATCGGCAGAATTTGATAACTACAGAAAACGATCCATGAAAGAAAAAATGGAGATCATTAAATCGGCAGGCGAGAGCATACTTGTAAATATCCTACCGGTAATAGATGATATTGAAAGAGCTATGGGATCCATATCTGAAGCAAAAGATATTGATGCTGTAAAAGAAGGTCTTGACCTGATATATAATAAATTTAAAGAATTCCTTTCACAGCAGGGAGTTAAAGAAATAGAAGCATTAGACCAGGATTTTGATACGGATAAACATGAAGCTATATCAAAAATAAAGGCGCCTGATAAAAAATCCAAAGGCAAGATCATTGATGTTGTAGAAAAAGGATATTTTCTTAATGACAAAGTGATAAGATATTCGAAAGTAGTTATCGGGGAGTAGGATATTGGCTGTTGGCTGTTAGCTGTTGGCTGTTAGTTGTTAGTTGACTGCCGGTTTTGATTTAATTGAAGATATTATAAATTAGCTAAAAGCCAAGAGCTAAAAGCTAAATGCTAATTATATGGCAAAAAGGGATTATTATGAAGTATTAGGGGTCTCAAAGAATGCCCCTAAAGAAGATATAAAAAAAGCTTACAGGAAACAAGCTTTGCAATATCATCCTGACAGGAATCCCGGAGACAAGGATGCGGAAGAGAAATTCAAGGAAGCAGCTGAAGCTTATGAAGTACTGAGTGATGATCAGAAGCGTCAGCGCTATGATCAGTTTGGTCATGCAGGCATGAGTGGTACAGGCGGTTTCAGTGCAGGAGGCATGACCATTGACGATATCTTTTCTCATTTCGGGGATATTTTTGGTGATGTGTTTAACGGCGGATTCGGAAGCTTTGGCGGATTCAGCGGATTTGGCGGTGGAGGCAGAAGACAAAGAAGGGTTAATAAAGGTTCAAACCTGAGAGTTAAGGTTAAGCTATCCTATAAGGATATTGCCAATGGTGTTGAGAAGAAGATCAAAGTAAATAAATATGTCCCGTGCAGTGCATGCGGAGGGACGGGTGCTGCAGACAGCAATGCTTTCGAGCCCTGCAGAACATGCAACGGAAGGGGGCAGGTAACAAAAATATCCAATACATTCCTCGGGCAGATGCAGACCACAACAACATGCCCGACATGCAACGGCGAAGGTCAGACATTAACAAAAAAATGCACGAAATGTTACGGTGAAGGAATAGTAAAAGGCGAAGAAATAATTAAAATAAGTATCCCGGCAGGCGTTGCAGAAGGTATGCAAATGTCCGTATCAGGCAAAGGCAATGCTGCCAGAAGAGGAGGTGTAAATGGTGACCTGCTGGTAGCCATTGAAGAAGAAAAACACCCTGACCTGATCAGGGACGGGAATGATCTGATCTACAATCTTTTCCTGTCAGTTCCCGATATTGCGATCGGATCGCCGGTAGAAATTCCTACTATTGACGGAAAAGTAAAGATCAGGATCGAGCCCGGCACACAACCCGGTAAGATACTCAGGCTTAAAGGCAAAGGACTGCCTGAGGTTAACGGATACGGAAAAGGGGATTTGCTGGTCAATATTAATGTCTGGATACCCAAATCCCTGTCCAAAGAAGAAAAAAAAATACTTGAAAAACTAAAGGAATCTGATAATTTTACACCTAACCCATCCAAACACGACAAAAACTTTTTTGAAAGGATGAGAGGATACTTTGAATAATGATTTTAGATTAACGATCTTAGATTTTAGAAGTATCAAATACGATAAATCATAAATCGTTGATCAATGTTCCCCCGTAGGGATGCCTACGGCATGAGATCAGAGAATATGGAATTATTCAGTGCACAAAATATAGTAAAACAATTTGACAAGCATACTGCTTTAAATAATGTCAGCATGGATGTGCCTGAGGGTAGTATTTTCGGACTGCTGGGTCCTAACGGAGCAGGAAAGACCACAATGCTCCGAATAATTAACCAGATTACAGCGCCGGACCACGGAGAATTGTTCTTTAAAGGTGAAAAGCTAAAACCAAAACATATACATCACATCGGGTATTTACCCGAAGAGAGAGGGCTGTATAAAAAAATGAAAGTCGGGGAACAGTCAGTTTACCTTGCCCGTCTTAAAGGTCTCTCTAAAAAAGATGCTCAGAAAAAACTAAATTACTGGTTCGAAAAATTCGAGATACAGGCATGGTGGAATAAAAAGATCGAAGAGCTGTCCAAAGGGATGCAGCAGAAGATCCAGTTTATTGTAACAATACTGCACGAACCCGATCTGCTGATATTTGATGAGCCATTCAGCGGATTTGATCCTATAAATGTCAACCTCCTGAAACAGGAAATATTAAAACTCAAAGAAGCAGGCACAACCATAATCTTTTCTACTCATGATATGGCATCTGTTGAAGAATTATGCGACTATATTGTCCTGATAAATAAATCTGAAAATATCCTGAACGGACAGATAGACGAGCTGAAGAAAAAGTATAAATCCAACATCTTTGAGATCATATTTACCGAAAATAATTTCAATCTTCTGGAATCAACACTTAGCTTTAATTATAAGATCCTTGAACATATAAAACAAAACAAAAATAATATACTTAAAGTAGAATTGTTAAATGATCTGACAACAAATCAGTTCATAACTCATATGCTAAAGATTGGTGAGATAGTGTCTTTCCGGGAAGTCCTGCCCGGCATGAACGATATTTTCATTAAGGTAGTCGAGGAAAATACATGAATAAAATATTACTGATAATAAAAAGAGAATACCTGACCAGGATAAAAAAGAGGTCATTTATTGTAATGACAATAATAGGCCCGATATTAATATCCTCAATATTCTTCATTCAGATATGGCTGAAAAAATCCGGTCAACCGGAAAAAAGGCATATTGCGGTGATTGACGAAAATTATCAGGACGGACTGGACATTATCAGAAAAAACAGATCAGATACTGCTACAGATCTTATTATGAGTTTTTATACCAAAATACCTTCATCAGAATATCTAAAATTCACCTATCTGGAAGAAGATACCTTCAGTGAGAAAGAAAAAATCCTGAGATCCGGGTATGATGCTGTCCTTTATCTGCCGGAAAGAGTACTTAAGGCAAGTACCGTGGAGATATATTCCTATGATGAGATCACACTTGGGACTAAGAATTATATAGAGAACCATCTGGAAAAAATTATTGAAAAAGAAAAGCTGAGACGGGAAGAAGTGGATGCTAATATCCTTGCAAGGATAAGGACAGATATAAATATCATCTCAAATATCATAAAAGAGGACGGCACACAGGTAAAAAGCAATCTGGAGATAAATATCATCATTAGTATTATTGGCAGTTTCCTGATATATATGTTTATTTTCATGTATGGCGCCCAGGTAATGAGGGGAATTATTGAGGAAAAGACGGGCAGGATAGTTGAAGTGATCATTTCATCTGTTAAACCGTTCCAGCTAATGATGGGTAAAATAGTAGGTGTGGCAATGGTTGGGCTTACACAGTTTTTCCTGTGGGTGATCCTGACGGTCATCTTTGTTGGTACAATCCAGCTTTTCATCCTCGATCCTGTAGCACCTCCCACTGAACAACTTACTCCGGAAAATTTCCTTTCCAAATCACAGACACAATCACCGCTTATGCCTGCCCAGGCTGAAGAAGAAGCCCTGTCACTTTCAGACACCTTCGAATCATTAAAGAATATACCTTTTGGACTGATAATCAGCTCATTTATCTTCTTTTTTCTTGGAGGATACCTGCTCTATTCCTCACTTTTTGCCGCTGTGGGCTCAGCAATTGATTATGATACTGATGCCCAGCAGTTCATGCTGCCCATAACAATCCCACTGGTTGTGGCAATTATTGTTGCCATGAATGTTTTCGATAATCCTGACAGCACCTTTTCATACTGGTTCTCAATAATACCGTTCACATCACCTATCGTGATGATGGCACGACTACCGTTCTCCCCCCCTGCAACAGATATTATCATTTCCATGATACTGCTTATTCTTACTTTTATCGGAACAACCTGGCTTGCCGGCAAGATCTATCGTACAGGCATACTGATGTATGGTAAAAAAGTCAATTACAGGGAATTATGGAAATGGTTGAGGTATAAAGGATAACTTCGCAAGCTTTCGCTTGCCCGAATTACGAATGACGATTAACGAATAACGATTTAAGAAGTATTTAGAATACCCAATATTAAATAATTATCAGTTCCTAATATTTTCTTAAATTTGTCCTATCACATAAACTCCTGTAACAAATGCGGACTGCAATAATAGATCTGGGCACAAATACTTTTAATATTGTAATTGTCGAATCGCTGGAGGAAAATAATTATAATATTCTGTATAAGGATAAGCAACCTGCCAATCTTGGTCACGGAGGTATTACTAATGATATTATCACCACGGAAGCATACCAAAGAGGAATGGCGGTTTTAAGCGACTATCAGTACATCATACAAAAATATGAGGCTCAAAAAGTATGTGCTTTTGCAACTTCCGCGTTGCGTAATGCAGTAAACAAACAGGACTTCATAAACAGCGTAAAAGAAAAATTCGGGTATAATATACAGATAATATCAGGTAATGAAGAAGCGGAACTTATCTATAAAGGTGTTAAACAGGCTGTTCAACTTCCCGAAGAAAAAATATTGATCATAAATATCGGAGGTGGCAGCGATGAATTTATCATTGCCAATAATGAGCATATTTTCTGGAAACAGAGTTTCAAGCTCGGGATTGCCAGGATCATGGAAAAATTCCATCCTTCGGATCCTTTAAAACCAAAAGAAGCTGAAGCAATAGAAAAATACCTTGAATCAAATCTGCACCCGCTGTTCGAAGCCCTGGGAAAATATCCATGCAAAACCCTTATAGGCTCATCCGGGTCATTCGATACTTTTGCCAAGATAATTGCCCATAAAAGTAACACTATTGAATTGTTCAGGAAACATAATCAATACGAGATAGACCTTGGTCTGTATTCTGCAATGCATAAAGAACTTATCAGGTCAACCAAAGAGGAAAGGGAACAAATGAAAGGACTTGAGATCATGCGTATTGAGATGATCCACCTGGCAAGCGTGCTTGTCAACCTTATAATTAAAAAAGCCGGTATAACAAAACTCATACAATCAGGTTATTCATTCAAGGAAGGGATAATAACATGTATTGATGAGTTTGAGGATTAGCTGTTAGCTGTTAGCTATTAGCTGTTGGCTGTTGGTTTTAATAAATAAAACTATAAACTGACTGGTTATGGCGAAAATACTTGTAATTGATGATGAAAAGAGTATAAGGAGCACTCTGAAAGAGATCCTTGAATATGAGAAATATGATGTTGACCTTGCTGAAGACGGCAAAAGCGGGCTGGAGTTGTTTAAAAACAACAAATACGATATCGTATTATGCGATATAAAAATGCCGAAAATGGACGGTATTGAGGTTCTTGAGAAGATCTTCTCTACAGCTTCGGATACTCCTGTTGTTATGATCTCCGGGCATGGCAATATTGATACTGCTGTTGAGGCTATAAAAAAGGGAGCTTTCGATTTCATTGAAAAGCCCCTTGATCTAAACCGGCTGCTTATTACGATCAGGAATGCCATGGACAAGTCTGATCTGATTACCGAGACTAAAGTACTAAAACGCAAGGTAAGCAAGACTTATGATATGGTTGGTGAGGCACCTGCCATTAAGGAGGTAAAGGACATGATAGAAAGGGTAGCCCCCACAGATGCCAGGGTATTGATAACAGGCAGTAATGGTACGGGCAAAGAGCTTGTTGCACGGTGGCTGCATGAAAAGAGCAGCAGGGCATCAGCGCCTTTCGTTGAAGTGAACTGTGCTGCCATACCGTCGGAACTGATAGAAAGCGAGCTTTTCGGACATGAGAAGGGAGCTTTTACTTCGGCACATAAGCAGCGTAAGGGCAAATTTGAACAGGCACAGGGCGGCACTATCTTCCTTGACGAAATAGGTGATATGAGCCTGTCCGCACAATCGAAAGTACTACGGGCACTGCAGGAGAACAGGATATCCCCTGTCGGTAGCGACAAGGATATAAAAGTGGATGTAAGGGTTATTGCTGCGACAAACAAAGACCTGAAAAAAGAAATTGAGGATAATAATTTCCGGGAAGACCTGTATCACAGGTTAAGCGTTATCCTTATCAATGTGCCCTCTCTCAATGACAGGCTCGAAGATATACCCCTCCTGGCTGATCATTTTATTAAACTTGTTTGCGAAGAACACGGCATGCCGGAAAAATCAATAACAGATAAAGCTATCAAAGAGCTTCAGTCCATAACCTGGACAGGTAATATCCGGGAGTTCAGGAATGTGATGGAAAGGCTTATCATACTATGTCCAAAAGAAATCACTGATAAAGATGTAAAAGCATTCGCCCAGCCGATAGGGTAAAACAGGGCAGGAATGGCAGGATAAAAATATCCGACAGGGTCTGGTTTATTTCAGATAAAATTTCTTTGCCACATTTTTTTTATCACCGGGAATAGTATCCCCGTCCAGGATCAAATCTGAACCAGTCTCTATGTAATAATCCATTACAGTATTTAATATCTCTGCAGAATCAACAGTGATAACAGCAGGACCGTACTCGGGCTTCTTCTTTAATGCAATATATCCGTAATTGCAATCCTTAAGACTGATATAAGATGACCGCACAACTGACAGATCCTTTGAAGCTATACCTACATTTGAATCTTCTATCAATATGTTTTTGATCAGAATATCAGAGTTTTCACCTCCACTAATACCTTTATCTCCTGCACCAAAAACTTTACAGGAACTGATCTTAACATTACTGCCGGAAAAATCCATGGCATCATTAGCAATATCCCTGAACCTGGTATTTGAGATATTGCCATTACTAAAATCCGAATCAAAAGCATCATAGAAAATATTATCGAATTCACAGTTTGCTATTTCAAAATCCGACCGAATGATATTCAATGCATCCTCGGAGCGATTATTCCTGAATACCGTACCGGTGATTATCACATCTGATTCATAGAAATTCAAAGCACCGGTGAGTCTCCATCCTTTATAATCAATATTATTTATCTGGTCAAAGACAGCATTGGTTATAACTGACTGCCCTTTTGCCTGCAAAACAGTAACCCCCATAGATGTGCCATCAGATGAACTGATAATTACCGGCTCGGTTTTACTACCTAAAATAATCAATGGTGAATATGAAATGATCATACTACTACCTGTCATATCTATCTCTGTACCAGGCGCTATTTTTACTACATACCCTTCCGGTATCACTATTCTCTCATCTAACTCATAACTGCCTTTTTTAAATATAACTGTACTATCATTTTCTATTTGAAAATATTTATTCTCAGGAAAATCCGAATTACTGATCAATTCCATTAAAGGGGTATTCTCTTCCGGGATTCCCCATTTATTGACCGGTAACGATATCATATCACCGGACTCATTCGTTCTGAAAAAAAAATAATTACAACCGGCAGGTACATCCATATCTGTTATATTTTTTCTATTCCGGCAAAAAGAACCAAGCCTGTATTCCGTGTCTAAATTGTAATCCACAGAATCCCGGTTCGCCCCAGTTCCTGATATAAAAATATCATACGGACAATAATTCACTATCCTGATCCTGCTGGTATCTGAGGATATAATGCTCATATTTGCTTTTACCAGATATTTTAGAAATAATGTATCAGCGATACTGTCATATCGTTGAGCAGAATATCCTTTCCGGACTTGAAGAGATATACTGTTATTCTCTATCCTTTTTCTGAATCCGGGTAATGCCTGCCTTATATTTTCAGCATTATTGAACAGAAATAACGGATCATAAGAATAGAAAGGGAACTCCCCGGATAACAGTGTTTCGTATTCGGTGATCCGGTTGTCTATGGCATTTATAAAATCCGATATATACCTGCTGTCTGAAAACTCTGCAAGATATTCAATGTAAAAATCAATAAATGATGTATCTGTAAAAGGATAATACAAAAAAAGCAGGTCATTGCTGATATTACCGGTGTCAATATCATTATCACCGAATATTGCAGATCTTCCGAAATTAAAAATACCGTCATGAGTATAGGAATCGAATGCCACCGGCTCCAGCTCTGAAAGCACAGGATTATAATAATACCTATGGTTATGCCATATAAGACAATGATATGCTTTTGCAATATTTATCAATGCATAATATTTTGCCAATTTTTCAATATTGAATATTTTTCCCGGTGTCAGGTTCCCTGCCCTGTAGCTTTTAAGCATATTACGTGCAATAACGAACATTCCGGATAGTTCGTGTGATCTTTTTGTCCTGTTTAATTTAAAAGGTAAAATTTCGGATGCCTCAAACACAGGCAGATTCACCTTTTCTTCAGCATTAAGGTTTATATGCTGCATCTTCCAGAATCCTTCCTCATCAAATTTCAGTATCGGGGACTCCCTCCTGCTGTTATATTCCGGAAGATGGCGGTCGAAATGTTCTTCATAGGCATAAACACCAACGCTTTCACCATTTATCTCCACAGGTATGAAACCATACCTTGTTGTCAGGATATTTTCCCTTTTTAATAGCTCATGAAAAATCCATTCATTCAGAAAATCCCGTGAAAGGGGCGTTTGAATGGAAAAATTCCTCATATTCTTCCATGCACCGTCATTTTTCATTTTAATCCTCATAGACCATTTCCTGCCATTTAAATGATCAAGCCAGTCTCCTTTCAGTCTTACTTCTGCCCTGTACTCTTTTCCTTCCCATAAAATCACAGCTTCAACCTCATCATCATCACTTGTCTCAAGTATGCCTTTTTTAAATGCTTCCTCCCTTTTCAACAGTAACTTTCTCATGCCGGCAGCATCTATTTTAATCTTTAATGTACCGGTATCATAAACAGGATATGGCTTTTCATCCAGCTTTTCAATCCACAGGTCATCAAAATATGCCGGATATTCATGTGGATTCCAGATAAATATTTTAATATCCTCATTATGAATATGCGGAGGTATTTCCAGATCAAGCCTTAGTTGCTCCCAGCCATTTTCATCTTTCGCATAAATCCTTTTCCCTGTGACATAATATTTCTCTGATGTTTTATCTGCAGCAACAATATGTCCTGCATGGTCAGGACTGTATCTCCAGACACTAATCCGATAAAATTCATCCTTTTGGACATTTTTTAATTTATAGGAGAAACCGTACTGAGAATCATTAGAAAGCTTAACTGAATATTTACCTGAACGAGCTCTTTCATCACTTCTGTATCGTGCATTACCATAACTTACGGTATTATTTTCCAATGATATAAAAGACTGTCCGTCAGGTGACAAATGCTCGGCATCGCAGTGAATAGTAAAAGGTGTTTCTTTATCCTCAGTGACTTTTACAATTTTAAGATCATCGAAGAACACTGGTTGCCCTCCCTGGTTCCAGGCAAATATCTTTATACTTTTTTTATGCATTTTTTTTGGGATCTCAAAATCTATTGCAAGCAGCTCCCATCCACTTTCCTCTCTTTTAAAAATCCTTTTCCCGCTGATATACATTCTTTTTGATGTTTTATCAGCAGCCACCAGGATACCATTATCGTCCGTTGAATAGCGCCAGATACTTGCATGATAGCGCTCACCTTTCTTTACTTTTTTTAATTCATAGGTCATTCCGAATGGTTTCTCTTCAGTGAGAATCACTGAATACTGTCCCGAATGTGCTTTCTCGTCTGAACGGGTGTTATTATTCCGGAACATTATCATATTACTCCAGGGAGAAAGGAAACAGCTTCCATTGTGATTGATCTTTTCCGCATTACAATATATCTCTCCGGAGGACCTTATATCTTCATGCACTTTTTCAATGCTAAGATCATCAAACCACACCGTATCTTCACCGGGATACCATACATAAACGATCAGATCATTATTTTCTGTTTCTGAAGGTACTGTAAAAAATATCTTAAGTAAATCCCAACCTTTATTATCCCGGTCATAAGCATACCTCTCGGATAAATAAAATATTTTTGAGGTTGTATCGGATACTACCAGGGCTCCGGAATCATCATTCCCATATCGCCATACAGAGATCCGGTAATGGTCACCTTTTTTCACGTTTCTGATCCTGTATGTCAATCCGAACGGATTTTCCCTCGTTAGTTTTACAGAGAAAAATCCGGTATGAGTAAACTGTTCACTACGGTTATGATTATATTGGAATATGTCCGTACTATCAAAAGGTGATATAAAATACTTATTATCATTCGATAATATTTCAGCGCCGCAGAAAATTTCCGGTTGTGCATTTACTTCCGCGAACATGCAACAGAATAAAACAATGATAACCAACACTCTCAGGTTCAAATACAAGATTATATTCTTTTTATATCTCACAGAATCAAAAATTTGCATAAATATATTAAGAAACTATAAAAAAGGGAACTAACATTCTGAAATTTTAGTGGCTGCCATACAGATTCAAACAGCAAAATTTTCAAACTAACTGACTGTAATATTATTCCGGTAGATATAGAAAATTTATATATTTATTTGTACTTTCGTCACTTATATTTTTTTTAGTGTAGCATGAAAAAGGTTCTTAAAATATTTTCTTCAATAGTCATTTTTTTGTTTATCCTTTCTTTATTTGGCTGGATGGCTTCCCATATTACAAAAGGGGACAAAAATTTTGGTTTTTTAACAGATCCTGTAAAATTCATGTACTCCTTCCCTGACCTTTTTTCCCAATCCGTTGAAGAGGCTAAAACATTTGCCCTGCCAAAAACATTTATCCCGACACCGGAAGGTTTTCAGTCAATTAACAAGCTAAAAGATGATATTATTGTATTATCAACTTATTCTGATACCAGCGATTCACGATCAATCGTATTATTAAACCTTAAAAATGATTCCGTATTATATAAATGGACAGTTAAAAATCCACACCAGGAACACGACAGGATCATTAATCCTTTACTGTTTCCTGATAAATCACTGGTATATTCATTTCAATGTGTGTCGGGTTTAAAAAGGATTGATTCCCTGGCAAATATTATTTGGCAACAGGATAGTATTCACGCTCACCATAGTATGGACCTTGATATAAACGGAAATATATGGTTATGCTCATTTGAACCTGTTTGGTATGCAACAGGGATGTATAAATTATCCGGCAGAACTGTTTTTTACATAGATAACTATATTACCAAGGTTGAAGCGAGTACCGGCAGGATTATGTTTCATAAATCATTTACTGAAATATTAAAAGATAATAAACTTGAAAGCTATATATTAAAATCAGCAAATGTCAAAGATCCGTTGCATATTAATGATATTTTACCCGCATTAAAAACTACCAGATATTACAAGGAAGATGATCTATTCATTAGTTCAAGACAACTTTCCCTGATAATGCATTACAGGCCTTCAACAAATGAAGTTATTGATATTATTGAAGGACAATTCACTACTCAGCATGATGTTGATTTCCTTAATGACAGCGCCCTGGTATTCTTTAATAATAATTATTATCATGTAAGCTCAGAGGACTCTGAGAAACCACCAAAAGATTCCACCAGGCTAAAAATCGCAGGTGATTTTTATTCAAATATTGTACGTTATGATCTCAGCAATGGCAAACTGTCATATATTGGTGATTCTGTATTCAGGGCAAATGCAATATTCAGCTATAGCGAAGGCCTTATAGATTTTTTGGATACTAATACATATTTTGTTGAAGAACAGAATAGCGGATTGTTATGGATAATTAAAAATAATGAGGTAATATATAAGAACGTTCTTAAATCACAACATGATGGATATCATCATTTACCAAACTGGCTAAGAATTATTAAATAAAATGACTAATTTATATATAGGCCCCGGGCTTGGTATCGGCACGATCATCCTGATATTTATTATCGGAGGCATTGTGTTATTTGCATTTGGTTATATTTTTTGGCTGAAACTCAAAAAATTCTTTAAGAAAAAGAACAAATGATAATATATTATTCAGTTCTTTTCATAAGCTTTTTCCTGATCGCTCTGATAATTCGAATTTACAGATCCGTATTTTATACTTTAGCTGAGAATAGTGTTGCCCTGGTTAACGAGCTAATAACTGATATTGACATAGATATAAAAATTAAGAAGGTTCAGAAAAGCACTAATAAGCTTGTTTTATCACTTTTAAAAATACTTCTGATCATAGTGCTTGCCTTTGCTATTGGCAGTATTCCTGTTATTATCTGGTGTCTGGTATCACAAACAGATTATTACAATCTGGATTTCTCATCTTTTTATTCCATACTATTTATTTCTTTAGGAGCTACTATTGCATTCATCCCTTTTCGGAAGAAAAACAAAAGCAGCTACTCTGAACTATCTCAATTATTACACAGAATAGCATTGGACAATTATAATATAGCGAATAGATTATTCAGAAAAGAAACTAAAAAGATAAAAAGAAAAAACCTTGAAAAGAAACAGGATTTTGTTATTATTTCCGGATTGGCAAGAGCAGGTACAACCAGTTTGATGAACGACCTGTCTAAAATAGATGAATTTATATCTCTGACCTATGCAAATATGCCCTTTCTGATGTGTCCGAACTTATGGGCAAAATTCTACAAACCAAAAACCAAAAAACTAAAAGAGAGAAGTCATAAAGACGGAATAATGATCGGTTTAAACTCAAATGAAGCGCTTGAAGAATACTTTTTTAAAGTAAAAGCAAATGACTTCTATATAAAAGATCTGCATTTATCTGAATATAAGATATCACAGGAAGATTATAATGATTACCTGAATTACCAGAGCATAATAAAACAGGATAACAGGAAGATATACCTAGCAAAAAACAACAACTTTCTTTTAAGATACAAATCTGTAAGAGAATTTAATGATGATTTTATAATGGTGATATTGTATCGTAATCCCTTAACACATGCAACATCTTTATTGGAGAAGCACCGTGATTACAAAAAGCTCCAGGAAAAAGATCCGTTTGTACTCGAATATATGAACTGGTTAGGGCACCATGAGTTCGGACTGAATCAAAAATCATTCCTTTTCTCTGACTCAGAAGAGAACAAAAATGATGATAAAGAGATAATGGACTTTTGGTTAAAGATCTGGATAGATTATTACAGATATGTTTTGACGATCAGTCATCCCAATACAATTTTAATCAACTACGACTTATATTGTAAAAATCCTAAAGAAGCTATTGAGACTATTGTTAAGAAAACAGGAATAACAACTGACCTTCCGGATTACAAATCTTTCAATAACACAAGAAAGGCAGAAGACAAATTTTCTAATGATTTATATAAACAAGCCCTGGAAGTATATACGCAATTGAGTAATTAGGTAAGATATCAGATTTCTTTCTTTTACAGAATAAAGAAAAAAACACTACAAATACACTCTGTCATTTGAAGAAAAATACATAAAACATAATCAGCCGTTAATCAAGATTAAGTATAATATTCATATTATTTCCACATAAAATATTGTACTTTTACATTTTGACAATAATAACGGATATTCCTTTAAATCAACAAATTAATGAAAGTATCCGAATTGAAGAATAAAATCAACTCTTTAGATCCCGGACTTAAGGAAAATATTGTATTATTAATTCTTTTCCTTTTAATCTTTGAATTTTTGTTTTTGCTGGCATTCTTTTCAGAAAGCAGTTTCGGGGGGGCCGACAGTTTCAACCATTATTTTATCTCACGCTATTCGTTCAATCATCCTCATCTTTTTGTCCACCACTGGGGAAAGCCGGTTTTCACACTTCTAAGCGCACCATTCTCTCAATTAGGATTTACAGGCTGTAAAACCTTTAATATAATTGTAAGCCTGGCAACTGCCCTGTTCTCATATCTGATAGTTAAAAAGCTTAATATGAAATACAGTGCCTGGACAATATTACTTGTCATTTTCACACCTGTATTTCTCACATGCTCTTTTTCATGTTTAACAGAACCTCTCTTTGCTTTTTTCATTATCCTGTCCGTATTTCTGATATTTCAAAAAAAATACATTGCCAGTTCAGTATTAATATCGTTCATTTTATTGATAAGGTTTGAAGGATTTATTTTATTGCCGCTATTTTTTATTGCTTATGTTTTTTTAAAAAAATACAAGGCTATTCCTTTTCTATTAACAGGATTTGTTTTATACAGCCTGATAGGAAGTATATATTATAAGGATTTCTTCTGGCTTATTACTGAGAATCCTTATACAGGTGCAGCAAGTATATACGGAAAAGGCGAACTGTTTCATTATATCAATAAATATGATGAAATAACCGGGACGCCTTTGGCAGTAATGTTTTTACTTGGTCTGATATATTTTATTATTAAAATTATTAAAGACCGCAAGAAAATTGAAAAAATATGGCTGACAGCCCTTTTTCTTCTTCTCGGAAGCTGTTTCACTTATCTTGCTGCCCATTCATGGGTTTGGTGGAAAGGCTCGGGATCATCACTGGGTCTGGTCAGAGTAATGACAGGAATTACTCCTATAGTAGCTATTACAACAATTGGGAGCATAAACCTGCTTGATATAATATTAAAACTAAATAAAAAAACAGGAATATTAATAAATTCCGCTCTTTCCATTCTAGTTATTTCCGTGACACTGAGCCAGTATGACCTGCCAGTATATTTTGACAGAGAAGAAAGAACAATAAATAAAGCCTCTGAATGGATAAGATCATCTGAGTATAAAGATAAACCGGTAATGTTTTTTAATCCCTATGTTTGTTATAGCCTGGAAATAGATCCGTATGACAGTACAACATCAATATCAGGTTATTATCATAATAATGTTAATCCAATGGATCTGTTACCTGTGGAAGGAATAATAGTATGGGATGCTCATCATGGTCCTAATGAGGCATATATGCCTCTTGAAAACCTACTGAAAAATAAAAACACAAAGCTGGTAAAAAGAATATCTCCGGATATACCATTTTATACACTGAATGAACATGACTATGAGATATTTATCTTTCAGAAAGTGGGTAAATCAATCCAGGTCACATCAAAAACTGACAGCAGGTATATAAACTTTGATGATGATATTCAAAATTTTGACCCTCAATATATAACTAACAACATTTCGCTATCAGGCGCAAATTCTTACTATATTGACTCTGTGAACAATTCTTCCCCGGAAATTATTATCAGGTCTTCTGAAACCACCCCCGGGGCACTATCTTACATTTTTGCTCGTGCCTATATATATCCTGATTCTGATATTTCAGATCATCGTGTATATCTGATAATTTCTACCTTCAATAATGATATTCTTTATAAATATAAAAACAAAAAGTTGGAATGGCAGCAAATAAAACCGGGACAGTGGGGCGAACTGACTCTTGAATATCTGATACCGGAAAAAAAATCTGACAGGGATTACACTAAAATACATATAATGCATAAAGGCGGGGGAGTTTATATTGATGACTTTTTTGTTGAGGTTCATGAATTTAATGAAAAAGAATCTAAGAAATATGAAAATGAATATTTCGAAAAACAAATAAAATTCTATGAAAACAAAATACGGCAGGATAAAAAATGGTATAAGCAGATAGTAAAAAAAGCCGGTGAAAAGGGTTTGGATGTTGATAGTATGATAAGGCTTGATGCAATTTATATGATCAAGCAGGATGAAAAGACCGGGATTGAAAAGTTAAAGGCTGAAAGCCAAACATTTGAAGATCGAATAAAATATTATGAGGAAAAGATACGACAGGATACGGTTTGGTTAAAAAGTATTGAGAAAAAAGCAATATATAAAAATATCAGCCTTGATGAAATGATAAGGATAGATGCAAAATATATGACAGAGAAGGAAAAAAAGTAAACCTATTCATTATACAATTATAAAAGCATAATTTGTTTTTCTATTTTTATTGAAATTTAATTTGTTGGTCATTTTGTATAAATATATTGTTCTGTTGGCATTTTCAGTTATTTGCTCTCCTGTGTTTTCCCAAAGCGATTCTATTCTTTATTCATTTTTCGTTGCAGGACATACATACGGACATCCGGAAAATCACCAATCCGGGCTTTACCCTCCGTTCCTTAAAGAGATCGACAGTATAAATAACAACAAGCATATCGAATTAGGTGTTCTTACGGGTGATATTGTGCCCGAACCGACAGATAATTACCTTAATTCTGCAAAGCAAAACATTTCGCAATTCAATGTACCTGTTTACGTTGCAGCAGGAAACCACGATATAAGTCCGGGATTCAAAGACAGGTTCGGTGATTATTATTTTAGCTTTATTCATAAAAACGACCTGTTCATTATTCTGACACCATCACTGGATAAATGGAATATCTCCGGTGAACAGAAAGACTTTCTCATAAAAACTCTTGAAAAAGATCATAAAAATGTTGACAATGTCTTTATATTTCTTCACGAACTGATCTGGTGGAGTCCTGAAAACGAATTCAGAAATATTGAAATCAACTACAGGCCTCATTATCCCGGCAAAACCAATTTCCATGATGAGATCGAGCCTCTTCTTAAAAAAATCCCGAATAATATTGTTATTTTTGCCGGCGATCTTGGATGCACAGATAAGGTATCTGCTTATATGTATTATAAATATGATAATATAACTCTTGTTGCAAGCGGAATGGGCGGAGGCGTAAATGATAATTACATCGTAGTCAATGTCCTAAAAAACAGAACATTAAACTATGAACTTGTTGCCCTTCAGGGAAACAGAAAAAGACTGGGCAGAATAGAAAATTTTGATCTTCCGTGATGTTTTGATAATGTTATATTATGTGATGTTTTTATTGCTTTTCTTTTTTCAGACTTGAAAACATATCATAATCGGATGAAGTATTTGAGATATACCGGACATATTGTTTTTATTATTCTTTTCTTCCTGGCCGCTTATTTCTATAAGGAACGGATCCTTTATATCGACAGCTCGTTCTATACCTTTAAAATGATATTTTTTAATACATTCAATACCGAGCTTGGCAGACACAGTGCAGTCATAACTCAAATACTGCCTCTTATGGCAATATATCTTGCATTGCCGTTAAAAACAGTAATAATCACCTTCTCTTTTTCATTTATCCTGATCTATTATATTGTTTATCTCATATGTGTTTATGTACTTAAAAATGATACTGCCGGCATTATTATATTGTTGACTCTTTGTGTCGGAGTAATGAGGATCTTTTATTTTCCGGTAACGGAAATTGTCCAGGGATTGGTTTACACTGCACTGTTCTTTGCATGGATATTCTATCCTCATAAAGCATATAAAAATATATGGGGTCATATAAAATTCTATCTTGTCAGCCTGATCATTCTGGCATTATGCTTTTTCTCACATTTTTCAACAGTTTTTCCAATATTATTCATATTAGCTTACTACCTGGCTGATAAAAAAAGACTGTTCGATCGCAAAGTATATCTGTTACTGTTTATTATTATTACAGCTTATTTTCTAAAAGTAATCCTTACTAATGAGAATTCATACGATGGCAATAAATTTGCACAAATGAAAAATATTTTTGAGCTACTTCCTGATATATTCAACCTTCCAAGCACTGACTTCTATTCATTAAAATTCACTGAACTATATGTTTACCCCCTGGCAATGTTTATAATAATATTAACTGTACTTATTGCCAGAAAAGAATTATATAAATCTCTGATGGTTTTTTTTTCAGGCATACTATTATTCTTAATAATCTGTATTATATTCCACCAGGGAGATTCGTTGATTGGTATGGAAAAAGACTACATTACTCTTAATTTAATAATTTATATACCTTTTATATATGAAATGTTCCATAATAAAAAGTCTTTTATGTTCATAAAAACAACTGCTATTATTGTAGTTTTATTCATTGGCATTTATCAGATTTATAATTGCGGACTATTTTATAATAACAGGATTGATTATATTGATGAACTACTGGAGCATACTGAACAATATCCGGAAAATAAATTTCTTATTGAATATCATAATCTTGATGGAATAGCTGAAGTTACATGGGCATTTGCATGTGAAACATTACTTTACAGCTCATTGGATGGTCCGCAAAAATCAAAAACAATTTACGTTCCAAAGGATATCAAATCATTTAATAATAAGCTTGAAAGCCATCACAATCCTGAATCCGAAAAGCTGTTTTTATGTGTACCTTTCTGGTTGTTTTGGACTTCAAATAATTTCAATCCTGATTACTTTATTTTGCAGAAAGGCAAGTACAGGTTAATAGAACACAGAATTCCGCACCTGATAAATATGAAACCATCGAGAATAGCAATAAAGTGCTCAAACGGGAAATATCTGTCGGTTTGTACTGAGTCAGACAGTCTCTTATTTGCAAATGAAAATAATATCGGGGACAAAGAAATATTTACACTTTGCAGGCTTGATAATAATAACAAAGTCGCATTGTTATCCTATAGCAATTATTACGTTTGCGCTGATGAAACCATTCATGAGACTCTCATTGCCAACAGGATAATAAAATATGCATGGGAAGAATTTACTATAGCTGATCTTGGCAACAATAATATTGCATTACAATCTCACAAAGGTTTATATGTCACTATTAATAAAAATGACAGCAGTCTTGTTGCTGATAGTAAAACAATAACTGATCAGGCAATTTTTAAATTAATAAATGTACAATGACTCAAATGATTCTGTAAACTTCCGGCACCGATGATCATACAGATCGTCTCACCAGGATCATTCTTTATCTTTTTTGAAATTAAGATAAGTATGGAATTTCTCAAAAAAATATCATTATCCCATATAATAGTTGTAATGATCATACTAATGGTCATTATAATCAATTTCAAGAACAAATACTGGAAAAAAGAGAATAAAATTATCCATGATGATATTGTTTTATATTATGCATATCTTCCGGCGCTGTTTATTTATAATGACCTGAAATTTGAGAAAAAAGAAACCCATGAAAAATGTCTAATATGGCTTTCCAGGGCAAAAAACGGCAATTATGTACTTAAATATACTTCAGGTCTGTCTATGCTATATCTGCCTTTTTTTCTTGTTGCACACGTTTATACAAATATTTTTGGTATTGAAGCAACAGGTTATACTGCTCCATATAAGATTGCACTAATATTGAGCAATATTTTTTATTTACTTATTGGTTTATTTCTATTACGTAAAATACTACTTAAATACTTCTCAGATCTTATTACTTCCATTGTCCTGATAATTATTGTCTTTGGCACAAACATCCTTCATTACATCATCAATGATCCTCCTATGCCCCATGTTTATAATTTTTCATTATTTATTGCTTTTATATGGTTAATCCCGTTATGGTTGAAAAAACCCTCCTTTAAATTATCTCTGTTTTTAGGTATCATTTATGGATTAATAATTCTGGTCCGTCCGTCAAATATTATTATAATAATATTCCTGTTCCTATGGGATGTTACTTCATGGAAGGACATAAAAAACAGATTTATCTTCTTTATGACAAACTACAAACACGTCCTTGTACTGATAACATTGTTAATTATTATAATATTACCTCAACTCCTGTACTGGAAATATGTTACAGGAAATTATATTTATTACTCTTATACAGATGAAGGATTCTTTTTCAAAAATCCACAGATCACAGAAGGTCTTATAGGTTATAGAAAGGGATGGTTGATCTATACACCGGTAATGTGGTTAGCTTTGACCGGCATACCGTTAATGTTTAGAAAAATTAAAGCATTATTTACTTCAACAGTTCTTTTTATAATACTGAATACGTATATAATTTTATCATGGTGGTGCTGGTGGTACGGAGGCAGTTTCGGACACCGGGCATTTATTGATTCTTATGGCATTCTGGCTATTCCAATGGCTATTACTCTGTCATATTGTTATAAAAGGACAATTTTCATTAAAATACTTACATCATTAATAATATGCTTTTTTATTACATTGAATATTTTTCAGAACAATCAGTTCAATCGCGGGATAATTCATTGGGAAGCAATGACAAAAGAAGCATACTGGAAAATTTTCGGAAAAGCTGAAAGACCGCCCGATCTTGACAGGTATCTGGATATTCTGGATTTAGATGAAGCCATTAAAGGGAATTATGTTACTGTCAGCAGATTTGGTAATATGAAAACTTCAAAAATTGCATTAAAAGCCTCAAACGGGAAATATGTTACAGTTGATCCGTTAAATGACAATTTATTATATGCCAATAAAACAAACATAGGGGATATGGAAATTTTCACAATGGGCACATTGAATAATAAAGTGGCATTTTTAAGCTACAATGATTTATTTGTTTCAGCGGATGCAAACATATATGAAGCACTTATTGCAAACAGATTCATAAAATACGGTTGGGAAGAATTCACTATTACTGATCTTGGGGACAATAAAGTAGCATTTCAGTCACATAAAGGGTTATATGTTACTATTGACATAACAGACGGCAAACTGGTAGCTAACATGGATACTATATCTGAAAGTGCGATTTTAAAAATCGTGAATGATCCCTAATTAATGCAGGTGCTTTTTTCATGCAGATATGTTGCTAAAATGAAAACGAATAGGAAACGCCTATAATACTGGAAGTAACAGGCTTATTCACATTGACCTGCTCTGCAATCCTGAAGAATATATCCAGATCATTTCGTTTATTAAGCGGATATTCGAGTCCGGCAGTATAGCGGTTAGTGTCTATCTCATTGTCTTCGACATTATTTACCTTATAATAGAATTCGTATGATATATAAGGAGTCAGGGGATTTTTCCGGATATTATATTCAACCTGTATCCGGCTTCTGGTGTATGATCTTGGTATCAATCCGTCATCACTTGAATTTATATCAGCATATTTTTGCTGGTAGCGGTTACGGCATGAGATACGAAACCTGTTAACTTTATATCTCAAAATCAATTCTGCTGAAAGCCTGTGTCTTGTACTGTAATAATTCTCAGGTTGCTTTTTCTGTTCAAACCTGTAATTACACCCCACTCTTACAAATTTATTAATCCTGTATGATAATCCTAAATTTGAATAGAACTTATTAAACCTGGAAATGTTGTCATTGAACCGTAGTTCTTCTTCAAGGGATATTCTTACTTTTTTACTGACTTTTTTTTCCAGCTCAACACTTGTCCACAACTCCATATCCTGCTCCTGCCCCATAACATTATTTGCTGTCATGAGCAATAAAAATATCATAAACAGGATTAATTCTTTCAACACAAACCGTATTTGAATATTATTTGTCATCAGATAATCCGCAATCAATCAATCAATCAATCAATCAATCAATCAATCTTTCACTCCATTAATTTCACACATCATCATCATCCAGATATATATCTTCTTTAGGAATTCCTCCATTCCCCTCGGCATAATAATATACCCGAAGTCTTGCGGTATCCCGTAAAAAATTAATTCTCTGCACCTCAATCTTTTCAATTTTAACACCAACTCTTTTCTCCAGATCCTCAATCAGCTCTTTACGCCGCCCAGGTGTTATCAGCTCGATCTTTTCATAAGTCACATTCCTTCTTACCAGGTGTTTCAGTTTCCAAACCTTTTCAAGGATCCATGTAACTGTAATGATCGCAAGGTTTGTAAAGACAAGCTCTGCATAACTAACCTTTTTGTTTGCAAGGGCATTAATCACTGCAACACCAATAATAATAAACAGGTATGTCATCTCCTTGATCTCTATAGTACGCGTCCTGTAGCGAATAATACCGAATATTGCAAATAACCCCAGTGCAAAACCTAACTGAAGTTTCACATTCTCAAGAAGGAAACACAACAGGAACACCGTGGAGCTTATCAATAATAATGTAAAAAGATATTCTTTATTCCTTGCCACTGAATAATACAGGCAACGAACAAGAACATAAGCCACGATCATATTAAAGGCAAACCTTATAATAAGTTCTGCAAAGTCCTCAACATCAATTACATCAATCCCGAAAACTTCAATTTTTAATAAAAAGCTCAGAATAACTGCTATCATTGCTAATCTTGTTTAACATTAATAATTTTCTTTTAAACCTGTTTGCTTTCAGGTCTTTATAATTTAATACAGTGCCTATACAATATTTACTCATACCGGTTGGATAAATCCTATGTTCTTTCATTATCCTCACAAAATCCGATCCTGTGGCAAACTTAGATTGTTTTACCTCAGTTATTGTTAGAAAAGGGAGCCTGGTCAAATGACCGTTCTTATCATACTCAAGCCGGTTATCAATCGTTATCCGTTCATTCATATCATTATGAACAAGGGTGAACCGCATAAAATTAATTACCAGCTTGGCTTCAAGCGTATCAGGATCAAAAGGCGAATACTCCCTGATAAATTGTTTGTTCCTGTCATCAAATTCCTCACCGAACAGCTCCTGTCTGATCCGTTTTTTTCTTGTTCTTTCCTTATTGTTTTTGAACTTGATCTCAAGGTAGCGTTTGTCCGAATCCACATACTTCCTGTATCTTATCTTGTACCTGTTAAGCTTTGTATTATGATGAGCTATGTACATATAATGATCGCTTGTATCAAAATAAATGGAATTATAAGTATGTATTCGCTTTCCACTTATTTCGAGCACTTTATAATATTCGTTTGCCTTCTCAAGTAATGATGGCAATTTGTTAACATTATAAATGAATTTTGTATCCATGCGATTCATAAGTTTCACCTCATCCATCTCCTCAAGGCTGATAGGTGAAAAACTTTTCAGTATGTTCTCTATCTTTTCCAAAATTATGATCCTGTTCGAACCTTTTATTTGACTATCACAATATCTTCCACTTCCACGACCTGGTTGTTTTCAGTGATCTCTACTGTCTTCTCAACAGGGATAAGAGGCAGTCCCCCTGTAGTATCTTCGGAATATGCATATACTGTGTATATTCCCTGTCTCAGGTACTGAAACCTGTATGTTCCGTCATAATTTGTTTCAAACCTGTCGCTATATACATTGTCATCCCCGTAAATTATATATACGTCCTCTTCCTGCGCATAATACTCTCCGAGCAGGTTTGTATATTCCATATTATAATCCAGCACATACACCTTGCCAATAATAGTCGAAGTACCACCTTCTCCTTCATCTTTATTACAACCTTCAACGAATGCTATTAAGGCAATAACTATAATGATAAATGTTCTCTTCATATATTTTTAATGTAAAAAATAAAAATCAAAAAGCTCACAAATATAATAAGTATTAATTATTATAGAAACTAATACAATACGTACCGGATAAACACATCAAGGAATTGTATTCTTCAAATGATTAATATAGACATAATATATACTTTACATAAAATAAATATATGATTAGACAACATGTAAACAAAAAAGTTTATTATTACCCCTTTAATATGCTGTATAAAATATTCGTATATTTATCTCGCTGTTTCGGGTAACCTGATCGTATTTTTAATTAAATTATCCTCATATTGAAATTATCCGTTGTTATAACCGTATATAATGAAGAGGGAAATATAAAACCTCTTGTAGAAAGCATTACAGACGCCCTGGCAGACATTGATCATGAGATCATATACGTTGATGACGGGTCATCTGACAATACTGTAAAGGAGATACGGTCTTTAGGGAAAAGAACAATAAAGCTCATTGAATTGAAAAAAAATTACGGGCAGAGCTCTGCTCTTGCTGCCGGTATTGACCATGCTCAGGGTGATTATATTGCTACCATGGATGGGGATATGCAGAATGATCCGTCTGATATACCATTTATGCTTGAAGAAGCTGAGAAAGGGGACTGGGACCTTGTATCCGGCATCAGGAAAGATCGCAAGGATGGATTTTTTCTTCGTAAGATACCAAGCAGGATCGCCAATTCCATAATACGAAAAACAACAAATATCAAGATCAAAGATTACGGATGTACATTAAAAATAATTAAAAGCAATATAGCAAAAGATCTGGGACTATACGGAGAGCTGCACCGGTTCATCCCTGTTCTGGCCAGCCTTCAGGGAGCCAGTATAACGCAAATGGAAGTCAAACACCATGCGAGACAGCGAGGAAGATCAAAGTACGGTATTGGCAGAACTTTCAGGGTACTGAGCGACCTTTTGCTGGTGCTCTTTTTCAAAAAATATATGCAAAGACCAATGCATCTGTTCGGTATGATCGGGGGTATTATCCTTTTTTCCGGAATTGCAATTGACACATATCTTCTTATACTAAAGATCATGGGACAGGATATATGGGGCAAACCTCTTCTTATGCTCGGCATCCTTCTGACACTCGGAGGTATTCAGATAATTACAATCGGCATAATAGCTGAGCTTTTAATACGTACTTACTTTGAGTCCCAGCAAAAGAAACCTTATAAAATAAAAAGTATCTCATCCGGTGAATAGCAAACTTAAAAGGTATATAAAACTTATACTGAAACTTGCCATTTCCTGTGGAGCATTGTACTTTGTATTCACAAAAATTGATATTAATAATATAGCCGGGCTTTTAAAGTCTTCAAATTTCCTCCTGCTTCTGGCAGCAATGGCACTTTTTATTCTCTCGAAACTGATCTCGTCATTCAGGCTGAACAATTATTTTAAAAGTATAACTATCCATATCTCCGAAAAAAATAATTTAAAACTTTACCTGCTCGGCATGTTCTATAATATTTTCCTGCCCGGTGGCATTGGAGGCGACGGGTATAAGATATATTACCTGAATAAAAAATACAATGTGAAAGCCGGCAAGATATTCCGGGCTGTATTACTGGACAGAGTAACAGGGATTATTGCTTTGCTGTGTCTTATAATACTCCTTTTTTACCTGATCCCCGGGTTTATATTTTATAAACTCATTATATGGCTTGCGATCCCTGTTATCTGCATAGTTTATTACCTGATCATCATGTATTTCTTTAATTACTTTCTGAATATACTTTTAAAAACCTGGATATTGTCATTACTCGTACAGGCATTGCAGGTATTATCGGCATTTTTAATACTTTATGCTTTTAATACATTCGAACACACGGTTGAATACCTAATCATTTTTCTTATTTCATCAATAGCTGCTATCCTGCCTGTTACTATAGGAGGTGCCGGGATTAGGGAAATAACATTCCTGTACGGTGCACAACTGCTGAACCTGGATATAAACACTTCTGTAACACTGAGTCTTATGTTCTACCTGATTACTGTAATTGTTTCTTTTGGAGGGATATATTATAGTTTAAAACCAATACATACGAACACATGAACACACGAACACAACCCTACACTACTTCCTGTTAAAAACATTATATTTCAAAATACAATATATGGCTCTGAAACCATCACTCATACCGATCTTCTTGCCTTCTTCATAAGTCCTTCCGTAATATGAAATTCCAACCTCATAGAGCCTTACTCCCGGCACTCTTGATACTTTAGCAGTTACCTCAGGTTCAAATCCGAAGCGCTTCTCCTTCAGATCAAGATTCTGTATAATATCCGTACGGAATAATTTATAACATACTTCCATATCCGAAAGGTTAAGATTCGTGAACATGTTGGAAATAGATGTTAAAAACCTGTTGCCTATTGTATGCCAGAAAAACAAAATGCGATGCGGATTGGCGCCTTTGAACCTGGAACCGAACACAACATCGGCAAATCCTTCAACAACAGGCTTCAGAAGGTCATTATACTCCCTGGGGTCGTATTCAAGGTCAGCATCCTGTACAATAAGATATTCCCCTGTGGCAAGCTCAAATCCCTTATGCAAAGCAGCTCCCTTACCCTGGTTGTAATCCTGATTAAACAAACGGATATTTTCATTGGGATGATCAACAATATATTGTTCAATAATTTCCTGTGTCTTATCAATGGAACAGTCATTCACTATTATTATTTCTTTCTTAAATCCACCAATCAACTCAACCTCCAAAATTCTACCAAGAATATTCGTTATAGTCTTTTCTTCATTATACGCAGGAATGACTATTGTAAACTTTTTATCCATAAAAAATTTAATGTAAATAAATAACAAACATAGTAAATAATTCGATATAATATACTTTTACACATTGTTGCCAATAAAAATGTTTATTGTATGATCAAAGCGTTTGGAAATCTCAAGTCATTTAAGCCGTTCCGCCTATAGAAAATAAGAAAAGAAAGTATAATAATACTGATACCAGTATTCGTATCATTTGCATAAATTAGTATCTTTACATTTCGACGGGCATATTAGCATCAAGGTATATTATGGCAAAGGGATTAATAAGTAAAAAATCTGATTTCGGTACCTGGCCGGTATTTCTTACTGCGGTATCCACAATTTTGGGGGCTATATTATTCCTCAGGTTTGGATGGGCAGTCGGTAATGTAGGATTTCTCGGAGTATTAGGTATAATAGTCCTGGGACACCTGATCACCATCCCTACTGCCTTGGCTGTTGCTGAAATAGCTACCAACCAGCGTGTTCTGGGAGGAGGTGCATATTATATTATCTCCAGATCTTTCGGTTTTAATATAGGCGCTGCAATCGGTATCGCACTTTACCTGTCACAGGCTATAAGCGTTGCTTTTTATATTATTGCATTTGCCGAAGCATTTGATCCGTTGATAAAATATTTCAGCTGCGAGTATCCTTTTCTGGCAGAAAACTACGGGTGGCTTATAAATAACAAACTCACGATCAGTATCCCCATTATGTTGATTCTATCAATACTAATGCTTATCAGAGGCGTAAATATCGGCATGAAAGCATTGTACCTTGTGGTGGCTCTTCTGGCAACTTCTATAATATTCTTTCTTATAGGCGACTCTCCCATAAAACCTGCAGAATTCAATATACAGGCAAAAATACGTAATCCCGAGAGCTTCTTTTATGTGTTTACGATCGTATTTCCCGCCTTTACAGGCCTGGCTGCGGGGCTCGGACTATCCGGTGATCTACGCGACCCTAAAAGATCAATACCTGCAGGCACATTGCTGGCTACTGTTGCAGGATTGATCATATACATAATAATTGCATTTAAATTCACTTTATCAGCCTCGCCTGAAGATCTGGCCGGAGACCAGCTCATCATGAGCAGAATAGCAATATGGGGGCCCATAATCCCTATCGGTCTTGCAGCAGCATCACTGTCATCAGCACTAGGATCAATAATGGTTGCCCCGCGCACACTACAGGCTATCGGTGTTGACGATATCTTTCCCAACAAATTCCTGAATAAGTGGATCGCCAAAGGGAAACCCGGGTCTAATGAACCGGTAAACGGATCAGTTATTTCAATTATTATTGCTTTCTTCTTTATTATTATTGCCGGATTCTCTGACAACGGGCTGAACTTTGTTGCAGAGATAATATCGTTGTTCTTTATTGTAACTTATGGAGCTATATGTCTGATATCATTTCTGGAGCACTTTGCTGCAGATCCCGCATACCGCCCAACATTCAAATCACGATGGTACTTCTCTCTTATTGGCGCTGTGCTGTCTTTCTGGCTCATGTTCAAAATGAACCTGCCGTATGCCATACTTTCCCTTCTGATAATGGCGTTATTTTATTATATGATCAGCATCTACAGTAAAGACAAAAGAGGACTGGCAAAACTATTTACAGGAGTGCTGTTCCAGCTAAGCCGCCAACTACAGATATTTGCTCAACGCGCAGATAAGGAAGACCGCGAATTAAGCTGGCGACCTTTTATTATCTGTATAACCCAGGATACATTTAAACGAAGATCAGCATTTGACTTCCTCAGATGGGTATCTTACAAGTACGGGTTTGGTACATACATCCATTTTATTAACGGATATCTTTCCGAACAGACTGCCAAAGAATCCGAAAATGTCCTGAAAAGACTTATTAACCTGTCAGCAGGTAGTAAAAGCAAAGTCTATCTAGATACAATTATCAGCCCGTCATATACGTCTGCTATTGCACAGGCAATACAGTTGTCAAATATCTCAGGTAAAGTAAATAATATGATACTGTTCGAATTCTCAAGAACAGAAGCGGAATCCGTCACCATTGCGCTTAACAATTATTCACTAATGACATCAACAGGATTTGATGTATGCATTCTAAATACTTCATATAAAGGATTCGGGTATAAAAAAGATATACATATTTGGATCACATCACAGGATTATGAAAATGCAAACCTGATGATACTGCTGGGCTATATTCTGATGGGGCATCCGGAATGGAAGAAAGGGGTAATAAAAATATTTGCTGTTTACCCTGAATATCTTTTGGAATCACAAAGAGATCACCTTCTGTCCCTGATAACATCAGGAAGACTTCCGATATCACCGGGCAATATTGAGCTGATATCCTGCGATGAGAATAAAGAGGATAAGGAAGATAAAAAAATTAAACAGATCATTTGCAGTAACTCAATTGATGCTGACCTGACTATTGTAGGATTTTCCGCCTCATCCATAATTAAAAAAGGGCTTGCGTTGTTCAGTGGATTTGAGGATCTTGGCAATGTCCTGTTCGTAAGCTCTAATAAAGAAAAAGAGATTAAATAATTTGGAAATTTGAAAATTTGCTAATTTGGAAATGAGAAGTTTCGCAGATAATATGAACAGGATAGTTGAAATAAAGTATCCTCCCGAAAGGATAATTTCACTTGTGCCTTCAATTACAGAACTTCTGTTTGACCTCGGGCTTGACAATGAGATTATTGGTATTACCAGGTATTGCATACACCCGTCAGAAAAAACAGAGAATAAAGCCATAGTCGGAGGTACTGAGAATATTGATCTTCAAAAAATAAGCGAACTGAAACCAGACATTATTTTTGCCGCAAAAGAAGAAAATACAAAAAACGAAATAGATAAACTGGCAGGATCGTTTAATGTTTTTATATGTGATATAAAGAACTATGATGAGGCGCTTAACTTTATTGTTGAAGCGGGAGAACTGGTCAACAAAAGCAAAGAAGCGGAAAAAATGTGCACTGATATTATCAATAGATTTGAAAAAATACCACACCCGCTTACGTTACATCATGTTGCTTATCTGATCTGGAAAGATCCTTTCATGACAATCAATAAAAATACTTTCATTAACAGTATGCTTGAGAAAAGCGGCTATATAAATGTTTTTGCTGATAAACCCGAACAATATCCCCGGATCAGTACAGAGGAATTACAATCTTCGGATCCTGAAATGATATTTCTTGCATCCGAACCATATCCATTTGAAGATAAACATATTAAAGAATTACAAAAATTGCTGACGGATATTGAGATAAAAATTGTTGACGGAGAAATATTCTCGTGGTACGGCTCCCGAATGCTTCATGCACCGGAATATTTTGAACAACTCATGCAGAGTATTATTGTGAACAAAAATTAAATACTTGAAATTTTTAATATAATAAATACATAATGAACAGAATAGCGGTATTTCCCGGATCATTCGACCCGTTCACAACAGGACATGAATCCATTGTGGTTAGGGCAAAAAACCTTTTTGATAAAATTATTATAGCTATCGGTTATAATGTTGAAAAAAAAGACTTTTTTCCTCTTGATAAAAGGATCGCATGGATAAAACGCGTATTCCCGAATGATCCGAAAATAGAAGTTGACAAATTCGAAGGTCTTACAATGGACTTTTGTAAAAAAGTTAATGCAAAATATCTTTTAAGAGGACTTCGTACAGCTATTGATTTCGAGTATGAAAGAGCTATTGGTCAGATGAACAGGGAGATCAATCCGGATGTTGAAACAGTGTATCTTCTGACAACTCCGGAACTCACTGCAGTGAATTCTACTATTGTCAGAGATATTATCAGACATGGAGGTGATGCCAGCAAATTTGTTCCTGAAAATATAGATCTATATGAGAAATAATATTATTTCATATATCATACTGACATTGTATATAATATGTGGCATCACTGTTGATCCTGAAGCACAAAATATAACCATTACAGGCAACAGTAAAGAATATGCAGGAGAAAAACTCACTTTTTGCAAATACAGTGACAGGATCACCTTTATAGAAGAACAGGCAGGACAGTGCATAGTCTCCGGTAACGGTGACTTCAAATGTGAATTCTCCCTAGAAAGGACTGAGCAGTTATTTATATACCTGGGAACATATAAAGGAATAATATATGCTGAACCCGGGGCTGATTATGAGATCAACCTGCCGGAAAGAACAGATAAAACAATGAAAGATATACTGAATCCTTATTTCGAAGAAACAGTTGTATATCTCGGGATCCTTAATTCCTACCAAAATGAACTGAATTTCATTATAAGAAAATTTGATGATATATATTCTGAATTTATTGATCAGTACTATTTCGAACTCACCAGACAAAAATTCAGTAAAACAGATACTGTTATTACTAAGATCAACAACCTGTTCTCAGGTATAGATAATGAATATTTTATTGCATATAAAAATTACAAACTGGCAGCTTTAAGACAACTGGCATATAAACAAAGGACAGATTTTACAACATTCAGATATTTCAGACATAAACCGATCCTGTATAATAACATTGCTTATATGGACCTTTTCAATAATATGTATAAACACTTTTTCAGCTTATATGTGATGAGAAAAGACGGGGAACAGCTATTCAATAATATAGCACATGGAAAAAGTTTCACAGCACTGAAACAGACACTTCATAAGAATATGGAACTACAGGACGACACGCTGAAAGAGCTGGTCATCCTGAAAGGATTATATGATGCATTTTATTCAGGAGGGATAATGGAGTACAGGAGTTTTCCACATAAACAATTATTACAAACCCTGGACTCTTTAAGGATACTGTCGTCAATTCCCGAGCATAAAAAAATTGCAGGTAATATTTTCAAAAAAGTAACCCGGTTGCTTACAGGATTTGATGCTCCTGATTTCGAACTATATAACAAAGATAGTATTCTTACATCTTTAGATAAATTCAAGGGAAGATACCTGTATCTGAATTTTTCCACCACACTCAGCTTTGCCTGCCAGAAAGATCTTGAAATGCTGAACGAGTTGCATAAAAAATTTGAAAAGGTAATTGAAATAATTACAATATCCGGCGACAGTGATTTTAACAAAACGAAAAAATATTTCAGTGAACATGATTACAACTGGACGCTGCTGCATTACGCCAATCAGCCCAATATATTAAAGGCTTATAATGTAAAAGCATTCCCAATGTATTTTATAATAAATCCTGAGGGCAAACTGGTTATGTGTCCGGCACCAACACCCGAAGAGGATATTGAGTATTATCTTTTTAAGCTGGCAAAGCCTGAAAAGTATGAGCAAAAGGATGAGGAAATGGATGAGTTGTTTAGAAAACCATGAATGATTGGTTGAAACAGATTGATACAAGATTGATGGGAAAGAGCGAAGGAGCGTGAATGAGGATGACAACCGATAATCTGGTGTTCGAAAACCGATTAACTGACTGACTGATAACCGAAAACTGAAAAGCCGATAAACTGAATAAAATAAATGGATTCTGATAAAATAAAAGGTACTGCAGTATTAATCACAGAAGGTTTTCTTGAATGCCCTAATGGAAAAACGGCACATGGACTGATAAGAGGAAGTGAAAGGTTTTCCATCCTTGGTATTATTGATAAAGACCATGCCGGAAAGGATGCAGGCGAAGTGCTTGACGGAAAAACCAGGAATATACCAATATATTCTACCCTTGAAGAACTGCTGTCTTCCGGTATAGAAAAACCGGATTATATTATTGTAGGTGTGGCATTACATGGAGGCGTTCTTCCCGGCTCTTACAAAGAAATACTGCTCGAAGCTATTAAAAACGGAATATCTGCTGTAAACGGTTCATGGAAGTTTTTATGTGATGATCCGGTGCTTTCCGAAGCTGCAAAAAAATACAATGTAAAACTTATTGATGTCAGAAGGCCCAGACCATTGAACCAGCTTAAGTTCTGGAGCGGCGTCATATTATCACAAAAAACTCCTGTAATTGCCTCATTAGGGATAGACTGTGCTTCCGGTAAGAGAACAACCGGGCGTCATATTATGGAATCCTGCAGGGCACATGAAATAAAAGCAGAAATGATATATACAGGACAGACAGGATGGATGCAGGGCTATAAACATGGCTTTATCTTTGACGCAACACTAAATGATTTTATTGGCGGAGAGATCGAAAGGGTAATAATGGAATGTATTGAGGAAGATGTGCCTGATCTGATAATCATTGAAGGACAGGCATCGCTCAGAAATCCTTCAGGTCCTTGCGGATCGGAATTTATCCTTTGCGGTAATGCTAAAGGTGTTATCCTGCAACACACCCCTTTCAGAAAATATTTCGAAGGTTTTGAGCATCTGCATTTTCCCCTGCCATCCATCGAAAGTGAGATAGAACTGATCAGAATGCTGGGAGCAGAAACTCTGGCAGTAACACTTAATGCAGAAGGAGGAACTGAAGAACAGCTTAAGGAATATGCGAAAAAAATGACTGAAAAGCTTAAGATCCCATTTGTTTGTCCTTTATCAGAAGGAGTGGACTCTCTTATCCCGGTAATAAAAAAATATATAGCTGTTAGCTATTAGCTATTGGCTTTTAGCAACCGGCAAATATCCAAAAGCTAATGGCTATGAGCTAATAGCTCTCTTCTACTCCCAGTCCCGGCTTATCCGTGATGCTCATATACCCGTCTTTTAAAACAAATCCTCCTTTATAAGGATCACGGGCAAGATCAAAACTGCCGTCAAGATCGATATATTTTGTTGCGGGACTAGCTAATGCCGCATGCAAAGCTGCAGAAATGCTCACTACACTCTCATCATTGCATCCCCACATAACATCAATGCCGGCAATCTCCGCTATCCTAGCTATCTCTGTTGCCGCCAACACACCTCCGCACTTCATCAGTTTGATATTAAAGATCCCGAAAGGCTGTGGATCAGAGCTGAATAAAACAGCATGCTTATTGCTTTTCAGGCTCTCATCAGCAGCGATCTTCTTTCTTATTACAGCAGGCAACAAGCGCATACCGCTTATATCATCCTGCTTCAATGGTTGTTCGATAAATTCAATATTCAGAGATGATGTCCTGTTAATAAATTCCATGAAAGAATCGGAATTATATCCCTGGTTAGCATCAACACGGATCATAATATCTTTCCCTGCAGCTTCCCTGATCTTCACCAGCCTTTCAACATCCTCTTCAGGCGTTCTTCCTATTTTAACCTTCAGCACTCTGAAACCCCTGCCTATATACTCACGGGCTTCTTCCACAGATTCCTCCGAAGATTTTATTCCGATAGTGATGGACGTGGAAAAAGATTTGTGTACACAACCATAAACATCTGCCAATGGGATGCCCAGGTATTTTGCAAAAATGTCATGAAGGGCAATATCCGTAGCAGCACATGCACCCGGAGTATCCGGCAGATTTTTTTTCACATCCCTGCATAAAGCCCTTAAATGACGAATGTCTTTACCTGCCAGCAAGCATTCAAGATTCTCTTCAAGCGCTGTTGAACAGTCTTTGAAACTCTCACCTGTTACTTCTTCAAAAGGACATGCCGACCCTATACCCCACATGCCGTTCTCAGCCTCTATCCGGACAAAAATATTATCAACAGAATCAAAAGTCTTGAAGGAAATGGAATAAGGACGTGTAAGCTCAATATGCTCTGTCCTTATATCAACTCTATTTATCTTCATAATATATTCAGTTTATCGGTTTTCGGTTAACATCGGTTAATACCGGCTAATATTGGTTGTGCTAAAAACTGTATTTTAAAATTTGTAACCGTTTTTAACTGTTATTAACCCGGCACTGGTCAACACATCAACAACAGAAAGATATGTATTTGAAATAAACTCCGGCAAATCTGCTGCAGACATCCACCGTACCTCTGAAATATCTTCTTCCTTCTGAGGCACTACCTGCTCTTCTACTGAAAACATCTCAAACCATGCCGTCTTTTTCAATATCCTCTTGCCATCAAGCTGATATGTGTGATATGTTGATATTATTTCTTTTGTAACATCCGCATTTTTTATCCCTGTTTCTTCTTTCACTTCTCTTATTGCTGCGCTTCGATCATCTTCATTATCTTCTGCCTTGCCTTTGGGCAAATCCCACATACCGCGCCTTCTTATTGCAAGGACCTCACCCTTTTTGTTCTTTACCAGACCGCCTGCTGCTTTTATAAATGTAAAATACAACCTGATAGCTGCCTGCATTCCTGTAATATCTTCAGAAAATACATATATCTTCTTACAATGAGTGTTTTTTTCAAACCATGTTATCAATGATCCCATGTCCTTTTGATCATCAAAACGAAAAAACAGACCTTCATTCTCGTTAAAGCATTTTTCAATATTGCTTACCAGGAATATTATTCTGTCATTAAAAAAAACTTTATACATTTGCTGCATGGAATCAACAGAAAAAATAATTGCAGAAAAACTACTGCAAATTAAGGCAATAAAACTTGAACCCGCAAATCCCTTCACATGGGCGTCGGGATGGAAATCACCGATCTACTGCGATAACAGAAAGACCTTGTCATACCCTGATGTAAGGACATATATCAAAGAATGTATTGTTAATGTTATCCGCAAAAAATATGATGATGTTGATGTTATTGCAGGTGTGGCAACAGGGGCTATTGCACAGGGTGCACTGGTTGCACAGGAGCTTGGTTTGCCATTTGTGTATATAAGATCCAAAGCTAAAGATCATGGATTGGAAAACCTTATAGAAGGTGTTGTTAGTCCCGGACAGAAGGTTGTTGTTGTTGAAGATCTTATATCCACAGGAGGCAGCAGCCTCAATGCTGTAAAAGCCCTTCGTGCAGCAGACTGTAATGTCCTCGGGATGGTGGCTATCTTCACTTACGGCTTCAGTGTAGCAGAAAATAATTTTAAGGAAACAGGATGTGAACTGACAGCCCTGAGCAATTACAATGCCCTTATTGATTGTGCTGTAGAAACGAATTATATCAGCAGTGCCGATGTGGACACACTGAAAGAATGGCGTACGGATCCGGGTAACTGGGGGAAATAAAAACGGTTCTTGGCGCTCGGTTCTGGATGCCTGGCGCGAGATAAAGGGGATAAATGGCGAAGATTGAAAGTAAAATAGGAAAGATCGGGTATAATGATGAGAGGATATTCGGGTTTCTCTCCGACTTTAATAATTTCAATCCGTTGTTGCAAGGCAAAGTGGAAAACTGGGAATCAACATCCGATACATGCAGGTTCTCGGTGAAAGGTATGGCTGATATGAGTATGAAGATCGTGGAAAAAGAACCGAACAAACTGATAAAGATCACTGACGATGGCAGCGCTCCCCTTAAATTCACACTATGGATACAGTTGAAACAGGTAGCGCCTTATGATACACGAGTGAAAATAACAGTCAGACCTGAAGTCAATGTTATGATGAGAATGATGGTAAAAAAACCTTTCAAACAATTTGCAGACAACCTTGTGGACACCCTCGAAAAATTCCCCTTCCCTTAGAACTGATAATTCACATCAGCAGTACTGAAAAATACTGTTATACTTCTTCCGTATAGTAACTATTTTGTAAATTGATAAAAAATAATGTAGGTTTGGGAAAATGATAAAATACCAGCATATAGATGTTATTTAGCAGTAGCATTTTCATATTATATTTTCTGCCTGTTTTCATATTAATATATTTAATAATTAAGGATCAGTTTAAGAACTATTTTATTGTACTTGCCAGTATTGTTTTCTATAGTTGGGGAGCACCTAAATTAGTCTTTCTTGTTATATTATCTGTTCTTTTAAACTATTATATTACTAAAAAACTCCACCATTCCGATGATAGGAGTAAACGAAAGCAACTTTTATTTCTTTCTGTTGTAATTAATTTAGGTATGCTTCTGTATTTTAAATATGCTAACTTTTTTATAGAGAACGTAAATGCATGCCTTAATAATTTTGGTTTTGAGCAAATTCACTGGACAAATATTGCCTTACCTATCGGCATCTCATTTTTCACATTTCAATCCTTAAGCTATACTATTGATGTTTATCGAAAAATATGTAAACCTGTAAATAATCCTATTGAACTGTTACTATATATTTTACTATTCCCTCAATTGATAGCAGGTCCGATTATCCGATATAATAACATAGCGGATCAGATTCAGGACAGAAAAAAAAATGAAAATATTGATAATAAACTATATGGTATTTACAGATTTATTATCGGCTTATCAAAAAAAGTATTGATCGCCAATATGATTGGTGAAAAAGCCGATATAATATTTTCTATGTCCCCTGACAATCTTAATTCATCTCTGGCATGGATAGGTGTAATTGCATATTCTTTTCAAATATATTTTGATTTCTCAGGATATTCTGATATGGCAATAGGTATCGGGCGTATCATGGGTTTTAAATTTCCTGAAAATTTTAACAACCCTTATGTATCATCTAATGTTACCGAGTTCTGGCAAAGATGGCATATTAGCTTGTCAACATGGTTCAGGGATTATCTGTTTCTGCCGTTGGCTTATATGATATCAAAAAAACTAAAAAAAAATCAATATTATCATGTAAAAACCGAATACTGGATATATATCCTGGCAATTACAGTTACTTTTTTTCTGTGTGGCTTCTGGCACGGGGCAGAATGGAATTTTGCCGTATGGGGTTTATATTATGGATTGTTTTTAATACTGGACAAATTATTCCTTAAGAAACTTCTGTCAAAAATCTGGCGATTGGCCAGCGTATTAATTACATATGTTATAGTGTTAATTGGTTGGGTTGTTTTCAGAATTGAAAGTTTACCAGATGCATTCGCTTATATTTATAAGATGTTTCGTTTTGATTTTCATTCAGTAAATGTATTATTAGGGGTAGAATTCTGGGTATTTTTTTCTTTTGGGGCACTATTTTCATTTATTACATTATTTAAACCGGGACTGAAATTGCAGGACTACTTTTATAAAGTTAAATACAATATTCAAAGAGATATGGTTTTGTTCGGTATTATCCTGATATTATTAGTTTTATCTGTAAGCTATATTACATCAGGTGATTTTAATCCGTTCATTTATTTCAGATTTTAATGACAAATATTAAAAAAATACTATTCTCAATAATACTGGCAGTAATGTTTATTCCGGTTATTCAGTCATTGTTTAATATTTATGAGGAGGAAGAACTGGCAGGTGCATATATGAAGATTGAAAAACCGGATTTTACGTATCAGGGGTGGCTTAAGGGCAGCTATCAGTCTGTTGCGAATAAGTATATTGAGGAAAACATTGGATTTCATAATACATTTACAAGAATTAGAAATCAAATAAGATACAGTTTGTTTAAAAAAATAGTTGTTCCGGACCAGATGTTGGGTAAAAACGGGCAGTGGTTCAGTGTAGGCTGGACGAAAAATTATCTTGGTTTAACCTATTTTGGTGATGAAAAAGCTGACAGCCTGGCTTTACAGTTTAAACAGTTTAAAAAATCAATGAATGATAAGAATAAACAATTTCTTATCGCATTAGTACCATGCAAAGCCAGCTATATGCCATATAACCTGCCCATGGAATATCAAAAGATCGAAAAAAGTAAAAATTCATACGATGCTATCCTGGATATTTGTAATAAACTGGATTTACATTATATAGATTTTCATAAATATTTCCAGGAGATAAAAGACACCATCACTTATCCTTTATTTGTAGAAACCGGATGCCATTGGTCAACATATGGCGCTGCTATTGCACTGGATTCCATTTTAAATTACTCTCGCATGTTATTGCAAAAAGATCTTATGCAAATTAAGATCAAAAACCTGATAGTACCCAATAAAAATGATGATTATGATATTGAAAAAGCTATGAACCTGCTTTTTGAAATACCAAAATCACCTGCAGCATACCCACAGATCGAATTAATAAAAGACACTTGTTCATACAGACCTAAGGTAATTATTGTCGGAGACAGTTTTCACTGGACAATAAAACGCACATGGAAATTGCTTGATATATTTACAAGTGACTCATGGTTTTTTTATTATTTTACAACCGCATTTCCTAATAACCCAGGAAAATCTGTACCGGTAAAAGATATGGATATTATGAAAGAAGTTGATGATTCAGATTTAATAATATTTATCACTTCAATAGGTACAATGAATGAATTTCCTTACGGATTCGTGGATCATTGCAATAATAACAGTAATTAAAAAAGGACAGAATTTAATAAAAAACGGGTAGTACGGAAAAGCGGACTGTGGGGGTGCCCATAATTAAAATTATAAATTTAAAGATATGATAGATCTTAGGAGCGATACTATTACAAGACCTACAAAGGGCATGCTGGAAGCCATGTTCAATGCAAAAGTCGGGGATGATGTTCTGGGCGACGATAATGTTGTTGCTGAACTGGAAAATAAAATAGCAGGGATACTCGGTATGGAGGCTGCTGTATTTTGCCCTTCGGGAATTATGGCGAACCAGATAGCTATTAAGGCACATACAAAGCCGGGTGATGAAGTAATCTGTGATGAATTCTCACATATTTACAGGTTTGAAGGCGGAGGAATTGCCCTGAATTCTGGTTGCTCCGTAAGGCTGGTCAAAGGTGACCGGGGCAGGATAAAAGCGAAGGATGTGCTTGAAAATATCAATCCTGATAATGTTCACTTTCCCGTAACCAGTCTTGTATCATTAGAGAACACATGCAACAAAGGAGGAGGCTGTTGCTATAATTTCAACGATATTGTAGAAATAAATAAAGCATGCCGGGAAAACAACCTGAAGCTGCACCTTGACGGCGCCCGCCTTTTTAATGCACTTGCAGAGACAGGTGAAAAGCCAACAGAACACGGAGAACTATTCGATTCCATTTCAATATGCCTTTCCAAAGGGCTCGGCGCACCTGTCGGCTCCGTCCTGTCAGGCGACAGACAATTCATTCACGAAGCCAGGAGATACAGAAGATCGTTCGGCGGAGGGATGCGCCAGGCAGGATATCTTGCAGCAGCAGGTATATATGCTCTCGACAATCATATAGAACGACTTAAAGAAGATCATAATAGAGCAAAGAAAATAGGGAACGCTCTGAAAAATATGCCTTATGTTTCAGAACTGGTCCCTGTTGAAACAAACATCATTATCTTTAAACTTGCCGGAGATGTCAGCGAAAATGACTTCCTTAAAAAACTGCAGGATAATGGTATAAATGCAGTTACTTTCGGACCACAGACAATAAGGATGGTTACTCACCTGGATTTTACGGATGAAATGCTTGAAGAGGTTATTGAAATATTGAAAAATATTTAATGATCATATAAAAATGATCTCTTTAAAATCATATTCTTTGATCTCTCCTGATTCCTTTTTAACTATCAGGCGCCCTGATACTGCAATATCAATGATCTTTGCCATAAACTTGCCGGTCTTGTCTTCAAACGTACTTAGCATATCAAACCTGTAAAGGGAGCTTGTGTATTCTAACCTGATAATATCCTCATTATCATTTTTTAACAAAATATACCGCTTATCAATAGCGTTGCATAATAATGATAAAAACTCTTCTTTGTCAATATCCCCTCCCACAATATCCTTTAATGAAACAGCCCGGGGCAGAAAATCATCAAATCCTGTCTGGTTAATATTCAGTCCTATACCCAACACTGAGCTTATTATCTTATTCTCCTGAATAACATTCTCAATAAGAATACCTCCTGCTTTCTTTTCTCCTATCATAATGTCATTGGGCCATTTTATTGATACAGTATTATCATAAAGAGATATTACATCTGTTATTCCCAATGAGATCGCCATTGTCAGCATAAACTGCCGTGATGCATCAAGAAATTCAGGGAATAATACTATGCTGAAAGTAAGGTTTTTTCCTTTTTCGCTCTCCCATATATTAGTTCCGTACCCTTTTCCTGAGGTCTGTTCTTCCGCCACAACTATGGTTCCTTCGGTAATATTACCATCCCTTAAAAGCTTATGGCAATATTCGTTTGTTGAGTCAACATACTCTAACCTGATAATCTGTGAACCAATAATTTCCGGTCTCATTATCTGATTGATCAAATAAAATCTAAATATATCCAAAAATCATTACCTTTGTATCAAATCATAATATTATTTAAGCTAAATGTCGGAAACTGAACAATTAGTCAGGGCTATTGTTAAAGGTATAGAAGAAAAAAAGGGCGAAGAAATTGTTGGACTCGACTTTTCGAAAGTAGATAATGCGGTATGCGAATATTTCATTATCTGCCATGGCAATTCAAAGATACATGTTAATGCTGTGGCTGAATCTGTTGAAGAAACAGTAAAAAAGGATGTTAATGATGTAGCGTTACACCGGGAGGGTTATGAAAATGCCCAGTGGATATTGCTTGATTATGTAAATGTAGTTGTTCATATATTTCAAAATGAGTACAGGGCATTTTATGATCTTGAGAATTTATGGGGTGATGCCGGTACTATTGACCGTAAAAAACTTTTATCTTACGGAAAAAAGAAAAAAATAGCAAACTGATATTAATGGCAGAAGAAAAACAGGATACTAAGCAAAACAAATCTGCTGATAACGGCAAAAAGCCATTCGGGCAGAAACCGAAATTCAATATTTACTGGATATACGGGCTTATTATATTTGGCTTTATAGCCATACAGTTCATTAATTTTGGCAACAGTCCTAAAGAAACAGGTTGGAAAGAGATCAGGGAAATGTTGAATAGCAGGGACATTGACAGGATGGTGATTGTAAATGAGAAGTTAGTTGAGATTTATCTGACCCAGGATGCTTTAGGTTCCGGCAGGTATGATGAAGTTGTCAGCAAAGGTATTGGATTATCAAAAGGACCTCATTATTCTTATAAGATCAGCAGTGTTGACTATTTTCATAAACAACTTGACAAAATACAGGAAGATTTTCCTGAGGATGAGAAGATACACCCGGGTAGTGATATGCGTGAAGATTATCTGGGTAATATTATCAGCTGGTTATTGCCAATAGTTATTATTGTTGCAATTTGGATTTTTATTTTCCGTCGCATGAGCGGCAGTGTTGGCGGCGGGGGTGGTCAAATTTTCAATATCGGGAAATCCAGGGCCAAGATATTTGATAAAGGCACAAATGTAAAGGTTGATTTCAAAGATGTTGCAGGTCTTGAAGAGGCAAAGCTCGAGGTACGCGAGATCGTTGATTTCCTGAAAAATCCTAAAAAATACACACAACTGGGAGGTAAAATACCAAAGGGTGCTTTACTGATCGGTCCTCCGGGGACAGGCAAGACTCTTCTTGCCAAAGCTGTTGCCGGAGAGGCAAATGTACCGTTCTTTTCGATCTCAGGGTCTGATTTTGTTGAGATGTTCGTTGGTGTCGGAGCCTCGCGCGTCAGGGATCTTTTTAAACAGGCAAAAGAAAAAGCTCCCTGTATAGTATTTATTGATGAAATAGATGCTGTAGGGAGAGCCAGAGGCAGAAATCCTAATTTCGGGGCTAATGACGAAAGGGAAAATACTTTAAATCAGTTGCTGACAGAGATGGATGGCTTTGCCTCGAACAGCGGCGTTATAATACTCGCAGCTACCAACCGTGCAGACATCCTTGATCCTGCATTGCTTCGCGCAGGAAGATTTGACCGCCAGATACATGTTGAACTGCCCGATCTGAACGAAAGAAGGGAAATTTTTAAAGTACATATCAAACCTATTAAGATAGATAAAGAACTGAACCTTGAATTTCTTGCAAAACAAACCCCCGGGTTTTCAGGTGCCGACATTGCCAATGTATGTAATGAGTCTGCCCTGATCGCTGCAAGGAATAATAAAAAGATTGTAGAGAAACAGGATTTTCTTGATGCTGTTGACAGGATCATCGGGGGACTGGAAAAAAAGAATAAGATCATCTCCCTTGAGGAAAAAAAGACAATTGCATATCATGAAGCAGGACATGCAACAATTAGCTGGTTACTTGAACATGCCAACCCGCTTGTTAAAGTTACTATCATACCAAGGGGCAAAGCTCTGGGCGCTGCCTGGTACCTGCCCGAAGAACGGCAACTTACAACTGTCGAACAAATCCTCGATGATATGTGTGCAGCTCTGGGCGGAAGAGCTTCGGAAGAGATCAATTTCGGAAAAATATCCACCGGTGCTCTGAATGATCTTGAAAAAATCACCAAACAGGCGTATGCCATGGTATCATATTTCGGCATGAGCAAAAACCTGGGAAATCTCAGCTATTATGACTCAACAGGTCAGAGCGAATACTCCTTTAACAAACCGTACAGCGAAAAAACTGCGGAACTGATAGATAAAGAAGTAAATGAAATTGTTGAAAAAGCTTATGAAAGAGCAAAAAAGATATTGATTGAAAATCGCGAAGGGCTTTCCAAATTAGCAGAGCAACTACTTGAAAAAGAAGTGATCTTCAGTGAAGATGTTGAAAAAATATTTGGCAAGCGTAAATTCAACAAAGACAAAGACAATACGGAAAGTACAACAAAAGGGACAGTTGAGGAAAAACAGGATAAAACTGATCCCCCGGAAGAAAATACTGTAAAAAAAGACAATACGAATATTAGTGAAGAGAAAGAATAACCTGAATGGAAAGCTCCGATCCCAGAAATACCATATTGGAAAAAATCCGTACTGCACTTGCCAATAAATCTGAACAGAATAATGTAACAGAAGCTGACACAAAACAGAAGATATATAAAACAACAGAAGAAAATTCTGAAGTTATTTTTGCAAAAGCCTTCACCGGGATATCAGGAAAATTCGTTTTTTGTATTGACGAGAAAGAACTGATAATTACTCTGCGAAAACTCTTCCACGATTCGCAATGGGATTCTTTATATTGCCTTGATAAAGATATCCAGCGCATACTTGTTTCTGCCGATATTCCTTTTTCTGACGGCAGAGAGGAATTTCTGAATCTTGATGCAGGGATAACAGGATGTGAATACCTGATAGCCCGGCCCGGGAGTGTAATGGTCTCTTCACGACAATCATCAGGCAGACGGCTCATCGTTTACCCTAACACACATATTGTTATTGCTTATACATCCTTTGTAGTGAATGACCTTGACGAGGCACTGCAAAAAATAACAAAAAAATATAAGGGTAACCTCCCTTCAATGATATCTCTGATAACAGGACCAAGCAGAACAGCAGATATTGAAAAGACACTGGTGATGGGTGCCCACGGACCAAAAAATCTTTATGTTTTTCTTGTTAATGATAAAAAATTATAATTTTAGCGCATGGAAAAAGACTGGGTCAGCATATATTCTACCAACAAGCTTTACCAGGCAGAAATGGTAAAGCAGATGCTGGAAGACAACAATATCTTTTCAGTAATAATGAATCAAAAAGATTCTTCCTATCTGATAGGGAGTATAGAATTGTATGTTGAACAAAAACATGAAGAAAAAGCCAAAGAACTTATTAAACAATTTGAAAATTGAAAGATCTTACCAAACGCACCCTGACAGGAATAATATTTGTAATTATTGTTGTTGCATGTATTAAGGTCAGCAATTACAGCTTTCTGGCGTTATCACTGGCTATCATAATACTATCAATGCTTGAGTTTTACCGTATTGTAAAAAATATCAAAATAATCCCCCAAAGGTATTACGGGATCTTTATTGGAATAATACTTTTTATAATCCATTATTTTACCCTTATCGGATATCTTGATAGCAGGTACTATCTTATACTGATACCTCTTATAGTATCTGTTTTCATCTATGAATTATTCAGAGACCAGCGACGACCTTTTTCCAATATTGCATATACGATTTTAGGTGTTATTTACATTGCCCTTCCTGTAACCCTGTTCTGTAATTTTGTATTTACAATACCTGAAGACGGATCAAAAACATTATATAATCCTAACCTGTTACTGGGATTTTTCTTCCTTATATGGGCCAATGATACTGCATCATACATTTTCGGACAGGCATTCGGAAAAAGAAAACTGTTCAGAAGAGTATCCAATAAAAAAACCTGGGAGGGATGTTTGGGAGGAGCAGTAACTACCATATTCGTTGCTTATCTCATTTCTTCATGGCTTGGTGTATTTATGATGCACCACTGGCTCATAATAGGTGGTATTATTGTTGTAATGGGTACTTTAAGCGATCTGTCGGAATCACTGTTTAAAAGAAGTGTCTATATTAAGGATACAGGCACACTGCTACCCGGGCATGGCGGTATGCTCGACAGGATAGACAGTGTTCTGTTATCAGCACCATTCATATATGCTTATATTACTCTTTATCAGTCAATTAATTAATACTGTAAATGTCACTACATAAAGAAGGGCACATTTTTCTCTGTATCTTATTCTTTATTCTGGTTATTATCAACCTGGCACTGTATTTTCTTATACCTGACCTGCCTCTTTTGCTATGGATATCTGTTCCGCTATTTCTGTTGGTATTTATATATTTCTGCAGCTTTTTCCGAAATCCAAACCGAAAGTATATAATTAATAAAAAAACCATTCTGGCACCTGCTGACGGAAAAATCGTAGCAATAGAAACAGTTGATGAAAAGGAGTATTTCCATGAAAAGCGTATCCAGATATCAGTATTCATGTCGATATACGATGTGCATATTAACTGGTATCCTGTCAGTGGCACAGTAAAATATCTTAAATATCATAAAGGCTCAAATATCATTGCCAGGTATCCCAAATCATCAACTAACAATGAAAGGATGACCATTGTTATCGAAAAAGAGGATAAGACCGGAATACTTATCCGGCAGATCGCCGGTGCAGTGGCACGAAGGATAGTCACTTATGCTAAAACCGGCGACAAGGTCACACAGGGTAACGAACTGGGATTTATTAAATTTGGTTCACGGGTTGATCTGCTTCTACCCCCGGATACAAAAATACTGGTTTCCATAGGACAAAAAGTCAGGGGTACACAAACATTAATAGCAGAAATATAGATCCTGCCCGTTAATCCATTATTGCAATATTAATCAGGATACAGATCTTTGCACAGTTGAACAGCAATTGTTTTACTCGCTTCTTCCGTCGGATGATAATCACCCGGTATCTTATATTTTCCTGTCAGCTCAAAAAAAGAAGAATAATCCAGATATTCAATGCCATAATACTCCAGGTAAGGTATCATTTCATCAACATATTCAGTTCCCGGGTAAAATAACACGATAAATCTGCTTTGCTTATAATGTCTCCTGAACAAACTATCAGACCCTTTTATCAGTCCTGCTGTCAAGGCAAGATCATAACTGTTGTATTTACACGACAAATTAAATTTCAGAAGCTTTAATAAATAACTCTTGCCCAGAATTGCATATACAACTGACCTTAACGGCCGGCCTGTTGTAAAAGTACCGTTCCTGCGGATCATATTATCGTTAAGGTAGTAATACGGGCAGTCCTGTGCCCACAGATTATACACTTCCATTGTTCCGACAGTTCTGTCAATATGCTCATCAATGAACTCATATATGCATATCCCTTCTTTTTCCCGGATCTCTTCAGCTAAAGATACCTGTCTGATCTTTGCATATACCTGTTGGGCTCCGTATCCCATAACCCCGTAATTATATATCTTATGATCCTGAAGCGACTTTTGTATATACCAGGGTAATGTCTGGTTGTCATTCAGACCTGCACCAAAAGCAACGGAACATCCAAAAAACGCTATAAATTTTTCTCTAACGGTATCCAAAGGGTTCTCCAAAGGCACTTCTCTCCTGCCCAGGCTATCAATATTATATTCAACATTGTATATTACCTCATCATCAATTGTCCTGACAGCTCTCACATGTGCATCAGGTGTATATTTATATCCTGTCACCGGATCCGGCTCATACAATCCGGCTAAAGACTCATGAATATCCGGGTCAGTTGCTTTATAAATAATATAACAAACAATTTCTGTTATTGCTATCAGTAGAATTGCGACCAGAATACCATATAAAACTGCTGTTATCTTATTGTTTCTCTTTGCAAAGATCAGCAATAAAAAGCCCCATAAAAATACAAGTACCTGTAAAATTCTAATAATATAAGTGTTAACTGTGCCGGTGTGCTCTCCCGAAGCAAATAATGCGGAAAGGATGAATTCATTACATAGAACAGAGGTCAATATTGCAGCAAAGCCTAAAAATCGTGATATCCTTAAAATCATTTACAACTATATCAATTTCCATGAATCGACAAATCCCCCAAAACCGAGTACCCATAACCCAGAGCCAAGTGCCGTTTTCAATTACCTACCTTATCAGATACATCTTACCAAATCCTTTATGAAAATACTGTTCCGTTCCGGTTTGTCTTTTTTCTATCTCCTCCCCGTTCAACGTTGCTATTACCTTATAAAAATACACCCCGTTAGCAAGCCGGTCTCCGTACATATCCGTACCGTCCCATGCATAATCGGTAATGTTCCTGCCTATATGGATATTCCCCAGTTCATCCAGTGTTATAACCCTTACCAGCTTACCTGTGACAGTAAGTATCTGAATACGCAGGTCGGTTGGTATTTCAGAGCCTGTCAGTTCAAAGACAAAACGTGTTGAAGTTGAAAAAGGATTAGGATAATTAAAAATATCGGTTATTGTTGATCTTGTCACAATTTCAAACGAAATTGCATAGTAATAGCTTCCTGACTCATTTTCCGATTTGTCTTTTGCCTGCACGCGCAGTTCATAGATTCCATCTTCAATAAATTCCGGTGAATAAAATATTTCGCAACTATTATCAGGTAATTCAGCAGGTGTCCACTGCAACTGTTCATTTCCCTGGTCATCAATAAAATATATTCTCTCTTCTGTTCCTGTATTATAAGATTTCAGATAAACAGTAAACAAAGAAGTATCATTCAGGGCAAGGTATTTATTCTCATCATTCAGTTTTATCATTATATCAGGTTCGGCAGATACTATGTCGCCATCAAGGATATGCACCCCGTCAAAGGTAACATCCAGGATGGGATTAGTAATATCTCTCTGTACATAAAAATATTTTTCAGCAATATTGTTGAAGTGGTATTGTTCAGGCTGGTCATAAGCACCTGTAGATGGATTTTCTGGATTCACCTCGATCCAGACACTATTCAATCCCGGATAGCCCAGCGTATTAAAAGTAATAGTATCCATAAGCACATCACCTGCAGGATGGGGGCGTTTTCTCCTGTATTCCAGGGCACTAAAATTATTGTTTTTATCTTTCAGATAGTATCCTATCAGAAGGCTGTCCATATCATACGGACTGATATTTTCGGTAGCGACGGAAAAAACAAGGTCATCACCTTCCTGCAGGGTATCCGAATAAAAATAGTATCCTTCAGACGGGTTAAGTGCAGTTTCAGGCACACCATCGAAATAGATCTGCCACTTATCAAGCTGTGCAGGAGTCTGATAATCATCATCCCTGTTGAACATATTAAGTTTCAGATAAGGATATGCAGTGGCATTTATTGAATCATACAGGTCAATCTCATAATTTCCGGGGAATATGTTATTCATCAACACATTTTCATTACCGCTGTTGTCTATTCCTATGACTTTAAGCTTCACCTCTTCTGTTGCATCTGCATCTATTGTATGTTGCCTCCAGTGTAATGTTTCCCAGGATGAGGAGGGCCCAATGATCTCAGAAGTAATATCCCCGTAATAAAAATCTGTTTCCAGATCCTGGTGAAAATCCAGGTCATCATAGGCATCCGTACCGAACATCTCCCTTGCTGTACTTAAATTCCCTTTTTTCACAAAGAAAATGTAAGGGTAATTGTCAGGTACATACCTGATAGTGTCGGCACCAAGGCTTTCCATTGCCAGGTATTGATCTTCTGTCCAATCATCAAAGTAACCTGTCCTGAAAGTATAGATCAGTATATAATTCCCATCCTCAACATGATTGACAAGCATATCGAGCATGTCATTCCTACCCTGTTCAGTGGAAGAAAATACCAGATACCTGTCAGGGTATGGTCCGCTGCACACCGGGTAATTTCTTTGCCCGAAATCATCATAATTGGATTCCCATGGATTCAGTGTTAATGAATCAATTACAACAACATTGTAAGCCGGTGATGATCCGCAACAGGAAAATGCCGATGCTCCGTCAATATCATAAAAAATCTCCATATATTCCTGGTATGAGGAGGGCGAACCCAGGTTATAGCAATGTAAATGTTTGGGTGTGGTAATAAAATCAAACTTCCTTTCCGGCCTGTTAAATTCGATATAATTATAATCATCATTTTTAAACTGGAAAAAATGCGCCTGCGACCATCCTGTTTTTGTCGGTATATAAATGAAAGAGCTTTCCTTCCAGTTATTGTCTCCCGGGTCTGCTTCCGACCTGCATACTCGCCAGTAATACACTGTTGTGTCTGTCATTGTCATGGGCAACTGCCACGGGACTATCCCTCCCTGGTGTATAACAGAATCACTGATAAGAGGAGGGCTGAACATATCATTAGTATCTGCCTGAAACAGATATGTCTGCTCCGGAGCAAAAACATTGCCGGTAGAAGCTTTCAGAGTAACCGTTGAATTCGGGTATATTGCATATTTATAAGGATATATCGGCGTTATATCTCCGGATTCAATGATAAGATAGACAGACACACTGTTATTGAACTCGGAGAGCTCTACAATGGAATCTTTTGAGTCAACAGTAATATCCAGCCTGTTGAGACCGGGTCCGTTGATCTTATCAACAGGAAGTGTTATTGTGACAGTGTCCTTAAACAGGCTCTCTGTCATTATCTTTTCAGTGATCTCATAAGATTCATCCGGGAATACCCTGTTTATCTCAACAATAAAAGTGTCTTTTATGGCTTTTCCAATATTTGTAACAACAATATCCACATTAAATGAATCCATCTCCGTGGTAATATTATAGGGATCAAAATACACACCATTACTATTAACCATAAGGTCAGGTAATGCATGGGCATTGAGCACTAATGCCGGATCACCATGAAGGGTAAATTCGAAACAAGTACTTTTTACATTGGGATTCAGATAATTATCATTTTCATACTGGTATTTGTATATAGTTTCCTTAATACATTTTGCTATGCTGTTACCGTAATTTTTGTATGTGATATTCCTGTAAAGCTCTTCGGAATAATCATGCAGGTAGGGCGGATAACCAAGATCAACCACTGCCATGAATCCTATACACCCTTTATCCTCAATCATCATCCACTGTTCGCTTTGAGAGTTATGGTGCTGGGTAAAAATATCACCGGCATAACATGAATTTGCAAGAATGAACGGATATTTGCCCTGGTTTTCATAAGCTGAAGGATCGTCAATATCCTGGTCAAAACCGGTTGGCGAACCATGTCCGAAAAAAGTCATTAGTGTCACACCATTATTGATCAGGCTTTTTATAGAATCCGTAGCTGTATTCTCAATAGGCTGAGAACTGTTCTTTATAAAAGTGGATACATTGGCACCGAATAAAGTATCTTCAATAATTACCTCATATTCCTCAAGGTAGTTTGCAAACTGGTTCTGTTCTGAAGTATTAAGCCCGCCCCCGAAATGCAGTACGTTCTTTTTCCATCCGGTTGAATCAACAGAGCTTTCATATTCCATAACTTTGCTTAAATAGATATCAACCTGATCCGGGAAAAGGGATCCAAGCCTGCCGGTGGGCACAGGCGGTTCATACAAGGTGTTGTTCAAACCTGCTGTTATAAGCACATCACTTGGCGGCTCCCCCATTGATGGGACATAAGTCATGTTGTAAATAAAATCACTATTCCTGTATGCACCTGCATACGTCGCTTTTCCAATAAGGAACAAATGCTCCGGTATAGAATCCCATGTTTCAATCATATAGTTCACAAAATTCCTTATTGCCAGCGGATGCTTCTCAATACCATAAGCAAACTGATCATATAACTCCTCTATATTGATCATTGCCGGGTTATGCCCGGTACTTTCACGATAAGTCATATACTGGCTGACATTATTCCAAAGAACCGGATGTGTTATCATAATATAGTCTGTACTTTTATATGTGGAATAATAATCAGTAAAAAAGCCGTCCATGCCAACCTTTGATCTTATTGGTGTTATATCGCTTATATATGTTATTGCATTTTCTGAAGAAATGTAACACACCTTTTCCTGTCCGGTCTCATCAGGTATCAGAGCCCTGCATTCATCATTATCAATAACAATTTCAACACGTTTATGATATGTAAGATCATACAAAACAGGTGCGCTTCCGCCTGTACTGAAATTTGTTATCTCCAGGTAAGACTTGTCGCCGGCTGCATCAGGTACGCTGAAACCGAATTCAGATGTTCCCTCAAAATCATAATTATGCGGATAAAGTACGGATATGTAAGAAACAGCCTGCCTGTCAGTAAGAACACTGAGATCATCTATACATGAAAAAAGAAAATCCGTTTCATCACTGATCAACTGGGATGAAGATACCATAGTATCCAATCTGATGACCTGGTATCCATGATATAAAGCTTCCCATGTAATATTCAAAAAACCTACAGACAGGTGATGATTATACTCTCCGGAGCTGCTTGCATCATTTGTACTGATAACACATATTTCTACCTGAGTTGCAGGTCCTGACAAATATGCATTGCCTGTAGGAACTGTTTTTGTCTGGGATGTGTTTGTCTGAGAATCCTTCTTGCCGAACCTTGAACCAAACCATCCTTCACATGCCGTATATTCCGGATTACTGCCCACACTGTAATAATTGGATGTATATTGGTCCAATATATTCTTATAGCAAAATACTGAAGGTGTATAGGATACAAAATCCGTATCATTCTCTATCGTCAGCCTCCTGTTGTCAAAGGACGTATTCCAAGTAAGAAAATATGTTGAAGTATCATTGAAGAGGCTGTAATACGGATTTGCATGGCTCTCCTGTGTATTATAAACAGAGGTATCGAGCCATCCTGTGTTCTTTTCCGCATAAAATTCAATAAAGTCAATAAGTCCGAATTCTGTCTTAACATAAATATATTGTTCTTCCCCTTTATAAAAAATCTGCATATTGTCCGGCAGGTCAACAGGAACTCCCACATCTTCAAGCACATCCCTGTCTATCCTGTATATTCCGTCTTCCGTGACCGGAATCCTGTAATACTTCTGGGAATATACTATCCAGTCATTCTCAAAGGGCTGAGATAAGGTAAGGATGGGAATAAAGGAAACAATAAAAAATATTAAAGTATTTTTCATTTATGCAGAATACTAATTATTCATTCAGTTCTTAAAAATATCTAATAATTAGTATATAATACGTATTTTAACCAAAAAAGTTAATATTTTGAAGTTTGGATTTTGAAGTTTGAAGTTTGAAGTTGAGTTTGAAATTTTACTGAGGTTCCCGGTTTATTGCATACCTGATAGAGAATATGTTTGAATAAAGCGCTATTGACTGGTCTCCTATATCAGTAAGCGCATAATCAATCGCCAGTCTTTTGATCTTAATTCCAAGACCAATATTCGGTTGGAAGCTAAAATTATTAACGCAGTTCCCATCCTCATCTATATCCGGTATTTCCTGCATGTTGCCGATGCCAGTCCTGAAAAACACAATGTTATTATAATTGATCTCCACTCCCAGGTGCGGATCAACACTAATGGGATCGCTTTTAATCACAACATTGCGTTTACCATCAAAAGTAATATCAGTATTTACTTCTGCCATACCGGAAAATTTTTTATAAATATCAAATTTTCGGGCAGCACCGAGGATAAGCTTAGGCAGTGTTATTTCCATTGAATTCTCAGGTATCTCATTGCCTGTCATAATAAAGGTCTCTTCCAGCTCTTCCGTCTGAAAGCTCCATGCATTGAATGTGGATGTTATATCCCTTGCCATAGCTCCAAAATACCACTTCCTGTAATCATACTGCGCCCCGATGTCGAGACCGAATCCCCATGCTGAAGCAAAACTGCCTGCAACACGGTGAATGATCTTAACATTTGCGCCATACCGCAATCCGGGGATCTTCGATACTTTGGCATAAGAAAAGAAAAATGCGTAATCGGATACTGAAAAAGATTTTATCCTGTCATACCTGATATTCCCGTCGCTGTCTATCAACTCCAGTGTATTGGGGATATTGTCAACGCCAAAACGGATTATTGACACTGCAAACGAACTTGAATCCCTTAAGCGTGCAGCACCTCCAAGATAATCGTACTTGGCGATGCCGGCAAAATATTCTGCATGCATCAACCCGAGCTGAAGGTCGTTCTCTATCAGAGTGAGACCTGCAGGGTTCCAGTACGCAGATGTGACATCATTTACAGAAGTGACAGTGGAATTTGCCATTGCCAGGGATCTTGCGCCCACACCGATAGAAAGGAATTCATTGCTGTATTTAGGGGCGCTTGTCTGACCCTGTGCAAAAAATATCCCAAATAAAAATATAAGTGTTATATTTGTTCTTTTCAACATAAACAGCTTATTACAATAGCGTAAATATAATTGATTTTTCTTAATTCATAATTTTCCAACGAAAGAAAAACATAGTTTAGTATATTGTACGCAAAGTATTAATTTGAGTTTAGATAATATATGCCAGGGACAAATTCACTTATAAGACAAATACCCAACTTTTTTACAGCATTAAATATGCTTATAGGATTTACCTCTATTATTATGGTACTTGTAGAGCACTGGATACTTGCAAGTATAATGATAGGCGTATGTGCTGTATTTGATTTTCTGGACGGATTTTTTGCCCGGTTATTCAAAGCAGGATCTTCTTTCGGGAAAGAGTTCGATTCACTTGCAGACATGGTAAGCTTTGGTGTGGCCCCTGCAGTAATAATGTTTAAACTTTGTATGCTAATACTGTTCCGACAATCTATTCTTGCAGGATTTTTTATGTCTCCGAGCTTTACAAAATACCTTTTTCTATTCTCATCGTTTTTATTATGTCTGTTTGCAGGTATCAGGCTGGCTAAATATAATCTAAAAACAGACAAATCAAGATTCATGGGATTACCAACACCGGCAAATGCGCTGTTTATTGCATCATTACCATTAATACTTGATTATCATAATGAAGGGTTCAATAATATCTTCAATGACATCATCCTTAACAAATTCTTCCTGTTATATGTCATCTTCATACATTCAATACTTATGGTCGTCAATTTCCCCATGTTCACTATAAAATTCAAAAACGCAGGCTTTTCAGAAAATAAGATCAGGTATATCTTTATTATTGCAATTATTATCATTTTTGTGATCTTCGAAATGTTATCCCTTCGATATATTGCTATCCCGGCAATAGTATATTTTTATATAATCCTCTCGGCAGTCAATAACTGGGTTGTTAGGATTGAAAAGATTGAATGAGATTGATACGAGATTGATTGATTGCGTAATGACTAAAAAGATTTGTTTTTTCAACAGCAGTAAAACCTGGGGTGGTGGTGAAAAATGGCACCTGGACATTGCCGTCAGATTGAAAGCTAAAGGCTATAAGGTAACTGCCTTTGCTTATGGGGAAGGGGAGCTTGCTAAAAGGCTCATTGACCGTGGAATAAAAGTTCATAAAATAAAAATTTCCAACCTTACTTTCCTGAATATTTTTAAAGTATCCCGGATATCAAGGATATTAAAAAATGAAAATATAAATACTATTATTCTGAATCTGTCATCAGACATGAAAGCAGGGGGAATAGCCGCAAGGAAAGCAAAAGTTGAAAAGATCATATACAGGAGGGGCAGTGCCATCCCTGTAAGGAATACTACGCTTAACAGGCATCTTTTCAGGAATGTTATCACTCATATTATTGCAAATTCCGGTGAAACCAAAAATACCATATTACAAAACAATCCCGGATTGTTCCCGGAAGAAAAAATTAAGGTCATTTATAATGGTATTGACATTGAGAAATTCGACAGTCAGAAATCAACAGCATTTGACATACCGGATAGAAAGGGGATAATACTTGGTAATGCAGGAAGGATGGTAGAGCAGAAAGCGCAGAAATACCTGATTGAAATAGCACGCGAGCTTAAAAATCGGAAAATCCCGTTTAAACTGTTGATCGCAGGTCAGGGAAGGCTTTTCAACGAGCTAAAGGATCATACTAAAAATCATGGCGTTGAACAGGACGTTGTCTTTTCCGGTTTCGTAGAAGATATAAAAGGATTTATGTCTTCCATTGACATCTTTTTGCTGACATCTTTATGGGAAGGGTTCGGATATGCCATTGTTGAAGCAATGGCAATGAGAAAGCCCGTGATAGCCTTTAATGTCAGCAGCAATCCGGAGATCATCACCGATGGTGAAACGGGATTCCTTGTAAATGATCTTGATATTCGGAAATTTGCAGAGAAGATAGAAATTCTGTACAAAAACAAAGATCAAAGGACTGTTATGGGAGAGAAAGGAAGAAAAAAAGTTGAAGATATGTTCTCTATAACAAAAACAATTGAAGAAGTAGAGAATGTAATATAATTTAATGTCAGTTAATACGTGTCAGGTGGAAACACCTGACACCAAATTACTTGAAGAAGTGGAGAAAAATATATAATACAATTTTATGGCCTTAAATATATTTACTCCCTTCCCGGACACTCAGGGGATGCAATTGATTTTGGCGAATATATTCTTTTACCCATTCAGGGTTTGTTTTTGAATATTGCCTTAATATCCAGCCTATTGCCTTATTTATGAAAAACTCTGATGATCCTGTGTTGTCAGCAATGATCTTTTTAAGCAGACGCGTATCTGTCTTTTCCTTATATTTCAACTGAAATAAAATAGCGGTCCTCGCAATCCACATATTATCGCTTTTACTCCATTTTAGCATTACATCTTCTTTCAAATCAGGATATTTCCTACATATCTCACCTGCAGTATTTACTGCAATGGCATCCACAGTATCCCACCATGACTTTGTTATTATCAACCGTTCTGTTTTTTTTATATCGGCCTTTTGAAGTTTTTTACCTGAAGAGATAAGAAGGTTAACAGCCAGATACTGGAATTCCCTTTCAGGCAGACCCCATAAATCAAAAATTATATTCCAGTCAATCTTTTCAGCCCGGATAAACTGCTTTCTGAATTCTTTCTCCAGATCAGCTCTTTTCGGCTTTTTAATTCCAAGGAAAGGAAAATTGTATTTCATGTATGCTGACATCCTTTCCGCTTCAGCATCATTACGGTTAGCATAAAACACCTTTATTAATTCATTCAGACCTGTCGCCATAATTTTATCAGGATAGGATTTTTATAATTCTGTATTCTGTATTCTTTTCATATATTCTCCGTCAGCTTTTTAACTACTTTAAACTGGTTAAAGAACTCCTTTGCTATGACCCTTACTATAGTATATGTCGGTATCGCAAGCACCATTCCGGCTATACCGGCAAGGCTTCCTGCCACAAGTATCAACAGGAATATCTCAAGCGGATGGGCTTTAACACTGCTTGAGTAAATTGTAGGTTGAAGAAAGGTTGCGTCAATGATCTGGACAGTAATGAACACAATGAGCATCAAACCGAGCAGTGGCAGCAGCTCGCTGTAAAAATCCATATCCAGATGTGTGGCTATCCCTATTATCAATCCCAAAGCACCTCCCAATATTGGTCCGACATAAGGTATCACATTCAGCAATCCCATAAAAAGCCCTATTATCAATGCATGCTGTAATTCAAGTCCCACTATTGAAAGGCCTGTGGTTATCAGCGTGATAACCAGGCTCACATCTATCACTATTCCGATAAAATATCTTTTCAGAAGGCTTTTTATTGATCCCATAACTTTCTTCACAGCTTCTTCATGCTTTACCGGCACCAGGATAATAACCGAATTAATGAACATCTTTTCATCCTTTAAAAAGAAAAAGGATATAAAAGAAATAGCAAAGAATGCTACAAAAATATTTCCGAGAACACCTGCAATTGATCTGAATATTTTCGACAGATCGGAAGCACTCAGGAAATCGATTATCTTTTCAGTGGCATGTTCCTTGAATGATTTATCCTCATCGTTACCCAGGCGTATTTTCCCGAACCATTTCTCTGCTTTATGCAGGGGATCTTCAAGGTTTTCCATTAAGGTTTCTGCTCTTATTGAGGATATCTGCTCTGCTTCACTAGCGACCAGGGGAATAAATATTCTGAAGAATGTGATCAGCAGCGCCCAGAAGAGCACCAGTGTAATAGCTGCACACAATGCTCTGGGAAGGGTAACCTTTCCTATCTTCAGCTTGTTAAGAAAATCCACAATTGGATGCCCTATTAATGATAAAACAGCAGCAATAAGTATATACGCAACAATCGACTTGAAATACCAGACTATAATGCCCAGTATTATAAGCCCAATAATGATAAAAACATATCTGGCTGTACTTCTCATGATTTATATGACTGTAATACTTCTTCTAACAACTTATCCTTGTTAACAGGGACTACTCCGACCTTTTCACATACCAATCCTCCTGCAGTATTTGATATTCTTGCAATATCTGAAAGGCTCATTCCACAGATGAGACAAAGAGTTGCAATACTTACCACTGTATCACCGGCACCGGAAACATCAGATATATCACGTATTTCAGCTGGTATTACTTCGTAATTCTCTGTGGTACCGGCATAAATGCCCAATTCCGATAACGTAATGAGTAAACTACCAATTTGAGAAGTTTTCAACAGGTTCCTGGACGCATCAAATATTCTGTCATAATCATTTTTTGCAATATCCTTTCCTATTCCCTCTGTAAACTCCCTGAAATTGGGTTTGAACAAAGATATATTACGATAATTGCTGAAATTTTTCCGCTTAGGATCTGCAACTGTATAGATATTCTCCTTGTTTGCCAATGATACTACATTATCTATCAATCCCGGTGTTATAACTCCCTTATCATAATCCTCAAAAAGTATCGCACTGATATTATTACCAGCTATTAATTCGTTTATTTTCCCCAGTAACTCTTCCTCTGTTTTTTGATGAATACTATCATCAGTTTCTTCATCTATTCTAAGCAAATGTTGATTCCTGCTAATTATCCTGTTCTTGATAGTTGTTTTACGATCATTGCATTTCACTATACCTTCTAATGCTAATCCCCTCTTTTTCAATAGTTCATCAAAAATAATGCTGTTGCTGTCATTCCCAATAACAGAACATAAAACCGGTTCAGCTCCGAGCGCCTGAATATTTAAAGCAACGTTTGCGGCCCCACCCAGCCGGTTTTCTTTATTTTCAATGGCAACAACAGGGATAGGGGCTTCGGGAGATATCCTGCTAACCATTCCCCACATATATGAGTCTATCATTGAATCCCCAATCACAAGGATCTTCTGATCACTGAATGCTTTAAATGCATTTATTATATCAGATCTTTTCACGATATAAGATGTTTTAACTAACAAAGATATAAATAATTGTTATGTATAAATATTATTAAATATTATCACATGTTTGCAAAATATAATAATTTTGTAGCCCTTTGATATTTATTAATCATAAACTCATAATTCTATGGCTTATCACAGAAGGATCAAGAAAAAGGTTGGGATCATCTTTTCCGGTGGGCCCGCACCCGGCGCCAACACTGTTATTTCAGCATGTGCACTGAGTTTCTTCAGGCACGAGATCGGATGTATCGGTTTTTATCACGGGTATGAAAACCTGCAGGAATTCAACAAAAAGAGACCTAATATCTTCAGAGACACACATTATACTGAACTAACAGAACAGATTTCACAAATAAGAAATCAACGGGGCATATATCTTAAGACGTCACGTGCAAATCCGGGAAGGGATATTTCAAAGATCGAGGATCTGAAAAACCCGGAAAAGAACAAGCCTCTGAAAAATATTATTGATGCCCTTGAATATCTCGACATAGATGTGTTATTGTCAATTGGCGGGGATGACTCACTTAAAACCGCCAACTTTCTGAAACATCTCGGACTTAAAGTGATACATATCCCTAAAACTATTGATAATGACTACTTTGGTATTCCGTGGACTTTCGGGTTCTGGACAAGTGTGGATGTGGCAAAGACCATGATACTTAACCTGCGTGCGGATGCAATGGCTACCAATGCGTTCGTCATAGCTGAATGTATGGGAAGAAAATCCGGTTGGATAACTTATGCTGCGGGCATAGCAGGTGAATCCGTAAAGATGGTATCAATAGAAGACCTTGACGATCCTGAAGTATTGAATGTTGACCTTCTTGTGGACAAGATAGTCAATCTCATAGAGATCAGACAGAAGATGAACAGACCTTACGGAGTGGTCTGCCTTGCCGAAGGCCTGGTAGAAAAACTCCCTAAGGACATACGACCGACTGAAACTGACAGGCACGGCAACCTTAAACTTGCGGATGCCGAGATAGGCAATCTGATCCGTAAGCTGGTGATTGAAAGGTATAAGCAAAAAACAAGTCGTGACATAAAGATCATATATAAGCAGGTAGGATACGAGACCAGGACAGCATCACCTGTAAGTTTTGACGTTGTTATGGGGTCAATGTTAGGATACGGAGCATATAAATTGTATGCCCAGAAAAAATTCGGACACATGGTTTCCGTATCTGACAATTTTGATGTTAAAGCCATTCCGTTCAATGAGCTGATAGACAAAAAAACACTGCTTACAAAAGTAAGGTTCGTACCAAAGGGCAGTGACTTCTATGAATTGAAAGAAGCTCTGGCTTTCAGGGAGTTTGAAGACCTGTAACATAAGCACCAAATAACAAATCTCAAACAAATAACTATTGCTAACCAGGTTTGGATAATTTGAATTTGGAATTTGGAATTTGGAATTTGGAACTTGGAGCCTGGGATTTGGGATTTGGGATTTGGGATTTGGGATTTGGAATTTGATACTTTACATGGGATCCACATCAGTTATAATCTGAATGCTCCTGTTCTTCCCGGCTTCTTTGAATGAGGCAATGATATCTGTCAACTTTGCTTTTGCTTTTAAAAATGATCTTTCCCGCTCAATCTTAATAATGATATTCTTAACATAGTAATTCTGTATCCTGCTTATAACAGGATATTGAGGCCCCATCACCCTGGCACCGAAATACTGTCTTAAGCGCATTGCAAATTTTTCCGATCCTTTATCAAGCAGATCCCTGTCCTTATGTTTAAGACTCATTTTTAATAACCTGCTAAACGGCGGATAAAGGTATTCTTTACGCTCCTTCAGCTGCATCTTATACATTCTTTCATAATCATTATCCGTTACTGCTTTGATAACAGGATGTTCGGGATCAGACGTCTGTATCACTACCAGACCCCTTTTATTCTTCCTGCCCGCCCTGCCGCTGACCTGAGACATCAGTTGAAAACTGCGTTCATAAGCCCTGAAGTCAGGATAATTAAGCATATTATCAGCATTCATTATGCCTACAAGACTCACATTATCAAAATCCAGTCCTTTAGATATCATTTGTGTTCCTACGAGGATGTCAATATTGCCCGATTCGAATTCAGTAATTATTTTATTATATGATCTTCGTGATCTTGTAGAATCCATATCCATGCGTACTACACGTGAATCAGGGAACAGTATTTTGATCTCGTCCTCGATCTTTTCGGTGCCAAATCCTTTTGTCAGCAACGACGTGTTGCCGCATTCATCGCATACTTTAGGTATTCCGACCGAATAACCGCAATAGTGACAAACAAGCCTGTTAATCTTTTTATGATATGTCAGACTGACATCACAATGCCTGCATTTTGGCACCCATCCACACAAAGAACATTCGAGGTACGGAGAAAAACCCCGCCTGTTCTGGAAAAGTATCACCTGCTCATTATTATTCAACGCATTTTTGATATTTTCAACCAACTGTGGTGAAAAATGCGATACCATCTGCTTTTTCCTGTATAGCTCCCTTGTATTTACAACACGTATCTCCGGCAGCATGATCTCTTTATACCTGCTGCTCAAATTTACTAATCCGTATTTACTATTACTTGCATTATAATAGGTTTCAATAGAAGGGGTTGCTGTACCGAGCAGGGTTTTTGCGCCATGTATCCCGGCCAGGATAATTGCTGTATCACGTGCATGATATCTGGGGGCAGGATCAAATTGCTTATAAGTATTTTCATGCTCCTCATCAACAATGACAAGCCCCAGATCATCAAACGGAAGAAAAACCGACGACCTTACACCCAGTATAACCTGGTAGCTGTGTTCGTCTTTCTTTAAAATATTATTCCATATCTCCACCCTTTCAGAATCATTAAATTTCGAGTGATAAACACCCACCCTTGATCCGAATGCTTTCTTAAGCCTGTTTATGATCTGTGTTGTCAGAGCTATCTCAGGTAAAAGGTAAAGAACCTGCTTCCCCTCCCTGATATAGTCATTAATAAGATGAATATATATCTCGGTCTTACCACTGGACGTAATACCATGTAATAAAACCACATCCCTATCTTTAAAATATTCCCTGGTCTGTAAATATTTATTTTGCTGCAATAAGCTTAATTCCTTTATTCCGGAAATTTCAACTGAAGTATCTTCAAGCCTCCCGATCTCCATGGGATACAATAAAAAAATACCCTTTTTCACCATGCTTGTCAGTGCATGAGCTGCTGCACCTGTCTTTTGCAGCAATTCCTTCTTTGATATTTCACCTGACTTTTTATCCGTTAATACTCCCGTAATATCCAGATATGCCATAAGCAATTCGAGCTGCTTAGGCGCTTTTTCAAGCGAGTCAAATATTTTATTCAGCTTCTTTTCATCAAGCAGTTCATCCGGTATTCTGACATAATTCTCTGTCTTTGGAATATATCTTTCTATCAGCTTCTCCTCAACAAATATTGCTTTCTTTGCCAGCAAGGATCTGATAACAAATAATGCATTGTCCTTCTTCACGAGGCTGTTGACCTCTTTTATGCTGAGAATATTCCTGCTTCGTAAAATATTAACCAGTAATTCCTCTTCGCCACGAAGTATTTTGTCATCACTGAAATCTTTATTACTAATCACCCTGGTCTGGCTTTCGAGTTTAAATCCAGAAGGTAAAGCAGCTTTCATAACATCGCCCGGAGTACACATATAATAGTCCGAGATCCATTTCCACATCTTAAATTGTCGTGAATTTACCAAAGCTCCCTTATCCAGGATTGCTTCTATTTCTTTTATTTCGTGATATTCCGGTTTGTCAGTATGAATATTTTCAACTATTGCTGCATAGTATTTTCTTTTACCAAACTGCACAACTACTCTCATGCCCGGTTGAATATCCTTAGCAATTGCTTCCGGCACCCTGTAGGTAAACGATCCCGGTATTGGCACCGGTAGTATTACATCAACGTATGTCTGGTGTTTTATCATTGATCAGTATTCTCAGTTAATAACGGTTAAAATCGGTTAACATCGGTTAATAACAGTTGCAAAGTGATAGTGTTATCCGAAATCGTATTATATCATGTAAAATTAATATATTACCATTATTATTGTTATATAAAAAAAAATAAATACTTTTGCTCCGTAGGAGTCCCTTCGGGGCAGTTCGCATTTTATTAAGAGCAAATTAAAAATATTTATTTAGAAATGAGTTATATAAGTACTGAACTAAAACAGGAGTTATTTGCGAAGTATGGAAAGTCTGCCTCTAATACCGGCAGTACTGAAGGTCAGATAGCATTATTTTCACATCGGATAAGTCATTTAACAAAGCATTTACAGCAAAATAAAAAAGATTTCAGCACTCAGCGCGCATTACTTAAACTGGTGGGAAAAAGGAGACGATTACTGGATTATCTCAAGAAAAAGGATATTGAGAAATACCGTTCATTAATAAAAGATCTTAATTTGCGCAAATAAAAAAAGGCAATCAAACAATTGCCTTTTTTATTAAGCATATAATGATTTCCTCATTATTATTATTCAAAAATTTAAAACACAAATTATGTTAGAAGCTTTTGTGGAGACCATTGACCTGGGAGATGGCAGGATCATTGAACTCGAAACCGGGAAATTAGCAAAGCAGGCTGATGGTTCTGTAGTTGTAAAGATGGGAAATACAATTTTACTTGGAACTGTAGTATCAGCAACAGAGGCTAAGGAAGATGTTGATTTCATGCCACTATCATGTGAATATAAAGAAAAATATGGTGCTGTGGGAAGATTTCCCGGCGGATTTCTTAAACGGGAAGGCAGACCCTCGGATTACGAAATATTGATCTCACGACTAATTGACAGGTCATTAAGGCCTTTATTTCCGGATGATTATCATGCAGACACTTTTGTCAATGTATATCTTATTTCATCTGACAAGGACAATATGCCTGATTCTTTAGCAGGGCTGGCTGCTTCTACAGCATTGACATTATCAGATATCCCTTTTAACGGTCCTATTTCAGAGGTCAGAGTATCAAGGATTGACGGGCAATTCAGGATCAATCCGACATTTGCAGAGAATGAAAATGCAGATATAGATATCATAGTTGGAGCCACAATGGAAAATATTCTGATGGTGGAAGGTGAAATGAATGAAGTTAGTGAAGCTGAAATGCTGGATGCAATAAAATTTGCACACGAAGCTATCAAGGTGCAATGCAAAGCTCAGCTTGAATTACTGAAAAAGACCGGCAGGAATGTTGAAAGGAGGGCTTATGATCATGAGAACCATGATGAAAAAATAAAGGAGTCATTGCATAAAAGCACTTATGATAAAGTTTATGCAGTAGCAAAACAGGCGATAAATATAAAAAAGGACAGGAAAAAGGCATTTGACGATATTATTGATGAATTCTTGGGCGGTTTTTCCGAGGAAGATGAGATGGATGAGCTTATGATCAAAAACTATTTCCATGAAGTTGAGAAAGAAGCTGTAAGGGGTCTTGTCTTAAATGAGGGAATACGCGTGGACGGGAGGAAGCCGGATGAGATACGCCCAATATGGTGTGAAGTGGACTGTTTACCATCAGCGCACGGATCAGCGGTCTTTACAAGGGGAGAGACTCAGGCAATGACTACCGTTACTTTAGGAACAAAGCTTGACGAACAGGTTATTGACGGTGCGGTTATCAAAGGGTATTCCAAATTTCTCTTACATTATAACTTCCCTCCGTTTTCCACAGGCGATGCAAGACCTAACAGGGGTGTCAGCAGAAGAGAGATAGGTCATGGCAACCTTGCACACAGGGCTTTGATGAAAGTGCTTCCCCAGGATCAGGAAGAAAATCCTTACACAATAAGGATCGTATCCGACATACTCGAGTCAAACGGATCATCCTCAATGGCTACAGTATGTGCAGGAACACTTGCTCTAATGGATTCAGGCATTAAGATCAGGAAACCTGTATCAGGTATTGCTATGGGACTGATCACTGACAATGACGGCAAATATGCCATTCTTTCCGATATTCTTGGGGATGAGGACCACCTGGGAGATATGGATTTTAAAGTTGCAGGCACTTGTGACGGTATAACAGCCTGCCAGATGGATATTAAGGTAGATGGTTTATCTTATGACATTCTGGCGGAAGCTCTTGAACAGGCAAAAGCAGGAAGGCTGCATATCCTTGAAAAAATAACCGAAACGATCAGTGAACCCCGTGAGGACTATAAACCGCATGCCCCGAGAGTAGAAAAGATAAAGATACCGAAAGAGCTGATAGGGGCTGTTATAGGTCCCGGAGGAAAAATAGTACAGGATATACAGGAGACAACCTCAACGATCATTGTAATAGAAGAAATTGATAATTACGGCATGGTAGAAATCTTTGCAACCAATAAGGAAAATATTGATGCTGCAGTAGAAAGGGTTCGTAATATTGTAAATGTACCTGAAGTAGGCAAGATCTATAAAGGAAAAGTTAAAGCTGTTGTATCTTATGGCGCTTTTGTCGAAATATTGCCTGATGTGGAAGGTTTACTACACATTTCCGAAATTGACTGGAAACGGCTGCGGGCAGTTGAAGATGTACTGCATGAGGGTGATGAGGTAGAGGTTAAATTGCTTGACATGGACAGGAACGGCAAACTAAAATTATCCAGAAAAGCACTTCTTCCAAAAGATAAAAACTTCCAGAAAAGAGAAAGAAGGGAATAAGAATACTATTAGTATCTGATCTCAGAATAACCCTGCCGGCAGGCAGGGATTAACGATTTAAAATTTTTGATGTAATACTGTTTTTTATAAAAAACTAATACTTCTTAAATCATCATTCGTTAATCAATATTCGAAATTAAATTATTATTAACCTCCTGCTCCAACCACATCCATTTCATCTACAAGGTATTTTGCACCTGCGTATTTGTCTATGATAAACAATACATATCTTATGTCAACGGATATGCACCGCTGAAGTTCGTGCTCAAATATTATATCTCCGCTCATAGCTTCCCAGTTTCCATCAAAAGCTATCCCAATAAGCTCTCCATTACCATTTAGTACAGGACTTCCCGAATTACCACCTGTTATATCATTTGTGGAAATAAAAGCTGTCCTTATTTCCCCGTCTTTAGCATACCGTCCGTAATCTTTATTTTTATACAGCTCTTTTAGTTTCTCCGGAACAATGAATTCATCAGAAGAATCATCCTCTTTTTCTATAACGCCTTTTAATGTAGTGTAGTAATTAAAATCTACTGCATCCCGCGGCACATAATCTTTAACATTACCATAAGTTAGCCTGAGAGTGGAATTGGCATCCGGATATATGAACTTATCTTTCTGCATTTTCAGTAATCCGTCCATAAATATCCTATTGCCTGCATCAAGCTGTTCATTATATTTCTGATTAATCATCGAATACTTGCTATAACTGCCCCTGACAGAATACATTATCCTGAATATTAAATCTTTATCAAGTATTTTGGAGTCAGGATTCTCAAGAAATTTCATAACCTTTTCCTTATCAGAAAAAATTGATTTATACATCGCAGCATCAGCAAACCTGCTGAAATCCCCCTTGTATTTCTTCTCAACTTCTTTAAAGATAGTCGGGTGGCAACTTTTTTCCACATCATTATAATACATCAGAAGCAGGTTCTCAAGCATATCCTTTTCCAGTGGAAAATGAAAATTCCTGAAGAAATAATTTGTATAATCTTTCAGTTCAGTCGTTAATTCGACCAGTTTTTCATTATCTACGCTCTCTTTATTCTCCAGCATCTTATACAACCGGATAAACCGTGAGGCAAGGGAAATACATCCGCAACCCCTGAAAACCGCTTCGTTCATATATGTACGAATAAGCTTATATTGCGTCAGATTGCTGTATGCATCAGATATCCGGTTAAGCACATCGCCGTATTTTTCTTTGCGCTCTGGTGAAGCGTCCGCCCATTTTTGGAACTCTGCCTCAAGTTCTACCTTTTTCTTATATACTTTCAGGCGTTTAAGGCTTTTTGTCTGTCCAATAAAATATTTCCAGTAATTGCTTGTGCCCGCTCTCTTGGATGCATACATTCTTTTAATGCTTTTGTCAGCATTCATATACTTATCCATTATATCCAGCTTTTTATCCCGTATCTTCACTACAGTCGGATTATTTATTTCAATAGCCTGCTTAACGCCAAACGAAGTGAGATACCGGTTTGTTCTTCCGGGAAAGCCTATTACCATTGAAAAATCACCATTATCCACACCACCAATGGAAACCGGAAAATAATGCTTTGGTTTATAAGGAATATTATCAGGCGAATACTCTGCCGGTTTACCGTCAGGTCCGGAATACACCCTGAACATAGAAAAATCACCTGTATGACGGGGCCACATCCAGTTATCGGTATCTCCCCCGAACTTACCTATCGATGAAGGCGGAGCACCAACAAAACGTACATCTTTAAATATTTCGTAAACCAGAAGGAAATATTCATTTCCCTGAAAAAAATTCCTTATCCATGCATCATAATGATTGCCCTCAGTCGCTTCTTTAACGATCTCTTCCCCAAGACGTGTGACTTCCGCCTGCCTCTCTTTTTCCGATAAAGTGTCACTTAACCCGGGGAGTATCCTGTCTGTAATATTCTCCATTCTGACAAGGAACCTGACTGTCAATCCCTCATTAGGCAACTCCTCCTCCCTGCTCATTGCCCAGAATCCGTCAATAAGATAATTATGCTCATCCGTGCTGTGAGCCTGAATCCTGCCATAACCACAATGATGATTGGTCAGTAACAATCCCTCGGAAGATACCATCTCGGCAGTGCATCCCCCTCCGAACTGACATACTGCATCCTTTAAAGATGAATGATTAATGCTGTAAATATCCTCAGGCGTTAGTTTTAAACCGGCTTTCTTCATATCATCATAATTCCGGTTTAATAGTGTCAGAAGCCACATACCTTCATCCGCTCTGACCTGAAAATTTAGTATTAAAATAAAAGCAAGTACTTTAAGTATAATAGTCCTGTACATTTTTCAGAAGTTTAATATTTTTAAATTATATACTAATCAATCAATAAATATATAAAAATTAAATAAATCCAAATAAAAAAAGGCATAAGTTATTACTCACACCCCTGTAATATTATACTTACTGATTAATCCGTTCTATCTTGTTATGATCAGCTTCCTGTAAAAAATATTATTGTCTGCTGCCAGTCTGCAATAATAAATACCAGATCCCAGGTGTCTATAGTCAAAATTCATATAATATTCTCCATTGCTCATATCATTATTATCAATAATAATTTCAACTTCTTCACCAATCATATCAATTAGTGATAACTTTATTAGTGCAGACTCCGGGACATAAAAGTATATAGTCCCCAAACCATTTCCCGGATTAGGATATACCGAAAACCGGATATCCTTGTTTTCATCAGAAAGATCATAAATATCCTGTGATGATTCATGCGCAGGCAGCCTGATATAGTCTATCCATGCACAGTCACTGCCGGTGCTCACGGAATAGTCTTTTTCATATTTCCATGTGAATCTATGTTCTCCGGCTTCAACAGGATATGATTCAATTGACCATTCCACCTCCCCTGCCCAACTACCCATTTCATTTTCATCTATTTCAAAAATAAGAAAATCGTAATTATCTTCACTTGACACCTTTTTATAAAATTTCAGTGTGTCATTTATTAACACATCCATTATTATTTCAAGAACTGATGATTCATCATCGTCAATATCTCCTGATTGAGCACAATAAGCTCCTTCATACGGGCCTGTATCCGTGATTATCCATGGGGTATTCCCGTCCTGCTCCCATTCATAGCTGTTGAAATCACCTGTTTCCCAGTCTTCAATGATCAATCCCACCGGTAGGTTAATTGTTTCTACTATTGAATAATCACCTGCTGAAAGGGAAAATATAAGATCGACATAAGTGCCTGCTTGTATGCCATTATCTACAGTGATACTAAATGAGGCAGGGGTATCTGATCCTGCGTCCAGAATCCCGGTATTTACATTTACTGTATTGATGGTCAGGTACCCGCTTGATGTGCTCAGACTGATTTCCGAATCACCGGTAGCTGCATGCCCCTCATTCATGGCACTGATATAAATATCCGCAGTCTCACCAGGATCAAGGATGTTGTTACCATTTCCCCCTGCATTATCATCAATATAATTAAAAACAATATCAGGATCAGGAGCATTAAGCACAACCGTGAACTGTCCCTGCCAGTTATCAGTACCGTCGGTTATATCAAGGATAAAAATAACAATCTCCTGATCAGGCAGAATATCTGCAACTGTGAATGAATATGCACTTGTCACGTCTGCAACACCGCCAACAGTAATATCACCGAAATCCTGTTCATTATCCGTAATAGTAATATACTGGTTTGACGATGAGATTGAAGCAGTTATGTTATCTGCAGTCTGAACTCCGACGTTCTTGATCGCGATATCAATTGAAATATCTTCGGAATAGTCAGCAAGACTATTATTATTACCTGTTTCATCGTTCAATGAATGTCCGGAATATATTATCCAGGGACCATCTGCTGACGCTACTTCGATCATCTGGTAAACAGTTCCAAGATTAAATCCTGTAACAACTAAAAGTGCAGGTCCGGGATTTAATGCGTGGCTGATAGAAACATTGCCTGCTTCATCAGTGATTTCAGAATAATAATTGTTGTCTTGTGATATACACACCATTGCTCCCTCAAAAGATTCCTGTCCGGCACTTACGACTGTTTCAAACGGAATCCCAACCATTGCGGTCTCATTTGAAAGCTGAATATCTGCCGGTGTTTCAGTACGCATTTGCAATGCAGGATCCCCGAATGTTGTCCATGTCTGAACGGTTTCCAGATCTGAAGTGTTATCTGATTCCATCAGCATAAGCACAAAACTGTTAAAAATTATTGATCCGATAACTGTCCTTTGTTCGTTAGTACTTATCCCATCCTGGTCAGGATGTTCTTCATAATCATACCCTCCTGTCAGAATATCCATCATATAATCCTGTCCTCTCATAGGAGGATCCCACGGCTGACCAATGGTTGACATTAATGCTATGATAGCACCACCATCCTCTTTTTTCAACCATGCTTCTGCAAAACATTCTGTATCATTGAACTGCCCGTTACTGCATGCAACGGAAATGACAACAGGCAATTTGTTCCCGTTTGTAAGATTATTCACATTGCTGTTACTAAAACCGGTTGTACCCCATCCTGTTGGTCCTCCATGCCCTGTGTAATTAATAAGGCTAACGCCTGCATTTACAGCCGCCGACACACCAGATATCGAACCACCCGGATCATGAGCAGTATAATACGTATCAAAAGTAAAAGGTTCAAGCTTGTTATAATAAATAGTATCAAGATGCTCCTTGTCTATTTCACCGTCATCGCCAATACCTGCCCCCTCTGAGGAACCAATACCAAGAGCAGAACTGTACCATATCCCGTCCATATCAGGATCCCTTTCATAATGTATGGTCTTGTTTACCTGTGTTATAACATGTTGCGCAGTGGAAGCTGAAAACCTGCCTATACATATATCTGCATAATAATCACTACCCATAACACATCCTAACTGCGGATCCATAGGTAAATTTGAACTTGTACCAAGGTCGCTCTGTATATCCCCCCAGTCACCAACCAGTAATACATATAATATATTATTATTCTCATTAAATTCTTCCTGAACAACATCTTTCACATTAGTGCCAGGTGAAACCAACTCCAGAAAGACATCATATCCCTTTTCTCTTTTCCACTGAATATATGGGGCTATCGCCTGCTCATACTCCGATACGGTAATAACAAGAATATCTCCGTGATCTCCCATTTCCAGATCCTCCCTGGTCATATCATAATTAATAAATGCTGATCTGTAAACAGCATCCATTTCTGCGTTGATTTTATTACATTTCCTGTTCAAAGGATTTACAGGAGGACTTTCATTCTCCACCAGTTCAACACTTATGCTCGTAATTATCCTCAAAATATTATTTGCTGCATTATACCTGAATGGGTAAAAGTAAACACCTGCCCCCCTTATATCCCTGATAATAAAAGGATCCGTACAGGATACAACCTGTGAAGGATACCAGTTGTCAGTTACTGATGCAGGATCAATCTTATAGGGAATTACAGAAGGATCCTGATCCCTGTAAATCACACCTCTTGAAGGTAAGAGCGGATACTCCAGATCAATATCCTTATATTCATACCCAATTACAATAAGATCAACATTTTTATTGGTAAGTAACCTGACTGATGCACCAAAATAAGGCAGTTTTGCATAACCCTTTTTATTAGTAACAACACTCCCGGACACAATTTCTGAATACATAATGCCATCATGCATTACAGACAATATAGTATGTTCATTCAGATCAAATGTTAAATTTATAACATCACCTTCCGGTATATCAAAGGATATCTCATGTGATTTCTGAGCCATCACTGAATAAAAGCACAATATAACGGCAATGGAATATAATAGTCTTTTCATAGCAGAATAGTTGACAGGGTTCTGGTTTTCAATCAATAAATATATAAATAAAAATAATAACAAATGCTAATTTAGAATAAGAAATATTAAAATGAAGGCAACCCTTAATATATATTATTCGTCTTATTAATGAATTTACATATATAATATCAATATTGTTAATTTTTAATTATAGTATAAATTTATTAACTTTAGTACACCATTTACGTTATATTATTAACATGATCATGATGAAAAATATGCATTGTGATCTGTTTTAAAACCAAATGCCCCCTATTATGAAAAGATATACATCAACAACTGTATTTCTGATAATCTTATTGTTCTTCACAGGAACTGTTTTCCCCCAGCTATCTGTTGACATTACATTAGTACAGAATAATTCCACATGTATTGGGGACCCATGTTATTATGAAGGTCCGTCAATCCTTATCAACGAGGTAATGCAAAGCCCCAACAGCATTTATGATGGTTGCATATTCGGATATAGTTTAACCCCGGGTGACTGCCAGGGAGAATGGATAGAACTGTACAATCCTAATCCCTGTGAACCGGTTGATATTTCTTGCTACTTCATGGGAAATGCAAAGGATTACGGATCTGCAGGAGATCCGGATTATTTTGCCGGGGGGTTTACCCTGCCGGAAACACCTGTTATCATACCACCTCTTGGTTTTTGCGTAATAAGAGGAGTAAATGCCGAGGAAATTGATCCTACATTGTTAATACAGAACGGTGGCAACACTTATGAATATGAACTTAACGATCCCAATAAGGTCTGCATGGAAGAGACCAGGTTATGGTTCCCTAATGCAGGCGGGTGGTTTGCATTTTATGATAATAACGGGGTAATGCAGGATGCGATCAAATGGGCAACAGAATCGGGAGTAGGGGGTAATCCGTGTATCGCGACTAATGACGGTTGCCCGTATGAAGGCACCCTGGAAAGTGGTGATGAAAATCCCCAATGTATGTCAGTGATCTCAACTGTTACTATACCTGACTCTTACGGGCTTTCTTTCCAGCGAGCACCTGATGGTGGGCCCTGGCAGACAGATAATGCAGGTGTATCCAGCATGGGGGATTGCAATGGCGACTGTAATGATATCCCTGAAGTAACATGCGATGGCGAAGCTACTGCAGTTCCCTCAGGAGGAACTCCTCCATATTATTATGAATGGGATTATTTGAACCAGCTGGGAGCTACTATCAGCGGTCTTTGTGAAGGGGAATACTGTGTGACAATAACAGACGCACAGGGAAACACAGCCACCGACTGTATATATATTTACAATGCTGACGATCCGGTATTGATTATGGATTCCACTATGGTAACATGTTACGGTTATGCTGACGGTACAGCACATGTTGATATCAACACAAATAATGAACCGTCTGAAGTGATCTGGAGCAATAGTGCATCTGCCAGCGGAGTCACATCACATGATATCTCTAACCTGGGACCCGGAACATATATTGTAACGGTCACTGATGCCGGCTTTTGTACAGCAATAGATACTGTCACTATTACAGAGCCTCCGCAACTCATCATAAGCGTAGGCACGGATACTACTATATGCGACTATGAGAGTGCCGATATATTTGCTTCTGTTTCAGGCGGCATACCTCCTTACAGCTACCAGTGGGATAACGGACTTGGCAGCGGATCAGGAGATAATTCTGCACATACTATCAGTCCAGGACTTGGGAATTACGGGACTACGGTATATAATATTACATTCACTGATAGCAATGGTTGCCAGATAACGGATGATGTGACAATAACTTCAGTGATCTGCGACTGTGAAACACCGCCTGTACCCTTTAATATTATCCAGCCACCATGCTGCGGCGATAATGTATCAATAGAATATGCCGGTCCGGGATTAGGTACTGTATCCGGTGTGGATCTTATCGATCCGGAATACACGTGGGACATAGGGTCAGTTACACTGATCAGTGGCACACTGAACGGATCAGGGGTTCCGGGCACACTTGTTGTCTCACCACCTGGCTGTGGCAACTCTTATGATATTACACTTACTGTTCAGAATCATGAGGGAGTAGTACCCTGTTACCCGGCATCACATACAGAAACAATAGTAGTACCATCACAAGTTGTTATTGACAACCAGACAGGATCGTCAGTGCCCTGTTTCGGGGATCCGGGTACAATAACAATTACAGCATCCGGCGGCACCGGAAGTCTTGATTATGAAATATCTACAAATCCTGTCACATCCCAGGGTAACGGCAGTTTCTCAGGATTGCCTGCAGGGACTTATACAATAACAATTACCGATGATAACGAATGCTCGGTAACTACTACAGAAACTGTTACTGAACCTGACCTGCTGACAACAACAGCAGTATTTACAGACCTGCTCTGTTTCGGAGATGCTAACGGCACAATAACTTTGACGCCCTCAGGCGGTACTTTACCATATTCATATTATAACGGAATCACAACAAATAATGACGGCTATTTCAACGGCTTATCAGGTGGCGACTACACAGTAACTGTTACTGACTATAACGGCTGTGATACTACTGTCAGCGGATATATCAATGAACCCCCACCGATAGTGGTTGATGAACCTGTAACAACAGATATACTATGCTATGGTGATGATGATGGTATAATATCAGTAACTGCATCAGGTGGTACAGGAATATTAACATACTCAACGGATATTTATATAAACCAGACAGGTTACTTTACAGGATTGGATAGTGACGACTATACGATAATTATTGAGGATGAGAATAACTGTACGGAAACGGTTACTGCAACAATAAATGAACCACCTGAATTAACTCTTACAATATCATCTGACACAGTATGTATTGATGAGATCACATCTGTTACAGTATATCCTTCAGGTGGGACGCCGGAATATACTTACCTCTGGAATAATTATGAGACCACCCAGTCTGTTACTGATATTCCAGGAGTTACAACAAGTTATTCCGTTGTTGTCACAGATGCCAATAACTGCGTGAAAAATATCAGCACTACGGTATTTGTTTATCCGCCCCTGGCAATTACCATTTACCCGGATGACACGATATGTGCCGGTGATCCCGCAACTATATATGCCACCTACAGCGGAGGCATGGGCGAACCTTACACTCTGACGCTTATAAACAGTTCCACAGTGATACAGACACCTTATACTGTTTATCCGCCAATAACAACTACCTATACAGTGTGTATAGATGATAACTGTCCTACACCTCAAGCATGTGACGACCTTGAGATTGTAGTTATGCCTGACCCGCCTGTTGATTTTTTAGCAGATATCTATGAAGGCTGTGAACCATTGACAGTCCATTTTGATGAGATCAACCTCCATGAAGGACAGACATACCACTGGGACTTTAATGACCCGTGGGGCAGCACAAACGCATGGGGCAAGAACCCGACGCATACATTTGACAATCCGGGCATATATGACGTATCATGCATTGTTACCTCACAGTACGGATGTACAAGTACTTATACATGGCATGAGATGATCTCCGTATGGGCTAACCCGGTTGCAGCGTTTCTGCCATACCCACAGGTAGCGACAATACTGGAGCCGGTAATATTTTTTGAGAATAATTCAAGCACATTCTTTATTACGAACTGGACATTCGGTGACGGGGATTCGTCGAATGTCATTCACCCTCAACATTATTATCCCGGTCCCGGCACATACCCAATACAGCTTGCTGTAGAAACGGAGCACGGGTGTGTTGATACAACATGGTCTGATGTTGTAATACAGGATATCATTACCTTTTATGCCCCTACAGCATTCTCACCTGATTTTGACCAGATGAACGGGTTGTTCAGCCCAATAGGTCACGGTATAGATCCTGACTACTGGCATCTTATGATCTACGACCGCTGGGGCGAAAAGGTATGGGAGACTTATGTATATGATGCAAATGAAGAAACAGGTGAAGTTTATAACGGCTGGGACGGAACTGTCAGGGATAAAAAGATAGGGGAAACTGCTGTTTACGGATGGCTGGTGATATACAGGGATGTAACAGGCGCTGAGCATCAGGAATCAGGGCTTGTGACACTTATCAGATAAATCGGCAGTCTGTATTAGGCAGTAGGCAAATAAATAGCTGCCCCAAATTGCCAACTGCTTACTGGCTACTGCAGACTATATTTTTCTTCTATTTCTTCAAGAATATCATATATCTCATCAATATCCATTGATGTTACCAGGCGCAATCTGATATCCCTGAAATCCGGCAATCCCTTGAAATAATTGGAAAAATGACGCCTCATTTCATAAATCCCCCTGGGCTCCCCTTTCCATTCAAGAGACATTTTAAAATGGCTTTTTGCTATCTCAACTTTTTCACTTACAGATGGAGGAGGCAATAATTTACCCGTTTCCAGATAATGCCTTATCTCCCTGAACAACCAGGGTTTGCCAATAGCTGCCCTGCCTATCATTATCCCGTCAATACCATACCTGTCAAACATCAGTGCAGCTTTCTCAGGACTGTCAATATCACCGTTACCTATAACCGGAATGCTGATATCAGGACAATTCTTTACTTCACCAATAAGGGTCCAGTCTGCTTCTCCCTTTAACATCTGTGACCTCGTTCTACCATGAATCACTATTCCCTTTATACCAACATCCTGAAGCCTTTTTGCTATCTCAAGAATATTTTTATTACGATCATCCCACCCCAAACGTGTTTTTACAGTAACAGGAATGTTTGTTTTCCGGACAATCTCTTCAGTCATAGTTTCCATTGCAGGTATATCATTCAGCATTCCGGCACCTGCACCCCTTCCGGCAATTTTTTTTACCGGACAACCGAAATTTATATCAATAAAATCCGGATTTGCCTTCTCAACGATCCCTGCAGCTTCAACCATAGACTCAGTAATATGACCATATAACTGTATCCCAACCGGTCTCTCATTATCAAAAATATCAAGCTTTTTTACACTCTTCCTGCCTTTTCTGATCAATCCTTCAGAAGAAATAAATTCTGTATATACTACATCAGCGCCCAACTGTTTGCTTATATGCCTGAATGACGGATCTGTAACATCCTCCATAGGAGCCAGAAACAAAGGTCTGTCTCTTAATTCTGTATTTCCAAACTTAACCATCTGTGAAAGATTGCAATTATACTAATCGCCCCGATGCCAATATACTAATTATACTAATACTCCCGATGCCAATATACTAATCAATGCTAATTATACTAATATAGTACGAAAATACGAAGTACGAAATTTTCAAAATCAAATGCAGTAATTAAAAGTTATTCGTAATTCGATGTGGTAATGAATGTTTTGGTTATTTGAATTTGGAATTTATTTGAAATTTGGTGCTTGTAATTTGTAATTTCATGTTTAGTAATACTTATTACTTTATTGACAGACACTAATTATACGTATGTATTCATTAGTATAATTCGTATGCATTCGTATATTAGCATCGCTATCTTATTAGTATATTTGTAACTATAATAAGTTTTCTATGAAAAATGCAATTCTATCAAACTACCCTCCTGCTGCTCAGTTTGCAGTAACAATACTGATCTCATTATCACTATTGTTGATCTTTACACTTATCGGAGCCGTTATGGTTTTTCTAATCTATGGGACAGACCTGTCATTATTGATGAGTGGAGAGGCAAATGCATTAAACATTAATGAACTCAAACTTATTCAGATAATCAGTACTGTCGGGTTCTTCCTCGTGCCCCCGTTCATACTTGGATACCTGTTCACAAGAAA
>Ga0180433_10000357_pt1 | contig 78011 bp, 71 predicted proteins | sample SS_ome_8_FD_132980 | JGI IMG/M metagenome (GOLD analysis project Ga0180433, IMG submission 132980) | Hypersaline lake sediment archaeal communities from the Salton Sea, California, USA - SS_1_D_1 metaG | ecosystem: Environmental > Aquatic > Non-marine Saline and Alkaline > Hypersaline >...
CTACCAAACCTCACTTAGGACTCGTTTGGAGAGACCAGATACAACTGTAGCGATGATGACAAGGGTCTTCCCTTGTCAAAGAGCTACAGGCCGTAGATGGTCTCTCCAAACGAGTCCTAGGTGAGCAAAATATTACATACTTGTGACATACTGTAGGCAAGCACGCTACAAAAGACTCTGATTATAAACCCCTTTTCGGTTCTAACTTTCATTGTTCGAGGAAGATAACTCGTAATTTGACTGAATACTGTCTCAACAATCTGACGCTTACTACTTATTTCTCGTTCTTTTTCTTTGCTTCGGATTTGGGTTGTTGTAACTCGTGAAGATCTGACGGGAGATACTCGACTTGGAGATGCCGAACTCTTCGAGAAGCCCATCAAGGGCCCCTGGTAATTCCGGCAAGTGATCCCGCTCAAAGCCTTGAGCAAGATCTCTTGAGAGAAGCGAGAACGCTCGCTCAAAGCTTCGTAGATGGGCAAAGAGACCTCTTTACCCTTGCTTCTGAGTCTTGGCCTTTTAACCTTCAACCTTTCTCCTGCATTATAGATGGACACTTCTTGAGAGCCCCAATTGGTAAATCCTTCTCTTATGCCATATTTTGGTCCAGCCAAAAGCTCTCGATCTGAGAAGAACAGATAGTGGACCAGCTCACTCTTGAGTGCAGCGAAGATCCCGTTGAAGTTGGTTTTGGCCTCAGCGATCAACGATACGAGACTTTCTTCCTGGCAACTGATTGAAACGGGTTGCTGATTGTTGTCTTTTCTTGTACGATTCATATCGTGGCTCCTTATTTTTGGTTAAAATTTGGCTACCATTTTGGCAGCCGGAGCCACACTTTTCAATTTCTAGTTTCAACTAACTCTGGGACATCCTCGATATTAGAGAAGACTTTTCTGAGATAATGAAATTCTAATCCTTTTGAATAGCCATGACGTGTAAACTCTAATGTAAAACCCAGTTTTTGATAAAATTCAAGAGCTTGAAAACTCATGGTTTCAACGAAAGCAAAGGGGAAATTGAGATTCATCCCATATTCAAAGGCTTGTTGCATGAGAAGTGTTCCGATTTTTTTCTTTCTATAGGCTTTGTCTACCCATACATATTTGATGCGTAGGGCACCCCAAAACGGCTGAAGAACAACTGCACCAATATACTCATTAGTTTGCATGGCAACGAAAGCAAGGGGGTCACCTATGCCATCCTGTCCTACCGCTTGAATAGCAAGCTCTTTAAAACCTGAATAAATTTTGTCCTTTAACTCAGTTGTTAAAGGCTTTTTTACGATATCCATGATTTCAACGACTCCATCTTAAACTGCATCAATACACATTAACAGGAAGGATCCCAATCAGGAAGCGAATGTTGCATAACAAAACAGGCTAATCCTCCAAAAAAAGTAGCTTGCTTAATGGGGAGCATTACAATTGAGGCATTCCTCAAAGAGGAACTCGACAAGACTGAGTCTAGAACTCAACACCTAGGCCAATGTAGCCGCCATAGTAGACGCGATCGGCATTGTTGTCGACCACGTTACCTCCGTAGCTCTTAAGGCCAAGCTGGCATGGGGCCGCGGCGATGTCTGAGAGCCAGAAGACCTGGTAGCTAAAGCGGATGTAGGACCACCGCGTTGGGCGGAAGAGGAAAAAGGGGGCGATCTCCCCCATCCAGGAGAGGTTAAAGGCCTTGTGGTCAAAGTCGCGCAGGACGATCGAGTTGTGGAGATCGCGCATAATCGACTCTTGCTTGGCAAAGTTCCCTAAAAGCCCCAGCTTGAAGTTAAGGCCCCAGCTAAACCAGTGGTTGGGGAAGGTGCTCAGGTCGAGCCCAAGTTGGGGGCCAAACATGTGGTTCCACGTCTTCGCCCAGTACTTGCTCGTCCGCCCCTCATTCACATAGCGGAGGCGGATCCTCTCGTCAATCTCGACAAAGCGCGCTCCGATGATGTAACTCCCCGAAAAGTAATTTTTGCGCCTAGGGGTGATGTGGCCAAAGAGGTTGAGCTCAATCGTGTCAAAGGAGGAGCGGTAACGGGCGCTGGCGTGGTCGGCGTACTTGTAGTCGTAGGTGTAGTTGGGGTCGATGGGAAGGCGGAGGGCCCCTGGGCATGTGGCACTCTTTGACGCGCTCCACTTGAGGAGCCCCGTGGCCCGCGCCTCGATTGTCCAGTCAAGGTTGGGAAGGAACATCAGAGCGACACTCAGGCCCGACTCGTGGTTGAAGCGGCGCTGGATGGAGTCTGTCGTGAGGACACACTTGCCCACGTTGTTGCTGCAGGGGGATGGGTTGGTCACCCTGGGCGCCGTCGCCCAAACCTTGCTCAGGCACCGCTCTGGAGTGTGGGCCAAGCGGTAGTAAACCCAGTTTCCCTCGACAATAAAGTGGCGAGGCACTTCACCATGGGAGGCAAACAGGTTAGAAACCGCGACAATGCCAAAAATAAGGGCGAGACATCTCATAGAGCTCAGTATGTCACGAATCACCGAAAATGAGAAAGTTTATTTTCTGCGGCATATTTTAAGGATTGCGTTAAATCTAGATCGGATCTATCATTCCTCACAAATTATTAAGAATGCTTTAGGCAGTTAATAAAGGTGTTATAATGAGCAATGTAATAAAAGATGTGATCAATGTATGTATTGGAAATAACGACAAAGATCCAAGTCCAATTGCGAAAAATTTAAATCTCTTAGGCAACTTAAAAGGCATTACAGACCAGTACACAACGCTTTTACCCCTCCAATTAAAAGGGGCCCTTTTAGGGAGTCACAGTTATTCTACAGTTGAAAAGCACTCCATTAAGGCGTACGAAAAATTAGGGAATATTCTCAATTCTGAGGTTCTGGCCATCCCAATTGAACAATTGCGCAGCGCTAAAGCGTCAGTTTTAGCTTTGACCGAATGTGAGGACATCAAGGATGATTCGGAAAAAACGCTCACATCACTGCTTCATACCTTTGACGATCTAATCTATGCAGCTCAATTTGAGAATGGCGGCAGAGCAAAGCTCACTTCCGATCAACGCCAAGAACTCAAAGGGACTCTAGAAATCGTGGGAGATTTTATGCCTAAGGTCGATGGAATCCTCGATGAGATTATTCGCGCCCCTTCTAAGAACTTTGACGAGATGATTGCCATCTTGGATGACTGGCATGAAAGAATCGATGATCTCAATATTCCCGATGAGACTCCGATCGATGTCGAAGAGGCTCTAATGTATTGCCAAAATCTCGATGTAAATTGTAAGGATTACGACACTCTCAAAGAGTTACTCGATGCCACCCTTCCCAAGTTTATTGAGCTCTACTTTGCAAAGACAACAAGGGACAAGGGACGGGAAAATCTCTCTGAGGGTTATGCCACTTTAGTGGGTGATTTTCTTCCAGAGTATGATTTTTCCGATCTTTATCACCGAGCTGAGGACCTGGGAGAGGATTGGTTAGAGTCTTTAGCCCCATATTTGGCGACTCCCCTCCCAAAGGCCCTTACCAAAGTCCTCCGCGACAAGTTCGTTAAGGAAATTAAAGAGCTGAAGGTTGCCGACTCAGGGCTCATTGTGCAAAAACTCGACGTCCTGAAACAGGGTGTCATGGATATGGCCGATGATGGTTTCGACTATGTTCTGCAGAAGATCGATAGGATCAAGCAGAGGGTGATCTCAGAGTCGACAGAGTTGCCAAAAACTCTTGTTGAGGCCTTTGAAGCCTTGGAGAATCTCGAGTATTTCCTCGATCCTGAAAATGAGATCTATGATCCCCACCTGATTGAAGGATTTGCCAGGTTGGCCCAAAAGGCTCTCAATAAGGGAATAGATCAACGCAGTTGGGAAGGGGCTCACAAACCCTTCGGGATCAAAATGGATCCAAGAGTCGACAGAATTTTGACACAGTTAGATGCTTGCCAAGAAAAACTCACCGAAGTCCTCGGGTTCCTTCGAGAAAACACTAGGCCGACAGTTGGAGATATCAAGCGACTTCAGGAGGAGTGTCACGAGACGGTTGCCCACTCTCACGAGGCTTTGATTGATCTAAGAGATGAAAAGTGTGGGGCCGCAGCGATCGCTGCCTACAATGCCACGCGCATAGCATCTTCGTCAGCTAAAGCTCTGATGAATCAGGCATTGGATACGCTATTGCAAAATAGCCACAACTTCCCTCCCCTCCTTAAACAGACGATCAAATCCGTGGTGATGAACTTAAAAGGGATGGGGCCTCAAGCTGAGCTTAACGATGAGGATGTCATTGAAGCACTTTATTCTGACGATGACAAGATCGATAATTCCCTCTCATTAGTGGATAAAGCCATACTGCAGGCCAAAGCCTTCTTTGCTCCCTACCCCGCCAAGGTCCAGTGCTATTTCGCCAGCCAATTTGTCAATGGACTCCGCTTCGTCATTAGCAAGCAGCCAGAGAATGTCCAAGCCCAGGTTGCACTCAACAATGCCTTGGCCAAGCTAGAACAAGTCGTCAATAGTGAAGAGTTCAATCAGGGGGCCTATCTCAATGCTCTTCGCTCGTTCCGCGACGGGATGAGCAAGGACTTCCCTATCCTTTCATTCCAAGGGATCAACGTCCCCTTCTCATGGATGTTTCTCACCAAGCACCACGCCACAGGCGAGTCAATTCAGGCTATCCGTGATGAAATCGACCGATTGGAGAGCTTGAAGGATCCAGAAATCGACCAAATGACTGAGAACCGCGAGGGGGCCACTATCCTCTACAGCCGCAAGCTTGAGCTCTCAATCACCACAAAGAGCATTGTCGAAGTGATCAGCTCGATTCTTAAATGGTTTGGCGAGGATATTCATCTCGATTATCAGGACATTATTGAGGAGGTTCTTGGTGAAACCCCCTACCCTGATATTGGCGCTACCGATGAGTATCTAGTCAAAATGAACGCTTTGCTTTTGGAAAAATTTCAGGCAAAGGTATGGGAGCACACCAATACCGACAATCTCGGGTACATCACCTACGCACTTTTGTACCTTCTGTGGAGTCCGATGATCAATGTGATCACCTACTATGCCAAGGAAGGGACTGAGCAAGTCACTCAATATGCAGAGCGGGGATTCATCAACAACACCAATATTGATTGGAAAATGATGATGCCCCTCAATATTCTACAAGGTGCGATTCACTTCAACAACGAAGGGCTCAAGGAGTGGGCTCACAGCAGCAGCGGCAGCCGGCGCTATAATTACATCAAAGAGCGTTGGGAAGACCCTCACGTCGATGGGTTCCCAACGGCGGCAAAAATCAAGGAAATGGCGACGGACAAAGCCTTTAATGACTTCTTCCCAGATTTAGTCAACTTTGCCCCTTCTGTCCAAAAGGCAAGTCAAGACTGGATCAAGTGGGCCAATCGCCCCGTTTTTGAAGAGGGTTATGACTTTATCAATAGCTTGGCGGTGATCGGCAAGTGGGCTATCAATATCCCTGCACAGGTTTTTCTCTATGTCGTCTGGCTCGTCATCAAAGTGACTGATTTCATTGGCTCTTTTGTGGCAAGGCAGTGCGCTTACTACGCCATCCAAAGCAAGGGAGGCCTTGGCATTGTCACAGATAAGATCATTGAAAAAATTGATCAGATTGGGGATCACGAGTCCCCTATGGCTCACGCCCTCAATGAAACGTTAAATCAGGTTTTAACTGACGCTATTCATTCACTCGAAACCAGTGAGAACAACCCCGACTTCTCAGAAGTTGATCCCCTTCTTGCCGCAGACGAGGAGCGCCTTAAAGAGTTTGTGAGCTATTTCTTGGAGTTCATCGATACGCACGACCACTCATCTGGGGTGACAAAGCAGGCCTTTAAGGAGTATCTTGATAACCGCACACTCGGACGGGATATCAACGACGCCGTGAAGAAAGTCTTTGTCAATGTCGTCGTCGACAAACTCAATGCCGTCTTACAAAAGGCGACAAAAAAACTCAATGAACCAGATGCGCGGCGAGACATCTACAATAAACTCATCCGCAACACGACAAACAGCCTGATTGAAAAGAGTGATCAACTTGAGGGCAATGCCGAGTCTAAGTTTGTCCGTTCCCGCAACGAGCTCAAAGCTAAAGCTGAACTCCTCCTCTATCTCGGTCTTAAAACGGGTATCGATGACACCATCAACAACCAGGGCCTTGCTGACCAGAAAAAAGCAGAGGATTTCCAGAAGATGTTCATAGACAAACTCGATGTCTTAACCGAGCGTTTGGGCGATGGTGACCTCGATAAACCAGCTCTTGAGGATATCCACCGAGAGATTGAGAGCTTCATTGAAGTGGTACAGGCCAAGAGGAAAAAGTTCGAGGAGACAATCAGTGGGGAGGTGTTAGAGAAACTCCACCAATCGATTGATGAGCCAATGAAGCAGCTAGAGAGGCTCCACAAAACCCTTGTTCAGTGTATTGAGGGGCACATGGTGATTGAGCACCTAGAAATGACACAAATGCGCCTTGAGGAGATCGCAAGATTCCCTAGCAATATCAAACAACCAGACCAGGATACTCAGGATGAGCTTGCCGCCTACCAAAAGAATCTCGCCGAGCTGAGGAAAACTCGCCTCATCATTGAAGAGCTCCAGCAAACAGATGGTGAATCCCTACAGGAAATTGTCGATCCCTTAAAAGATAAATTGACGGACTTGGAGGCAAAAATTGAGACACTCTTTGCCCTCTCAAAGAACATCAATTCAATCAATGATATTCTCACCCCTCAGCACAACGAAGGGAATCTCCTCGATGAGCTGTTGCACTATGTGGGCGTGAATAACTCAAAGCAAATAAATTCCGTTAAAGAGAAGATCTACAAATTCGTAGATTTGATGTATCCCGTTTCTAGCAAACAGATTAAAAACAAAATCAATGAACTCGATCAAACCAACATTGACACCTCGAGTTGGAGAAGAGAGACAGAAGCCCTTCTTAACAATTTGCGCTCTCAATTTGAGGACCAATCCAAAGAGCTGAGTGAACTCAGTCTTTATCAGTTCTCCCAAGAATTGAAAAATAGGATCAACAATCACATCAACATATGTCAAACCAGTGCTTCAGAGTCAGCAAGTCGCTTAGAGACTAACTCCAAAGCTTTATTCACTCATGGCGAGCAGCTATCGCGCTCAATAACCGGCTTTTTAACCCCTTTACTTCTAGCCGACCACGTGATCACAACAATTCGCAATAATGCCAAGAGGGATAGCAAAAATCTCACCTTGGACGGAGCCCGCGAGTCATTGGCATTCATTGACAACTCTTTTGACGAGAGGTTCAAAGATGACTACGAAGAGATTGTCACCCTTAAAGGTCTCTATGAAACCTATGTCGAGAGTGACGGAGAGAGTGTGCCCGATGATTTCACCCTCAAACTAGAGCGCTTTGCCCTAGTCACTGAGGAGCTTTCCCGCAAAATCATAAACGCCCGGAAAGATATTTCAATACTCCAGGCCCATTTGACCTCTCTCACACTCTTTAAGAGTTGCACGCGCATTGTTGAGACAATCAAGGATGAAGGGATCGTTCAGAAAATGGCCCAAGCGAGAGAGACTCTATTGATCGATGGGAACTATGAGACAGTCAGGCTCTACGATACAATCATTGATGATTTGGAGCAGTTGCAAATTCGGCAGCAAAACCACACTCACCCCTCAATTCTCAAGAAGATTAAAGAGATACCCACAGACGATGAGTTAATTAAGAAATTACAGTCTCTCATCCAATTTGATAAACAGGGTTTTAAAAGTGAGCTAGAAAATATCGATGTCGCGCCATTTATGCCTCTGAAACACTTTATGATTCTGATCGATGATTTGGTTAATGCCATCGATACGCATTATGATCAAACCACAAAAACAGAGAGAGAAAAGGCATTTGACTCGCTGCTTAAGCGCTGTAAAGATCAACTAGATTTCTATTATGAATTGATTGATGGCGGTGAAGATTACGAAGAAGAGGTTGAAAAACTCCTCTTCTACGAGCACAACCTTGTGGATGATCTGATTCAACTAAGCTCTCAAATTAGCGATATGGAGGGGATCACGTCGATTAGCTATTTCAAAAACAGAGTGCCGGGCACAGAGCTTCTTTCTAAGGCCTTGGCAATGGGGATTTCGACCTACATCAAGGAGACAATGATGAATTCTACCATTGCGAATGGAGCTAACGTAGGCACGGTCTTAAATTGTGCCATGCATGACTATGCAACGAACAAAAATAGCGTAATTAATAACCTCGTCGATTGGGCGACAAAACCCGATAATGGAGCTGTACCCGTGGATATCAGGGTTTGATCCCATTTAGCAGTTGGGGTAAACTCAGAATCTATGGCGCGGGGACTCTTTATTGCCTCAACGGGGCAACACGTAGGAAAAACAACCACTTGCTTAGGCCTTCTTTCGGGCCTAAGGAAGCGTTTTGATACAGTTGGGTTCATCAAGCCCGTTGGGCAGGAGCATGTAGAGACCGCAGATGGGGCCATCATCGACAAGGATGTGGCCCTCTTTAAGACTCACTTTTCCCTCGATTTTCCTAACCGTGCAATGAGTCCGGTCCTCTTTCCGAGGGGATTCACGCGCGATTACCTCGATGGAAAGATTGCCTTAGAGAAGCTCCACGACTCTATTGACACGTCTTATAACCTGATCTCTAAGCAAAGTGACTTCACCCTCACCGAGGGGACAGGTCACGTGGGAGTGGGCTCAATTGTCGATCTCAACAACAGCCACGTCGCCAAGCGGCTCAATCTCGATATGGTATTGATTGCAAGCGGCGGGCTGGGGAGCTCATTTGATGCCCTCATGCTCAATAAGGCGATGTGCGATCAGGTCGGGGTGAAGATCAAGGGTGTGATTCTCAACCGCGTCCTTCCCGACAAGAGGGAGATGGTTTTGGAATACATGACAAAGGCCTTAAGTCGCTTTGATCTCCCCGTCTTAGGGTGCATCCCCTACGATCCCTTCTTGAGCAATCCCTCGATGAAGGACTTTGAATCGCTCTTCAACGCAACACTCATTTCGGGAGAATCGCGCCGGCTCAGCCACTTCCGCCACACACGCCTTGTTTCGACGTCGGTTGAGGCTTTCCGCGATTTGATTGTCCCCTCTCTCCTAGTCATCACCTCGGCCACGAGGGAAGATATTATCTTGGCCACGCTCCAGAAACACTGGGACATGAAGGTGAAGCAATCAAGCTCCTCTCTCAATGCTGGGTTTATTCTAACGGGGCGGACGGCCCCTAGCGATCAAATCATTGAAGAGCTCAAGAAAGCTGATATTCCTATGATTTATGTGGCGGTTCCTGGTTATAAGGCGATTCAGATGATCACGTCTTATACTGTGAAGATTCGCATTGAGGATAAGGAGAAGATCCGAGAGGCCATTGACTTAGTCGAGCATCACGTAGACTTTAATCAGCTCCTACTCGGCACTTAGCAAACTCTAGGAATTGATTGAAGAGAGTCTTGGCTGTTAGATCCTTCAGACACGCTCCTGTAGGACATGTCCTTAAGCGAGGGCACCGCTTCACAAAAGTCTCGCCGTAAGGGCACCCTCCCTGAACGGAAAAACTCGTGCTGTAGATGTGCGACGACGAAGGGCCAAAAATGGCAAAGCACGGAACACTGGTCGTCTGAGTGAGATGAAGGCTTGCGCTATCGACAGTGATCACAAAGTCCATTTCCTTAATCATCCCCTGCCACGCGGCTAAGTCCAGAGGCCCTAAAATATGGGCCGACCTTAGTCCACTGATCGCACTGTGGGCTTTTTCTTTCTCTTGGGGCGTCCCCACTGTCAGGATGAATGTTGGTTTGAGTTGCTTTTCCAACAGGACAAGGAACTCGCGCAAGGTCTTGGGGCTGAGCTCCTTGTTGGACCAGCGGGAGAAGGGCGACACCATAATCAATGGGCCCACTTTGGGTGGGAGTTTTATTGAATCTGAGGCGGCGAGATTAAATGCGATTGTGGGTGGGGGACGGTTGAAAAGATGGGTAAATATTTGCTCGAGCTCAGCCCTAAGAGGCAGGGTCTCTTTGAATGGGAATTTGCGATTGGTCACTAGGCTATTGGGCCACTCGGGGGCGAGTTTAAAGCGATAGCCACACTTTTTTCGGCTGCGCGCGAAGAGGGTGAAAAGAGCCGACTTGCAATTCCCCTGCAGGTCAATCACTCGGTCATAGCGGCGGGTGCGCAGCGCCCTAATTTCAGTCCAAATGGCGCGTTGGGATCCTTTTGTATCGGGGGCGATAGTGCGGTCGATAGCGGGGTGTTTTTTGAGGAGAGAGGCCCACTTTTTTTCGATCACCCAATCAATTGTCGCATCTGGGTGGACAGATTTTATCCAAGTAGCCAGAGGGAGCGCGGCGATGACATCGCCAAGCGCTGAGAGCTTCACGATGAGGAGGCGCTCAGACATCCTGAACGTGGAAGAGATTGTTGATCACAAGGTGCATGTCAAAGGGGACCGGCGCCGTGACATCGATCGAGCGGTCGGTAAGGTCAAAGGCAATCCGGTAGGAGTGGAGCATGTGGCGGCGGATCTCAGGGCGCGCTTTGAAGTGGCGGCCGTAGTGGTGATCTCCAATAATGGGCGTTTGTAGGAGCTTCATATGGACGCGGATCTGGTGGGTGCGCCCCGTCTTAGGAGTGACCTCTAAAAGGGCGATGCGTCCATTGTCGGAGATCAAGCGCCAGTGGGTGAGGGCAAACTTTCCCTCGGGTGGGGGCATGGGGGCCATGGTCGCCTGCCCCTCAAACGATTTTTTCTTCCCCAGGTGGTTTTCAAGGCTCCCCTCTGCCTGATGAGGCACCCCATCGACAATGGCCAGGTAGCGCTTGGCCACCTCCCTTTTTTTAAAGAGCTCTTCAATCTCCCGTTTGATCGTTTTATTCTTGGCCAGCACTAGGGCGCCGCTGGTGTCTTTATCGAGGCGGTGGGTGAGCTCCAAGTAGGGATAGCTCTCTTTGAGATTGGAGGCGATGGCGGGCGATTCGCTGATGAGCCCCCAGGGCTTGTTGATGATGAGGATATCGTCATCTTCGTAGATGGGGGGGCCCATCGCCGGGACGCTCTGGGTGTAATCCTCAGACATCACATGGAGAAGGCGAAACTCAATCCGATCGTAGGCCTTGACGCGGTAGGTGGAGAAAAACTCCACCTTGCCGTTGACTGTGCACGCCTTGTTATCGATCGCCCGCTTGACCATGCGAGTGGAGAAGCGGCCGGGAAGCTTCTGCTTGAGATAGGTGAGCAGACGGATCCCGTCGTCCCGTTTGGGAACCTGCCACTTGGCCACATCGCTCGGTCTCCGCCGCTTCGTCCCCATCTTTTATCTACCCTCTTAAAAACTCTAAAATCATGCGGACACCCACCCCTGTGGCGGGCGTTGTCCCGTAAAATTTCTTAGAGAGGTAGGCCGTCGATGCGATGTCGATATGGGCCCAGCTCACGCCATCTGTGAACTCTTTGAGAAAAGAGGCCGCGGTGATGGAGCCCGCTGAGCGCCTTTTGGCGTTGACCAGATCGGCGATGTCTGAATTGAGCATCTCCCGATAGGCGGGATCGAGGGGGAAGGGCCACAGCTTTTCTTCAGTGGCATCCCCCGCTTTCATCAGGGCCTTTTCGAGCTTGGAGTCTGTTGAGAAAAGACCCGATCTAACAGGGCCAAGGGCAATCTCGATCGCCCCTGTGAGGGTGGCAAAGTCGATCATGCGCGTCGGCTTGATTTTTGTCGCTGCGTAGTAAAGGGCATCGGCCAAGGTGAGGCGCCCTTCGGCATCGGTGTTGGTGATCTCCACGGTGAGTCCATTCATCGCCGTGTAGACATCGCCCGGCTTGTAGCTCTTTGAGCCAACGGCGTTCTCTGTCGCCGCCACAACAGCGGTGATGTTGGCCTTGATGTTGGAGCTCGCCGCCGCCTTGATCACACCGAGGGCTGTTGCCGAGCCCCCCATGTCACACTTCATGGTCTCCATTGAGCCTGTGGGCTTGATATTGAGCCCCCCTGTATCATAGGTGACCCCCTTGCCGACGACGACGGTCCGCTCTTTGGAGCTCGGCGCTCCGTTGTAGTGGCAGACAATCAAAAGGGGATCGCAGGCAGAGCCGCGAGAAACGGCCAAAAAGAGGCCCATCTTCTCTTTCTCAATCTCCTTTTTTTTCAACAGTTTAGTCTCAACTTTATCGTAGGAGCGCATGAGATCTTGAGCGATTTTGCCAAGGTGTTGAGGGGTGACATCGTCGGCGTTCCCATTGGTCAAGTCGCGGGCGAGATTGACCCCCTCTCCGACCTGGAAGACCTTGACGATCTCTTTTTTCACAGGAGCTGTCGCTCCCAGCCACGTGATCGACTTAATGAGAGTTTCTTTCTCTTTTTTTAAGTGATCAAAGGCGTAGTTGGCAAAGAGGATCCCTTCGGCGCTAGCTATAAACTTCTTTGAGGGAGTGACGATATTGATCTCTGTCCACTCCCGCTTGCGACACATACTTGTCAGAGCGGCAAAGGCCTTGTGATACGAGGGGACATCCCCATCGCCCACACCGAGTAGAATGATCCGCTCATCCCCATCGTAACAGAGGGCGATCTCACCCACCTTTCCGGTGAAGTCTCCACACTCAAGGGGGCGCTTAGCTCCACTCGGGAGGGTGATCTGGGTGAACGCTTTCTTCCCCTCTTTTGCGAAGGGGAAGACTGTCGGAGACGCTTTATCGCGCCGCGTGAAGGTGGCAACTTTTGTGATCAAAAAGGGATCTCCTCATCGGAAAAACTTTGAGTGGACTCGGCTTGTCCCTGTCCAAACATATTGCCGGAGAAACCGCTATTATTGGCTCCCTGGTCAAACCCTCCACTGCCAAACGCAGGCATCTCTTTTTGCTGAGGGGCGCGAGGCGCTTGCGCAGGGCGGTGCCCTTGTTGAGGCTGAGCGGCTCCCTGAGAGAATCCACCACCATCGGTTTGGGACTGCATGCCACCTTTTCCAAAGGGGCTGAACGAGAGGCTGTGTGCGGTCATATTGAGAGAAATCTGAGGTTGACCGTCGCGGCCGTTGTAAATTTCAGGCTTGTGGAGCTCTCCATGAACGATAATCCCGCTCCCCTTTTTGAGGTAGGGCATCATCTTTTCAAACTGATCACCCCAGATGGTGACGCGGTACCAACTGGTCTCATCTTTCCCTGAGCGGCGTGAATTGACAGCCACGCGGAGCGTGGTCACTTTTTGGCCCCCTGAAGTGAAGCGTGTCTCGGGATCGGCCCCCAAATGGCCTGCGATCATTAGGTAATTCATGTGGACTCCTTACATGTGAATTATCTCCTAGATGGTACACTCTATCAACCAAAATTGTCAATCTAGCAGCAGTGTCACATCGGTTTTGAACAAATTGTGGAAAATTTGTTGAAAACATTAGACAAATATTTCAACGTACGATAAAACCTCAATTTAGTGCAACAAAAAAATTTTAATTACAATATGTCAAAGCCTTCAGTTTCAGAAAGTCACACACCATCACCTCTCAAAAGGGATGTCGCATCGCTACCCCCTTTCTTTTCAGTCGATGAGACTGATGAGTTCCACGATCCCTTTTCCGATCTCAACCTCTTTTTGGCAAAAAAAATTAAACAGGCGATCATTGAAAATGGCTCCCCTAGCGCCTGGTCGACAAAGATTCAAAATGATCTTTTAAAAAGCATCATGCCCGAGTTTAAAAATAAGTTTCCCAACTACCGCTTAGGGCTCTACGCTTTGAAAAAAACATTTGAAAAAACGCGCTTTTACTACGATAAGCTCAGCGATCAGATCGATGCCCTACTGCCCGACGGGCGGGTCAATACCCCCTTATTGATTCGAGAGAATCTCAAAACTGCCCTGAAGCAAATAGATAAAGGGGGCGAGCTCTTCCCCGAAAGCGATGCTCACAAGCTGGCACTCCGCATCAGCGAGTGCATCGCGACCCTAGAAGGAGAGCACCCACCCATCGCAGAGCTCACAAGCGATCTATACGCCTCTTTAAAGTACTTACAGCCCCAGCAAAGCCCCTCTCACACCCTCTCTCCATTTGAGCCCTACACACCCCTTGATAAACTGGTGGTAAAAACAGTGGTCGAAGTGGGCGAGATGGCCACGCAAAAGGCCCTTATGGAGCGCACCACTGAGGTGCTCACACACCTCAAGGAGATCCCCTCTCCATCAAAAAGCGATCGGTGCCATGTGATCATCTCTACCCTTTTAGCCAAAGCCCTCAAAGGGGCGTGGCAGATCGATCTTCCAAGTCAAGAGATCGAATCCCTCGAGGCTTATGTCAAAGTGCAGCGGGGCAAAGGGGAAAAATCGCTCGATATCGTCAACCGCCTATCGACACTGTTTGCCCTGTCCCACAAATCGCGCATACGCACTATCGATGAGCTCAATATGAAACTGATGCGAAAAGTTGATGAGCGCCAGACGTTGGACGACCTCATCTTCATTCAATCACTCAAACACCTTCAGACACTGACAAAACTAGAGGCTGAGATCATTTTTTGGGCAGTTGTCGGCCCTACGGCCCTTAAAAAGACCCCGCGAGCCTGGGTTGAGATCATCGAGAGTGAGGTGATTGCCCTGCTGCTGCGCTCAAAGCGGTGGGATTTTAAGGCGATGGTCAATCAAGTGACACAATTTCTCAAGCAGGCCAAAGAGACCCTCCTTAGTGAGGAGAAAGATCTTAAGAGAAAGATCGCGCGATGGACTGCGCAGGGAGAGCTCATTTTCTCTCACCTCACCTTTGATCCCAAAACGCCTCTGCTCGCCCTTTTGATGCACAATCAATCGCCGCCAGCTAAGAGAGCCGTTGCCCAATTCATCGCGTTAAATCCCCTCTTTGCTCCCTTTGAACAGACCTTGCAGCGGCAAGCCAAAATCTACAAAATGTACCTTTGGTACACTGTGAACTCAAAGCCCTTTGAGTCCCCTTTTGATCGGTTCATCAAGCGCCATCACAAACAGGACCTAGAGAGTCTCTGTAGGGAGCGTCTCCCCCTGATGCCTTTTTGCCCGAAGTACGCGAAAAAGCAGATAAACGCCTAGGGCGATAAACGGGAGGCTGAGAAGCTGCCCCATCGAAAGGGGGGAGTTTGCAGAGAGCCACTCGCTCTGTCTCACCTTGAAACACTCCAAAATCAACCGGCTGGTGAAGACCAAGGTGAGAAAAAGGCCCGACAAAAGCCCCTTGTGCCGCAATGAGACGCTCCGCCGCCAAAGCAACATCAAAAAAGCAAAAATCGTAAGGTAGGCCACTGCTTCGTAAAGTTGAACTGGGTGGCGAGGGACGATAGCACCTCCATCTGCAGGGTTTCCAAAAGTGATGGCAAGTGGTCCAGTCGATGCAATCCCAATCAACTCTTGGTTGATAAAATTGCCCACGCGGATCATCCCTCCCACAAGCGCCGTTGGGACAACCACAAGATCAAAAAGAGATCCCATCTTTAGCTCCCGGTGTTTTTTAACAAACAGCCAAAGAGCGCCCAGTATGGCGATCGCCGCCCCGTGGGAGGCCAGCCCCCCCTTCCATACGCAAAATAGATCGAGCGGATGACGAAAAAAGAGGGCTAAGTCCTCATAAAACAGGATGTGACCAATCCGAGCTCCACCGACTGTCGCAATGATCATCGACGTGGTCAAGGCATCGACATATTTAAGGGCTCGGCTCTTAGGAGCGTCGAGCCCCTCCGCCCTAAATGTCTCCTTCACCATGACAACCATCAAATAATAACTGAGAAAAAACCCTGTGGCAAACAAAACCCCATACCACCTGATCGGGAGATTAATCAGAGGGAGAGTGACAATATCGCGGGAAGGGTTCCAAAAAAGTGATGCAAACATGGATCAACCAGTATATCATATTGACTAACCATGTACAAAATTAAAATTTTCTCTATAGGAAAAAGCCGCGAAGAGTGGCTCGGCACTGCCCTCTCAGAGTATGAGAAGCGCCTAAAAGGACAGGTTCAAATTGAATGGGTATTGGTCAAAAACGACCAAACGCTCATTGAGAAGGTGAGCCAGGAAAAAGGAGTGATCGCCCTCGATCCCAAGGGGAAAGCCCTCACAAGCCCTGACTTTTCCAGGTATTTGATCACATCCTTGCAAACAAATGGCTCGCGCCTTGCGTTTGTCATTGGGGGTGACATTGGGTTGCCAGATGTGATCAAACAGCAAGCAGTGGGCCTGCTGAGCCTCTCAAAGATGACATTCACTCATCAAATGACCCGGCTTATCTTGATCGAGCAGATCTACCGAGCCCTTAGCATCGAGCGCGGCTCCCCTTATCACAAATAGCCCAAATCCACCCAGTCAGCAGCGCTGAACCGACAGTGAGATCGATAAAGCCGCGGACCCCATTAGGAAGGTGGGCGTGCTTGATGATCATCCCGAGCGCCATCATAGAACCAATTAGGATCAAAAACCCCGGCGTGAAGATCGCCTTTAAAGGAACGTGGCGACTGTAAGCCGAGAGGCGACGGAGGATCTTGATGAACCGCTTTTTAATCGCCAGAGAGGCCTTGACCTGTCCTAGCACAAGGGCCACAGCTCCAATTGTGAGGGCTGCGGAGTTGTCTAGGGTGAGGAGGTAGCCGACCCCTTTTAGGGTGAGCATGATCCCAATGGCGGACCAAAGGGCTATGAAGAATGGGAGTATGAAACGTTGACTCATAATAAAAGTATTAACTCATCGTCCTACTTAAAAGCAACTAGAGTCCCAATACAATATTTGACACCCCTGCCTCTGCCCATGCCAGAAACCAGAAATGAAATAGGTCAGACTATTGGGTATTAAATTTTTGCCTACTCATTATCGACAAAAAAATGCCTATGCTATAGGATAGTCCCTTACCATAGTTGTAAGGAAATCATCATATGAACATATCCCTAGCCTTCACCCGGCTCTTCTTTGCCCTCCTCAGTATCTTCTTCATGACCACCTACATGGTCTCCCTGCCAGAAGAGACCCTCGGTTGGAATATCTTTATAGGGGTCTCCCTCGGGGTCATCTTTAGTTTAATTCTCATCGGCTTCGATACTATCTTCCGCAAATTCAATCTCAGGGCCTTCAACATCGCGATCATTGGCCTTTTGATTGGTTACCTTATGGGCTTAGCCCTCATCCTGATTTTCGGAGCCATCCTAGATATGAGCGCTATCTCCGTTCACCTCAAACCCAAAACCATTGAAATCCTCAAGATCGCCCTCTTCCTCTTTGGAACCTACACGGGGACCATTATGACGCTGCGCGCCTCCGATGAGCTCTACGTCAGCATCCCCTTTGTCAAGTTCGCCCCAACCGCCCAGAAAAAGCGGGATCTGATCATCGATACCTCTGTCCTCTCCGACGCCCGCATCATCGACTTGGCCTCGACGGGCCTTCTCGATCACCAGCTTGTCATCCCCCGCTTCTTGGTCAAGGACCTCTACGTGCAAATGGAAACAGGTGAAGAGGTCTCGCGCAACACGGCGCGGCGCGCCCTTAGCACCCTAAAAAAACTCGAGGAGCTCTCAGACCTTGATCTGCGCTACAATGACACCGACTTTCCCGAGGTCAAAGAGACCCACAGTAAATTGATCCGCCTCGCCCGCCTTGTCGACGCCAATATCATGACCTCTCAAATCAGCCGGGTCGAAGGGGAAACCATTGAAGGGGTTCGCTTTGTCAATATGAACGCTCTCTCAACGGCTCTCAAGCCCCTCATGCAAGCGGGAGAGACCATCACCATCCGCATTCAGCGCTACGGGAAAGAGCACAAGCAAGGGGTGGGCTACCTCGAAGATGGGGCCATGGTCGTTGTCAACGGAGGGGGTGATTACATCGGACAAGATATCGAGGCTCAGGTCCTCTCCGTCAAACACACATCCTCAGGACGAATGATCTTCTGTAACGCCATCGAGGGGGATTACCCCCACGCCCCTGAAGACTTTGCCCCCGACGACGAGGTATAACCATTAAAGGGCTTGGCACAGACATCATTGAGATTGACCGCATCGCAGAGGCGATCGAAGAGCATGGGGATCACTTTCTCGACCGCATTTTTACCCCGACTGAAAAGGCCTACTGTCTTAAAAGAAAACAAAGTGCCCCCCACTTTGCCGGCCGCTTCGCCGCCAAGGAGGCGGTGGCCAAGGCCCTCGGCTGCGGCTTTGGACGGGACCTGACCTTTCTCGACATCTCCATTGAACCAGATAGCCGCGGCGCCCCCTGCGCCAAACTCTCCGATCAGGCGGCGAAGCGGTTCGATCACCCCGTGATCAAAATCTCAATCTCTCATTGCAAGTCGCACGCCACGGCTGTGGCCACCTGGATCTAACTGTGATTGGGGATAAAAAGTACCAAGAGCTCCAAGCAAAAATGGAAGAGCTGGGCATCCTAGAGTCAGATATTGAAGAAAAAGCGACGCTCCCATCTGGACGGGGCGGGCAGAAGATGCAAAAAACGGCCACCTGTATCCAGCTCACCCACAAACCAACGGGCATTAAGGTCTCCTGTCAAAAAGAGCGCTCCAAAGAGATGAACCGCTTCTTTGCCAGGCGCCGCCTAGTCGAGAAGTTTGAAGAGATCACCTTAGGCAAGAAAAGCCCCAAGTCACTGCAGGCAGAAAAAATCCGCAAGCAGAAAAAGCGGCGCAAACGCCGCCTTACTCACTGAGCACAATACTGGGATCGATATCTCTTAGAGATGTTTTCGGAGTAAAATAGTCTTGAAAAAATACTTTTATATTAAATGCAGCATCCTGACTTAATAATCCCCTTTGCTCTAGACTTTCCATGGTGAGTTTAAACCCTTCAAAATCAATTCCCTGTGAGTGAAAGCACATGACCGAAGCAGCTAGATAGACACGTTGTCTAACGAGTGGATCAACTTCAAAGGAGATCATTGAATTGCGTGATGCCATCAAAAACTCAAGGAACTGCAAGCTCTGCTTATCAAATAAGTTCTTATTAGCGAAAAGAAGATCATAGAAACTTCCCGCATGATCATCAAATCCATAGGCTAGAAGCGAAGTCAACATCTTGACACACTCACGATCAGCATTTTGATCAATATCAAATGATCCATTTATAGTGAACTCATTCTCATCAAAGACGATAAAGTATTTATCTAAAAATTGGTTGAAGTCCTCTATAAAGGCTTTGGGTTGCTTTGCAAATACTGCATCGATGTCGTTGGCAAGATTTAGTTTTGATTTGCGATCTAGTACTTTCCCCGATGCCCCTTTTAATAATTTTGGATTGTTTAAGTAAAAGGTCTTTTGAGTACTTCGCATTAACAATTGAATGTCATCTTTACTGACTTCTATGTCTTTTAACTGGTGGTAGAGTCGATAAACAAAGGTAAATTTGTCAAATATCGCAAAGTGGAACTCCCCCTCGTGCTTAACAAGGAGGTTGTAGAAAGCGTCTGCCTGCTCTTCAAGCCCTACAGCGTAAAGACTTGCTAGAGCCTCGGTAAAGTCACGATCCACATTTGGGGTCAATCTAAATGTCACCGTATCAACTTTGTAAATGTTTCCAGCTTTTCTGATCCCGTATTTAGCCTTTAGGTCATTGAACTGTTCAGCAACACTTGCGCGTTCCATCAATGAGGGATCAGGATCTCGATCAAAACGTGTGATAAAGCTCTCATAAAGTTCGCGGTTGGCCTCAGTTTTAAAGTATTGACATCCAAATAGGAAATGGAAAAGGCGCTCTATCAGAGTCAGGTTTTCCTTCGATAGGCAGTTGTATAGTGTGTTTTCAGGATCATCAGATAGGTAAGCTGACTCCATAGCAGTAAGTGCATTGAATACATTCTCATAATTTCTAAGATCTCTAAGTAGAGCAAAAGCGGCATTGATATCGGCTTTTCCACACAAAATACATTCGTTATAGAGGGCTAGTACACGCTCAACATTGTTCAATGTCTGATTGAAGTCACCTTCATTCTTATAAACCTCAAAAGTATACCTTAAAATATCCATGGGTGTCTTCTGTTCATTGGAATACGTCTCAATCTGTTGGCGAATCTGCTCTTCTTTGGGAATATTGTATTCACTAAGTAGCCCATAGAAGCGCTCTAAATCTTGAACGCCAATGATCTCTTGCATCATATACCGGGCCTGTTTCATCGTTTTTGTCAGTTTATGACCAAGTTCTTTAGGGGATTTTAGCAATCCCTGAACAAGAAGATCGACACGCCCATCACTCTCTGGAATGGTGGTATTGATCACATAATCCAAATCTTTGTAGTTTAGTAGTTCTTTGCCAAGGTTCTCAAAATATCTGATAAGTCGATCTTGAGAATTTTTATACTCCATTTTATCTAAATCACTAAACGATTTGCTACCCCCCAAAATAGTGATCGGGTTTTGCTCATTCATGACTCTCTCGTAGTATGCGAAGGGAGTTTCATTTTCCCAAGCTGGTGGGAGCTCATCTAGTGTCCCGTAGTACCCTCTTTTCACAAGAAGGAGCTGAGCCCCTAAAAAAGTCATCTCGCTCTCTTCTTCAATACCCGCTACAGAATCAAAGTAATTACTATTAATATGTGTATTCACTGAGTCCACAATAAACCTATTATTTTAATTAATAATTAATTATAACAGAACACCAATAAAGATAAAACATAAATTATATTTTAATATTTATAATGCTTTGCTTTAATTCACTTACTATTAGTTATTTACATTAAATTCTTTCATTGGGGTCGCTAACATTTTTCCCGTAGCTGGGTCGTAAAAGTGCCCATTTTGGTGGTAGAGGGCGGCATCTGAGTCGTATCTGTAGGAGCGATAGAGCCAAAGATGCTTTATCGGGAGAAGCCCGCGACTCTCGCCAAATGGGGAGATCATAAATGTGTAGCTATTGGCCCGAGACTCGGGGTCCGCCAGGGCGATAAGCTCTCCCTCAATGGTTGTGATGGGGATGTAGGGACGTCTCAAGATCTCAAAGGCAACGGGCTGCCGGCTCTCTCCTTCACCTGGAGGGAGCAAACGGAGCTGAACGATCTGCCCTTCTTGCATCAACCCAATCTCATCGCGATCGTCGTATAAGAAATCGACCTTTGGCTTCTCTTTCCAAGAGGTCCCAACGAGGTGAGCCACCCTCTTTGTGACAATGCGGCCCAGTGGATCGTAGATATATTGGATATTGGACTTTGGGGCATTGATGGCGACTAAACGTCCGAGTCCATCGTATGTGAACCTTGTGACCCCATCGGGATTGGCCCGCTCAATCAGTTGGCCATTCCTATTATAAACAAAGTGAGTTTGCCCCACCGATTGGAGTGTGAAGTCGGTATTGAGCACGTAGGTCTCGCCATTTTTCTCGACCCGATTGCCCACTGCATCGTAGCGGTAAAAAGCATTTGAGACCCCCTCTTCCTCAATCAATGATCCCATCTCGTCGTAAGTGTAGGAGGAGTTGAGGTGTTTAAAGTCGACAATGAGCTCCCTCGTATGGTTTGTCAGATCGCGCGTTTGCTGCACAAAGGGAGTTTCAAAAGCAATAGGCTCTTTAGAGCTGCTAAAGGTGCGAGTGAGACCCTTGATCCCATACATAAATGTTTCATCTGTCGCCTGCTTGTCGAGATTGTAGGTGTCGAAGTGGTGAACGTAGTGGTTGATGGGAGACTCCCTAATGATCGATCTGAGGAAGTACTCATCGTAGAGGTAGGAGACGGCTGTCTCATCGGGCAAGGTGAGCCGCGTTTTTTGCTGATAGCCGTTGTAGGTACTGGCAAACGTGTGCCCTGTCGCCAAGGTCTCTCCAGTTAAGTTCCCTTGAGAGTCAAAGGTTCTGACTGTGGTCGTCTTAGCCAACCGATCGTGAAGAAGGGTGGGTTGATCAAAAGTCTCATACTCGAAGGCATAATCGATCGTCTCATCGGTGCACTTTAATGTGACCATGCGGCCACGCACATCGTAGGTGGCAAATAGGGTGTGGCCGTCGGGCTTTTTAAGCTGCTCTAAGTGACCATTGGGAGTGTAGCCCATCTCATAGACCCTTTCGCAATCAGTCCCAGCCCACTCGGTCCGTTTAATGACCCGTCCACAAATGTCCCGTTGATAAAGGGTGATTTTTGGGGTGTGCTCGTACCCTTCATATGTGATAACCTCTTTGGCGAGATTCCCTTTTAGATCGTAAAAAGTCTCCTTGTTTAAGACACCTCTCTCCCCTATCTCATCATGAGTGAGGGTTGCGTCAACTTCACTGAAAGAAATGAGCTCGTGCGCCTCGTTGAGCTCCCTCTTTTCCAAAATCCGTCCCATAGGATCTCTTTTAAATATGGAGATGCGTTTGAGTCCGCCATCGGCCTGAGTCACCTCTTTAACAGTGTGGCCCAGAGCATTGCGGGCGTACTCTTTTTGGAAGCGCTCCCCCTCTTCAATCAGTAGCTCCCCTGCCCCGTTGTAAAGATAATGGGTTAATGAGCCATGTATGTCAGTGGCCACACGTTTATTGAAAGTGGAGTATGAATTTGACTCACACGCCCCATCGGCATAGGTTGTTTTCAAGAGGCGCCCAAAGTGGTCGTACTCTGTCAGTGTCACTACCCCCTCTCGATCTGTATGGGCTATGAGTTGCCCATACAAATTATACTCAAACGTCTCGCACAGACCATTGGAGTGGAAAATTTTTAGAGGGTCACCAAAAATATTTCTCACGTACTCTGTGACATTGCCGAGCTCATCGATCTCTTGAGAGAGGTTAGAGAGGGCATCGTAGCGGTAGGTGCGATGGGGGCGCTGTGCACTCCCATCGGCAAGAGTTTGCAAGGGGCGTGTCAAACCGACAATATGCCCCTCTAAGTCGTAGGTCGTTGTCGTTTGATCGCCTTGATCATTTGTGACCACTTTTGTCCGATCTTTAAGGTTGTAGCTGGTTTCAAATGTCTCGACCTCACCACTTGGTGTCACATGACGCCGCTCAATCTCTCTATCAATACAATCGTAGCTCGCCACCATTTGATGCCCCGCCCCATCAGTGCTTTCGATCAGGTTGCCGTAGGGGTCGTATTTAAAGGTCTTCGTGCACCCTAGTGGGTCTAACTCTTTGGTTACGCGTCCCATATGGTCCCGTTCATAGGCCCAGCTTGCGATCAGGGTGTTGTCGGCATCAAATATGTCTTTTTTGACAAGGTGCCCTTTGACATTGTTTTCAAGACATGTTCGCCTTAAAAGAATCTCAGAATCAGTCGCCTCGTCGTAGTAGCTCTCATCAATCCACTGTATCTGAAGATCTCCAGAGTAGCTCAAGATGCGTCGCAGTTTCACATCAGAAAGATCCATCATGTTGCGATGCGTCCCATCATCTAAAACTTCGCGAACAAGGCGGTTTTCCCGATCGTAGATATAGAACTCCCGTTTGATCACTTCTCCCTTAAGAAAAGTGAAGACAGAGAGGGGAAGATCCGTTCCCTTCAAGTAAGCTGTTTGCTCTTTGAGTCCGTTTGGATACTCGGCAACTTTTAGCAAATTCCTCTCGTTAAACTCTCTCTTGGTGACCTGGCGATCAACCCCATTGTCGATGGGCATCCCCTGTTCATCGAGCAAAAGAGGGCAAAGTCCCTTCCCAGTAACGGCCCCCCAAATGGTCTCTATAACCACATTCCCTGCGCCATCGTATTGATAGGTAGTTGCCTTGATCGGGCCCGTTTTGCCTTCAAAGACGTGGCAGAGCAATTGACCTAGATAGGGGCCCTTACCCCAAACAAAAGATTCTGCTTTGTGGAGGCGATCGTCGAGATAGGTCTCAATGCGCAAAGGGCGCTGCTCCCGATCGTGTAAGTAGACAACCCTCTCATTGGCGCAGTGAACCACTTCAGTGGTCCCTTTACTCTCACCACCATAGGTAGGAATGGATTCGTTTGATTTATAAATAAAATGGGCAAATGGTTTGACATCTCCATCGAAACTTGTGGGTGCGCCCAAAGTCGCTACCTTCCCAATTTTCTGATCTTTTGATGTCCGAATCGGGATCAATTTCTCCCCAATCTGGTTCTCCCCTTTTCGGTAAAAATCGTAGGCCTGATATCGGCAAAATTCTTGGGATTGAGCGCACATTTTAGGGGGTGTCCCCTTCTGCACTTTTTTATAAAAAATCACATCGGCAGACATCTCCCCTTGGCGGATTTCTGAGAGGTAGTAGGCGAGTTTTTCCAAACTTTCAGGGTGATGCGCTTGGTATTTGTAAGTGATCTCCTGACCATCGCTCCCTGTGACTGTGAATCCTGGGTCGAGAGGGGGAATGCTCACATACTGAAACTCCATTGTTGCGTAGGTGATTTCTCCGGAGGGGCTTGTCGACCAAATCTTTTTGGGCCGCATAAATTTATCGTAGATGTAATGGATTTGATTGCCATTGGGGCGCTCTTCCCGAATGAGCTTAAAAGTGGAGCATATCTTGCGCCTATCTTTCACTTTTTTTACCTCATCGGCTCTCCCATAATAGCGGCGTGTGCCATCGGCTAAGTTCACGATGTAAACATTGTGCTCTTTGTCTTTTTCAACGCGGGTGTTTTTTACATTTGTCCGCCCGCTAATCTCTCCGTGAGCGGTGTTGGTCACCCCTTTCAAACTACCATCACTTTTGAGAACAAATAAAGGGGTCTTGTTGAGACTTTTTGATTGGAATTTCAGCTGCGCCCCGGAGGAAAGAGTCACTGTGAGTGTGGTCTTTCTACGGTCGCGCCGGACAGTTTCTAGCAAGGCTGTTTGAGGGAAAAACTCCCAACCATCTCCCGTTTCTCCGGTGAAGATCCGTTTGATCTCAAGAGGCTCCTGCCCACTAACTGTCAGATCGACCCTCTGAGCCATCGGCTGACCAGTGATCGCGTGGATACTTTCAAAGAGTTGCGCTCTGGGGTCCCCCTCGTAATGGACATTGCGATCAAGCGCAAACACAGAGAGGTGTAACAAAGAGAGAGAGAGGGCTAGGTATTTCATGATCACCGTAAAAATTTTTGCTCGGAAGTTAACGAGAAATCAGGAAAATGTCAAGATCAAAAAATGGAAAACGGGAACGTGTAGAGAAGTGTGAGGGTGTGAGCGTGCTCGGGAAAAGCGTGGGCATAAACGCGGTAGGCGTACTCAGAATAAAATGACCCCATCCGGTCGGAAAGGAAGGTGATCCCCCCCCCAATATCTATGCTGTGGTGGGCAATATTGGCATACCCCCGCATTTTTCCGATGTTCACTTGATTTCGAGCGCCAAATCCAAAATAGCCCACTGTGAAAATGCGCCCGTGGACCCGATCGTCCCAGTTCCCTTCATAGCTTAGCTCGGTGTTAGCGTAAGGAGCGCCCCGGTTCCCTATCCCCAATCCCCCGTAGAAAAAGAGGCGGCTGAGCCACTGCTCTAAGTGAGACCACTCTTTGCCAACCGCGCTCCCCACCTCCAGGTTCATTGTGGCGTGGTAAGGTGTCGATGGATCGGTCTGCGCCCGATTAGGGACGTAGCGGAGCATGCCCCCGAGGGTCAAACTCACCGGATCTCCTTGCACATCGTCGAGAAAGAGGTGGCGGACCATAGCGGCCGCCGAGCGCGTTCCCCAGGAGAGCTTGTCTGTCTTGGCCGCCTCGTAAACAACTTGCCCATCCCAGTTGGGCCAAAAGGAGACTTGCAAACGCCCCCCTAAGATGTGATCGGTCGAGGAGTATGAGGAGGGATTGACCGCCCCCTGCACATCGGGATAGGTGTGGAGGCGATAAAAAGGTGAGAGGTAAAACTCCCACGTTTTTCCGAAGTAGGGAGAGAGCTCAAAGAGGCAAAAAAGGGCAGAAGGGCTTAAGAGGAGAGCGAAAAGGGCGCGTCTCACTCGCAAAGGCCTTTTGCCGCCAAATACCGCTCGGCATCTAAAGCCGCCATGCACCCAGTGCCAGCCGCAGAGACGGCCTGACGGTACTTATCGTCGGCGACATCCCCTGCCGCAAAAATCCCGGGCACAGAGGTCTCAGTTGAGAAGGGCTCCACCTTTAGATAGCCCCGAGAATCTTGAGCGAGTTGCCCCTTTAAAAATCCCGTGTTGGGCTGGTGACCAATCGCAAAGAAAAGGCCCCCCGCATCCCGCTTGATGCTCTCACCAGAAACTGTATCTTTCAACGTGACTGACTTGACCACATCATCCCCTTCAACAGCCGAGACCACCTGATTCCACAGGATCTCAATCTTAGGGTGATTCATCGCCCGCTCTGCCATAATCTTCGAAGCCCTTAACGCATCGCGCCTGTGGACCATGTAGACCTTTTTGGCAAACTTAGTGAGGAATATGGCCTCTTCGACGGCCGTGTCTCCACCGCCCACAACAAAAAGGTCCTTGTCGCGAAAAATAGGGGAGGCGCCATCGCACACAGCGCACGCTGTCACCCCTTTTTGCCACAGCTCGCCATCGTTGGCTCCAGGAATATCCAAACGCTTGGCCGTCGCCCCTGTGGCGACAATAATACTGCACGCCGTGACGGAGGTCTTTGACCCCTTCACTTCAAAGAATGGGCCCGACATATCGACCTCTAAGACATCCTCCAAAAGGAGTGTTGTGCCAAAGCGCTCAGCCTGTTTGCGAAAGTGCATCATGAGCTCAGGCCCCGTGATCCCTTCGGGAAATCCAGGAAAGTTTTCGACATCTGTTGTCGTCATGAGTTGTCCCCCCGCAACCCCAGAATAAAACCCCTCGTAGAGGACGGGCTCTAAATTGGCGCGCGCGGCGTAAATAGCAGCGGTATACCCGGCAGGACCGGATCCGATAATCACAAGTTTTTTCTGTTCCATAAGGGGGCATTTTTAACCGATTGAGGATTAATTTCAACCCCAATCATCCCCCCTACTTTACGAAGTATGTGGGTAAAATGCCCGCTACAATCTGAAAGAAAATCGAAAATTCCTTGGAAAATGAATAGGTAGCAATCAGGGTCAAAGGACAACTAATTATTTTAAATGAAAAATATCCGTAAAAAAGTTATAATATCTGCACCAAGCTAAGAGAAAGTACTATGAGATCTATTCGCCTTCAAAGCGTCTCTAAATCGTTCGGCAAAGGGCGCGTCCTGAGCAAAGTGAACCTCACGATCCCCTCGGGAAAGTTCTTTGCCCTTTTAGGCCCAAGTGGTTGCGGCAAAACCACCCTACTTAGGCTCATTGGAGGGTTTGAGAGCGTCGAATCGGGTCAAATCTTTCTTGGAGACACCGACATCTCCCAATTCCCCATCCACAAGCGGCGCATCCACATCGTTTTTCAAAATTATGCTTTATTTCCCCACCTCAACGTCTTTGAGAATATCGCCTACGCCCTGAGAATCCAAAAGCGCCCCGATGACGAAGTGGAGCTAAGGGTCATGAAACTCATCCGCGCCTTCCACCTAGATGAAAAGGTTCACCACCTTCCGAAAGAGCTCTCAGGAGGGCAGCAACAGCGGGTCGCCCTAGCGCGCGCCATCATCAACGAGCCCGACGTCCTTCTCTTAGATGAACCCCTCGCCGCCCTCGACTACAAGCTCAGAGAGAAAATGCTCATTGAGCTCATCGAACTCCAAGACAAACTCGAGACCACCTTTGTCTACGTCACCCACGACCAGTTTGAAGCGCTCACCGTCGCCGATCAGATGGCCATCATGAACGCCGATGGGGAGATTGAGCAGATTGGGACTCCCAAAGAGATCTACGAGTTCCCCGTGAGCTCCTTTGTCGCCAAGTTTGTCGGGACGACCAACACCTTTAAGGGGACCCTGCGCAACATGGACTTTGCCCCAGAGATCGAAATCCCCTCCTTGGGCACCTTTGAGATCTACGCCCCCACGCGCAAGAGTTGGCTCCAAAATGGAGGTGAGGCCGTGATGTCCCTCCGCCCTGAGAAAATCCTCATTTCAAAGAGCCGCCCCGAGGGCTTTTCCAACGTCATTGAAGGGGAGGTTCTCTCTATCGTCTACTACGGCCGCTCGACCCAATACAACGTCGTCACCCCAGGTGGGGTCAAAATCCAAGTCTTTGAGCAGAACGAGGAGCACTTCCCCCAAGAAGATATTGACTACGATGACAAGGTCTACCTCGCTTGGCAAAAAGAGAACGTGGTTTTATTGGAAAGGTGATGCAAATGGGACAAAAGAGCACATGGCGCGATCTTATCCCCTTTGGCCTTGGATCGGGGGCCCTCATCTGGCAAATTCTCTTTTTCTACCTCCCCCTTGCCCTCCTCTTGGCCTCTAGCGTGGTCAACATCTCCGATGCGGGCATATTTAAAAGCCTCACCCTCAAGCATTTTAAACCCCTCTTCCACCCCATCTACCTACGGATTATCCTCAACTCCCTCTCCCTAGCCAGCCTGACCAGCCTTCTCTGCTTGCTCATTAGCTACCCCCTCGCCTACTTCATGGCCTTTAACGCCAAACGGCTAAAAACCCTCTTTCTCTTTCTCCTCATCGTCCCCTTTTGGACCAATTTTCTTCTCCACGTCTACGCCTGGTTTTTTGTCCTAGAGAAAGAGGGATTTCTCAACAACCTCCTCCTCCAACTCCACCTGATCGACACCCCCCTACACTTCCTCAACTCCCGCTTTGCCATCCAGCTTATGATGGTCTACTACTACCTCCCCTTCATGGTCCTCCCCATCTACAGTTCCCTTGAGCGCTTTGACCGGAAACTTCTCGAGGCCTCACAGGACTTAGGGGCGAGCTGGCAAGAGACCTTCCGCGGCATCATGCTCCCCTTGACCCTCCCAGCGATGAGGGCCGGCTTTTTCCTCGTCTTCATCCCCGCTTTTGGCGAGTTCATCATCCCCGAGTTGATGGGGGGTGACCGCCACTACTTTGTCGGCAACGTCGTCACCCAATTCATCCTCGGAGACCAAACCGCCCCTATGGGGGCCGCTTTCACCGTCTTGAGCTCGCTCACTCTGGTGATCGCAAGTGGTCTCATCTTCACTGCTTTCACCCGCTTTGGCAAAAAACTCACACGGAGGGGGACCTAAATGTTCAAAAAACTCACCCTCAAAGCCCACGTCCTCCTCACCTTCACCTTCCTCTACCTCCCCATCGCCGTCCTTGTCGCCTTTTCCTTCAATAGCAAACACTTTCCCGCACCCTGGGATCACTTCACCCTCAAGTGGTACACCCAACTCTTTCATGAAAGGGAGCTTTGGGAGGCCTTCTTCACCTCCTTTTTCATTGCCACCACAAGCACCCTTCTCAGTTTGATCCTTGGGATCATGATGATCTACTTCATCGATAGCGGAGGGCGGGTCAAGCGGGCCCTCCCCCTCTTCTTTGGGAGCCTCATCGTCCCCGAAACCGTCCTTGCCGTTAGCCTCTTAAGTGCCTTTGCCCTCTTTAAAATCCCCCTCGGCCTGCTCACCCTCATCGTTGCCCACACCGTCCTTGCCCTCGGATTTGTCATCCCCATCCTCTACACCCGCTACAGCGAGCTCGACAAAAACCTCAAGGAGGCGAGCCTCGACCTAGGGGCGAGCCCCGAAGCGACCTTTTTCAAAATCCTCCTCCCCCAGCTCAAACCCGCCCTCATCGCCTGCAGCCTCCTCATCTTTGTGATCAGCTTTGACGACTTTATCCTCTCTTTCTTCTGCGCCGGCACCTCAACTCAAACCCTTTCCCTCTACCTACTCGGCCTCATCCGCCATGGCATCTCCCCCGTCGTCAACGCCTTATCGGCCCTGCTCCTCATTTTAAGTAGTAGCCTGGCGCTGCTCCTCTTCTCCCCAAAAATCCGCGCGAGGCTCTTCTGATGATCAAAAAAATCACCCTCATCTCCCTTTGGATTGTCGCCCTTTCAGCTGCCCTTATCTGGCCCAAGCATGCCCTGTTGACTAAAAGCAAAGCTCCTGAGCTCCATATCTTCTCCTGGGGAAATAATATTGACGAGGCCACCCTTACAGCGTTTGAAGAGAGGTCAGGATGCCGCTTACGGATGCACTCCTATGAATCGAATGAAGAGATGCTCACCAAACTCAAAGCGACCGGTGGGAGCGGGTACGATCTCATCATCCCTTCAGACTACGCCGTCGCCCTCCTCATCAAAGAGGGACTCGTCCAACCCCTCGACAAAGAGAAACTCCCCTTCATCGACACCTTAAGCCCCTACCTCATGGGGAACGAATTCGATCCCGACAACACCTACTCTCTCCCCCTACAATGGGAGGTCCTCGGGTTTGGGGTGAACAAAGAGACCTTTGGCGAAGAGCCCCTAAGCTACCGCCACGTCTTTGAAAACTTTGGATACAATATTGTGATGGTCAACGACCCCGTCGAAGCGATCAGCCTGGCTGCCCACCATCTCTTTGGCCACAAGAGAAAACTCACAAAAGATGAGAGGCGCCAGGTCAAAGAGCTGCTCACCGCGCAAAAAGGGCACGTCGAGGCCTACGTCGAATCGCGCGCTGACTATCTCCTCTCAACGCGAAACTGCGAGCTCGCCATCTCCCCCTCGTCCTATATCTGGCGCCTAGAAAAGGAGAGAGGCGACATCCGCTTTGCCCTTCCCGAGGATCATGTATTTTTAGAGATTGAGAGTATCGCCATTCCGAAGAACGCTGAAAAGATCGATCTGATCTACGCCTTCATCAACCACCTTTACGAGAAGGAAAGCCTGATCAGCCAGGCCAACACCTACTACTTTATGCCCCCGACAGACAGGGTGATCGATGAGCTTGAGTTTTCAGATAAGATGCACCATCTCCTCAAAGAGCTCAGTCAACGCGATGACCAAACCCTCAAATACTTCCGCCACATGATGGCGGAAAAAGAGATACGCAAGCTCTGGATCGATGTGAAGTCTTAGACCCTTGACCCTAATTTAAACTATTTGCCAGATCTCTCGGGCACAAAAAAACCACCAGTTTAAAACTGGTGGTTTAGGTGTTTCAAATGACTCAACAATATTAGTTGTTGTTATTGTTGTTGTTATTTGAAGCCTGTGACTGAATAAAATTCGCAGTCGGATAAGCAATGTTCAAATTCTGTTGAACATGATTTATTTCAATATCAAATTCGTTTCTATATAGGTGATAATAGAAATTAACAATCATCTTATCAGCATTGATCTTATTCTCGTTTTTTTTATCCTTGTTAAGAGTTTCCAACTCTGTTTTCAACTTACTATAAAATAATGCACTATCATTAAGATAGTCATGTGCGTTAGCCGCAATGTTGAACTTATTCACAATATCAATTGGGTGCAATTGAGGAGTCTGAGTAGCGACATAATAGATCGCTTTTGTCACTTTAGAAACAAACTCTTCATTAACTTTAGCACTCTCAATGTGATTATTTAGATTTTCACGAGCTTTTGATGGTAATACTCTACTCTCTCTCCAACTAGAGTTACAACCAATGCCGTTACTTCTGATCAAGGATCTTGTTGCCTCAAACGCTTGCTTACGAGTATTGCCATTAGTCTCACCTATTTGCATTTCATCAACAATCCGGCGAGCCTTAAAGAGGTTATGGATCATATTATATCCCATTGCTGTTTCATAGCCAGCAGAGAGATTCGCAGCAAAAAGATTTTTTCTAAAATCGAGATAGCTTGACTTAAGGTGTGTCCCTAAAAATCGTTTTGCAGCCACTTCATTGTCGTGGTTAATGAAATAATGGATAAGAATTGCCAACACTTCATGTGATTTGTAATCCTTCTCCTTTACAAGATTTTCCATGACTTGTTCAACGGTGTAGGCACTAATAGTTGTATCCAAAGCCAACTTATAGATATTCTTAAATGGCTCCATACCACCGTACTGATTATAGACAATTCCTCCAGAAAAGACATGGTCCTTTGCGAAATCGGTGACGTAGTCGTTAAATGTCCCATTTTCATAAGCTTTGATAACTTCTTCTCCCGCTTCCTTTAACAAATCATTGTTACTATCAGCAGTAAATTTGCGAACTAATTTCTCGAAATAACCATCACGTGATAAGCCAAATATTTGTGAATAACTTTCATAAGCTTCCTTAAGCTTGTCCATATTAGTTAAGACAATCATATAAGAGAGCTTCTCCTTAAAAGAGTATACTTTATAGGACTCTCCCTTCTTGCGTTCTTCTTTGTCTCCTGTCGCTATCTCATTAATTGTTTTAATGTCAGCATATTTAAGGAATGACATAAATTCTTCTATGATGGATTTATCATTCTCATCATTAGATTGAGTCATATCTGTAATGGCAGAAATAAAATCCTGATCTGTCATCTTCACTGCGACATTAATAATTTGATTAACATTTGGGTGCTTTTGTGCTAGCTTGGGGGCATTTTTGAATATTTCAATCAGATCTTTTCTAAACTCTTTACCACTAGTGCTAGTAGTACTACCGAGGGTGAAAAAATAGTTCTGAAATTTTGCAATATCACCATCGGCAAAATCAGCAGCTCCACTTATTGTAGTATTCAAGATTTCATCATTGGTAAATGTCTTGTTATGAATATCTGATGTGTATTTTGATTTAAAAGAATTCTTTAATTCATTATTTCGCTTAACGATTTCCATATTCTTTTTGAAATCTGCATCAGTGATATCATCTTTTTTATTAACAAATGCTTTATATCCGTCAGTTTTAATTGTTTTATTACCTAAACGGTAAGCTTTAATGTTTTCTCCATGATCAGCAGACGTAGTTTTAACTTTTATGGCATTCTTAGATAAATAGACAGTTTTGATTTTATAATCATAAACCTTTTTCTTGACTTTCTTCCCATCCTTAACTATCTCAGTAATTCTTGTAGCTACTTTTACCTTTGCCTTCTTAGGATATTTCTTTACTCCATTATCTATATAACAAAATTTACCTGTAATTAGTTGATTATTAGATTTAAAATAAGCATTTCCATTATCATCGAAATATAGGTCTTCTACGAAATACATAGCGTAGCCTTCATAATCGAGATCTACAATGGGCTTGTTAGATTTTTGAACTTTATTTGAATTATTATTTGGGAGACCTCCAAATTCATTTTGGAAATTTGACATCATATCTTTCAGCGACACCTGCTCAACCTCTTGAGGGATGGTTACTTGATCAAGAAAAATTTGAGTTTCTAGAGCTGACTTATTATTGTTGTTATTGTTGTTATTGTTGTTATTTTTTGGACTCTCAAAATATTCTTCATAGTCCTGAAAATTTTCATCACCTGAACTATTATTAAATGCATTGGTATTGTTATTTACGTTCATTTAAAAAACTCCGTTAATTTTTTTTGTTTTAATAACTACATTATAAACATAATGAATTAAAATATCAAAATAAATTAAACATAGATTATAAAAAATATACTTTTTTATATAATTAAAATTTGAATTATTGGGATTAAAAAAACCTTCACAAGAAATTATGTGAAGGTTTTTCTTGAATGAGTCGATTTGCGACTATGAAGCGCTTGTTTTAGACTCAATATAGGAAACAACGTCCCCTACTGTCTTAAGCGATTGAGCCTCTTCCTCCGAGATCTCTAAACCAAAGCGCTCTTCAAAATCCATGATCAGCTCTGTCAAATCGAGTGAATCAGCGTTGAGGTCCTCGACAAAGCGCTTGCTCACATCAACTTCACTCTCATCGACACCGAGCTTCTCAACAACAATATCAATGACTTTCTTTTCCATAGACATACGATTTTCCTCATAATGGTTAAATAATTTTTTTAAGAGAGCATGCCACCATCGACTGTGAGCACCTGTCCTGTAATATAGGAGCCGTGCCGGCTCGCTAGAAAGTGGGCCGCGTTGGCAATATCCTCTGGGGTGCCAAGGCGCTTCATGGGCACCTGGCTTAAAATGGCCTCTTTTTGCGCCTCATTGAGCTTATCGGTCATGCTCGATTCAATGAATCCAGGGGCAATGCAGTTAACCGTCACCCCCTTAGGCGCCACTTCTCGCGCCAATGAACGGGTGAACCCAATCATCCCCGCCTTGGAGGCGGCGTAGTTGGTCTGGCCGGGGTTCCCTTTCAAACCGATGACTGAGGTGATGTTGATGATAGCCCCCGAGCGCTTTTTGAGCATGGGGCGCAGGGCCGCCTTGGTGAGGTTGTAGACCGACTTTAAGTTGACGTCGATCACGCGGTCCCAATCCTCTTCCTTCATGGCGATAAAGAGCTTGTCTTTGGTGATGCCGGCGTTATTGACTAAGATATCGAGGGCGTCCCACTCCTTGTGGAGCTCCTTGACGGCCTCATCGACCGCGGCAAAGTCTGAGACATCGACGAGAAGGGTGCGCACCGTTTGCTCGCTCGATGGGCGAGCCGCCTCTAGCTCCTTGAGGACGCTTTGCGCCCGCTCTGCATTGGTGCCAAAGATAGCAACATCAGCCCCTTCCTGCACGAGTTTTAGAGCGATGGCGCGGCCAATGCCCGCTGTGCCTCCTGTGACTAGGGCTTTGCGCCCTTTAAGATCTGTCATTTATGCATGTCCTCCAACTAGAGATTCCAAAGGGATAGAGTCAATATCTTGAGCTTTGTCGACTGAGTGAATGGTTTGATCGCCATCGATCTTGCGCATCATTCCGCTGAGAGTGCGTCCTGGGCCGATTTCGATGAAGAGGTCGCACCCTTTAGCGATGAGGGCGCGCACCTGCTTTTCAAAGCGGACGGGCTCCATCACTTGCTTAAAGAGGTTCTCCTGAATATCTTCAATGGCGGTGACAAAGTCCCCGCAGGTGTTCATTGTGAACCCTTGGCACCCCTCCTTGAAGGGGGCGGCGTCGATATAGGGTTTGAGCTTCTCTGCAGCTGAGCCCATTAAGGGGGTGTGGAAGGCGCCAGATACAGTCAAAGGGATCACGCGGCGCGCGCCGGCCTCCTTCAGGTAGACGATGGCCTCATCAATCCCCTCGAGGGTGCCCCCAATGACAACCTGTCCGGGGCAGTTTAAATTGGCGATCCAGACACTCTCTTTGGTCTCAACGATAGAGGCGAGGGCCTCGGGATCTAGGCCGATGACGGCGGCGAGTGTTCCAGGGTGAGAATGGGCGGCCTCTTGCATGAAAAGGGCCCGCTTTTGCACGAGTTTGAGCCCCTCTTCAAAGGAGAGGAGGCCGGCGGCCATCATGGCGGTGTACTCGCCGAGGCTGAGTCCCCCAAAGAAGGTCGCTCCCTCTATGGGGCCAATCGCCGCTAAAAGGGCCGCTGAGTGCACGTAAATGGCGAGCTGGCAATGGGCCGTCTCTGTGAGGGTCTCGGCAGGGCCTTCAAACATGATCTGGGTGAGGCTGTAGCCGAGGATCGCATCTGCGATATCGAAGATCGCCTTGGCGGCCTCATTTGTCTCGTAAAGGTCTTTCCCCATCCCCACATACTGGGCCCCCTGGCCGGGAAATAGGAGGGCGATCTGTCTACTCATTGGCAGTTTCCTCTCTTAGAAGGGCCGCTCCCCACGTGAGGCCCGCCCCAAAGGCGACGATCAAAAGCCGATCTCCCCCTTCGATGACGTTGCGGTCCTTGAGTTCACTTAAGACAATGCCCACAGATGAGGCAGAGGTGTTTCCATACTTGTGGATCGTGGTGTAGACGCGCTCTTTAGGGATCCCAAAGCGACTAGCCATGGCGTCGATGATGCGGATATTGGCCTGGTGAGCGACGAGCCACTTAAGGTCAGACTTTGTGAGATTTTCTTGCTCGAGACACGCCTTAGCAGCCGATTCCATCCGGCGGACGGCGTGTTTGAAGACCTCGCGCCCCTCCATCTTGATAACGTGATCCTTGGCGGCGACCGTCTCAGCCGTTGCCGGGCAGCGCGAGCCTCCAGCGGGCTGTTGGATCAGTGCAGACTGATCGCCATCGGAGCCAATGTTGACCCGCTCGATGACCATCCCCTTCCCTTCAGAGCTCACCAAACAGGCTGCGGCCCCATCCCCAAAGAGGATGCAGGTGGAGCGGTCTTCGTAGTCGACGATAGATGAGAGCTTCTCGGAGGCAACGATTAAAATATTTTTGTACATTCCAGCTTCGATATAGGCCTTGGCCATCGAGAGGGCGTAGACCATACCAGAGCAGGCCGCTTGAACGTCAAAAGAGGCGGCATTGGTGGCCCCGAGCTGGGATTGGATCAAACAGGCTGTCGAAGGGAAAATGTGGTCGGGGGTGATGGTGGCGCAAAGGATCAGATCGACATCTTCGGGGGCGATTTGCGCCTTCTTAAGGGCGATGCGGGCCGCCTCAGTCCCCATGTTGGAGGTGAATTCGGTCGCTGCGGCCAAACGGCGCTCCTCGATCCCGGTGCGCGAGGTGATCCACTCATTGGTCGTCTCGACCATTTGCTCTAAGTCACTGTTAGTGAGCCGTTTTTCGGGAAGATACGAGCCTGTGCCCGTGATTTTTGCCTGTTTTTTCATGCAATTTACACACTATTTTGGGGCCAAAATGGACCCTATAACCCCTGCAATTCTACCCAAAGGGGCATAAAAAAGGAAGTAAATCTTTCCTTTTGGTGAAAACCCTGAAAGGGGTGTATGATTGGTAATATGCATCATCTTCCCCATGAATTAAAGGAATTAATACACTCTTTGCGCCTTCTCCCAGGCGTGGGTGCCCGCACAGCTGAGCGCTTTGCTTTCCACCTTCTCGAATGCCCTAATGACAAAGTGGAGAGCCTAGGCCACCTTCTCTCCACCATCAAAACTAAAATAAAGTTTTGCGACCGGTGTGGTCTTATGCTCTCGCATGGGGCTTGCTTTGCGTGCGACAAGCCGCGCCGCGACCCCCAGATTCTCTGCGTTGTGGCCACGGCCAAAGAGGCGCTTAAGATCGAGGAGAGCGGCGCCTTTTCGGGCCTTTACCACGTGTTGGGCGGACTCATCTCCCCCCTTGATGGGAAAGCCCCCGACGCCCTTGCCCTCACGGCCCTAGAGGCCCGCCTTGAGGAGGGCTCCATCGAAGAGGTGATCTTGGCCCTTGACTCAACTATTGAGGGGGATGCGACATCCTTATACATAAAGGACAAACTGTCCAAGCGGGGGCTTTGTGTCACGCGGTTGGCCTTGGGGCTGCCGATTGGGAGTTCTCTCGATTATGTTGATGAGGGGACACTTCTCCGCTCCATGCAAGGGCGCCAGCGCGCCTAGGCGGGGACAAGCAAACCTATCACGTCTAACTTTACATTAGGGGGGCCCAAAATGACTGCGCCTAGCGGCCTCCTTTGCCCTTTTGAGCCGTGGAGCGCAAATTCTTGCGCGAGTTACAAAATATTGAATGGATTGTGCGAGGGACTCGCACTCATTGGCTCGAAATGGCAAAGGATAGTGGTCCCCACAGGAGGAGCAGGCGTGTTTACAACACGTCCGACGACGAGGAGACCGCTAGGCGCAGCCATTTCGAGCCCCCCCAATGTCAGAACAGACGTACCCCCCAAAGCCTGTGCTCTCAAAAGCTTTGCGCTTAAATCTGTGACTCGTCTATAATCACCCTCTTACCTCAAGATTTGTGAATGATGAAAAAACCTTTACTTTACGGACTAGCCTCCATACTCCTAACGCAGCTCCCATTAACCGCACAGGTGCCGACGTACTCTCCTTACGAGACCTACGATAACCGCACTGTGAGCAACATTTCGATTAAGCTCGAAACACTCGGCCCTGCCGATCACTTCGATCAGTCGAGTGTTCTCACCCGCCTCAGCACAAAGGTGGGCGACCCCTTCTCACAAGAGGCTTTCGACCAAGATTTAAAGCTCTTGAGTGAAGAGTACGACCGCGTCGACCCTTGCATCGATGTGCGCCATGGCGAGATCAACATCACCATCAAATTGTGGGAAAAACCCTCGATCCAATCGATCAATTGGTACGGCAACGATTGCATCCGCACGCGGACGCTCCAGCGCAAACTCGGCATCGCTCCTAACTGCCCCTTCAATCGCGAGGAGTTCAACAAGGCTTTTAACAGCCTCAAGGAACTCTACGTGCGCAAGGGCTTTTTTGAGGCCGAGCTTCAGTACACCGTCCTCCCCCACCCCGACCGCAATGAAGTGGAGATCAACATCGTCATCTGCGAAGGGCGATCTGGACGGGTTGGCGGCCTCGAATTTGTCGGCTTCACTAAGGACGAGGAAAAGGCCATCCTCAACATGGTGGCGACCAAGAAATACAACCTCTTCACAAGCTGGCTCACCGGCACGGGAACCTACAAAGAGGACGCCCTCGACCACGACCGCTTGATGATCGTCAACTACCTCCAAAACGAGGGGTACGCCGACGCCTCAATCGACATCTCTATCACCGAGTCTGAAAAAAACAACCGGATCATCATTACGGTCACGGCTGATAAAGGGGATATTTACTCTTTCGGAGATATCTCCTTCTCTGGCAACACCCTCTTTACCGATGAAGAGATCGAAAAGGTGATGCTCATTAAAGAGGGAGACAACTACTCCCCCGAGCTCAACCGCGAGACGATGCAGGCGATTCAAAACCTCTACGGCTCCAAAGGGTATATCGAGGCCAACGTCAACTACCGCCTCCGCTTGAGCCCCTTTAGCCCCACTTACGATGTCTACTTTGATATCGAAGAGGGTGAGCAGTATTACGTCGGCCTTGTCCGTGTCCTGGGCAATGTCTCCACCAATACGAATGTCATCCTCCGCGAGTCCCTCCTCTATCCGGGCGAGGTCTTCAACTCGCGCAAACTCCAAGCGACCCAAACACGCCTCGAGTCTGTCGGCTTCTTCAAGTGTGTCAACGTCTATGCTGTGCGCGCCTCGGATGATAAGGCCTTAGGCCCTAACTATCGCGACGTCTACATCGAAGTTGAGGAGACAACCACTGGAAGCGTGAGCCTCTTTGTCGGTGCGAGCACCGCAGATAGCGTCTTCGGAGGTCTCGATCTCACCGAAAACAACTTCAATTGGCGCGGCCTCGGCAGCGTCTGGCGCGATGGGGCAGCCGCTGTCCGCGGGAACGGAGAGTATTTCCACATCCGCGCCTCCTTCGGAGCGAAAGAGAGCAACTACATCTTAAGCTGGCTCGACCCCTACTTCAATGACTCACTCTGGCGCGTTGGTTTCGATGTCAACTTCCAACGGAGCCAACTCCAATCAAACGACTACGATATCGACACCATTGGCTTCTCAATCTACGCTAACTACCCCCTCACCAACTACTGGCTTGTCGGCACAAAGTACCGCTTCCGGTATGCCGATATCGAAATCGCCAAAGGAGTTGGTAAAGAGGCCCAAAAGCAAGAAAAAAACAGCGGGATCACAACGGGTGTTGGTCTCAACATGGGCTTTGACTCGACCGACAACCCCTTCAAACCCCATCGGGGCTTGAGATCAAGTGCCGAGGCCGAAATCTTGTTTGAAGACAACGGCGCTAAAGGAAAAGACACCTTCTTTTTCTCGAAATTCAACTACCTCAATACCTACTACTATCCGGTATGGCGCCTTGGCACCCTGAAGTTCCGTGGAGAGGCTCGCTTTATCCACATGTTGGGTGGTGTGAGCAATGAAAAATTGCCACTGAGTGAGGTCTTCTTCCTAGGAGGTGATACCACCGTACGGGGCTATAAACCCTTCATCATCGGTGACCACTTTCAGAAAAAAGAGGCAGATGGAAAAATAAAAGTCACCAATGACCCTCAAGGTGGTGTCAGCTCCTTCCTCGTCAGCACCGAATACAATCAACAAATTGTCCCTGTGCTCGATACCTTTGTCTTCTGGGACGGGGGCGCGATTTCCCGCGACGAATTCGACATAGGGAAATTTGTGATGAGTTACGGAGGGGGTATCCGCCTTCAGGTTGGTGGGCGCGTGCCACTAACCATTGGTGTCGGTTTCCCAATTAACCCTGAAAGGGAAGATGATAAGCGGATCTTCTTCTTCTCGATGGGTGGACAGTTCTAAACAAAAGGAATGTTTGCTATGAAAAAAGCACTTTTAACAGCTAGCCTTATCACCCTTTTCACAACACAGGGCTTTTCTGAAGAGGCCAAACAGCGGATTGCTGTTGTCAACTTTGATGAGTGTATCATCTCATCTGAGTACGGTAAAAAAGAGCAAGAGGCCTTCGATAGCGTTAAAAACCAACTCGCATCAGCCATTGAAGAGAGAGAGGGGCAACTCCAAGAGCTCGCTCAGAAGTTCAACGACTCTGACTACATGGATGGCCTCTCCCCTGAAGGGGCGGCTGAGATGCAATCTCAGTATCAGGCGCTCAGCGAAGAGTATGGTCGTTTCCAAAACCAATACATGCAGGTGATGAATCAAGCGCAAATGCGCCTACTTCAAAAGATGCACGATTATGTCAACGGCGCTGCTGAAAAAGTGGCCCGGAAGGAAAGCTATGACCTTATCCTCAATAGCCAAGCGGCTTTCTTTTCAGGCGAAAAGACCAATATCACAAACCTTGTCATAAATGAGATGAATCTAGATTATGAGAAAAATGGCGCCAAAGACTCCATGTCTTCTGAGATCGCCTCATCAAAGTAAAGGATTATCTTCTCAATGACAAAAAAATTCTCACTTGCAGAGCTTGCTGGGCTGACAGAGTCTCTCTTAGTCGGCAACCCAGACCACCTGATCAGCAATGTCGATGGTCTCGACTCTGCAGGTGAGGAAGATGCCTCATTCCTCGCCAACTCTCGCTACCTAGAAACTATGAAACTCTCTTCGGCGGGGGTGATCTGTATCGATCGGCACACAAAGCTTGTCGAGGGCAAAAACTACCTCATTTCAGACGATCCTTCGAACGTCTTTCAAAAAATCTCCCACTTTCTCCTCTCAACTAAACGGGTCAGCTCCGCCTTCTCAGGTGTCCATGAAAGGGCTGTCGTTCACGAGGGCACCCTTATGGAATCCAACGTGACCATCGGCCCTTGCTCTGTCGTTGACCAGGGGGTCTCCATCGGTAAAGGGAGCTGCATCGGCCCCAACTGCTCGATTGGCCCCGGTGTGAAAATAGGAGAGGGGTGTGTGATTCACGCCGGCGTGATCATCCGCGAAGGGGCCTTAATCGGCAACCGGGTTGTTCTCCAGCCTGGGTGTGTGATCGGCTCGTGTGGCTTTGGCTACCTCACGGACCAAAATGGCCACCACCAAAAACTCGATCAACTAGGTATTGTCATCCTAGAGGATGATGTCGAAGTCGGGGCCAACACAACAATCGACCGCGCCCGCTTCAAGGCAACTCTGATCAAGAGAGGGACCAAAATCGATAATCTCGTTCAGCTGGGCCACAATGTGACCCTTGGTGAAGATAACATCATCGTCGCTCAAACAGGCATCGCTGGATCGTCGAAAACTGGCCGCCACGTCGTCGTAGGGGGACAGTGTGGCATAACGGGCCATATAGAGCTCGGCGATGGTGTTCAGCTCGCCACGCGCTCTGGCGTGAGCAAATCACTCAAGACGCCAGGACCCTACCGCGGCTCCCCTGCGATCCCTCTAGCCGAGTACAACAAGCGCGAAGTCCTCCTGCGGAACATCAAAAAGTTCATTGACCGCATTAAGAAACTCGAAGAAAAACTCATGTAATGCCCTATGCAAATCCATATCAAGAAAAATCCCGACGATGAGTTTGAAGTCCTTTCAAAACCCGAAGAGGGGTGCTGGATCCACATTGACGAAGCGACCCCCTCGGATCTCAACGAAATTGCTAAACTGATCGATGTCGACTACACCGATATCCACGACTGTTTGGATAAGCACGAGCTCCCCCGTATAGAGCGCCTCGATCAACACCTGGTGATCTACACCCGCCACCCCACCAACCAAGAAGCGGGCCTCTACACGACAACCCTTGCGATCATCCTTACCAACGACTACCTGATCACTGTCTGCCCGCAAAAGAGTCACCTCGTCAAGAATATCCTTGGGCAACGCTCTCGGGTCTCGACCTTCCAAAAATCGAAGTTTCTAATCTATATCCTTCTCAAAGTGACCCAAGAATTCACCCTCCAGATTAAGAAGGTGCGCGCTAGCGTTTTAAAGAAAGAGAAGGAGATGGGGCATGTGGAGAGTGAAGATATCACCGCGCTCACAATCAATGAAGAGAACCTCAGTCAATACCTCAGCTCCCTTGTCCCCTTGAGAAATGTCCTAGAATCGATCACTTCCGGACGCTACACGATACTCCAAGAGAAGGACCAAGACCTTCTTGAGGATTTGCTCAATGCGAGCATCCAGTCTGAGGACCTGTGCGCGATTAACCTGCGCTCTATCCGCAGCTTGCGCGACTCTTACCAGATTATATTTACAAATCAGCTGAACAAGACGATCAAACTCCTCACCGCTCTGACAATCATCTTGAGCATCCCCACAATGATCGCCTCCCTCTACGGGATGAACGTCGATCTCCCTTTTGAAAAGAACCCCTTTGCCTTCACGGGGATTTTGGTCTTTACAACCCTGTTCTCATTCACAGCATTGCTGCTGTTCCAAAGAAAAAAGTGGCTCTAGAAACTAGAGCCACCTAGACCCTGATTGCTACCTCTTCATTTCCCCTTGAATTTTTCTTTTCTCCCAGCTTGCATCGGGCATTTTACCCCCTACTTTACGAAGTATGTGGGTAAAATACCCGCTGCAATCCGAAAGAAAATCGAAAACTCCTTGGAAAATGAATAGGAAGCAATCAGGGTCCTAGGCTTAATAACGAACTCTTAGTTTTCGCCTTCAGAGCGCTCCTCTTCGGAATTCTCTTCACTTTCCTCTTTAACGTTATTGTCTTCTGTTACATTTTTGACGTTGCTCTTACTCTCTTTCTTGAGTAGTTTATTCTTTTTATTCTTTATTGTGTTTTGGAGTTTTGCACTCAAGCTCCTTTTATGACCTTTTTTTTGGGTTGATGTCCCTTCAACTTCCTCATTTTCATTTTTCTTAGTGACCTCTTTTTCTTTTTTAGCATTCTTAGCTTCTAGTTGAGACGTCAGAAGCTCTACAGCTTTTTCCAGTTCAGCGACCTTTTTCTTAAGTTTCTCATTTTCTGATTTTAAGTTTTTGCTGGAAGCTTGGTCTGTAATTTTACCCTTTAAAACGTTAACTTGATCTATTAAATCATTATTTTTATTTGTCAATTCTGTGATTGATTTTTTTTGCTCATTTATTGTTTCTTCCCTATTATTTGCACTATTCTCATGTTCTTTGATTTTCTCTAAAGTTTTTTTACGTTTACTATCGAGTTTATTATAATCTTCTTGTAGTACATCATAGTCATTAGAAAGACTATTGTAATCAGTTTGAAGATCATTATTAGTATCTTGAAGAGACTTATTATTTTCTTTAAGACTACTGATTTGTGTTTGGAGTTCATCGATTTTTGTGGCTTTTTCGCGAAGCTCTTCAACCTCTCTATTATGAGCGTTAACACCATCGGAGTTACAACTGGGAACTATTGTTGTTAAGAGGTCACGGAATTTTTTCGTATTATTGGCAGCTAACTTATAGTTACTTTTTGATTTTGTGAGATTTTGTGTTTTCTGTTCTAACTCGGATTTCAGTTCCTCTATTTGGTTTTGGAGCTGGGAGATCGCTTCATTTCCCTCTTCACTCTTATCACTAATCAGATTATTGATTTTTTCCTGAAGACCATTTTTCTCTTTCTCGAGACGTTCGATGTTTGCTGACATCTTGTCATTTTCGGTTTTTAAAAGACTCACTTCATTCTCTTTCAATCCAAGGAACGTTTCTAATTCCTTTTCCTTCTCTGAGGCTTTAGGAGCCGCTTTTTCTTTTTTTAAACTGTTGATTTTGGTAGCTTGATGCTCTAGATCTGATTTCATATTTACTATTTGCTTATTTAGAGTCTCGATCACATCTTCATTTTCTGCTATGGTAACCGATTTCTGACGAAGCTGCTCTGATAGAGTTTCGATTCTCTCCAATGAGTCATTGGGCACAGGATTTTCCTGAACATCCTCCGCTGTCAGGCCATAGTGTCCTATGTCCAGAAAATAACAGGAGAACGTGTTGATGACATCAATGACAAAGTTGAGTACTGGGTAAAAATACTCTAAAATCCCACCATTTGTCGCAGGGGTGTTTTCTAAAGATGGATCTGATACTAAATTGACATGCATGTGTAACCTCATAGTGTTTAATTTAACACGAGCAGGTTTACCATATCCTAGATATTAAAGAAAGGCTAAAGATTCGCTGAGTATTAGATCAAGACTAACGACTCATACTCATTGTGTGACATGATACCGCGGCAAGAGAGGCCTTACCGCGATGGACCACTAGAAAAATGATTTACTTTTCCTTTGGTGTCTGCAAACTTTTAAAATTCACGACGATCCCTTTTTTCTCTTTAACACTATCCGGAATCTCTTTATCATTGTCATCGAAGCTTGGATCCTGATCTGATTCATCATAGCTCGTATCGTACTCAGAATCAGTAACGTAATCATCTGGTTCATCATCAGACTCGGTCTCGTACTCATCTAGTTGATTTTGTAATTCTTTATTTTTATTTTCCAGCCTTTCGTTTTCTGTACTTAAAAAATCTACCTGATTATTTAATACCTTTTTCTCTAAATTGAGTTGCTTTACTTGATTTCTTAAGGGAGTTTGCTCTTCTAGAGTATTCGTTAATTGCTTCTTGAGAAAATTGTATCCCTGATCTTTCATATCAAGCTCTTTCTCATGTTTTTGAGTTTCTAGAGATAACTGTTCTTGTGTTTTCCTAAATTCATCGATAATAGAGTTGTTTAGTTCTTTAATTTCTTCAATATCTTGCTCAACATTTTGATTCGCTAATATTAAAGAATTATATTCTTCCTCCAAGGCTTTATGAATTGTTGCTAGTTCTGTGAATTTTTTTTCTTTCTCAAGAATCTCCTCAATATACTGTAAAATATCTTTTGTCAGTTTCTCTATTATTTGATTTTTACCATCCAATTCATTTTTTAGTTCTTCAATCTCTTGATCATCATTGACACTTTGACGTGATTGAAGCTCGCGGTTTTTTTCTTCAATTTGCTCTTCTAGGTCTGATATTGTTTGCGCCGAACGGTTATTGAGATTTTTAGCCTCTGTAAGCTCTGTTTTTAATTGTGTGATTTCGCCTTCCAAGTTTGCTGGTGGGTTTTCTACAATGAGGCTTTCAGGGGGGATTCCGTAGTGTTCGATACCGCAGCAAAAAATGGCATTGAACACATCAATTAAGTAGTTTGCGACTGTTTCTAGGGACTGAAAAATAACGTTTGTGTCTTCGTCTGTATTTTGAGTGATTCTCATGATTCCTTTCCGTGTAAAAGTTAACACGAAAAGGTTTACCACAAATAAATGATTAAAGAAAGCCTAAAGATTTATGCTAGCAGAAGTGAAGGGTTTTCGAGTAGTTCTTTAAGAGACTTTATAAATCGGGCAGCGTCTGCCCCATCGACAACGCGGTGGTCAGAGCTGAGAGAAAGGGGGAGGACTTTTCCTGGAACAACGGCTCCATTGCGGACGATCGCCTTATCCAAAATCCCTCCCACAGCCAAGATGGCAACTTGGGGCGGGTTGATCACAGCTTGGAAGTCGTGGATCCCAAACATTCCAAGGTTTGAGATGGTGAACGATCCGCCGCGGTACTGCTCAGGGGCGAGTTTCCCATCTTTCGCGAGTTTGGCGAGTTCCTTGACCTCTGAGGAGAGCTCGACGATATTCTTGTAGTCGGCGTGGCGGACGATTGGGGTGATGAGTCCCCCTTCAAAGCTCACGGCGATAGCGATGTCGACAGTCTTGAATTTCACAATGGTATTTTTGACGTTGTTGAAGCCGGCGTTGATCGTGGGGTACTGTTTGAGGCATAGAGCGACGGCGCGGACAATGAAGTCGTTAAAAGTGACCTTGATTCCCCCATTTTTCAGTTGAGTGCGGGTCTCAACAAGGGCCGAGGCGTCGATCTCCGTTTGGACGTAGAAGTGGGGAATGAATGTTTTTGAGGCCTGGAGGCGGGTTGCGATCGCTTTGCGCATGGGAGAGAGGGGCTCTTCAGTGTAGCTGCCTGGTGTCGTGGTCGGGAGCGCACTCTCTCCAAATGAGACTATCGCCCCTTTTTGCCCTTGTGACAGGTCGCGGCGGAGGATGCGCCCATTGGGCCCTGTCCCCTTGATGGTTGATAAGTCGATGCCCTCGTCTCGGGCCACTTTGCGCGCTAGTGGGGAGGCTTTCACTCGGCCGGGGTGCTTTGTGAAGCGGTATCCCTCTAGTGGGGGCTCGGGCTCCATTGGGGGCTGAGCCATGGCTCCACCCGTTGGAGCTGGCGCTTTGGGAGCGGCTGACGCTTCTCCCTCTGCGGCCGGGGCCGCCTCAGCAGGGGCCTCTTCCTTAGGAGGAGGGGCCACTTCGTAGCCTTCAATACTCTCATCTGCGGTCTCGGTGAAAATCGCTATGGGTTGGTTGATGATCGCATCGGCTCCCTCTTCGACCAAGATTTTGCGCAAAAAGCCATCGTCGATGGCGTTGTACTCAACTGTCGCTTTGTCAGTGGCCACTTCAATCAAGAGATCGTCGGCCTTCACCTCATCGCCAATTTGCTTGTGCCATTTGACAATGGTTCCCCCTTCCATGGTGGGTGAGAGTTTGGGCATGGTCAAAGTGAAAGGCATAACGTCTCCAGGGCTAAATGATCTCTTCGATGGCTCGGATGATCCGCTTGGGGTTAGGGATGGTTTCCGCTTCGAGCACGCTCGAGTAGGGAAGGGGTGTCTCCATCTGACACACCCGTTTCACAGGGGCGTCTAAGTAGTCAAAGGCGTGCTCGGCGATTTGGAATCCCACCTCTGAGGCGACGCCGGCAAAGAGGTGACCCTCTTCAACGACAACTGCGCGCCCTGTTTTCTTCACAGAGTGGAGAATGAGGGGGATGTCTAATGGTTTGACGGTCCGCAAGTCAATCAACTCAACTGAGACTCCTTTACTCGCCATGTGCTTGACCACCTCTTCGCAGTGCTGCATCATGCGGGAGTAGGAGATCAAAGTGAGATCAGTGCCCTCTTTGACAACTCTTCCCTGTCCTATCTCAAGGACGTACTCGGAGTCAGGAATCTCCATGCTCTTGCCGTAGTCGAGCTCGTTCTCGAGAAAAATCACGGGATTGTCATTGCGAATGGCCGCTTTAAGAAGCCCTTTGGCATCGTAGGCGTTGCTCGGAGCAATGATGATGAATCCGGGGAGGTTGCCGTAGAGGGCTTCGACGCAGTGACTGTGCTGGCACGAGACCTGAGCCGCCGCTCCATTGGGTCCACGGAAGACGATCGGCACTTTGAAGCGCCCTCCAGACATGTAGTGGGTCTTGCAGGCGTTTGAGACGAGTTGATCAAAGGCGACAAAGGAGAAGTTAAAACTCATGAATTCGACGATGGGACGTAGCCCTGTCATGGCGGCGCCAATGGCCAGTCCCGCAAATCCATTCTCAGAGATAGGGGTGTCGATTACCCGCTTGTCCCCCCACTTGTCCAACATCCCCTTGGTGACTTTGTAAGCGCCGTTGTACTCGGCCACTTCTTCACCGAGGATAAAGACGGTGTCGTCGCGGGTCATCTCTTCGTCGATCGCTTCGCGCAGCGCATTGCGTATGTCTATTGTCTTCTTTCCCATAATCTTTACGCCATTACATCCTCTTCTAAGACCGTGAGATCGGGATAGGGACTCTCATCGGCATATTTCATTGAGGCCTTGGCGATATCTTGCTGGGCCTTGTTGAGCGCTTCATACTCACTATCGTCGATCATTTTCCCCGCCTCTAGGTCAGAGACTAGGTGTTTGATGGGATCTCGTGTCATAGCCGCTTGCAGAGCCTCTTTGGTTCTGTAAAGTCCGGGGTCTGAGATCGAGTGGCCGCGGAATCGCTCCGTAACAGCTTCAATGATCATCGGACGGGAGGTCTCTTTGACCTGCTTGAACGCTGCTAAGAAGCCGGCATAGCAGTTAAAGTAGTCCATGCCATCGAGGAGCATATTGTCGATGCCGTAGGCCTTGGAGAGACTCTCTCCGATTGGGTGGGCTGCGACAGCCCGCGTCGATGCTGTCCCCATCCCCCACTGGTTGTTCTCAATCACGTAGATACAGGGCAAGTCCCATAGGCTGGCTAAGTTAAGGGATTCGTGGACCGCCCCTTGTGGCACGGCTCCGTCCCCTAAAAAGCAGATGGCGATAGAGTCTTTGTTCCCTTGATACTTTAAAGAAAAAGCGGCGCCTGTCGCCACAGGGAGGTGGCCCCCTACGATCCCAAACCCGCCAAGGAGACGGTCGGTGTAAAGGTGCATCGAGCCTCCGCGTCCCTTGGCGTTCCCGGCGGCCTTGCCGTAGAGCTCGGCCATGATCTCCTTGGGCGTGGCCCCTGTCAAAAGGGCGAGCGCGTGACAGCGATAGGTGGTGATGAACCAATTATCTTGGCCAATGGCGTCAACAGCGGCCGTTTGGATCGCCTCCTGCCCAATGTAGGCGTGGAAGAACCCCCCAATTTTTCCCTGCTGGTAGGCCGACTCGGCCCGCACTTCAAAGTTGCGAATGAGAAGCATGCGGCGGAGGGCGTCAAAGAGCTTCTCCTTGCCTAAACTGTCGCGCAATTTAGCCGTATCTGAATGTATAAATTCTTGCTTTTTGGTCATATTCAACCCCTATCCGTCATCCTATCGTATTCGCCGCAAAAGATCAACCAACAGGAAATCCTGCTGGGGCCCCATTGCCAGGAATCACGCGGGGATTGTTCGTTGTCGGGACTGTTCTGAGCTCGCTGTTGGGGTCGCAATAAGCACATCCCGTCACACAGGCCGCAAGCCCAAGTAGGATAATCACTCTCTTTATCATTCTTTTGGAACTGAGATTAGCCTCTTAAATTCTTCACTAAAAGCAGTATAGACGTTTTGATCACTAAACACAACGGCATTTTCCCGATTTTGGCGGGTCGCCTTGTAAGTGAAATTGAACGATCCAGTCCAAACGATGTGCTCTCCCCTCTCGTTCTCTCTAAAGAGGGCAAACTTGTGGTGCATCAATGCGCGGTTTGATGGGCGGGTAGCCTCACTAAAAAATGTGTGGACTTTTGCCCCTTTTTTCTCAAGCGTCCCGTAGGGCAAGCTCTCCTTGGCTGACGAGACATCGGCAACAAGCTCGACGCGAACCCCGCGCTCCTTCGCCCGATTTAGGGCGCTGGCAATGCGGCGGTTGGTGAATGTGTAGATGGCAATTTTGATCTCTTTTTTCTCCCCGTCGATGAGTTCGATGAGGCGGTTTTGCAAATTGTCGTCGGGGGAAAAGTAGACTGAGATGGGACTTGCGTGAGTGGTAGAAACGACAAAGAGCAGTAGAAAAACTAGCTTCTTCATAATGACCTCCTTAAGTCGGGGCCTATTTTGACATTTCCCTTTGAATTTTGGAAGAAAATAATGGTAGACTGGCGCTATGACAAAGAAACGCCCCATTTATTACGACACAGAAACCACCGGTGTGAAAACTGACCGCGATCGGATCGTTGAGATCGCCGCCTACGATCCCGTTCTAGATCGCACATTTGTCAGCTTCATCAATCCCCAAATAGCGATCCCTCCCGCATCAACAGCTGTCCACAATATCACAGACGATATGGTCGCGAATAGCCCCTTATTTGGAGAGGTCGCCAAGCAGTTTGTCGAATTCTGCCATGGCGATGTGGTGTTGATCGCTCATAACAACGACAGCTTCGATCAACCCTTTCTTAAATGTGAGTTTGACCGCCACTCGGTCCCCTTTCCCACATGGGACTGGCTCGACTCCCTCAAATGGGCGCGCAAGTACCGCCCCGATCTCCCCCGTCACAGTTTGCAACACCTCAGGGAAATCTTCGGCTTCGCGGCCAACAATGCCCACAGAGCGCTAGATGATGTGATCATCTTACACAAGGTGTTCAGTCTACTGATCGATGATATTGATATGGAGACCGCCCTAGAGCTCATGAAAGAGCAACCTAAGACGGTGCGGAATATGCCCTTTGGCAAACATGCCGGGAAACCCCTTAAAGAGGTCCCCGCCAGTTATATCAAGTGGCTCAATAAGGAGGGGGCCTTTGATAAGCCTGAAAACGCCCCTTTGAAAGAGGCGCTCATCTCGCTAGGAATTATTTAGATGATGTCCTCAAAAGCATTTGAACGACACTATCTAATATCATTCCCAAGTTGCATGCTTTAAGGATAATTTCCTCACCCTATCTTCTCCTGAGTTAAACAGCCTAGGCACTCTCGAAAGAATAAAGCGATCAGACTGATTAGCAAAAACCTTTTGGGCTAACATGTGACATTCTATGTTGAATTCGAAATTAGAAAAAGTATCGTAAAGCACATGAGGAATCGCAACTATGGCAAAAAAGGCAACCATACTAACACATAAGGCAACGGTATATAGAGTCGATACAGCGTTATAGATCAGGACAGCTGTCATTTTTATGGCATTCCACGTCAACAATGTTGGAAATTTAACAGAGTGCTTCGCCACAACAAAGGTGACTTTCCCTGCTAGTTTGATCAAACTAGCTTTTGCCTCTTCGGTCTTAGTGTCATCAGAAGAAACAGTGTTTTCGACTGTGTTAATCTCTTGTTGAGTATTTACAACGTCTAATGGCTCTACTACAGGATTATAAACATCATATTGACCTGCAACTGCGTAAAGAGGAGTGAATGCCGCTCTCCAAGTCTCAGCAATCCCATCAAAAACTAGATAGGTGTCTGTATTGAAATTGTAGTTAGCAAACGTCTCATAGAGAACGCGGAATGGTGCGAAAACGATAATAAAAGCATTAACGAAAAGAGCCACCATAATAAAAGGCCTGAGTGAGTAGTAATTGACTATCATGACCACAGCCATCTTAAGGGTATTCCAAACCAACAACGTTGGGAATTTGATCAACACATTGAAAGCGACATTGTGTGTTTTTTTATCAACATCTCGTGGAAGAGGATTAATTACACTATTTAATCCTTTTTGACTATGAACATATTCAAAATTAGTGTTAACATTAGACACCATAAAAGCCCAACCCTTAAAATAAATAATAATTGCAACTATTTTGCATTAAGAACGATTAAAACTAAATAATAATTGTTTTATTATACAGGTGTGTCAGCGGTGAGGAAGTGGGTCTCCCACATAAGACGGAACTGAGGACAGCTCTCCATGAGCTCCTCTTTAGTCCCCTCGGCGAGCATTTTGCCATGCTCAAGGAAGATGATCCGATCGGCGTGCTCGATGGTTGTGAGACGGTGGGCGATGATGATCTGTGTGATCGAGCCGTGCATGCCCAAGATCGCTTTTTTGATCCGATTTTCGCTCAGGGAATCGAGGGCCGAGGTCGCCTCGTCGAGGATGAGGATGGGCGCTCCCTTTGCTAAGGCCCTGGCGATAGCGAGGCGCTGCTGCTGCCCCCCCGATAAATTCCGCCCCATCTCGGCGAGGTGGGTGAGATATTTTTGTGGGAGGGTCTCGATGAACTCATCGGCGTAGGCCTTTTCAGCGGCCCAGACCACTTTTTCTTTGGGAAGATTGGTCCCGTAGGCGATGTTGGCTTCGATAGTGTCGTAGAAGAGGAAGGGTTTTTGGGAGACAAAGGAGATGTTTTTGCGGAGGGACTCCTGAGTGTAGGCTTGGAGGGGCTCGCCGTCGATGCGGATGGTCCCTTTTTGCGGGTCGTAGAGTCTGGGGATGAGCTCGACGATGGTCGACTTGCCCGCCCCCGTAGCGCCGACAATGGCGATGGTCTCCCCTTTGTTGACCTGAAAGCTGATCCCTTTGAGCACCCACTGATCTTCATACTTAAACCAGACGTTGTCAAACTCAAGGCTCTCTTTGAATGTGGTGAGCTCTAAGGCCCCCTCTTGGTCGACGATGTGTGGTTTGAGGTTGAGGACCTCAAAGAGGCGCTCGGCGGCCACAACCCCTTTTTGGATGTTGGCGTTCTCCTCGGCAAATTTTTTAACGGGCTCATAGAAAAGGTGGAGAAGGCCGCAGTAGACAAGGAGTTCTGAGACACTCATTTTTAACGCGTAGAGGCCAAAGAAAATGACGGTGGCTAAGCAAACCATTGTGATGGTGTGTAAGATGGGGCGTGTGAGGAGGTCGTACTTGGCGGTTTTTGTCTCTAGGTGGGCCATTTTGTCGTTGTGCTCGACATACTTTTTAAGGGCGAAGGCTTCCATTGAGAAGATTTTGACAGTTTTGATCCCGTGAAGAAAGTCAATGAGGGTGGATGTGAACCGCTCTTGGTGTTTTTGCCACCGGCGTGTGATCTGCTTCACTTTGCGCGTCACTAAGACGACGGGGAGGATGATCATGGGGAGGCCAATGAAGATCACAAGGGAGAGTTTCCACGAGATGTAAAAGCAGACTGTGAGGGTGCTGACGATGGTGAAGGGGGTGTGAAAGTAGTTGGTGATGAAGGAATTTAAGGAGATGGCAATTTGGGAGGCATCCCCCACAACGCGGGTTGAGAGGGCCCCTAAGTTGTACTTTTGGTAGAAGCTCATGGGGAGCGACTGGATGTGGTCAAAGTAGTGCTCTCGTAAATCGCGGCTAATGCGAATGGAGAGAACCTGGGTCACAAAGCGGCTAAAAAAGAGGCAGAAGGCTTTGTAAAGGGCGATAAAGATAAGGGCGATGAGGATAACTTGGAAGTTCTCTTCGACATCAAATCGGGATTTAATCTTTTGAAAGATGCGGGAAAAGAGATTGGATTGCTTGTGCTCGAGAACGTAGGTTTGGGCATCGGTGCGGGTGATGGTGCCCGTTTTATTTTGATCGATCTTGTCAAAGGTGGCATTGACTCCAGAGCGGGTGAGCGCTTTCCCCTCCCCTTTTTCGGAGAATAGAGTGAAAGCGTCAACCCCTGTATCTGTGATGATCCCAAAGGAAAACATCTCGAGTTGATTGGCGCAGGTTAGGGCCAAGAGCATTGCGATGTTGAGCGCAATGAGCGTAAAATGTCGCTTTGTGCGCAGAGCCGCACGCAGAAGAAGTTTCATGTTTTATTTGGCAGTGGCGCCCATTTTCCGGAATTTGTTGTACCGGTTGTCGACAAGTGTATCAATTGGGAGTTTTTTCAGCTCTAAAATCTTGTCGAGGACGAACTCTTTCACACTCTTAAACGTCGCCTCTTTGTCGTAGTGGGCACCCCCCATGGGCTCGTTAATCACGTGATCGACAATGCCAAGCTCGATGAGCTCCTCAGCGTGGATTTTAAGTGAGGCAGCGGCCGTCTCGTTCATAGAACTATCCTTCCAGAGAATCGAGGCGCACCCCTCGGGCGAGATGACAGAGTAGTAGGCGTGCTCTAACATGGCGACACAGTCGGCCACGCCGATGCCAATCGCCCCTCCAGAGCACCCTTCGCCAATAAAGAGGGCAATGATCTGTGTTTTGAGCTGCGCCATTTCAAAGAGGTTGTGGGCAATGGCGCGCCCCTGTCCCCGCTCTTCGGCGGCAAGGCCTGGGTAGGCACCTGCTGTGTCGATGAGTGTGAGGACGGGGAGGGAGAATTTTTCGGCGAGTTGCATGGCGCGGAGCGCTTTGCGGTAACCTTCGGGGTGGGGCATCCCAAAGTTGCGCTTGAGACGGGACTCAGTGTCGTTCCCTTTCTCTTGGCCGATAATGACAACGCGCTGCCCGCCAATGACACCAAGGGCGGTCACGATCGCTTCGTCGTTTTGGAAGAGTCTGTCGCCGTGGATCTCTTCGAAGGCGTCACAGATTCCCTTGATGAAGTCGAGAGCGTGGGGACGGTCGGGATGGCGGCAAATGGTCACGCGCTCCCATGGGGAGAGCTTTGAGTAGACTTTGGACTTGAGCTTTTCGAGCTTTTGCTCCAAGCGGACGATCTCTTCGTCTGTCCAGACATCGCTCTCTTGGTTCTTCTCTTTGAGCTTCTCAAGCGCCTCTTCGCACTCTTTGATCGGTTTTTCGTGACTCAGCGTTGACATAGTTTACTCTTCATATTGTGTCTCTATACCGGGGAGCTCAGCTTCGGTATAATCTGAGACGATTTCCACGACGGTGGGCTTTGTGATCAGGATCGAGTAGAGCTCTTCAATGTCATCCCGTCTAAAGCGAATGCACCCATCGCCTTCATATTTTCCGACTGTCGAGGTGTCCTCGACCAGTTCGTCTGTAATGGGGTCAAAGACCCAAGGACAGCCGTGGAGTCCATACCCTTTTGCGGGGTGAGAGGTCTCTCCTATCTCCTCGCCAAAGGGGATCCAGCGGGTCCCAAATACTTGGATCATCTCGGCCTCTTCATCTTGGAAGTAGCCGGTGATCCCCGGTTTATACTGGGTCACTTTGCTCCCCAGCAAAAATTTACCCGTCGGCGTCAGCGAGCCAGACGGGGATGTGCGCTCTAAGCGCCCGAGTCCGACGCGGTAGGTCTTCACTAAGTAGCGCGCGTTGTCCTCTAAGTCAACGGCGTAAAACCACACCTTGCACCGCGAAAGGTCGATGAGGAGGTGGAAGCTCAGCTCGCGGTCCTCTTTGAAGACGTTGAACCGATCACCGGGCACCACCTTCTGGGAGTAGTAGTCACACTTTCCATTCAAACTCCGCGCAATAAAGTGCTTGGAGGTTTTGAAGTGAGACGCATAGTCAGCCACCCACGCGGGCCGCCCTTTTAGCCAAGGGACGCGCGAGGTGTAACAAATGGTCTCTACAAATGGAAATTTCGACCGACTCACCGTGAACAGGCGGTAAATCTCGTCAAAGTCCTCTGTCTCGTCATTGCGCGTGATGAGCTTGGGTTTTCTTTGCACCACTTCGGGCAAACTCTCGATCACAGGCTCAATAATCTGAGGGACAATGATCTCCTCGTAAACAACCTCTTCTTGGGGCGGTGCGATGGGCTCAGGTTTTTTTTTCGTGAGCGCAGCAATCCCTATTCCAACAAATAGGAGCAGTGAGCCAGATAGGACGATCTTGGGCAATGACATGGAATTCCTCGGAGCTTTGACTTAAGTCCCGGATTATCGCCATCGGCCCATATTTTTGCAACCTATCGCGCAGCCACCAAGTTTGGGAACAATTATATGATAAAGTTAAATAAATAGAAAGAAAAGTAAAGTATTTATTAATATATTTTTACGTCCAATTCCCCCGTTCTCTTATCGACGGGAATGGCACATAAAAAATTAGCGGACCAGAAATGGTCCCCACCTGCGAGCGGAATCACTTCATAGTGAGGGGCTTGGGTCGTGAGCGTCAACGAGTGGTTGCCATCAATAAATTCGGCTGAGCGCCCCTTTCCCTCAAAACGGTCCAAACTCGAAGGGAGCAGAGTCTTTTTATCGATGATGGCTTTTTCCCCTTTAAAGTAGAAAGTGATGAAGTGATCGTGGGGCAATTCTTTAAATTTAAATTTTAAATTGACGCCATGCTCTGAGAGTGTGCAAGCGACAAAGAGTGCAGTGGGACCGGGTATGAATCCCCTATCTGTCATCTGTGGAATCTGCGTCCAGCCGCTGTAGGTGATTCGATCCCCCTCCCGCTCGATATGGCACTTAGCACTCCGCGAGTGGATACCAAAGGTCTCAAATGCGCTAATTGGGGAGAGTTGAGGGCCAAAGCTAATCAGCTCCACACTCCCCTTTTGGAGCGAGCCCAAGCCGGTCTTGGCCCCCTGCAAGGTGAAGGCGAGCGAGTACGGCCCCCTCTCCTTGACAGAGCATGGAGGGGCGTGACCGCTAAATTGATCCCGATCGATCTCACACGGCATTTGCGGCTCAAACTTTAAATCGAGGTAGAGGTAGAGCAAAAGAGTGAGCGAGCTGGCTTTTGAAAATCGAGCCCTTTCTAAAGTATCCTGAAGTTTCTCAATGAGATTTAAGGGGGGTGAAAGTTGGGGGGCAATCTTTGATCTTAGCAAGAAAAGGAGGTAAATCGCACTCAAATCATCGATGGGATTGAACTTTGATTCCTCAACTTGAAAGCTCAGCGCCGGCAACTTTGAGATAGTGAAATAGGGAATGAGCGCCTCGATTTTTTCCAAAACACCTTGCAATGAGTCCCCTTTGCAAAAAGTGGCCAATGCCTCAAAAATAATTGAGCGCGCCCTTTCGGTGAGAGGTTGGTATTTTGGATTGGGAGATGGGGGTAAAATGGAGAGGTTGAGGATCGTGGCGATCACACTCTCTAGGGCCTCCTCTTCCCATTGATCAGACTCTCGAAACGTTTGAAAAAGATGGGTGAGATCTTTTTGCACGCTCTGCTTAACCGATTCAGAAAGATCGCAAAACAGGGCGGCACAAAGGAGGGTTTTCATCCCTTCTTGGTAGTCTAAAGCTGTTAGGACCTCTTTCCCCTTTAATGGGGTTAAAAAGGCCTTCACATCAATGGGATCTAATCTTTGTGTGAGAAAGATTGTAGCGATGATTCGTTTAATGGGATCGTCTGATTCGCTGAGATCAGAGTAAGAAATAATGTTGGCGGCTTTAAGTTGTTCCATTAGTCTACTTCTCTTTAAACCGCCACATCGTCAGTACCACCCCAGAGTGCGACCTACAAGCCAGGTGCCTGAATTTTTCTTTTTTCCAGCTATTTCGTCCTGAAATTACCCCTACTTTACGAAGTATGTGGCAATTTTAGGGCCGAAAAATCTGAAAAAAATCTAAAATCCCTTCAGCTGTTTTTAGGTCGCATTCTGGGGTATTATGCAAACTGCCCTTGAGTGGCGACGTTGTTTGGCTCCTCAGAGATTTTTGTGCTTTGTATCAAGTCTTTCATCCGTTTGCCAGGTGTGAACTTCACAGCCTTGCGGGCAGGGATCACAATCGGCACAGAGGCATTTTTGGGGTTGCGTCCGATTTTTTGTTTCCTTTCAACGATTTCAAAGACGCCAAAATCGCGGAATTCCAAACGATCACCTTGTGAGAGAAAATCGGTCATCTCATCGAGAAAAAGTTGAAGAAGTTCACGCACTTCATTGGGGTGCATCCCTTTCTTCTTTGAAATCATCTGAACAAGTTTTTTCTTAGTCACTGTTGCCATACCACCTCCGGTCAGGGCGTTTACCTATCAAACTTATTTTTGTATCGACTTGATTTACAAACAAGTTTTTTTTTGCCCCCAGAGAATTTGGCCGCCTAATGCATTTCAGCTTGGGGTCGAATCTGAAATCGCGATCAACATTTTTTTCTTTTTTCCCGATCCGAGCAAAAGAAAACATTGGTCGATGAGGTCATCAGGGCCGATCAGCTTAGTGGTTTCACTCACTTTTTCATTGTTGATGTAGGCCCCTCCCCCTTTGATAAGGCGGTTGGCCTCCCCTTTGCTCTTTAACAGCCCCACTTGATGGGCGAGCTCAGAAAACGTTTTCCCCACAACTTCATCGCGCGTGAGCGAAATATTGGGAAGGTGCTCAGCTGCTTTTGAAAGGGACTTTGCGGTGAGTTCCCCAGAGCCAAAGGCGGCTCCTTGTGTGGCAGCCATGGCCTCTGAGAGCCCTTTTTCGCCATGGACGAAGAGGACGACCTCTTCAGCAAGGCGCTTTTGGAGGAAGTTGGGGGATAGTTTCTGCCCTTCGCGCTCCCTTTCAAACTCCTCGATGACCTCACAGTCAATGAACGTGAGGCGCTGCATGAGTTTGATCACATCGCTATCTGGCACAGAGTAGAGGTATTGGTAGAGCTCATAGGGAGATGTCATCGCTTTATCGAGCCACAGGGCCCCTTTCTCACTCTTGCCAAACTTTTTCCCATCGCTACGGGTGATCAAAGGGAAGGTCAACCCATAAAGGGTGGGTCCATTGAGCCGGCGCGAGAGTTCGATGCCCGCTAAAATGTTGCCCCACTGATCTGAGCCCCCTGCTTGAAAGAAGACCCCTTCAGAGCGGGCGAGGTGGAAAAAGTCGTACCCCTGAAGCAACGGATAGCTAAATTCTGTGAAGCTCATCCCCTCTTCAGATTTTAGCCGCTCTCGCACACTCTCTTTGCCAAGCATAGGGCCAAGTCTGAAGTGTTTGCCCACATCGCGCAAGAAATCGACAAAATTGATCTGCCCGAGCCACGTATCGTTATCGTAGATGAGGGCGCCATTGTCTCCTTCGAAGTCGAGGAATCGCCCCACTTGTTCTTTGATCGCTTGAAAGTTTTTTTCAATCTCTTGGACAGGGAGGAGGGGGCGCTCTTGGCTTTTACCCGAAGGATCCCCAATTTTCGTTGTGGCACCACCGAGCAAAATGACGGGAGTGTGCCCGGAGAGCTGAAACCATTTTAGGAGAATGAGACAGGCGAGGTTGCCAAGGTGGAGGCTGCGCGCCGTCATATCAAAACCCACATAAATTTTTTGGGGTTTTTCTAAGGCCTCAGCTATCTGATCGCTGGTGAGCGCTTCGATGAAATTGCGTTTTTTTAGGTGGTCGATGACGTTCTTCATAAGGGGGCCAATGATAATTCAAAGAAGACTTTTAAGCAAGTGCCCCCATCGATCGCATCAACCTATGAGTGGCTCAGCTCTTTCTCGAGATCTTTGGACATCTGCTCGATTTTTGAGCTCTCCTTCGCGGGATTCTGATTCTCATCAAAAAGGGAGATGGCCTTCGACTTCAAAACAGAGCGGTTCTTGGTGTTGCGCTCAATCCATCTTTCGATTTCAGCTTTTTTCTGATCGATCGCTTGGTCGGTGATTTGGCTATCTGCGACCTCGAGCTGCTTGCGCAATTTTTCGCGGGCGCGCTTGGTTTTATCACTTTCGAAGGCAACCTCTTCGAGTAGATTTTTCGCTTTCTTTGCCATGATGACTCCTCTATAATACGACAACTCTATCCAGTTTAAAAAATATTCAAAGTTCTCGTCAATTTCCAATTTCTCCTTGAGTGGAAATACGTGAGCGATAATCATAAGGATTATATGGGTACTGACAAGGAAAAAGAGGCGGCTGGGGCCTTTGCCGCTGAAGCGATCAAAGAGGGAATGACCGTTGGTGTTGGGACGGGAACAACAGCCTTTTTCTTCATTAAAGCCCTGGGTTTTCGCTGCCGCAATGGACTAAATATCAAAGCATTAGCAAGCTCCCAGGCCTCCTATGAGCTCCTCAAGACTGAGGGGATTCCCCTCCTCTCTTTTGATGAAACACCCACCCTCGACATCACCGTCGACGGGGCCGATGAGATCACGAAAGACAAGCATATGATCAAAGGGGGCGGGGGGGCTTTGCTCCGCGAAAAAATTGTGGCCGCATCGAGCCGCGAGATGCTCGTGATCGTCGACGAGGGTAAAGTCAAAGAAAAACTTGGCGCAGCAAAGCTCCCGATCGAGATCATCCCTTTCTACCACGAGGCCACCCTCCACAAGGTCAATGCCCACGGCTACCGAGGCACTATCAGGGGTGATAAAGGTGGCGTATTCCGCACCGATGGGGGCCATTTTATTTACGATATCACCTTGGAAAATCCGCTCGATGATCCCATCAAAACGCACGAGCTCCTCCTAAACATTCCTGGAGTGATCGAAACAGGGATCTTTTACAACTTAGCGGGCCGTGTGGTGATTGGAAAGGGCGACGGGGAGGTTGAGCTGTGGCAGTAGGCGAGCATATCCCCCTCACGATTGAAAAAGTCACCCAAGGAAAGACCTACACCCTCTTTGTCCTCTCTGCCGATCAGACAAAATTTGCGATCTATGCCGAACCCCAGGTCGCAGGACGGATCCAAGATACCATCACCAATGAGCCCAAAGCCCGCCCTTCGACTCTTGATTTGCTCAATGCATTGATCAATGGTCTCGATGTCTCAATTGAAAAGATTGTGATCGATGATTTTGAAGAACCGGTCTTCTTCGCCAAGCTATTCTTAAAACAGGGCGGCGATGACAAGGAGAAGATCCTGGAGATCGATGCGCGGCCGAGCGACTGTTTCACTCTGTCAATGATGAACCAGACGCCTCTCTACTGCCGAAGAGAACTGCTCGATAAGGTGATACCTTATCAAGAATAACTCAATAGTTAATGTGGAATTTGTTGCTGGCAAGGCGCTCTAGGGCCTCAACGGCATCGGCCGCATCCTCTCCGTCTGCCTCAATGGCAATCTTTGCGCCACGCGCTGCTGCAAGCATGAGAATGCCTAGGAGCGACTTCGCATTCACGGTCAAGTCTTGGTAAATCAAGGTGATGTTAGCCTTGAACTTCGACGCACACTTGACAAGCTCTGTCGCAGGGCGTGTGTGGAGCCCCTTGTCGTTGACAATCTGTAGTGACCCTTTTTTCATTTCAACTCTCGTTTGATAAGGTGTTGTATCATGCAGGGCCATTTTGAGACAATAAAAGAGTCTTAGATAGTGTCGTCAAAAGCATTCGGAGGTTATATTCCTCGCTATTTGGCTCCATTTTTGAGCTCAATTTCGCTGAATTTATAAATTCAGCTGAAATTTCCGTTCAAAAATAAGCAGAAAAAGCGTGAAATCTAATCCCCAAAGCCTTTTGACGACACTATCTAAAATCGCCAACTAAGTCGTTGAAATAGGTGATCAAACGCCTCACAGGGGCCTCCTGAGTCATATCGACACCGGCATCCTTAAGGAGGTCGACAGGGGGCTTGCTCGATCCAGCGCTTAGGAAGTTGAGATAGTCTTTGCGCTCTGAGTCTCCTCCAGATAGGACACGGTCAACTAAGCTAAGAGCCGCTGAGATCCCCGTTGCGTATTGGTAGACGTAGAAGTTGCTGTAGAAGTGAGGCACGCGCATGAATTCGCGCGATAGGTGGTCGTCGACCTCTAGATCCTTTCCATAATACTCTCTGTTGAGATCGCCGTAGGTCTTTTTGAGGATGGCCGCATTGAGGGGGATCCCCTGCTCGGCCATTTGGTGAATTTTGTACTCAAATTCGGCGAAAAGAACCTGCCTAAAGAAGGTGGCTCTGAGCCCGTCGATCTTTTGGTTGATGAGGAAAGCGCGCTCTAGGGGATCACTTCTTTTGGCGAGGAGGTGTCTAAAGAGGAGCTCTTCGTGGAAGGTCGAGGCGACCTCGGCCACAAAGATGGTGTAATGAGATGTGGGGTAGGGTTGGTGTTTGTGGGAGTGGTAGGTGTGCATGCTGTGTCCCGCCTCGTGAGTGAGGGTCATCATATCGTCGAGGAGGCCATTGTAGTTCATGAGGATGTAGGGATGGGTCCCGAAGCAGCCACTCGAGTAGGCTCCCGAGCGCTTCCCTTTATTTTCAAAGCGATCGACCCACCTTTCGTCTGTGAGCCCTTTTTTTAAAATCGTTTGGTAGTCACTGCCCAAGGGGGCGACCGACTCGAGTATATCCTCCACGGCCTCATCGAATGAAAAGTTGAGTTTCACATCGGGAACCAAGGGGACGTACATGTCGTAAAGATAAAGCTGATCGAGCTCTAAAATGCGCTTTCTCTCACTGATGTAGTTGTGGAGGTGAGGGAGCTCTTTGTGGGTCGCCTTGATCAATGCGTGAAAGACAGCGGGGTCGACCTGATTGGGGGTGAGGGCGGCTGTGACGCAGTCGGGGTAGTGGCGCGCGCGCGATTGAAAGAGGTGGGTTTGGACATGGCCCGAGAGGAGCTCAGCAAGGGTGTTCTCAAAGGCCCCGTAGGCGCCCATAAAGTTCTCGTAGGCCCCTTGGCGCTTGGCGCGATCCTCTGAGCGCATGTAGAGACTGTAGCGGGAGACGGTGAGCTCTTCCCCGTTCACTGGATCAAAGGTCATGTCGACGTTGTTCATGAGGTTGAATGTCGCGCCAGGTGTGGATAAACTCTTGGCTGAGAGGGAGAGGAGTCCCTCCTCTTTCACAGACAGTGTGTGGGGTTTGAGCTCGAGCAACCGCTCAAAAAAGACGCGGTAGATGGGGTAGGCTTTGGCCGCTTCACTTAAATGCTCTTTGGGGAGCTGGAGAATTTCTGGCTCAATCCACGAGGTTTGCGAAGCAAAGGTGTGTAGGAGAATCATTCCCCGATCGTGCCGCTCTTTCCCCTCTTGATTCCCGAGGTCTTCATCGTTTTTTAAGTGAGAGTATGTGAGGAGTTGGTCAAACTTAAGGGAGATGTCAAAGTAGGCGTCGAGGAGGGACTTTAACGCAGCGTGCTCGCTCAATTTTTCGCGAAGAGTGCTAAGGGTCTGCCAGCCGCCCTCACCTTCCCCTTTCAAAGCAGTGTATGCTGATTCCCACTCTTCGGGTGTGGCAAAAATCGCCTCCACATCCCAAGTGTCTTCGCGGCTTACGATCGCTCTATCCTTAGCCATGGTTCCCTCATTTTTTTCACTTATGGGGCAGTATCTTAAAGGGGGAAAATTCCCACAAGTTTAAAATATTTTTTTGTTTTTTAGCAATTGCGGGCTCTATGTGCTAAAACCTTGCAAAAAATCTCCAATTTGAGCTACAATAGACTCCATCATTAACAGTTAACGGAGGCGTGTTTATGACACAAACCGAGAAGAAATTAGCTCTTAAGCCCCTTGGCGATCGCGTGATTGTCCAGCGCAAAGAGGCTGAAGAAACTCTCAAAGGGGGCATCTTACTCCCCGATTCAGCTAAGAAAAAGCAAGAATCAGCTGTGGTTGTTGCCACAGGGAAGGGAAAAGTCTCTAAGGAAGGGAACCTCCTTCCGATGCCCGTCAAAGTGGGAGATGTGATCTTAATGGACAAGTACTCTGGACAAGAGGTCACTTTTGACGATGTCGAATACGTGATCTTAAAAGCCGACGATATCGTCGCAATTGTTGATGAATCTTAAAATTTGAGGAATTAGACTATGCCAGCAAAAGATATTAAATTTAGAGAAGATGCTAGACAGAAGATCCTCAAGGGAGTTCAAAAACTATCTAGCGCCGTGAAAGTGACACTGGGCCCTAAAGGGCGCAACGTCGTCATCGATAGATCTTACGGAGCCCCTCACATCACAAAAGATGGTGTCACAGTGGCCAAGGAGATCGAGCTCGAAGACAAGCACGAAAACATGGGCGCGCAAATGGTCAAAGAGGTGGCCAACAAGACCAATGACAAAGCGGGCGATGGAACCACGACGGCGACCGTCCTTGCCGAAGCGATCTACACCGAAGGTCTAAGACTCGTCACCGCTGGGGCCAACCCCATGGGTCTTAAGCGAGGGATTGACCGCGCCGTTGAGGTCATCAACGAGAAGATCCGCTCAAACAGCAAACCCATCGAGAGCCAAAATGAGATCTGCCAAGTGGCCACTATCTCAGCTAATGGCGACGAAGGGATCGGCGAGATCATCGCTAAAGCGATGGAGAGCGTCGGTAAAGATGGGACCATCACAGTCGAAGAAGGGAAAGGGTTTGAGACCTCTCTTGACGTTGTGAAAGGGATGAACTTTGACCGAGGCTACCTCTCATCGTACTTCATGACAGATGCCGAGAGCCAAGACTGTATCCTAGAGAACGCCTACGTGCTCATCTTCGAAAAGAAGATCAGCAATATCAAAGAGTTCCTGCCTTTGCTTCAAGCTGTAGCTGAGTCGGGTAAACCCCTCCTCATTATTGCAGAAGATGTCGACGGCGACGCTCTAGCGACACTCGTTGTCAACCGCCTGCGCGCTGGTCTTAAGATCTGTGCCGTCAAGGCCCCAGGGTTTGGCGATCGCCGCAAGTCTATGCTAGAGGATATCGCTATCCTAACAGGTGGTGAGTTCATCAGCGAAGAGCTCGGACTTAAACTCGAGAGCACAACAATCGAGATGCTCGGTCAAGCGAAAAAAATCGTCGTTTCAAAGGATGACACAACAATCATCGAAGGGAGCGGTAAAGGTGAGGAGATCCAAAAGCGCATCGCCCTCATCAAGCGTCAAATCGAAGAGTCGACATCTGACTACGACAAGGAAAAACTCCAAGAGCGCCTAGCAAAGCTCGCCGGTGGCGTCGGGATCATCCGCGTCGGTGCCGCGACTGAGATTGAGCTCAAAGAGAAAAAAGACCGCGTCGATGACGCCTACCATGCGACAAAAGCGGCCGTCGAGGAGGGAATCTCTCCCGGTGGTGGTACAGCCCTTATCAGCTGCCTTGCCGACCTTAAGGCCTTAGAAGAGACCCTAAGTGGCGACGAGCGCATGGGCGTTGAGATCATCGCCAAGGCGATCACATTCCCCCTACGCCAAATTGCAGAAAATAGCGGCGAAGAGGGATCGATCATCGTTCAAAAGGTGAAAGATAGCAAAGATAACGAAGGTTGGGATGCCCGTGAGAACGTCTTCGGCAATATGTTCGAAAGAGGGATCATCGACCCAACTAAAGTTGTCCGCCACACCATTGAATTCGCCGCTTCAGTGGCCTCGCTCCTTCTCACGACAGAAGCGATCATCACTGACGAGGCTACCAAGGACGATGATGCGGCCGCAGCGCCTGCCGCTCCAATGGGGATGCCCGGCGCTTATTAATTAAATTTCACTTAATTTGAAATTAAAAGGCTTTTTCCTTTTCGGAAAAAGCCTTTTTTATTACATATAGAATTAAGATGAAAAAAGCTCTTTACATATTACTATCTCTTTTTGCCCTTTGTTTACTATTAACTGGGATTGTTGGCACATTTATATACATCCGACGGGTTCCCCTTCTCACTGAATATCTCTCACAGAAAATGGGGACAACTGTTCACGTAGGAGCAGTCGATGTCAGCTGGAACACTATCACAATAGAGCGCATAAAAGTTGACAATCCGCAAGGTTATAAACTGCCAGTTGCTCTGCAGATTGAGTTATTGAGCTTAGAGACCCCACTGTCTGAATATTTTAAAAAGCACATAGTGATTGATACTGTCACACTTAAAAATGTGTACCTTGGCATTGAGTTCAAGGATTCAAACCACACACGGGGGAATTGGACACAACTGATTTCTAATATTGACTCCAATAACTCAAGTACAGAGCCGACGGGGAAAGCACCCCCAACGCCCACAAAAAGTGTCCGTCATCAGCGCACTGTCCTGATAAAAAAGCTCCTATTTCTCAATATCGATGTCGATTTGATGCTCTCTGGAGATAGCTCTCCACGGCGCCTCTCGACAATCCAAAAAATTGAGCTCGACAATGTCAATTCTGAAGAGGGACTACCGACAGAGGAAATCACAGAAGTGATTGTCCAAAAGCTGATGGAGCAAGTGACCAGCTTGAAAGGCATTGCAAATATGTTACTTAAGGTGCCAGCCTCTGCGGCCAAGACTGTCCTCAAGCCCTTTTCAATTATCTTTGGCGGCGGTAACTGAGCTCCAATGAAGCGCCATTACATCTTGTGTCAATGGAAGCGCCTCTTTTCTAAGGGAAAGAATCGCACACTTTGACAGTTTGTATTCCTGAGCAAAACTAGTGAGCCCCCTTGCCATCGATTTGTTCAATGTTTTGGCGTATTTGATCTCATAGGCGTGCATATTCAAAATCCCATTTTGAATATGCACGTTTATGGGATGAATAGGCTTTGAAATTGCCAGGTTTGGTCCTTTTTAAAGTGAAAGAGCTCCCCATTTTTGGCATTGCGCGTCCATGGAATCCCAAGATGGTGCAAAAAGGCATTGAAAACCCCGCCATGGGCCACAACAATCAACGGTTGTTTGAAAGAGAGGACCTTCTCTAGCCCCTCACCTGTCCGCGCAATGAATGCGATGAGGTCGGGGTGGGTCGCTTTCTCGAGCTGAAAATCAATCGCCTCCATCGCCATCCATTCATCCCATGTACACTCTTCAATTTCGTCTAAGACGTGATGGGGCGCTGGGTGGTCTCCTAAGAAGATCTCGGTGGTCTGGACAACTCTGGGAAGGGGGCTCCGACAGATCAGCTCGATGGGAGGCGTCGATACTCCCTCTTTCAGGCGGGAGATTTGCTCCCGTCCCGTCTCATTGAGGGGAACTAGGGGCTGGTGTCCCCTCACAAGTCCGAGGTTGCAGTCTGTTTGTCCATGTCTTAGAAAATAAAATTCACTCATAACAAAACTCTATTACGGCCTTTCCCCCATCAATTAAAGGGAGGGCATGGGCTTCATCCAAGGTGAGCCATTTGGCCTCAGTGTGCTCGAGAAGGCATACGTCGAGTTGGGGCTGATGCTGAAAGCGGTAGCGGAAGATGTGGAAGGAGTACTGGAGCTCTCCCCGCTCTAAGTAAAGGGTACCGATGAGAGATGACTCGGAAGGATCGAGTCTTAGCCCTGCCTCTTCATGTGTCTCTCGGATTGCGGCATCGAGAGGGGTCTCAAGGGACTCCATCTTCCCTCCAGGAAGGTTCCATTTCCCCCCAGAGAGCTTGTCGGGGTGGCGCTTGAGCATCAAAAATTTGTCTTCGTGTTGGAGGAAAAACCCGGCAATTTGCATCACCTCTGAAAAGCCATCAGGCTTGGTTGAGAATACCTTCATAAAGGGTATTATATGACAAAAAGGCAATTAATTCCGAGAAATTTTCTCACAAAGTAAAGGCGGAGTGTGCCCGCAATTAAGATCGTCAAGGAGAGAGCGAGGGCGGCCCCCTCAATGCCAAATAGAGGGATAAAGATCAGGCTGAGGGCAACGATAGCGACAATTTGGATGATTGAGATTTTGAAATTGAGCATGTGGTGCCCCGAGTAAACCAAAAGGGGCATGGTGCTACTGAGGGCCAAGCCCACCAAGTAGCCAAAGAGAAGGATAATGAGAGCGGGATAGGCCCCGACGAAGCTCTTACCAAAATGCTCAAGGAGAGTCTCTCCAAAAATCACGACAATGAGGCCAATCAGAGCTGCGGGAATGAGTTTAAAGATATTGACGATGTCGAGCATTGACTGGAGGTGGGTCTTATTCTTTTCAACAAGGGAGCTGATATGTGGATTCATAAAGAGATCGACAGCTAAGGCAAAAACCATGATCGAGCTCCCAATGACAATGATAGAGGCAAAGTGTCCCACAATCACCTCGTCGTGACTCATGATCTCTAAGAGAACGATCTGTATCGCCGCTAGGGCGGTGTAGCCGACAAAACTTCCAAGCATCTCTGTTGAGTGGTGGAGCCACCGCTTTTTTTGATAGTGGGGCTTGGCGTGGTAAATCTCACGGGGTAGCTTTTGGTAGATGAGGTAAAATTGGAAGCCGATGATGATTAAGTAGGCAATGCCCACACACATGAGAATGCTAAAGGGGCGCCGGTACCCTCCCACCCAGGTGTTTTCAAAAGTTGAGAGGAAGAGCATGATTGTTAAAAAGATCATGAACGAGACGGCAAATCCCCTGAAGGAGGCGGCGAGAAAGTAGCGCTTGAGCGTCTGGAGGAGGGTTGACTGAAGAATGATCAGGGCAAAGAGGGGGATCAACCAAAAGGAGAAGAGGACAATGTGAAAGTCCTCAGAGCTCGCTCCCATGTAGTTGCCGACAATCGATGTGATGACCAAGGCAATCAACCCAAGGCCAAAGATGCAAAGAGCCGTGATAAAAAAGGTCTTCAGATTCCACCTTAAAAATCCCGAGGCTAAGCCGTAATCTTTCTCCTCTAAGTATTTGGGCAAATAGTGCATCATCGAAAGCTCCGTTCCCAAGAGGGCAAACGGGAGAGAAAAGAGGAGGATTTGAAAAACAATCGAGATGTCGCCGTAGAGCCTTGGTTTTAAGAGATTGGCCAAAAAGAGATTGAGTCCATAGGTCGCTAAGTAAGAAATTAGGATGAGACTCAATATCACGATGTGCTTTTTAAATAAGCGACAAATGAGCTCTAGATCTTTTTTCAAATACGTGCGAAGCTTCATATTTTTTATATACGGCTAATGAGGATATTTTTTCAATGAAACGCCCTATTATCGACCTCCATTGTGATCTGCTTTCTTATTTAGCTGAGGGGAATGAACGCACCCCCTTTGACGACATTGCTCGATGTAGTTTGACTCAACTCAAGGAGGGAGGGGTTGTGTGCCAGGTCCTTGCCATCTTCACTGAAACAGAGACAGGGTCTTCATCGATGGGGCAAAAGCAAGCCAACCTTTTGCCCGAAGTTCAATCGCAAACAGAGATCACCCTCATTCCTGCAGTGGAAAACGCCTCGGCATTTGCCGAGGAAAATGAGCCTCTTGAGGAGGTCCTAAAGCGCTTTGACAAGCTCCCTCCCTTGGCCTACATGAGTCTGACGTGGAATGGAGAGAACCGTTTTGGTGGGGGGTGTGGGAGTGACACAGGGCTTCATCGGGATGGGGAGGTCCTGCTAGAGTGGATGAATGAGATGAATATCCCTATCGACTTGAGTCATACGAGTGATTTTTTAGCCTCTGACATTTTGAATTTTCTCGATAAGAAAAATCTTTCGATCACCCCTATTGCGAGTCACTCAAACTTTAGAGCCATTTGTGAGAGGGAGCGGAATCTCCCCGATGAATTTGCCAAAGAGATCAAAGAGAGGGGGGGAATCATCGGTCTCAATCTCTGCGCTCCCTTTGTGGGCACTTCGATAAAAATGCTCGGAGCCCATTTGCAGCACGCAGAGAAACTGGGACTCAATGACTCCCTCGTATTTGGAGCCGACTTTTTTGGGGGGCTGAACTTTCAGACTTCATTCCCCCCTCCCCTCTTTTTTGATGAGGCAAGCGATGCGAGTTGTTACCCTTATCTGATTGAAACCTTTGGGATCTCATCAAAAATTGCCTTCGAGACAGCGCGCGACTTTCTAAAACTCCCTATTTTTGGGGGCGAGCCATAGTCCAGGTCGCCTCGCGCTCATCTCCGGAAATGATCACAAAGTCATAGAAACGACCCGGCTGACCTTGAGCTCCTAGATAAACTTTTGTCCCAATCTGGAAATCGCTAAATTTATCCTTAATCACCCAAACACTCCCATCGCTCAAGATGAGAACGTGGCGGGGATCACAAGGCTCATACCCAACAAATGTGCTCGAAGTGCCCGTCGTCATTTTTCCATCGGAGTCAAAGAAGTTGTGACTGGTTGTTTGATAGACAGGTCTTTGGGACTTGTAGTAACAGTCAATCCCTACTATCGTCAATGGATAGGTTTTATGCTGAGCCAACATCACTTTGACACTATCTCCGCGCGATTCATTGACAAGCAGGAAGTGATGCTGTCGACTAAACCAGTACCAATCGGTGCGCAGGGCAATCCGCACAATATCCCCTAAACCCCACATGCGGTAGCGCGCCATCGAGTCGGGGTGGACCTTCCAACCTGAGCCATCTGAGAGAATGGCGACATCATCCCCTCTGAACTCGCCGTGCCGATCGCCATGGAAGACATCGGAGCCTTGCACAGTTTGTAAAATGGGGGGATAGACTTGCGCGTAATTTGTTAACGCAGACAGAGAGCCCATGAAGAGCCAAGTGAGTGTTGTAATGACAATTTTCATAAAAACCTCCAACAGATTGCAGGGTAGTTTAAGAGCTTTTTAATTATTCTGCAATCTCGATGGGGCATCGCGCCACACCTATACTTGAATCGGCCATTCCGTAGTAGAGGTAGTAATGTCCCTTGTGAGGGACAAGCGCTTCGATAAAAACGGTCCCACCGAGGTATTGCCCTTTCTGCTCACTCTCTGTCTGTGGAGAGAGAAAGCTAGAATAAGAGCGCCCTTTTAATAAACCGAGATACTTATCGCTGAAAAGGGCTTGTCCGGCCGAGTAGGCTCCAGCCTTAATCGATGGGTCCCCTCCCTCCGCGAGATTTTTTCCGTTGTAGAGAAGGAGAATCCCCTCCTCTGTGAGAAGGGCGGGAGGTCCTGGCTCAACGAGAGCACTGTCAAAGTACCCCTTTCTCGGAGAGAGGACTGAGTGTTTATAAGGCTCCCAGTGGATTAAATCGTCAGACTTAGCTAGGTGAATGTCCCCTTCTCCCCAAAACATCCAATACTTGCCTTGGATGGGAGTGGCAATCAACCGATCGCCCTCTAGTCTGCAGACGATCGAGCCCGATTTGGACCACCGTCTTGGCAGCTCCCCCTCAAAGGCATACCCGTGCTTATCCCAATGGATTAGATCCTTAGATGTCGCTATTGCCAAAAGTGCCACTTTGCGATTCCATTGGGTATAGGTCATGACATAGGTCCCATCCTCCGTTTCCACGATGCGGGGGTCTTCACACCCACCGGGAAACTCCCACTCAGCTTGAGGGTCGTTATCGGGAAAGAGAATCGGCTCAGGGCGTTTCTCAAAGTAGGCGCCATCGGAGCTCATCGCAAGGCCTAGGCGCGATGTGTGGTACCCCACGCCATCGCCATAGTCATCCTCGGCCCGATAGATGAGATGGACCTGCCCATCAGCCACAATCGCAGCAGGGTTGAAAGTATGAGCCATCTCCCAAGATACGCCCTTTTTTTGCACCGGGCAGTAGAACGTCGCTTCGCGATCCGGAGTGATGATGGGGCGCCCTTCGTTGAGACGCTCAAAAGGACCCATCTGCCAGCTCGCCCCAATGAGGCTAAAAATGGCGAGAAGTTTTGGAACCATCACTTGAGCCCCCTTATTTGTATGACGAGCCCCTCACCCGTGCGCATAGCCTTGGCAATGGCGCCATACCCTTCAATGGCTTCTATGTGGAGCTTGGAACCAAATTGTTTGAGGAACTCCTTGCCCGAGTCGCCCTTTTGAAGGTTCTCGACAATTGCCTCATTGTAGGCGGCATACTGCAGAGAGCGGTCGATCCACTCAATCTGATGAAACTGGGCTTGAGCGAGCAACTCTCGATACCTCTTTAGTGTCTCGGCAAAGATCGAAAGCCCTTCAAGTTCAACCATCTTCTGCACATTCTCACCCCACTCCCCTTGAGCTCTGCTCAGCCAATCGTTGATGACCAAACAGCCACCCTGCTTTAAAATGCGATAAAACTCCGCAAAGAGAGGCTTTTTATCCTCAACGTGACAGAGAACACCTTTGCTTAAAATCACATCAAAAGTCTCATCAGAGAATGGGAGTTTGGTATTGTCGGTATTGAGTGTGAACCCCACCTGTCCCTTAAGATTTGGCGGGATCTCTAGCTTAGCCCGATCAATCAACCACGGGTTGATATCAATGCCAGTCATATCAACGGCATTGTTTTGGGCTAAATAGTGACAGGTGCCGCCTAACCCGCATCCAAAGTCTAGGGCCCTCTTCCCATCGAGCGCAATCCCCTCAAGCATTTGCTAAATGGCCATCCCTTGTCCCTCCGACATCATCCCTTTTCCGTACACAGACTCAAGCGAGTGGCAATAGTCGGGGTCGTACTCATAAATGATCTTGTCCAAAATGAGCTTCTCCTCCAATTCATGTTAGAATCCTCTCATATGGAAAAAAAATTATCTAGGAAAAATTGACATTTATTCAAGCTCACGTTAAGATCCCTTGAGAAAATTTATTTAGGAGTAAAAATATGTCACATTTATGAGCCTATCCGCAAATTAGCTTGTCCACCCAAATCATAATGATGGATATTTGCAAAAATCCATTCCAGTAAATATCCCTTCTCTCCCAACGAGCCACCAATCTACGATATTTTCTTTGCATCCAAGCAAAACAACGCTCTACTTGCCAGCGACTCCTTGAGGCTGGTATTTTTTTGCCTCGAGGTTGCTTTCTCCCTTTCCACATCCTTTTGGGGATTATTGGCTTAACTCCTTTCCTTCTAAGAAAAATACGTAAAGCCTTTGAATCATATCCCTTGTCGGCGTGGATTTCCTTTGGACAATGTTTTGGACGTCCATATCCGTGATATACTCTCACTCTTTCTAAAAGTCGAGACACTTGCTCTCGTTCATTTCCAGAAGCTGGTGTAGCTGTTACAGCTAATGGCATCCCATTCCCATCAACAAGCAAATGGGTTGTCACACCCTTGCCCTTATATCCATAATCGACGCTTTGTCCTCCGCCCTTACCTGGGGGAAAAAGAGCCGTCTACGGCCCCTTTTTTCCAGTCGATCAAGTTGGCTAAATCAGCCATGCCTAATATGCCATTTTTAATCCGTTCCCACACCCCTAATTTTTGCAAATGCCCTAGCCATTCGTGTGCTGTAGATCGCTTGGCCCAACTTTCCCCAATAGGTACATCACACCATCTGCAGCCCGTAATTTTAACGTACAAAATCGTATTAAGTACTTTCCTTAGATCGGGATTAGGTCTACCCACTCTTTTAGGCTTCTCTGGGATTAATGATTTGATAATCACCAACTGAGAATCAGACATCCCTTCAAATCTTCCACTCATTTGTCCTCCATTTCAAAATTGGAAGATTCTATCAAAATGTTTAATTTGCGGATAGGTTCATAGATGTCATGAATATGAGGTGAGTGTTTCTCACGATAATTTTAGACAACTATTGAATAGGACTTTATAATACCACTGGTGCGACCTATTATAAATAAAAAAGGCCTCCTCGTAAGAGGGGGCCTTTTCGTCTCCGGATGCTGGACTCGAACCAGCGACCCATGGATTAACAGTCCACTGCTCTACCAACTGAGCTAATCCGGATCGTCTTTGTTATTCAGCAGTATAGCCATAAGGGTCATTTATTTGCAATCAATTTGCTTTGTGGTAGCATTGTCGCCATGGATGACGATCAAATCACAGGCCTTGTTGAAAACATTGTATTTGAAAATAGCGAAAATGGGTTTTGCATCGCCCGTTTAAAGGAGCCAAGAAAGAGCGATCTCACAACCATCGTCGGCCCTATGCCCTCTCTCAAGGCGGGCGAATCCCTCACCTTGAAAGGGCGGTGGCGCCACCACCCGAAATTTGGCCGCCAATTTGAGGTCAAATCGTGTGAGTTTAAGGAGCCCTCCGACTTAATCGGCATCCAAAAGTATCTCGAATCGGGCCTTATTAAGGGCATTGGCCCCGTCTTCGCTAAGCGCATTGTCAAGCTCTTTGGCACGGACACCCTCACCATTATCGACAAGGAGCCCAATCGCCTCTTTGAGGTCGAGGGGATGGGTGAAAAGCGCATCGAGATGATCGAGCAGTGTTGGAACGATCAAAAGGCGATCCGCGATTTGATCATCTTTCTCAGATCTCACGATGTGAGCCCCTCCCTCGCCCAGAAGATTTACAAGCGGTATGGCGACAAAAGCATCTCCATGGTGCGCGATAATCCCTATCAGCTCGCCAAGGATATCTTTCGCGTTGGCTTTAAGACAGCAGATAAGCTCGCCGAGCGGATCGGCATCCCCCAAAATAGCCCTCAGCGTATCGAGGCTTATTTGGAGTACGCGCTGTGGGAATTGACTAGTCATGGCCACAGTTGCTATCCAAAGGAGCAGCTCATCGATTTAGCGGTCGAGGCACTGGGAGTGGAGGTCGAGTCGATCAGTGAGCGCCTCAGCCACCTCGTGCGGGAAGAGCGCCTCATTCACGAGGGGGAAATGGTGTGGATCAAGCCCCTCTATCTAGCTGAGATTGGCATCGGAAAAGAGCTGCGCCGCTTGCTCGATGAGAGCTCGTCCATCCGTCCCGTTGAGTGTGAGAAGGCGATCGAGTGGGTGCAGGAGCAACTCAAGATTGAACTGGCTTCCGCCCAAAAGGAGGCGGTGATCTCCGCTCTTAAGGATAAGATCCATATCCTCACGGGGGGACCGGGTACGGGAAAGAGCACGATCACGAATGCAATTATCAAGATCCTCGAAAAGGTCACAGGTGGGATTGTACTAGCGGCTCCGACGGGGCGCGCTGCCAAGCGGATGAGCGAGATCACTCGCAAAAAGGCCTCAACCATTCACAGTTTGCTCGAGTTCGACTTCCAGGAGGGGGGCTTTAAGAAGAATCGGGACAATCCCCTCACCGGCAATCTCTTCATCATCGATGAGGCGTCAATGATCGATACGCAACTAATGAATCACCTTCTCAAGGCGATCCCCTCAAAGGCCCGCTTGATCTTCATCGGGGATATCGATCAACTGCCGAGTGTCGGCCCAGGGAATGTGCTCAAGGATCTGATCAACTCCGATATGTTGCCCGTGACCACGCTCAGTGAGATCTTCCGCCAGGCAAAGGGCTCCCGGATCATCACCAATGCCCACCGGATTAACCGGGGGATCATGCCCGATACAGCTTTCATGCCTAAGAGCGATTTTGTCTTCTTCCACGAGGAGACGCCCGAAGCGATTATGGCAAAAATCTCCCACCTTGTCTCAGTTGAGATCCCTGAGCACTTTGGCTTGGACCCTATCGACGATATTCAGGTTCTCGCTCCAATGAAAAAAGGGGGCATTGGGATCGAAAATCTCAATCACACTCTGCAGGAGCTTCTCAATCCCAACCGGGCCGAGCTTGTGCGAATGGGGCGCTCTTTCCGCGAAGGGGACAAGGTGATGCAGATGCGCAACAATTACAATAAAAATGTGTTCAATGGGGACGTGGGGCGCATTTTGGAAATTGTCCAAGATGATCAGGTCGTGACGGTCGATTTTGATGGGGCCGATGTCGAGTACGATTTTTCTGAGCTCGACGAGCTGCAGCTTGCCTACGCCTGCTCGATTCACAAATATCAAGGCTCGGAGTGCAAGGCCGTCGTGATCCCCATCCACACCTGTCACTATAAGATGCTCACGCGCAATCTCATTTATACGGGGATCACAAGGGGTAAACAGCTCGTTGTGACTGTGGGCACCAAGCGGGCTTTTGCCATCGCCGTGCAAAACGATGGCGTGAAGAAACGATTCACCGGCCTACGAGATCACTTGGCCGGGCTCAGCGTTAGTTAAGTTAGGGAGCTCGACGCCCTCTTGTAATGAGGCAGCGAGGATCATCCCTTCGCTCTTAATCCCCATCAGTTTAGCCGGCTTGAGGTTCGCGACAAAGAGGACCTTCTTCCCAATCAGCGCTTTGGGGTCGGGGTATGTCTTGGCAATTCCAGAGACCACAGTCCGCGTTTCAAAACCCACGTCGAGAACGATCTTGAGAAGTTTCTGGCTCTTGGCCACTTTTTCCGCCTCAACGACCTTGGCGACCCGCAGATCGAGCTTGCCAAACTCATCAAACTTGATCAGGTCTTTCAGTGGCTCGTAGCTCTCATCCTTTGTGAGAAGTTTTGCCTCCCATGTGGCGATGAGCTCATCATCAACCTGGGAAAAGAGGATCTCGGGCTTGGGTAGTAGACGCCCCTCTGGAAGAGGCTCTATCTGATCGCACCAAGCTGTGACACCACTCTCCTCTCCGATGAGAGCAAAGATCGTGTCAGCGGCCTTTGGGATGATAGGGGCAGCGACGGTAGCAATAGCCTTGAGGACCACAAGTGAGCAGGCGATGGTGCGTTCCATCTCTTTGCGGGTGGCGGGATCTTTGGCTGTAGCCCATGGCTTTTGGCTGTCAAAGAAGCTATTGCCAAGTCCACATAGCTCCATGAGGAGTTGGCTTGCTTTACGCAGGTGATACCCCTCAAAGGCTAAAGCGGCTTCAGAGAGACGCTCTTTGATCTTTTGCATCAGCGCCTCTTCATCGGCACCTAAAGTTCCCATTGAGGGCACTTTACCCTCACACTTAGAGTGGGCAAACGTTAGGGTGCGGTTGACCAAGTTGCCGAGCTTCCCAACGAGTTCACTATTGCACCGCATGGCAAAGTCTTTCCAGGTGAAGTCACTATCTTGGGACTCGGGGCTGTTGGCTGCGAGGGTGTAGCGGATCTGATCGGTTGTGAAGTCTTTGAAAAAACTCTCCAAATCAATGGCCCAATTATCTGATTTGCTAAAGGCTTTTCCCTCTAAATTGAGGAATTCATTAGCCGGCAGATCGTCAACTTTTTTGTAGGGGGTGTTTTGCCCCATGATCATGGCGGGGAAAAAAATCGCGTGGAATGGGATATTGTCCTTGCCAATGAAATGGACAAGGCGTGTGGACTCGTCGCACCAATAAGATTTCCAAAGGTCTTTATCCCCTTTGAGCTTGGCCCACTCTTTGGTCATACTGATGTACCCAATGGGGGCATCGAACCAGACGTAAAAGACCTTTCCATCGGTTCCATCAAGGGGAATATTGACACCCCAACGGCTATCGCGGGTGATCGAGCGTTCGCGCAAGTTATCGATGTAGTGGGCGACAAAGTGGGTGACGTTGTTTTTCCACGATTTAGACTTTAAAAACTGTCGCAGGGGCTCTTTGAAGTGGTCAAAGCGCAAAAACCAGTGCTTTGTCCGCTTTAAAGTGAGGGGGCTATTGGTCAGTTTACTCCGAGGATTTTTTAAATCGAGCGACTCGTAACTAGCACCACATTTGGGACACTCATCTCCGCGAGCTTGATCATACCCACACTTAGGGCACACACCCACCACATACCGATCGGCGAGAAAGCGCCCCTCTTGCTCTGAGAAGAGCTGCTCTGTCTCTTTGTCTTCGATGTGGCCATTTTTTAAAAGATCGAGGAAAAACTCTTGGGTTGTCTCAGCATGACCCTCACATGTGGTGCGGGAGAAGTGGTCAAATGAGATGGCGAGAGTCTCAAAGAGATTGCGGTTGATCGTGTGGAAGTGATCGGCGTGCTCCTTAGGGGTGCGCCCCTCTTTCTCAGCGTTTAGGGTGATGGGAAGACCATACTCGTCAGACCCACTGATAAAGAGGGTATCGATTCCCTTCAGGCGCATGAAGCGGGCGTAGCAGTCGGCCGGTAGATAACACCCCGCAATGTGTCCAAAATGGAGAGGGCCATTGGCGTAAGGGAGCGCGGCTGTGATCAGAACTTTCTGATTATCGCTCGGCATCGTGTTGGCGCCCTTCCTCTTCCTCATCGTCCCGTCTATATTGCTCTTCGAGCTCATCTAGATCGTAACGATCGGGGTGGCGGGCCATACCATCGAGCAAGTGGGGGGCTGACACCTCTTCATTGCCACGCATCATGATGTGAGCGGCGGCAATGGCCTTTTGTGCCAACTCGAAGTTGTTGGGAAAGTGCTTGTTGAGCTGTTCAATGGTTAAGTGATTAATCGTCATTGTGACTTCCTTACTTTATGTTCTTCTGCCAAAACGATGCTCTCTAAGGCTTTGATCGCCTCGCTTAAATCATCGTTGATAATCGTATAATCGTACTTGGGCGCAAGCGCCATCTCCTTCTCAGCCCAACTGAGGCGAAGCTCCACCTTTTCTTCGGACTCAGTCCCCCTTTTGACAAGGCGTTCTTTCAACGTCTTAAGGTCGGGTGGGAGGACAAAAATAAAAATTGCAGGGACCTCCCCCATGAGCTTTTGGGCCCCTTGCGTGTCGATCACCAAAAAAGCGTGATCCCCTCGCGAAAGGATGGTGTCAACACTTTTCTTTAATGTGCCGTAGTTGGCATCAAAGACATGAGCTGTCTCTAAAAATGCCCCCTCCTTCTCTTTCAAAAGAAAGGTTGACTCAGAGAGAAAGTGGTAGTCCTTCCCATCCTCTTCCCCCTCTCGAGGGGCGCGGGTGGTGGCGGTGATGGCCCTTTGGCACTTAGGATGTTTTTGACAAACCCGCTCGACAAGGGTTGTTTTTCCCGCTCCAGATGGGGAGCTCACGATAAAAAGAGTTCCACGTTTTCCCGTATGAGTCATGGGACTAGTATAACACAGTCTGGGAGTTCAATCAAACCAAGATTTTATGGGGGCGAAGGTGAGGCGGTGGATGGGACACGGGCCGTAAATCTTGAGCGCCTCGATGTGATTTTTTGTGGGATAGCCCATGTGGGCATCAAAGCCATATTCGGGCCACTTTTTACTATACCTTTTCATCAGTTTATCGCGGGTCACCTTGGCAAGAATGGAGGCGGCCGCAATCGACTGCTCCTTGAGATCTCCCTTCACAATTCCCTCGGCAGGGAAGGCCATCTTTGGCGCTCTGTTGCCATCAATTAAGATGTAGTCGGGAGATTGCTTGAGCTCGGCAATCGATGTGGAAAAGGCCTCATATGTGGCTTGGAGGATATTGATCCGATCGATCACAGAGTGAGGGACAATGCCGACACCGTAGTCGATCTCTTTGTTTGAGATGATCTCATTGTAAAGCTCGAGGCGCTTTGTGGGGGTGAGTTTTTTGCTATCTGTGAACTGAGAAAAGTCAATACCCGTGGGGAGGATGACGGCAGCGGCCACGACAGGCCCTGCCAAAGGGCCGCGTCCCGCTTCGTCAACGCCGGCGACACGCGTGAATCCCTGTTTGTGAATGCGCTCTTCGCGCTCTCTTGATGCCATGCTCGCTGAGTGTAGCGAGCATCACAAAAATTATCAAGTAGCGCTAGATTTTTTAAAGATGCGCTCTTTGACTTTGGCTTTTTTGCCCTGCAGTCCACGTAGGTAGTAGAGC
>Ga0180433_10000358_pt1 | contig 77947 bp, 57 predicted proteins | sample SS_ome_8_FD_132980 | JGI IMG/M metagenome (GOLD analysis project Ga0180433, IMG submission 132980) | Hypersaline lake sediment archaeal communities from the Salton Sea, California, USA - SS_1_D_1 metaG | ecosystem: Environmental > Aquatic > Non-marine Saline and Alkaline > Hypersaline >...
GTTCAATGAGGATTTTTCCGTCTGGAAGACCCTGGTCGGCGGGGATGTCGTGTACGAGGAGGAGCGCGGGATCATATACGAATAGAAAACACCTCGGACTTCCTCTTCATCCAAAAATTACAATCTAAAATTAAGAAGATTACAGAAAGAATTTTTCCCCACCAAGGATCCTTATAGAACGATTTGCTTCTATGGCTCAGTCCGTCAATAAATGATATCACACTAAAAATTTTTATCCAAACCTCACTTTAATCGTCAGGTATCCGGGTTAAAAAACTATAATTCCCCAAAAAACAAAACCCGCACGATTTGCTCAACCATGCGGGTTGTGGATGGTCGGGGCACCCAGATTCGAACTGGGGACCTCCTGCTCCCAAAGTATTTCAGGTTTTACTGCGATGGCTAAGTGGCAGTATTTCAGAGGGTTACTGTGAATTCGGTATCCCGGTTTTGGGTATCCGGAGAGGAAATAATCCACAAATTTTCTAATTGTTTCAATTTTTTCTACTAATTCATTATTCGTCCCTTGTACTTGAATAAATACTTTTTTCTTATCGGAAACCGGAATACCTTTCACATAGTATTTGCGGCTTTTCAATGCTAGTTGTCAAAGTTCAAAGAGGCAGACATGCAAGATTTCTTTTTTGATGCAGATGTCCACAGCGCTTGGAAAAAATTATCAAAATTCGATGATTCCATTGAGAGACTGCTCCAATTCGCCGCAAAATTATACGATACAGGTGAAGAAAGAATAAAGGTCTCTGAAATAGAGGCTTTTCAAAAGATAGAAGAGTTCAATTTTTTTATTGTCGAAGATGAGTGTGAGCGATTTCCTGATCAATACACATATCATTACGTTCTGGCACATTATTTTATCCGTCATCAGCTGTTAGACGCCTGGAATGAAAAGGAAAAATTTGTTCAACTTTTTAAGGATATAGGCTGGCAAAAATATGAGTTTAAAGAGCGGCAGGAAATCTGGGGTATCTGTATGGTACTTCTGCATAATGACTATGGTAAGAATGTTTGTCAGTTTTTATCGGAGTTGGATACCGAACTTGACAGCAGAATATTTTGGCCAATTAATGAATCGTTTAATAACGCTTTACCATATCTCAAACTTGATGTCGCAGAATTAGTTAACGTATTATCCATAATTCTTGATTTCATCAAAGGTGATATGATGGGAGGCGGTATATATTTCGGCATCAAAAAACTTGCTCGATATCAACCTGATATTAGCAAAAATTTGTTATCCGTATTAAAAGGAAAGCCAGATGAAAAGGTAGCTTCCTTCATCGTTTCAATTTTCGTTGGTTTATCGGAAACCGATGATTTTGAAAGTATTTTCAACGAAACGATAGAACTGCTCCAGGAAGAAAATAAAAGTCTTATCCGATATGCAATTCTCAGCCTGGGACGGTTTAATTATGAAAACAATCAGAAGCAGCTAGAGCAAGGGTTGGAAAATATCGAGCCGTATGTCGATGACGAACGTCCGGAAATTGAGTCGGCAGTCGCCAATGCCTATTCGAACTTGTTTAAATTCGATTCAAAGGCGACAGATAAAATCGTGCGTCTCTCTGAAAGCGAGAACCAGCAGACACAGCAGGAAATTGCCAATTTTCTATATAACAGGTTTAAAGGTTCTCGTGAAGAAGAGTGGTATAAAGAAACCCTATTTAATCTTACCAGTTTCGAAGACCGGTTTTACTATATCGATTCGATCCTCCGTCAACTGGTAGATAACGATAATATCCTCATTTCAGAGTATTTAGACCGCTGGCTTGAGTCATCCGATTATAGTTTTCACACTGAAACCAAAATAACTGAGGTATTTCACTCCACTTTTATTGCGATGGTTGAATCGGAAAACGGACTTCTGGACACTCTAATCACCAACTGGCTGAATACTGAGAATAAAAAATGTCATATCGCGGTGAAACATATATGTCAAATGCAGGAATATACTCCAAAATTAGATCCCCACATACTTAAGACTTTCTCAACACCGGATTTGAAATACATAAATATGAAAGTCATGGGATATCTGGGTGAGGGAGAAACGTTGTGTCGGTTGGTCTTCTCGATGCTGCAAGTAACAGGCAGAGAGAACGAAATACAGGATATAGTTGCAGGTGCATTTATAGAGTATATAGCCTACAACTACCCGGGTGGAAGCAGAAAGTATCTCGAGCAAAAAAAGAAGGAAGGGACGGAAGTTGAGCGGCAAACCGCGGAAAGAATCTTAGATTGGCTAAACTCATATTTTGACAAATTATCAACATTACCAAAATTAACGGAATTCGAACCGCCTGCTCAACGATTGAAGTATTACTATTTTATGATGAGGAGTGTAGATAGGGAATTAAGAGAAAGTGTTGATAAAAGTTCACCCTTCTTGAGTATGATACAAAAAGTTGATTTAAAAGGCGGAAAACGTTCCTTCACAAAGGTTAACGGACAGTATACCGAGAAAACACCGCTTGGGAAAATATCTACATCCTGGGAGCCGCCGCAGGGCGAATTTAAAAATCCCGTTGAGCAAGCCTATCTCAGATATATCTGGCGAACTATTAAAAAAGATGACGTAAAGAACGGGGACATTTAGATGCGTCTGGTAATCCGGGAATATCTTTCCATGCTGAAGGAAGAGGGCGAACTCGACGCTCTGCTTCCAGACGTGTTATTAGCAATGGACATTACCCCAACGAGCAAACCACAAAAAGGCGTTCGCCAATTCGGGGTCGATCTCGAAGCAAAAGGCAAGGCGTTGGATGATGATGAGGAGAAACTGTACCTGTTCGTGATTAAGCAGGGAAATATTGACAGAGATACATGGGACGGAGACAGAAATGCTGTTCGACCTACGCTTAACGAAATCATGGATGTGTACTTAGACAGAATTGCCGATGAGTCTCCAAAGAAAATTGTCGTGTGCAGTAATGGTGAAATGAATCAGTCGACGAAGACAAACTGGGATGGATATGTCAAAGACCATCAGAAAGACGATTTGGAGTTTGAATATTGGGGCGCTGACAAACTCGCTGAGCTCATCGATAATTATTTCCTGGATGAATACCTCTTTCCGGAATCCTCTCAGAAGGAGATGCGGAAAACGCTGGCACTGCTGGACTTGCCGGATTATGACTTATCGTATTTCAATTCCATGATTGAACGGATTCTTTTTGACGAAACCGCTGAAGCGACAAAACTTCAGGTAAAATCCCTCAGGCTGGCCCATCTCTGCTTAAATATGGTATCACACTGGGCATCCGAAGCGGATAATCTCAAGCCGGCATTTGAGGCATCGGAACGGGTACTGCTTCGAATATGGGATTGGCTAAGAATAGATGAATCTTTAGAGAATAAAGCATTAGTTAGCGAATTCGCAAAAATCTATGCCTCCCATATTCGGATTTCCAGAGCATACTTTCATAAAATACGACAGCACTGCTATATCCGGGACGGTCTGACTGGTTATCCGGCAACAGAAATAGAGTATCCACTCCGGGTATTTGAACAGATCGGCATCCTAAGCATTATCGGTCTGCAAGAGTGGCATTTATATCTACAAACAAAAAAATATGGACATTTACGGTACCTTATCGTTATTGCTGATTCCTTGATTAACCTCATTAAAAACAATCCACCTGGTAAAAACCCACCGTATGACGGACATATTATCGCCATCTCTTTGGCATTTCGTCTGTTATACGAGGCAAAAAAGTGCGATTTCGCGGAACAATGGTTGCAGGAATTAATCAATTCCATTACAATTGGGTACAAGTTATTGGGAAAATTCCCAAACCTTTCCGATTCGTATCAGGAACTCATTGAAATAGAAGTCGGCGGCTTGAATGTGGACTTTAATTCGTCCACGCTTTTGCCGGTGCTTGCAGAGTGGACTGTTGTTTTTGAACGGGAGGATTTGTATCAGTTGTTACGCGAAGCCACCGAAGATGCCTTTTCAGAAGTCAATTACCAAACGTGGTACCCTGATGATGATATCGAGGAGTATCTCTATAAGGAAAACGCCCTGAATGAATGCGGGGATATGAGAACTGGCGTTGACCTCTATCCGGAATTCGATGAATTCAAATCCCAGATGATGGAAGAATTCGAGAAATTCGAGTCCCCGGAAGATTTGAGTTTTATCCGACACGGGTTTCCGATTATGGGCTTAATTGCAAGCAGACATTTCCGGACGCCGGTGTTTCCGTTTTATTGGCGGGAATTGTTAAATGAGAAATCAGATGTGTAATTAACTTAATTTTTTCACTTGATAAGATGATGATAAACAACACTTTTTTAGAATTTTATCAGTTTTATAGTGAACCACACAGCGCATTCGATTCACGATTTCGCGAATATCCGTCTATGACTGTGGGGTCTGTGGCGCCATTATCGTTTTCGGGGTCGCCTTTATTTTTCAATGCTTTTAATTAGCATTAAGAGTTTATTCATGAAAATAGGTTGGATGAAATAGACCTGCGGTTGTTTAAAGAAGGAGAATTATAATGAAACGTGTATTTATTTCTATAACAATTTTATTAACAATATTAAATATCAGTTGCTCTAAGGATAATGGAAATGTAATAAAATTAGGAGCGGTAACGCCATTAACTGGCCCCATATCCACATATGGTGAGAACATCAGAGATGGAATATTGTTGGCCGTTGATGAGATAAATAAATCCGGAGGAATTGATGGGGGCAGAATTAAAATTATTTTTGAAGATGAGGGCGATGGACCAAGATCTGCGGTAAACAGTGTGAGAAAACTAATAAATATTAACAATGTCCAAGCAATAATAGGCCCAGCAACTAGTGATGGAGTATTAGCGGCTGCTCCTATAGCTGAGAAAAATAAGACTGTACTTCTCAGCCCAAGCGCAACTTCAAACAATATTAGGGAAGCGGGTGATTATATTTTTCGAAACAGAGCTTCCGCATCACAAGAGGCTTCTATTTTTACTGAATATATAATAAGTGAATTAAATGTTATGACATTTGGTGTGTTAAGAGCAGATGCAGACTATGCTTTGAGCTTTATTGAAGTGTGCAGAAATGTAATAGATGAAAAGGGTGGACAAATACTTATCGAAGAAGTATTTAATGAAGGATCTACTGATTACAGAAGTCAATTGTCTAAGATAAAAGCTTTATCACCTCAGGGTATTTTTATTATTGGAGTTCCCTCAGAACTTGGGATTATCTTAAATCAAATAAATGAATTGGGCATCAAATCAAGGTTGTTTTCAAACACCATAGATAGTCCTCAAATTTTTAAAATAGCTGAAGGTGCGGCAGAAGGGTTAACATTTGTTACAACTTTTTATGATCCTAACTATGGTGGCAAATATATAAAGGAATTTGATAATAAGTTCAAAAAGGAATATGGAAGGGCTTCCCATATTTTTGGGGCAAATGCTTATGATGCTGTTTACCTGTTGAAAACTGCAATTGAAACTCATGGGAGAAAGGGGGAACAAATTAAAGAGGGGTTATACGATATAGAAAATTTTAACGGTGCTGCTGGTATTACTGAATTTGATAACAAAGGCGATTTAAAGTTTACAAAAGTTGCAATTAAAAAAATATCAGAAGGGGAATTTAAATTTATTAAAGAGGTGCAAAAATGAATGACGACATACTTTTAAATGGTTTACCAGCATTAAAAATAGATGAAAATACCTTCTTACTTTACGCACCTCATAAAAATGTTATAATATCTATCCCTACAGAGAAAATTAAAGATCCTGATACGATAGATTACCTAAGATCAATGGATATTTTTAAGTGGTCTAATACATCATATTCAAATACAGCAAAAAACATCGTTTTAAATATAACTAATAAATGCAATTTATTCTGTAGCTATTGTTGGGCAAATTCAAGTCCTTTTTCTAATAAAAATATGTCACCGGAAACGGCATTAAATATTGTCAAGCATTATTCCGATAAAGAGGAAATAGAAAGAATTCATTTCATGGGTGGGGAGCCCACGGTAAATTTTGAAACTATTAAAACAGTGGCTACTTTTTTTCATAAACAAAAAACTAAAAATTTTCCAATTTACTATATCACAACAAATGGTGTAGTTGGAAATCGGAAGTTAGAGTGGCTTATCGAGAACAATTTTGCATTCTCAATTTCCTGGGATGGGTTACTATCATCGAGTCTTAGACAACGTGTACAGGTAAATGGTGATAATAATGATGAAATAACGAGAGAAACTATATTAAAAGTAGCAAATTCAGAACTACCGCTACGCGTACGGATGACCGTTTCAAATTTTAATCTAGATACTCTTTATGAGTCTGTCTCATGGTTAGCTAATAATGGCGTTAAATATATACATATAGAAGCTGTATCACCGGATGGTAGAGGAGCAGAATTCTCAAATAATTATGCACCGGCTCCTGAACAATTCGCAAATGAATTTTTTAAAATTGTTAAATTGGCAGAAGAAAAGAATGTATGGTTGATGAATTCTCATTTAGCGAACCTTTATTCATTGCGGAATTATTATTGCAGTTCCTTAACAAAACAAACATATAATATAAATGTTGATGGTTCCATTTCTCATTGTTATAAAACCCAAAGTAGTAAAGATAAATTATCAGATTTCTTTGTCGTTGGATATCATAGTAGTAACGGGAAAAGTATAAAAATAGACGAAACGCACTCTTCAATTCTATCAAGAATTAATGTTGAAAAATACAATGAATGCGAAAACTCTCCGCTAAAGAATATTTACTCTGGCGGTTGTCCATATAGAAATCGTTCTGCCTCAAACTCTTCAAATAAAGTTGATAAAAGGTTATTTAATACGAGTAGAATAATTTTAAGGGAAGCGATACTTCATATATATAATAGAGCGCTAAGAGGTAAAACAACTGCATTAGAAGGTTATGTGAAATTCTATAATAATCTGAGAAAACCTGAAGAAAATAAGTATAATAAACCCAACGTAAGAAATAAAAAGTTCTATACTGGCAAATTAAGAAATAATCATTCCGTAAAATTTATTCCTATCCCTGTCAGTTTTAATAATGTGAATATTGATGTCGACGCTTGTGATATATGCATATGATAATTTTAAGGTAATAGGATAATAAATGGCGACTTTAAAAGAGTTAGAACATAAATTTAAAGATGTATTGCATAATGAGCTTGAAGAAAATTTTGTGGGATTAAAGGAGCCAAATTGTGTATTTTTTACTGCTTGGACGTTCACAAATCCTGAAGGTAGGTTGTCATATATTTTTAAAAAAAATAAAGGAGAATCAAAAAATTTTAATTTAGATAATGAAAGGTGGGCGATTTCTAGGTTATGGCAATTTATTTTTCAAGATATGCGTGAAGATTATTTAGTTGAAAAAATGTGGAGATGGATGGCTGAAAACGAACAAGATAGTTATAAGTTAAAATTTTTATTTAAAGAACCCAATACTAAGTCAAATTATAAAGATTATATAATAATAAATAAAAGTTTTATAAAATCATTAAAAGGTGATGAATTAAGGCGTAAAATAAACGATAGAATACAAGATAAATCGGTAATTAATAACAAGCATTTAGGTTATTTATTAAAATATGCTAGAATATTAAGATATACTCCTGAGTTTAATAATTGTCAAATTGGTGGTATAAATGAGGGGTTTTCAAAATGGGTCAATAGTAATGAAAATGAAAAAAGATATTTAAATCGTTTGTTTAAAATGTTTTATAGTAAAAAAAATCCAGAGCGTAATCCAATAGAGGCACAAAATTATCTTACAATGTGGCAAAACTTTTCATTAGTTTTTCCTGATTTTGAATCCGTAATAATTGATTTTTATTGGAATAAGGATAATCCAGAATATCGGTACGCTTTAGCAAACTTTTATAATAAAAGCAATGGAGAAGTATCGGAAGTAAGTAAATATTCAAATGAAATAATGGAAGAGATTTGTAATAATCAGATGTCATCTGAATTGAATATTATTAAAAATGGTGATAACAGGGATAGAAATGCTGGAAGTTCCAATTTATGGGATGAAGTTAAAGACAGAGGTAACCACAAAGGATTATGGGCCAAGTTAATACCTGAAATTGATATAGACAACTTAATGCGACTCGCGGGAAATCTGGCGTTTTCAGAACATGAAGCAGAGCCATCGAAATTTACATTTATTGCTGGAACTGAACAGATATGGCCATCCTTAGAAGAAACAATAAGTTTGAGGTTTTACAATGATGATAATTTAACGAACCGGCGTGAATTTGATGTTCATATCATGTCTGGTCTAATGGAAGCAAACTATTCAATATTTCGAACTGATAATATATTGGCATTCTATAATGTGAAATATGATCTGCTTAAGAAAATCGTAAGATTACGGCATCCAACTAGAAATGAAGCGCGACAATTAGAGGACCCAATTTGTGATATTGAAGATTTGTATTGCTGGTGGATCGAAAAAATATTCGAAACTACAACGAAATCTGAAAAATGCTATATAATACACACAACAGGTAACGGTAAAGTATTAGTTTTTGGAATAAAAGAAGATGAAAGGAAAGCAGATTTACTGCTTATTTGGAATGTTCGAGATGGGAGCCTATATGAACCCTTATCAGAAGATAAGTTGAAAAAAATTTCTACTCATATTTCAAAAAAACTCGATTTAGATAAAGACCATATGAACTATAAAAAATTAGTAAAATCAATTAGGAAAATTTCGTCTATTCCAGGTGAAGGAGCTTGTTTAATAGTAACAACAAATAAAAAAAACGTTGACGACCATTTAGCCACGATGGAACTCTTAAACCCATCGTGGGTAGAAACTTTGAATTTGGATGATCCCCAATTTATTCTAAAGGCTGCATTTATTATGGACGGAGCGTGTTTGCTAACCAAAGAAAGTATCATACCTCGAATGGCAATTTATCCAAATTATGATGAAAAAGCATGGGGCTTACTAAGAAACATTGAATCCTTATCAGATGATAACTTTGAATTAATTTCAAAAAATCTTTCCGGAAAAGGTTCAAAAACACATGGCTCTGTGAATTTAACCACTATTCCTGACGGAGATGATATTGCTGCCGTAATTTCAATATCTGCAGATGGTCCTGTAAAAATATGGCCTGATGATATTTCAAATAGATCGTGATTTTTAATAATTAAATGCTTATACAGCTTTTTCTTAATGGTTTAATTTCAGGTAGTATATATGCACTAATTGCTATCGGATTCACAATAATATATCGCACGGTAAAATTTTTCAACCTCGCCCACGGCATCGTTTATACTGTGGGAGCTTATCTCTGCTATACACTTTTCAAAATATTGCATTTGGGATTTCTTCCGTCTTTTTTTTTATCTATTGTTCTTACCGGGCTACTAGGAGTGGCGATTGACAGATCCGTTTATTACCCTCTCAGGCAACGCAAATCTTCAAACCTTATTCTTCTACTTGCCTCTTTTGGTGTCTTTATTTTTATCCAGAACCTGATTCAATTTATTTACGGTGCTCAAATACTCACACTTCGTACCGGCCCGATAAAGGTCGGGCATAGTGTCTTCAGCGCAATTATAACCGATAATCAGATTATTATACTCGTTACATCTCTAGTGCTTATGTTAGCACTCTGGCTCTTTGTCCGGAGAACAAAGTTAGGTAAAGCGCTGCAGTCGGTCTCGGACGATCCGGTGGCGGCCTCGGTAGTCGGAATTAATCCGGAAAAAACTATTATGGTGACATTTGCCATTGGTTCCGCATTGGCAGGGGCAGCCGGTATACTCATATCGCTAGAGACAAACATCGAACCAACGATGGGTTTTATGGCTATTCTGAAAGGGATAATTGCTTCTATCGTTGGTGGAATCGGAAGCATCCCCGGCGCGATGTTTGGCGGCTTTTTCCTCGGCTTGGTAGAAAACCTGGGTATCTGGAAGATCCCAGCGGCGTGGAAGGATTCAATTGCGTTCCTGATACTCATTATTTTTCTGCTGTGGAGACCTCAGGGTATTTTTGGCTCTAAACATGAGGATGTTTCTACTTAGTCGATGGAATACTTATTACACATACTGGTAATATCAGGGATTTATATTATCCTTACACTCAGCCTGAATGTTATAGTGGGTTATACAGGTTTAGCGGTACTTGGACACGCCGCATTTTCTTGTGTAGGCGCTTATACATCCAGCTTACTGGCGTTGTATTACGGGATCACACCATGGATTGGACTCCTTGCCGGTGGAATCCTAGCTATTTTGTTTGGTATTTTGATTGGTTTTCCATCAGTACGGTTAAAAGGCGATTACTTTGCTCTGGCAACGTTCGGACTTGGAGTAATCGTCTATTCCATTGCGAAAAACTGGGTACCGCTTACGCGGGGGCCGATGGGACTGCCGGGTATTCCCCAGTTTTCTCTTTTCGGGTATCCGTTATCCGCCACATGGGCGTATCTTTTATTGGTATCGGTATTTGCAGTCATCACTGTGTTTGTATTGAGCAGGATCGTCGATTCACCCTATGGACGAGTGTTAATGTCCATTCGAGAAGATGAAACAGCGTCCAGGATTCTCGGAAAAAATACGAATAAATATAAACTCCAGGTCTTCATGGTGGGGGCGTTCTTTGCGGGTGTCGCCGGGAGCCTTTACGCGCACTATATCACATTTATCGATCCCTCCAGTTTCACGATTATGGAATCAATAACTATTCTCCTGATGGTTATCTTCGGTGGAATGGGGAGCATAAGAGGGTCGATACTTGGTGCGGTCATCCTTGTTGTTTTTCCCGAGTTGTTACGTTTTATCGGTTTGCCGAGTGCAATTGCGGCTACAACACGACAGATGTTATATGGTTTGTTGCTGGTCGGGTTGATGATCGCCAGGCCACAGGGATTGTTGGGGAAGTATCGGTTTAAATGAGTGAAAAATTTATATGACTTTAAGAGATGAAACAAGGTAACTAATGACTATTGGATTCTCTGGCCTCGTATTCCATTTGGTTTACATGCCCGGTGACCGAAGGACCTGCCAGAATCAGCTGTCTGACCGATTCCGGCAACTGCCGGATGAGGGAGTTCTGATTCTGGCCCGCAGGGAGCCGATGGCATGTTCGAAATGGAATACGCAGCCTTGACTTTTTAAACCACTTTTGGGTCAAGCCAAAAGTGGTATTGGAATTACGCTATAGCGGAGGAAATTACCTTCCCGGATTGAATATCGATTTTCCGCCAGAACAAGTGTGGTGAAAAACTATGAACGCGATTGAATGTAGAAATATCACCAAGGTCTTTGACGGATTAATTGCAGTAGACGACCTATCGTTTAAAATTACTCCGCAGTCCATCACCAGTCTTATCGGCCCGAATGGGGCTGGAAAAACTACGGTGTTTAATCTGATTTCCGGGCTTCTCACAATTGACAGGGGGTATGTAATCGTCGCTGGGACGGATATTACCGGAATGCCTCCGTATAAGATTGCCAACAGAGGGGTGGGACGGACGTTTCAGAACATTCGATTATTTCCTCAGATTACGGTTTTGGAGAACGTCTTACTTGGGACGAAATATCCGAAGGGCGAGAGTTTATTCGCTGCAATTTTTCAAACGGAATCTTTGAAGACAGAAAATGAACAAAATACGGAGGCAGCGATACAGCATCTTGAATTTGTCGGCCTTTTAAATAAAAAAGATGAACTGGCCCAAAATATGTCGCATGGTCAACGGAAACTTTTGTCTCTGGCACGAGCGCTTGCTACAGGAGCAGATTTTTTACTATTAGATGAACCTACTGCTGGAGTTTTCCCCGAAACCAAAACCAAAATACTCAACCTGTTGCAGAAATTGAGGGATGAAGGGAAGACCATTCTCTTTATTGAACACGACATGAAGGTTGTCACAGGGATTTCGGAGAAAATTATCGTACTGAACTATGGCAAGAAGATAGCGGAAGGTCTGCCGAAAGTAGTAATGAAAAGTGAACAGGTGGTTGAAGCGTACCTCGGAAAGAAAAACAATGTTGCTTGAGGCCAAAAACCTCCTGGTCTGTTACGGCGCTGTTCAGGCGTTAAATGATGTATCTATTGGGGTACGTGAAGGAGAAATTGTTACACTAATTGGTCCAAATGGTGCCGGAAAATCCACAACACTAAAGGCCATTTGCGGTTTACTCGACGAAGATGGAGGAGAAATAAAAAGAGGAGAGATATCATTCCAGGGTAAACCCATTAACAATACTCCACCATATGAACTGGTAAAAACCGGAGTGTCCCTGGTGCCTGAAGGGAGACGGGTTTTTCCGACTATGACAGTCTCCGAAAACCTGGAAATGGGGGCGTACCTTGAGAAGGACAGACAAAAAAAGGACGAAGCGTTAAAGAAGGTTCAGCACCTATTTCCGGTACTGAAAGAGAGGAGTAAACAGAAAGCAGGAACCCTGTCCGGTGGTGAGCAGCAGATGCTGGCTATTGGCAGAGCGTTGATGTTAAATCCGACACTGCTATTGCTTGACGAACCGTCGTTAGGGCTCTCACCGAATTATGTCCAAGACGTATTTGAAAGGATAAAGGAGATTAACAATGAAGGTACCTCAGTATTATTGGTTGAGCAAAATGCCCGAACTGCTTTGGAGTATGCTGATCGAGGGTATGTGTTTAATATCGGTAAGATTGCGATGGAGGATACTGGAGCAAATTTATTGAGGGACGAAAGAGTTAAAAGGTCATTTTTGGGAGGATGAGTTCGCTTATTTTTCCACTAGAAGGTATACGGCTATCCGAATCACTCAATGGAGATTGAAAACACAGAGTGTTCTCTCAATGGATAGTACGGCTACTTTGCTTTATGAGCTGTTTAGACTATTTTTAATAATGTTGTGTAATTTTTCGAGAGGTAAGCATTATGGGTATTAAGAGTGATTTGCTCGAAAGATATAAAGCTCCTCGCAATGAACCATTAAAATACCCGGGGATTCGGCCGGAGAAAAGTTATATTCTGGCTAATCGTTCCATTAGATATTTAGATGATAGTTTCAGTAAAAATGGCAGAAAAATCATCCCTGGTTCTCTTGAGGGATTTTCGGACTCTATTATAGACTTTTCTGGGAGAGATTCAATATCCATAAAAGACGTTCTCCAAGAAAGATATGCTGTAATTGGATATGGCTCTAATCTCGTTCCAGGACAACTCATAAGTAAATTCGGGGAAGACGCAATTATTCCGGTTCTTCTTGGTGAAGCACCCGATATTGATATTGTCTATAATTTAATATCTAATCAAGGCTATGCATTTGCAGAGTTACTTTTGGATGAGAACGGGTTAAGGGCTCCGATTGGAATTACACTTCTAAATGATGAACAAATGAATAAAATGATAGAGACCGAACAGAACTACAAGGTAGGGTTCGCTCCGTTCGATGTTGAATCTGATATGGGATTACGATTCTCCTCAGACACCAATCGAGTATATATGTTTGCCGGTTTTAGAAAAATATGGGTACCGGAAGGATATTCAAAACCGGTTCCAATAGCGGAGATAAAGACTAAAAATCGTAAGCGAAAAGCGCTTTCCCAGAGAGAAGTTTTAACGCTGGCCATAGATGAATTTAACCTTAAATCGAGAGATATAACCTCACCAAAGGAACTTGTGGAGGAAATAAGAAACGAGGCTTTACTGGAGGAATCCCCAGGGAAATTGAAATATGATTTACAAAAATACATAGATGAAAATCCAAAGTCCTATCCTGCCCTCGCAAACCAAATAGAAATTCTTACCGATTTAAAAAAACAGTTAAAGCCGTATTTTAAATAGAAAATTAAGAATTGATAGGTGTCCCTATGAGTACTCCAAGGACCTATATTGTTGGCGGTACAAAAAATTCTCATCGGAGCTTAAGTCCCTATGATTTTATTGTTGTAATGGGAAATACGATAGCTAAAGAAAACGGAATTAGTGATTACGCAATTATTAGGAGGAACGTAGAAGATCCTGATAGTGGAACCCAAAAAAATAAACCGTTAAAAGTATATGCTAAAGTTATAATCGACAAGGAATTGGACACGGTTGAAAAAAATTATATTCGTATGGATCAGACTTTAAGAAATGCCCTTGGAATGAAGTTCTATACAGGAGAAGAATCCTGGAACCTGATGATTGATCCGGTGAAGTTTTCTCTTAAAAACAAAATAATAGATAAGGTGACTGGTTGGTTAGGCAAAAGATATCTGTTTCTTCGAGTTGCAAAGCTTTTTCCCTCGGATATTGAAAAACAAATTTGCCGGGTTCCCAAAGATGCGTTAGCCCTATTGGGTACATCAGAGGGGAATCGAGTGGTTTTGGTAAGTGTACAAAAAGACGAATCCAAGGACCAGTTTAAGATTATGAACAGAACTATAAAAGCGTTTGACTTGTACGAATCGATGTTAGAAGAAAGAAAGGAAGGATTCAATAAATCAAACGATAATAATGAGAACGACGTAGAAGAAGACGATGGTGAGGGATGGGATGCAAGATATGTAAATGCCGAAAAATTATTAAACCTTAAGCAGGACATTGCGCCGATCTTATTAGACTATTATGATAGAGAGAAATTAGATGTGGAACCTGGTGATCCCATCAAAATCAGAAGGAGTTTTCCGGATCTTTTTAAAAATCAATTGCTTGAGGTGGGATTTGTGCTGATAGGCTCAGGATTTGCCTTGACCGGTTTACTACCCGAAGGATTCAAAACAAACTATTATTTCTGGTATTTGACTACGGCGATTGGAGGTTCAATACTATTATCGTCTTTGGCGCTGATTTGGAGATTACGGGCAAAAGTTCGATAATTATTGTATTCCTAAGTTTTGTGGAATAATAATTCCTGAAATTGTGCTCCTGCTTCTGCAGTATTTTAGAAATTTCTGTAATTGCTTCTTAGCAGTAATTCAGATGGTTATATTGAAATAAGTATCCGGGGTGTAGGTATCCGAAATGGAATCTTCTTTTTGATTTTATAATACAATACATTTGTTTATATAAAGTAACGTTCTTTGAGGATAAAGGAGTTTGGGGCTTGATTTCCAATAGATTCCTTCGCAAGTTTTTACCGCTCCAATTAATGTAGCATTCCTTAAATTTTACGAGTATTAAGTTATTGAGTTGAATAATAGGGACTCATGCCTTTTATAAGTATTTACAAGAGTCAAACCGAGTAGTATGTTGAAATCAAAACTTAATTATAGTGGGGATAGTCATAACGCACAATGGGAAGGGTATCAGGTTGTTGAACAACAGAACTTCTTAGACTACATTAAGAATACCGCCTCTCGCCGCCTTCTCGATCAAGGTTATCTGAACGAAATCGAATCCGACCTTCAGGGGCTCGCTACTACGGGTATGTCTGTAGATTTTTTAAAAGAGGTCCTTGAAGACCAGGTTAAATACAAAAATTGGGAAATTGGGGAAGCACTTGCTGAATGTATACTTGAAGAAGAAGAAAATGTGGTTTTTCCGTGGAATATGTTGCGCGATAAGAGAGACCCTAATGCAAGTTTGCCAGGTGCAGATCTTGTAGGATTTGTTACCATTGGAAATGAAATATATTTATTAATTGGTGAGGTTAAAACTTCCTCGCAAAATAGCGCTCCACCCTCTGTATTAAGTGGACGAAGTGGGATGGTTCATCAATTAGAGAAACATGTTGAAGGGCATGAAAAAAGAAGATTAATAAGATCAATAATCCATTGGCTGCATGCTCGGACAAAGAATACAGATTATTGGAATTTGTTTAAGAAGGCTATTCGTTTGTATCTAAATAGCAAAGGAGAAGCCTTCGCATTATATGGTATATTATTACGCGACACGGCACCAAATGAACTTGATTTAAAAAACAGAGCGAAGAAATTGGGTACAAGTTCAGATGAATTGCCTATTATCCGATTGTTTGCATGGTATTTTCCAATTCCGATAGATAGTTGGAGCGAGGTTATAAAAGGGGAATAACTAAAGTGTATAAAATGATAAATAAAACTTGGATTTGACGCATTAAATTATGTCCTGGATTTTTGACACACTCGAACCTTCAATGTTAGATCGTGTGGAGACGGAAGTATCACGTCGACTATTGAATAAAGTTCTTGACCAAAATGGTGTAAAAGAAGATGATAAAGAACTTTATTATATAGCTGACTCCCTAGTCCTTGCCATATTGGATAAATTTGAAGAACCTAAAGATGAATATCGTTCACTTTGTGCTCAAGCATTCCAAGTATATCGTATTTTACCGACCCCTGAAAACCCCATTCAGTTTGCGGAAGATATTTTACAAACCGCATGCTTTGGGGTTTTAGGAGATCGTATTGTTGATGCTTCTCAGTATATTCAAGAAAAAGGTTTACCTAATTTAGAGAGTATAAATTTTGGAAGTTGGGCTGATAGGGTAAAAATTACAATATTTGAAATTTGGCTTCGTCTCATCAGGAAAGATGGCTGGCACGATTTAGACAAAGTTCAAGAAAGGATTATTACATTAAGAGAATACCAAAATGAATACGAAGAAGAATTCCTAAATGATGTAGAAGATAAGAAGAAGAGAGCCTACCAATTAATTAGTCTATATCATCTTAGTAAAATTGCTGAATTAATTGGAACATATCTTACTCAAGGAAATATTGATGGAAAATATGATATTCGACAAGGGATTGAAGCACAATTTGACCGAGCATTGCAGGCTAGTATTAATGCATTCGATCCCCAACTAGAAACGCTTGTAAAATTATTATCAAAAACAGCTGATCAGTTGATTGATAACAGTATTTGGACGGTCACTCGTGCAGTAAATTCACGTGTCACAAAATTTGTTGAAAATTTAGTGTCAAGGGCCAATGAAAGACCATTATTTGAGCTACTCCCACCGCAACGAAAAACTTTACGAGAAGAGAAACTATTAGGCTCAAGCTATCGTTCTGTGGTCGTCAATTTACCCACATCAAGTGGAAAAACATTGATTGCTCAGTTTAGAATATTACAGGCTTTAAATCAATTTGACCAAGAAAGTGGGTGGGTAGCTTATTTAGTTCCTACAAGAGCTCTTGTAAATCAAATAACCACACGGTTAAGAAGAGATTTTAGTCCAATTGGGATTAGTGTTGAAAAGGTGAGTCCTGCTCTTGAAATTGATGACCAAGAATCTCACTTACTAACTGATGCGAATGAGGATACACAATTTCGAGTATTGGTTACTACTCCCGAAAAGTTGGATTTAATGTTAAGGAATAGTTGGGAAGAGAAAATAGGAAGACCACTTACTCTTGTAGTTGTCGATGAGGCACATAATATCTCCAATGGACCACGCGGTTTACGATTAGAGCTCCTGCTTGCGACAATTAATAGGGAATGTCGGTATGCTCAGTATCTTTTACTTACACCATTTATTGAAAATGCAAAAGAAATTGCACAATGGCTTGATCAAGAAAATTACAAAGATATTCAGTTAACCTTTGAATGGAAACCTAACGATAGAGCTATAATTCTAAGTAAACCAAATAGGGGGAAAAAGAGGGGAGAATACTCACTGTCTCTGGAAACTATACATACTTCAAAGGATACTCTATCAATTCCAGAATCAATTAATATTTTCGAGGGCAAGCTGCTTGATTTGACTTGGTCACAAATTAATAGTAACGCGAGTAATCTCGCTGCGGTAACAACCCAATATTTAAAGTCAAGAGGCCCAATTATTGTTCTGGCACAAAGGCCTGATTGGACTTGGAGTCTTGCACGGAATTTTAAATCGACGGCAAATCATAAAAAAAACATTCATAGCGATGTTGAGTTAGTGAAGGATTTCATTCAAGCAGAATATGGGACTGAATTTGAGTTATTGGAACTTTTGAATTATGGAGTTGCTGTACATCATTCAGGATTATCAGATGAAATTAAACGACTTATTGAATGGTTGTTCGAAAGCGGAAAAATAGATGTATTAGTTGCAACAACGACCATTGCACAAGGAGTAAATTTTCCTGTTACTGGAGTGGTATTGGCTCATCATCAATATCCTTATGCACAAGATATGCCTCCTGCAGATTTTTGGAATTTAGCTGGTCGAGCTGGAAGAGTCGATCAGGGAAGAGTTGGAATAATAGCGTTAGCAGCAACTAATGAAGAAAAAGCCAAAACCTTGAAGAAGTTTGTTACAAGACAAGTTCTCTCATTAAACTCAATGCTTGTAAAAATGGTAAATGAAGCTCTGGAAGATATGAATCTGAAAGGTCTTCAACAATCTCATTACTTACCAGAATGGTCTGCATTTCTCCAGTATTTAGTACACACATATCGACAAATAGGTGATAAGCAAAATTTCGCTTTAGAAGTTGAAGAGATTTTGAGAGGTACATTTGGTTTTAAACATTTAAGGGCTGAAAATCGAGATAATGCTGATAAATTAGTTGAGTTAGTACGTAAGTATGCAGAAGATTTGTCTGGAAGACCATTGAAACTTGTTGATATGACTGGTTTTTCTTTGGAGAGTGTGGAATCTGCACTCACTTCAATTAATCAAGAAAAAATAGACGTCGAAACTTGGGACCCCAAAATATTTTCTACCGGTGATGAACGTTTACGAAAATTAATGGGAATATTATTAAGGGTTCCAGAACTGCGTAGCAATCTTGAGGAAGTTTTAGGTGGGGAAACTCCAGAAGGAAATACTCTTTCGCGCATGATTAAGGATTGGGTTAATGGGGAAAGTATCCCCGAAATGGCTAAAAAATATTATATGAAAACTGGTGATGATTCTGAATGGACAAATGCGTTGACAAAATGTAGCAGTCGACTTTTTGGAAAATTAACTCAAACTGCCGCATGGGGTTTGTCTGCTTTACAATCTATGTCTGTTGGTGATATTGAAAACCTTTCCGATGAGGATAGAGCAACATTAACAAATTTGCCATCTTATGTTTATTACGGAGTAAACTCAAAGGAATCCATTTTATTAAGGCTGCTCGGAGTCCCAAGGCAAGCAGCAACTCAGTTAAGTAAAGAGGTTGAGGGAGATATTCTTAAAAAACCGTTACCGGAAATCCGACAATGGTTTATAGAATCTGATAATAAACCTTGGGTTAAAGCCTTAGGGGAAAGTGGTGAAACTCATTTTCGGGTATGGAAAATATTAGAAGGCATTGAATAGTAAATTATTATTTGTAGAGTTTGTAAAAACAATCAGTAAAAAATAAATGTTGTGGGGGAAGTATGATTGCTTGTCTTGGATGGGGCTCACTAGTATGGGATCCCCGAGATTTACCCATTCAGCGCTATTGGTTTGAGGATGGCCCTTTGGTTCCTGTTGAATTTGCTAGAGTTTCAAACAATGGTCGATTGACCCTTGTTGTGACTGAAGGGGTTCGGTTAGTAAGAGTATTATGGGCTATTATGGAGACCGACAAACTTCAAGAGGCAAAATTAGAACTTTGCAGAAGGGAAAAAATACCAGAGCAACGAACTGATTTGATCGGCGATTGGTCCAAGGGCGAGCCAAATAATACCAAAATTCGGAACATAGCAGAATGGGCAAATAGTAAAGGTATCTCATCAGTAATTTGGACAGATCTTCCTCCGAAATTTAATGGAGCAAATGGGAATATACCTTCCGAAGAGAATGTGATAGATTATTTAGGCTCACTAAATGGTAAAGTCAAAAGAGATGCTGGTGAATATATTAAAAAAGCACCGAAACAGATTGATACTCAATATCGAAAAGTAATTGAAGAGGAATATATTTGGTGTACTGACTGATAGAATTGCTGATTACAATTTGAGTAGATATTGTAAAGTCCTGAAAATATTATAGTTAGCAAGATATTTAAATAAGCTGAGTGCTTTATGGCAAATCATTTTACTATAAATTTATTTTCTAGAAATATCGTGTCACGATATGATATTTATAATGCTGACACAAATAACTTAGTTGTAATTAGTTTATTCCATAGTAATACATTAGGCTTGTCCAAGGGGGATAAAGTTATATTCTTACATAAGAATAGAAATAATTATTTTTTCAGTTCCTATGGTATTATTGAACAAATTGGGTCCCCTGGAGAGACCAATAGAGAAAAATATATGATTAGTAAAATTGAAATAAGTATAAAAGGTATTTTATCAGGAGAATATACTTTAAATGATTTTGTATATAGCCTATTAAAGATAAGTAGGTATAATAAACCATATCTACATTTTAATTGGCCATATAATAAATTAAAAAAATTTGATTACGATACGTTAACTAATGAGCGGATTTTTTTAAGTAGAACAATTTTTGGCAAAATAATCAATAAATTGACAATTGAACACAAAATCGATTATTTGAATTTATGTTTTGCGGAACTAGGAGATGATTATTTTAATGGTCATTCACTCAAAAAGGCATTAGAAATACTAAGAAATTATATCAATTATACAATCGTTACTCCTGGTAGGTATATAGAAAAAACTACGAATTTAATTAGTAATATTATCCCAGAAGAGTATAAAAATAAAATTGGATTTATGGGAGATTATGAGAATGAAATTCCTGATAATATTTTTGAACAAAATAAGTTATTTAAAGAGCTTCTTAAGTATGAAAAGAGGGCTCAATTTTGGATCTATTTTGATGAATTACTTGCTGAAGAACAGCAAGTAGAGAGTTCCTTTATTAATGAATTTCAAAAACGAAAAAAAAGATGGCCAATTATCTTATGAAAAATAAAAAAGTATTTTTAAATGAAATAGATAAATATGCAAAAGCATTAGGAAAAGCATCGGTTTGGAAGAATAGCAAAGAAATTGTTAATTCAATTAAATCAGGTGAAAACCACTTCGTTTATGAATTTTTTTGTTATTTATCGATAATAAATGACTTGGAAACAAATTACAGTATTAAATACGTACCGGGAAATGGAAAAAATAAACATCGATTTCCTAAGAGGCCTGTACCAAAGAAGGGGCGCCCATATTTTATTATTGTTAACAAAATTAAATCAAAAAAATCATATCAAGTTTGCCATGGGACTCAAATTAAAGTCAAAGCAGGAAATGAATTACATGCGCCTGATATATCATTTCAAGATGAAAATGCTAATAAAAAAGTACCCACTGCGGAGCAAGTATATATAATTATGGATGCTAAATATACAGATACTCCAGAAAAAAGTATAAACTCAAGTAGTTTTGACAGCGTAGTAAAAATGGTAAAGGCTTTGGATGTCGAAGATGCTGAAAACGAAAAAATACTTTTTAAAAAATATGACAAGTTTAAAGGCAATTGTATTATAACGAATGGGAAAGCTTATAAGGAAGAAAAAGAATATCATGGGATTTTTAAAATTACGGAAGTAGAAAAATTTGATGAAAACCAAAATTTCAAAATAAAATCATTTTAAATTATCAATCCTTCAAATTATTACTACGGAAGATTTATACCCATGAAAAGTAATATCATAAGAAAAATCATATCAAAATTTTTCTGTTCAAGTAAAAGACCGAAGAGACCTTGCGCTTTATAAACAAGGATTTAGGAGTAGTTTTGTTCGTAATACATCTCCGAACTTGTATAGGAGAAGACAGTGCATAAAAGGAAGAGTAATATCTATGAATATTAATAAGTATCGGTGATTTCGTCGGTAAAATATAGATAACAATATTTTAATTTTATGAGTGCTTAAATGGGGGGGGGAATTTATGGAGTGCGATTCATCAGGAAATCGCTATGAAGAGATCGATATCCCGGGTGGCCATGTTCGAGTAACGTATATTAAAGAGGGATGGGCTGAGAATCCTTCTGTAAGAATCCAGATTCGTGATAATAGTGGACATCTTCGTCAGGGACCAGAAGTACCAATAGACAGAGTTGGTGCCGTCCTAGGTGCTGTAGTCAACCTTTTAGCGGATGAATAACATTTTCTTTGCTGAACTTAATTTACATACTTTTACATTAGACAGAGAACACATCGAGATGATGGTTTGGGATAAATTTTTATTAGAATTTTTCTGTTTGTCAAGATATGCAATTACACTGCATGAGGTATTTGTTTATGCCTCCATGCCAAAAAATGTAATCGCGGCACCTGAAGGTATTAGATGCCACCTATATATAAGTGAAACTACATGAATATGTCTTCAGTCTCTGGCCTTCTAACCTCGCTCCTGCCTATAGAGTACCTTACAAAATCTTGAAATGTATCATTCATGGACATTGCAGGGATAGGTACCCCTCGGTATCCCGCTAATGCGTATCCGATTGGCGTTATTATCCATATTTTCTCCCTTGATTATTATCAAGTTATTCTGAATATTATCAAATGAACTTGAAAAAATTCTATTATACTTGAATAATTTGGAATTATGGAAGCGACAAACACAAATAGCGCTTTGAAGAAACCACTGAATAACCTGCTTGGTTCCAGGGGACACATTATAATTCTACGGGAAGTCGTCGATATAGCATATCCTGTCAGTCAGGCTGAGCTGATAGATAGAACGAGTTTATCGCCGCAGGGGGTCTACGATGTGGTAGGCCGTTTAGTTGAGAACGGTATTCTCACCTTTGAAGGCACTGGGAGGCAGAAACAGGTCAAGTTGCGGAAAGACCATCCACTTGCCGAAGCCATTGTACAGCTTTTTCAAACAGAGAAACGCCGGTTTCAAACTGTGGTGAAGACCCTAAAAGAATCTATAACTTCTTTAGACCAGCGACCAAAATCCGTCTGGATCTATGGGAAAGTTCCTCAGGGGGAAGATACCTATGGGGATCCACTACAACTCTCGGTGCTTGCTGATGTGAAAACCGTGGATGCAATGACTGAACAGTATCGGAACCAAATTAACGATCGTAATTTGGAAGCTGAACAGGATGTTACCATAGAAGTGAAAGGCGTGACCGGTGCCGATCTGGCTGCAAGGCCGGAACTCACGTCCGGACATATTATCCTGTTATGGGGTATCGATCCGGTTGAGTACCGCAAGGAAGAAATAGCAGATGGAACTAGTGTGACAACTCACAGAGATATGGATTACCGCGCTCAACTCGATGCCGAGGTTTGGATTGAATTGCTCAGGAAATACCCTAAAATTATCCAAAGAACTATTCAATTCCTGGATGAGCGCATTCCTCAAATTCCGAGTGGCGAAAGACAGGAATTGCAGGAGTGGAAGCATATCCTGGAAAGCATGTCCTTCCAGCGGTTAAAAAAGTTTCTGCCGTCCGATTCCGAACGAGCCACCAGATTGCGGCAGTCTCTACCATTCTGGCAGGTATTGACCGAGTATGAACGTTCAGCATTAGATGAACTTCTGTCAAAACGGGAGGCAGAGTGACCAGAGAGCAACTGGAACACGCCATCCGGGCGGCCTGTGATGTCTCAGGTGACAACGAGGTTTATATCTTCGGCTCTCAGGCTATTCTGGGGGAATATCCTGAGGCACCGGCAAGTTTGCGTCAGTCAATTGAAGTGGATGTGAGTCCGGTGAACAAACCGGATGCGTCAATTACCATTGATGGCGCTTTGGGAGAGCGGTCCCTGTTCCATCAGACGCACGGGTTTTATGTCCATGGCGTGTCCCTGGAGTCTGCCGTGTTACCGAACGGATGGAAATCGAGGACGAATGAAGTCCACGATTACATAGACCCCGAGAAAACTGGGCATTGTGTGGAAAGCCACGATCTGGCTGCGAGTAAACTCATGGCGTTTCGTGAAAAGGACACCGAATTCGTCAGACAATTATTGGTTGAGGAAATGATTAGCTCAGAAAAATTATTGGCACGTCTCAAGGCAGTCGACAACCATGAAGAGCAAAAAGAGCGAGCAATTAATTGGATCAAACGGACTGCAAAGGAATTGGATTAAGTCCAAAAACCAAGTTGGGAAGTCTTCCTGCTAAAAATGGATATAATCATCATCTGTCATAACCTGTGTTGCCACTTGATGGATATCTCCACCATTCAGCGAGAACCTCACAGTTAACGAAATAATATATTACTCACTCTATTGAGCAATGGCACTTTATATTTAAAGTGCCATTAGTATATTTACTGTTAAAAGTGATTAGACATCATTATTGAACAAGGCAAAAATTTTTTCTGAAATTAAGCAACATATTATTCAATTCTCAAAGGGACATAAGTACTTTCCATTATCGGATCTTCGCTCCTATTTAACTGAAAAAGGGATATCATACAGCGAAAATACCATTGTACAGTATCTCTCCGAGCTTACAAACTCTGGACATATTTTTAGTGCTGGACGCGGATGGTATTCGTCCATCGAAGAAGTGTTTCCATTAGAGACGCATTCCGTGAAAAATTTTATTCAATTCGTAACGGAACTGTTTCCCCTTTTGGAATTTTCCGTTTGGAGTACAAAACAAGTGAGAGGATATTCATACCATATCCCAACAAAATTTGTGACCTTTCTTTATACGGCGAAAGATCACTTGCCAAGTGTTGCAGATGTTTTACAGGATTCTGAATATGATATTTATCTCAATCCCTATCAAATAGAGGTTCACAAAGGTTTTCGTGCCGGAGACAAAACGGTCGTCCTTCGACCAGAATTATCTGAATCCCCTGAGAATGGTAAATATGCCCCGATTGAAAAAATCCTTGTAGATCTGGTAGTTGAAAATGACAAACTTCCACTTCTTGGTTATACCGATGTTAGTCATATTTTCCATGATATTGTCTCTCGATACCGGATTAATATAGCGAAACTAGTACGATATGCTAGGCGAAGAAGAGTGTTAGATCATAAAATATTTCGCAAAAATATACCAATGGCACAATATACGGAAAATGCCAATACTATATAATTAACAGATTTTTGACTCTAATCCGGTCCTTACCTGGGAAGATATGTGATATTTTCCCAGGAATTTATTGAGGATTAAGCGGACGAAAATGGGTTTCAGCGGTACATTATTGAAAATAGTTATATTTGGACTACATTGTGCGGGGAACATTTCCTCATTCAACAGAAATTAAATTTTCCAATATTTGCTTTACGTGGTCGCGATGTTCACTTCCACTGCCATAAGGAAGGACCGCAGCAAGGCTTTCATCTATAGTTGACGAGTCAAGCAATAGGCGGATTTGTTCTCGGATGAATTTTCTGACAGGACCTCCCCTTTGTTCTATTTCGGCAATTATTCCATTGCGATTATCAAGGACAAAAATAATATCTTCGAAATCCGGATCCGTTCGCAGGTCGGTCCCGCCTCTATTTCTTAGGGCTTCTAACTTCGACGCAATGAATTCCGGCGGAGCAAGGAGGGAGATATTTATGTCAGATTCTAATGGATGCTGGATGGTTTGTCGAAGTTTTTGTGAATACCACCGATTAGAAAAACCCAGGATGGTTTCGTCAGTCGGCATCACGTCGACTGTAATTTCCTCGTAAACCCATCTGCATATTGGGGCACCTGGCGTCATATCGTGTTGAAAGCCTCGGGACTCCAATTCTCGCTCTACTTCGGCATACTCAACCCGGGATGATACTTCAACAAAACAATCCACATCAAGGGTGGGGCGCGGGGGAGGTGCCGCTGGATCATTAACATACAATTCAACAACAGCTCCGCCTACAAAAACAATTTCATTGCGAAATGAGCCTAATGCACGTGCTATAATAGAAAGCTGTTCAATATTCGAGACAGTATTCATTGCAGCACTCGCTGCTTAATTTCTCTTTCGGCCAACTTCCGTTCCCTGGCCCTTCCTACACGTATGGCATCCACGAGGGCAAGGTATTGATACAACTGAAGATCATCTTTGGCTGCCTTCGGAACAGTTTTATACAAAGGCTCAATTGCTTGACCTCGTACCTCACCATTCGGATCCGGCCAAACAAAGATGTCCTCAGATTGTTGTATGAATTCTTTTAAGGGCGCGGCGGAGTGTGCTGTGGGCATACCTCGCACTATCGCTCCTGGCTGTTCAGGGAAAACAAATCGGAGTCCATGGATGAGAAACTCTACGAGACTTTGCCGATGGACATGTCGCTTTTCGGCATCAATAAGTTGCGCAATCTTATTCCGATTCAATGCTTCAGAAATTTCAGATTGGCTAATAGACAGTTGGACAGACAGATTCATCACTTTCCATTGTTTATCATTCATGCTAAGAATTTTCAATAGTACCACAATATCCTGTGGGCGCATCCCTCGATGTTTTCGCATAACCCTTCCCCTGATTTTATATTGCATATCGCGATTCGCGATATAAGATATTCCTAGCGATTGTAGAAGTCAAGTTTAAGAATCAATGTTATTGTCCGATTTTCCTCCCTGCATCTAAGTTGGAGATGTATGGATACAGTGGGTTTGTGATTTATTTTATGAGAATTTCTCCAAATTAAAAGATACAGAAATAAGCGATCCCCGGTATGAGAAGTGTATCATCTCTCATGATAAGGAATATACTCGCGGCACCTTGAGCCGATAGGTGCCACCAGAATATAAGCGAGACTACTTGAAAATGTCTTCAATCCATGGCTTTCTACACTCGCTCCTGCCCGTAGAATAGTTTCTACTACTCTGGAAGACTGTCTTCGTAACTGTTTCAGATATTAAAGCCATACGGTATCCCGCTGTTTCGTATCCGAATATACTTTTTTGGCAAGCTTAAATGGAAAAAAAAGGAGTATGTTTTAGAAAGCATTTTTCCTTATGATATCTATAAGTTCATAATTATTATGGAGATAATTAACTAAGAAATACCAAATTGGACTTACTTTTGGCAATTTTTAGTTGGCTTTAACGCGAATTCCGATATTATTAAAGATACGGGAGGGCTTGAAGGATAAATGGTCGAAATGGGTACGAAAAAAGATGCAATAACACATCTTCTCAACCAGCATCGGTACATGACAGTGTCTCAAGTGGCTGAGAATCTCAGTATTTCTCATGCACTCGTCTATCAATACTTGCATGATTTCAAGCGCCAGGGGAAGCTGTTTGATGCGGGCCATGGTGTGTATTCGAGTATCGACACCGTATTCTCAATGCCAAAGCATTCTCGAGTGGATACCTTAGTAAAAACCCTCAATAGAGAATTCCCGAATATCAAATATACCATTTGGAATACCCAGCAACTTCAACCGCTCTATCTCCATAGCCAACAATACCATCACACCTTTATTGATGTGGAAAAAATTGGACTCAACCCGGTTTATGAGCTAGTCAAAGAGGATTATCGGAGTACCTATTTTTCGGATGACAATTTTGAGGTCGATGACAACCCGGTAGTAATTCGAAAGTTAGTAACACGAGCTCCAACCGACAGTGAACAAAAACTCCTCGCAAAGATCCTGGTTGATATGTATTTCGATTTGGACGATTATACCTACATTGGTCGATCCGAGTATTGGGAAGTCTGGCGGGGATTACTTAGCGAATATCGGGTTCCGTTTGGATGGATAATCGGTTATAGTAAGCGGCGGAATCGATTCAAAGAAATATTCCAAGGCCTCTTGGAGCATATAGGGACTGATGAAACTTTTCTCATGCATATAATAGACGAGGAAAGATAATATTCTTGCATATTTCTGAAGCATCTGTGTCAGCAGATCATTTGCTCTCAATCCAATCTGACATCAAATTTAATCAGTGAATTCACCGAGGTCTGTTCCTCGAGATAGTTCATTATAGCATAGCAGATTTCTTGAAATACAGATTTTATGATGACCATCGAATTCTAACGGAGAAGAATATGCTATATTAATTGCATATAGAATTCTTAAATAATATACTTACAGAAGAGACGGGGTATGAGTGAGTATCAATAGGAAGCAAGAGGTAAGAATAGGAAACATTAATCCGGCGAAAGAATTTAACCATAATTACCCTACCCAGGATTCGGATTCCTGCCTGACGATTGTTCGGAACTTTTCTTTTTGTCTGTGATATGAAGTTGATGAAATGAGATATTACGATGAATATTATTGATTTATCATATTATATAATTAATTACTTACACGGGGATGCTCCTGTGTCAGCGAGTATTACGCATCTGAAGCTTCAAAAACTACTTTACTACCTGAAAGTATGGGGATTAGTTGCAGATAATGATCTCGTAGAGGGCAATTTCTATCATTGGGATTATGGTCCAGTAAATACAACAGTATTCAAGACTTTCACAGATTTTGATAATAAGGAACTTAAACCCTCACCCTTGATTTCAAACAACCCAACGGAGGATGAGAAATTTTTTATAAATTTTATTCTCCTCTCTTATGGCTCTTTTAGTGCTTTTCAATTATCAAAGATGACCCATAGTGAGGAGCCTTGGGAAAAAACACCTCAAAACGCAATTATCTCACCAGAACTTATCAAACAATATTATTCTAATAAGAATTTTGCTAAAAATTTTCCGATCAACTTGGACGGTCCATATTATCCAGTAGAAACAAATTCCCATTATTCCTATATATTCGATATGGACGATTCAGAGCAAGAGGAAATTTATTACAACTCTTTCCATGAATACTTAAAGTCTGTTAGTTCCACAAACGAAGAATTGGATGACTTTTTAGAAAAGTTTGCCAAAATCATCTAAACCACCTAATACAGAAATTGAGCATCTCAAAAGTCTACGAAAAGACTTTCCGGGATCTCTTAACATTGATACGCGATCGGCAATTGTCAAAATCCGTGAACGCTATGTTCGGTTAGAGGATGCTTTATTAAAAGAAGGTAATATTGCAAATGATATTGAGTCAGGTTATTCAAACTTCTTTTTTGATTTAGCACTTCTCACACATAGTTACTTATTCAAAGAGATTCTCTCAAATGCTGGTGAGTTCAGAAGTATAGATGACCCCTGGCAAGGACGAATTATTTTTGGGGGCACTGATCGTAGACACGCTGGCCGAGGTAAATTTAGAGGTTCAGATCCCAGAAATATCAAAGAAGACTTAATAGAAGTCTTTAATATTTTAAAGAGTGAAAGCACCAAACCAATTGAAGATGCGATTAAATTTTATCAGCAATTTGTAAATGTTCATCCTTTTTATGATGCAAACGGGAGGATTGCCCGGCTAATTGTTACAATATATTTGGATTTGTATGGGTATATGGTTGACTGGGATGAGTTAAAAGAAAAAGACAATCAATTTTGCAATAAATTAAACAAGTGCCATGTGCAACCAATAGATAATCCCCATAGTAAATATGAAGAATACTTTGGATACTTGTATGATTTTTTTAAGCAGTACGTGAAAGAAAAGCCAGAACAATAAACTTCTTTGTTTGCAATATATATTTAGTAGGAATTGCCTTCTTCCCAGACTGGTTTCCACGTTAAGTTAATCAAGGGCTTCTCCAGCATCTATCAATTTACCCATTCCATTTAGTTGCAGGGTGTTCTACACTGTCATATTTTATTTACATATATCATTTATTTTACTCTGAAAAATATTTCATAGAAAACTCTAAGTATTTGTTATTAAAGTAGTTAAATATATACACAGATGGCTGGAACAGTTATTGTAAATTAGTATAGTAGAGTTTTTCACGCGGTGATGTGCTAAGTGTGAATCGGTACAATTTCGTGAATCATAAGTAGGGAATGAGCATATGAGATTACCATGGCCAGTAATTGCGACTTTTTTTGTCTTGAGTATAGGATTAATCGGATGTGAAGCAGTACCAACAGAAAGCACTACCGGCGGGACCGTTACCATCCAGGGACAATTTGTGGATGCACTAACTGATGAACCCATCCCGAGTGCGGTGATACGGAAAATTGCCCCCAAGCCAGAACAGAGTGTGCAGAGTGATGAGAACGGGAATTTTACTTTTCAAGTCGAAGTCGATTCCACCATCTCGTTGACTCTGATGATGTACCGGGAAGGGTATGAGAATGATACAACGACGGTGTTAGCCGTCCCTGACCGGGATATCAACCTCCCGTTGCTCCGATTACATCCATTGGAATCCTCACTCACAACAATCCGGGGCCAGGTGATTTCAGCACAAGACAGTACTCCGGTGTTCAATGCTTCCGTTCGGATAATTTCTCCAGAACCGGAACGGACCACTACAACAGACGCTCTGGGTAAATACGTCTTTCAGGTGCAGACCGAATCCACGACTCGCTTTGTCCTGCTTGCCTCAAAGGACGATCTCGTGTCGGATTCCCTGGCCATCAATGTGACGCCGGAATCAGAAGTCACTCTGCCGGACCTTCACCTTCGGGAAATCCAGGGGTACCGTGAACCGGCGAGTATTATTCTGAAGTCCATTTCTGCAACAACTATCCCCGTACAGTCTTCTGGAGACCTCGAAATAACAAATTTGGTATTTGAGGTACAGGATTCAGTGGGACGTCCCATCGCGGCACAACAATCTGTGGGTGTTGATTTTCTCTTCGGAGCCGCTCCGGACGGAGGAGAGGCCTTGTATCCGAAGTCGGCCTTTTCCGATGAAAATGGCCAAGTTGCAACGAGTGTGGTTAGTGGTACGATTGCTGGGGTTGTGCAGGTTCTCGCCCAGTTTCAGAGAAACGGAACAACTGTCCGTTCCCGACCGGTTCGGTTAACGATTCAGGGTGGTTTACCGGACTCGGCACACTTTACTGTCACTCCGGAAAAGGTAAACTTCCCTGGTGCGCATATAGCCGGTGAGACATTAGAGATATTTGCCCAGGTGGGTGATAAGTACGGGAATATCGTTCCCGTTGGCACAGCGGTCTATTTTACGACTGATGGTGGTATCATTGACGGTGAGGCATTAACGGATGAATCAGGGAGGGCAGCAGTAAATCTGATATCCGGCAATCCTTTTCCGGAACATCCGCTCTTAGGTCACGGATTTGCAACCATCCGAGCACGAACCGGGGATGAAAATCAAAACACTATTGAGACAACGGCAACCGTGTTATTCTCGGGGAAACCTATAATATCAAACGTGAGTATCGATACGTTTCACTATCAACAGGGACAAAGCCAGAATGTGACGTATACGGTCAGTGACCAATATGATAATCCATTAGGTGAAGGGACAAATATCTCAGTCACCGCTGAGCCTGGAAACCTTGAATTTTTCGGCGATACCGATGTTACGCTCGGAGATACACAACAGCGGGGGGATAATTTTACGCAGTTTAACTTTATCGTAACAAATGCGGATACCTCTGGCAACCCACAGTTAGAGCCAGCAGTTATTGAAATTAGTGTGGATGGACCAAATGGTGCTGTTGAACACAAGATACATGGGACGATTGAATAAATTCAGCAAAAGGCGATAAAATGAAGAGTATTCACCTCCTTTTAGTATTGGGCATATTGTATAGTGCGGTAATTTTTGGGCAAGGAAAAAAATTTCAACCCCCACAATTTAAAAAGTTAGTGCCCAAAAATTTGGAACGAAGACCAAGCAAATTTTCTCCTTTAACTAAACGATTACTTGAAGAATTGAAACACCATCAATCTCTTCGGAAAACGACTCCCCGTTCCACCATTGAGATGATTAGTAAAAAATTTCATGGCCATGAGATTAGAAACATCATGTATGTTGGAGCACTCATCCAAGTTTCTAAGTCGATATCCAAAAATAGTCTGGAGGATTTTGATGTACTTGTTGGGGCGCAAGTTGGGCAGATTTGGTCTGTTCAAATTCCTGTGGAAAATTTTTTGCAGGTCAGCACGCTTGAAGGCATTCGATATATCCAAATAGACTATCCAGTTGAGCAAAAATTGGATAATGCTCGTGCTGCAACATATATAGATGAAGTTCATAGCGGCGATGGGCTTGAGAGAAGCTATAAAGGCGATGGTGTAATCGTTGGAATCATTGATTCCGGGTTTGATTATTCTCATCCCATGTTTTATAACGCTGAGGGCACACATACGAGAATCCAGAGGGTATGGGAGCAGCAAATAGATGGCGAATCACCAACAGAATTCAATTATGGTAATGAATTAATTAGTGAACAGGAGATATTAAACACTGGTACCGATAATACCTTGAAAAGCCATGGGACGCATGTTGCGGGTATTGCTGCTGGAAGTGGTCATGGAACATCAGGAAGTCTGGTGGGAGTTGCTCCGAATAGTGAATTAGTTTTTGTTTCTTATGTGGGGCTTCCAAGTAATTTGATTGACGGGTTGTGGTACATTTATAATTATGCAAAATCCCAAAATGATCCGGTTGTGGTGAATCTTAGTTTAGGAGGACATGTGGGCCCACATGATGGCATGTCACTCTTTGACCAGGTCTGTGATGCATTAATTGATTCGGGCCTGGTAGTAGTTGGGGCTGCGGGGAATGAAGGTCAGGAAGATCTCCATATTAGTAGAACATTTTCATCGCCAGATACGGCCATTGCAACATTTATTAAATTTGATGATAGCAATTCTACTTCTGGTAGGGGCGTAATTGATATCTGGGGAACCCCAAACCGAAATTATTATGCTGGTATGGCTGTTGTCAATGCCAATGACGACTATTCATTTACCGATTACACTTATTTCATACCAAGTTTTTATAATTCGACGTATAAGGATACGCTATATGATGACGACCCTTTATTTCCAGATTCTGCGTTCATTGAAATTACAGCAGAGGGTGTTTCACCCTTGAACGGAAAATCTCATATTCAAATACAGATTGACAACAGTGACCAAGGCAATTCTTATAAATGGTTATATCTCGAACTGCAAGGTAACGAGACGACAATAGACTTATGGGGTAACCAAATTTCTTTTACTAATCTTGAATTTAGCGATCCCATTGTTTCCGGTGATGCATATTCAACAATGAGCGAAATTGGTGGAACTGGTAGAGGGATAATTTCCGTTGGGGCCTATACGAGCAAAAAGACATACGAAAATATCGATGGTGTTGTACAAACTGCTAACGGGCTTGAAAGTGAGATCGCTCCCTTTTCTAGCCATGGACCAACAGCCGATGGAAGGATAAAACCGGATATCGCTGCCCCTGGAAATGTCATCGTCTCCTCGGTGAATTCTTACGATACTCGATATTTGTCTGGAGGTAATTCATGGAATACTGTGGTATCAGGGGTAACTAATGGGACAAATGACTGGTGGTATGGAAGCATGCAAGGGACCTCCATGGCGAGTCCTGTTGCTGCAGGCATAGTTGCCCTAATGTTAGAAGCCAATCCATCATTATCGGCTGGAGAAATAAAACAAATAATAAAGCAGAACAGCATTATCGATAATTATACCGGCCCAATTGATGAAGAGGGGAATATCACCTGGGGATGGGGAAAGATAGATGCCCAATCGCTTATGATGATCGCAGAGAGTATCAGTTCTTCTGTTGAAGGTCCATCAATTACTCCAGAGGAAATCTCATTGGCCGATAATTATCCAAATCCTTTTAACAATTCGACGAGCATAACTTTCTCTCTTCCGAAATCTATTCATGTGACATTGACAATATACACCATAAACGGGCAATTAGTGGAGACATTAGTGAACGGTGAGAAGAATGCTGGAACATATACAGTTCATTTTAACTCAAGTGAACTATCTAGTGGGATATATTTTTACAAGTTATCCAGTGGTAAAAAAATGATTACGAAAAAAATGGTATTAGTAAAGTAGATATTATTTGATTCAAAATATTTTTAGATAGATATAAATCTGAATTTCAAGAATACCATTATAACTCTTTCCCCCACTCCCGCAAATACCGGCTCCCCCACCCTACGGCTTTATTATGAGTGTTGGAGGGGCCTTGGGCTTCAACAACGTTACCGTTTGAATTGACAAGGATAGTAGCCTGCTCACCCTGATGCTCTGCGTGAAATAAGTAGTATAGCCCTTTTACCGCACTAGGGGTTAAACTGCCGACACAATGCTTCATGCGTTTGCCTTCGTCTATTATTTTGCCTATCGTATCCAAAAACTGGACTTGGTCATTCTCCGGGAGGGAAATAGGCGGTTTCGCCACATCTTTCGATGGGTCGTATTGGCCATTGTCTTCCTCTACAGCGGTTTCGCGGTGCCAGTTGATGCTCCGCCTGGCTAACCCGGAGATATTGCCGTAATGAGCGTCTGGGTAATCCAGCATGAGTGATACAGCCGTCTGGATGTCTTTGGTCTTCCTGGGAGATAATTTTGAATCGCGATATTCAGAAACGCGTTGCATTGCCCGTAAAATATCTGCTCGCTGTGCATTGAGAATAATGTCCTCATGAATCCGTTCCCGGCGATGTCCCTTTATGACGCGGTCCAACCATGTGAGCAGCGTGAGTAATTCAAGCCGGTCGGTGAATGGACGTGGAAGCGTGACAAATGACAAAATCGGAAGCAGGCGTGGTGGAATGCTACCAGGAAGATTCATCAGTGTCTTATTGAGACTGGTATAGGACGCTCCAGTCGGAGAAAAAAGATCTAACCAGTAGCATACGCTATTCAGGGCTGCTGTAATGGCTTTTTCACTGATGTGGTCAATGTCATCGACATCTTCTGGTAGAACGGTCGGATAATGAACCGCATTGCCGGGACAGTTCCTTTCTTCATTCTTGATGCCGTCCATATTTCCCAATCGCATATGATTTGAGTAGAGCTGTGAATAGGACGATACTGCAATCGCAGCTGCCGGATAATTGGTAACATCCTGTACCAAATACTCATATTCGTAGAACTTACTCGTCTGGGTGAGCGGGGCAGAGGACATGGTCGCTGCAAACACCTTTTTCTGTACCTCTCGGACCGTTACCGGAACTCGATTAAGATGATTTTCCCATGGCTCATAGAGCCGGGCACTGAGCGCACCGCGCGTCTGTTTCTTCACCCAGTTGTACATATCTGGAAAAGAGGGCGTATCAGCCTTCGGAGAAGTCCAGTGCTGCATTGTTATATCCGCTACGGTAGAGATAAGCTTCCGGTACTCATACAAGCCGATGAGTTCGATATCTTGCGTTGCACGGGAGTTGGACTTCAACACATCTTCCTCATCTGCCCGGACAATGAACCCGAAATCGGTACATCGCACTCGTACCGGAACCCGGTCTTCGCCGTCTATGCGTATTACATCCGGGGTCACGGAAATATTATATCGTTGGTCTGCATCCGACATTATTAGCTCCACAATGGCCGATTATGACAACTCGCTCCTGCTACTCCGATATGGAACACTATCTCTGGAACCATAGCTGCATATAGTTCACAAAGGATTAGACACTGTCGGGTATCCGGAACACAGGTATCCGAATACGAAAGCAATCTCAGAATATTACTTTGTTGTAAGTACCTGTTCTTGCACACTTTAAATATCTATTTTTACTTCTGAATATATATAGTTCATATCCCGGAAAGTTTGAAGGTGGTCCATCACAAACGCCTGATCATATTTGGGGAACCGAACCCGACACATGAAATCAAATCGACCTTGAGAATTACCTTGATACCTGCTTCCAATATAGTAGGGAGCAGACTCAATGTGCCAGAGATGCCCATTCGGTGCAATGGCTTCAAAATCTTTTGGCAGTGATTTCATAGTCCTATTATCGATATAGATTGCATCGAAAAACCGTTCCATTTCCTGAAACGGGAAAAATGTCATTTCGATGTAATCTAATTGGAGTTTCTCTGGTCCCGGAGCCATCGAATTTCGGTCTCCATACTTGCCATCCATTGTTGCATAATTGACCTTAATACATCGAATTCGATTCTCTCTGACCATCTGCATGAGCGGTTTGAGGCCACTGGGCGTCTGCTCGATAAAGAGCTTATGTTTATCCAAAAAATCCGTATCATCGTATCTGTTTGACATTGTACTCCTCCTCTTGTGTGGTTATGAGTGATATTGCGGTTTGTTCGGAATAGGATGTTGCGACTGTGCTGGCAGATGAGTCTGCCGTCCTTCAGCCGTCGGATGAAATTCCTGCTCGATGTCTTCAACCAGGTCCGGAAAATCCTGCTCCAGACGGCGCATGTTAAACTTGGCATAGATTTCCGTCGTCGTGACAGAAGCATGTCCTAACAATTTGGCGACTTTATAGATGTCTCTGGTCTTCAAATAGGTCCGGACTGCAAAGGTGTGTCGAAGGCTGTGGAACTTTTTCCCGGTGATTTTCGCTTTGTCACACGCTCGACGAAAGTGAACGCTGTAGCGGTCCCGAAAGGTCTTCGCCTTAACCTTTCGATTTTCATATTTGGTGCGGAGTTCGGTGAGAATAGCGAGCAAATTGGGCGTCAGATAAATATCGCGTTCCTGGTGCGTTTTGGACGTCTCAGCCTTGATGGTCAGGAATTGCCCGTTGACTTCTCCCTGAAACGGCTCACTTAAGCGACATCCCGTTTCTCGATAAAACCAGAAGACCCGCTGATAATGGGGCGAGACCTGCTCCTGAATTTTGTCGAATTCCGCATTGCTCACGTAAATCGGCAGCGACTTATTGGTCTGGAGTAGTTTAATCTTCGGTGGCGTATCGATGTGCCCATGCTCTTCAAGCCAGAAAAAGAATGTCTTCAGAGCACGCAGATGAATGTTAATCGACGTTTTGGTCATATCGGGTTGCAAGGCTTGCTGGAAGGATTGAATATCCTGGGTAGTTACGGTCTCCGCCGGTGTCTCTTCGCCGAGATGGTCCAGGAAGTGACTCAGGGAGAGCTTATACATCGAAATAGTTTTATCTCGAAGCCCCTCTGCTTTTCTTGCTTTGATATAATCCGCTTTGGCATCAGCCAGCGAATATCGAACGACCTCCGTCTGACCGGATTCCGTCATCCAGGGGAACTCGAAATCCATCCCGTTTTTAATATCCTCCTCGAATCGCTCGACTTCGAGGCGGCGCAAGACCGCTGTTTTACGGTCGGCGGTTCGAAGTGGAACCATTTTCTCCGAGCTTTTGCCGTTAGGCTTCATGTAATATACTCGGCAGTAAAATTTTCCTTTCAGTTTTCGTAAACCCGCCACAACTATCTCCCTCCTTGAATGAATTATTCAGGAATTATTTTGGTAGACAAACACGATTCAGTAAAGGTTTAGGTTGAATGGCCTTAGCCTAAGTTCCGAATGACACCTCTTACTTTTCCTCTAATTGTGAAATTCTGGGCGGGATGGAGAGGTGACTCCTGATTTGTCGCGTTTAGGGGACTGAGATAAATCTGATTATTCTTCAGCAGGTATTTTTTTAGACAATATTTCTCATCATCTTCCGCTATGACGACATTACCATCTGCAATGTCACTTGTTCTTTCTACTAAAAGTAAATCGCGGTGGATTAATCCCACGTCTTGGAATTCATTTCCCTGAACAGTGAGCGTAAAGAAGTCCTCAAGATATTCCCAGGATTCAGGAATGATTTCGTATGGAGGAAAATTCCCTGGATAATATTCCAATGAATCAGTTCCGGTATCGATGTGTGTATGCATTTGGTACCCCCTTTGCTTGGGTTAGTTAATTATATTGATATGAATTGAACATGTATTTTTAACCGGTATAAGTAATTGTTCCGTATACCCTTACGGTATAATAGCATACCGATGTAGCGGTATCCAGTGTTTTTTACCACGGTGTCTCAAAACCAAACGCATCGGCGAAAGAATCGACGAAGTTGTTTATGGTGTGATGATATTCTCGCAAGAGCGAATTAAAGGTGGAACGGTGCATTCCTTTCGGGCGGCGGAGGTCGTAAACCCGGGGTAAATCCAAAACGTCCCATTCTCTTCGACAGTCCATTTGGTCCACTAAAAATTCAATCCGCTTGAAGTACTTAACCATGCCGTCATACATTCGGCTATTAGCCCTCCCCTGCGATTCGTAGATGAGTCCGTGGCACTCCCGGCAAAGGAACCGCAATTTGCAGGACTGACCATAATGAAACGGGAAGTACAGGTCTCGCCTTCGCTTATTGCATTGGGGGCAGACAAGCCATAAGCGTTTTCCGCCGAAATGTTGTTTCGAACTCTGAAGAACAATACGCTGTGTCACGTCCTCTACATTCGTAGTATAGCGCAAGATGATAGCGCCCTCTGGAGTATCGGTGTCACGAGTGTACTTGAACATGAAGCGAGGTTGTTCATTGACCGTGATATATAACTCGTGTCCGACATGCCATTTGAGGTAGGGACGCAGATCCTGAATAGAAAGCCGGATGGATTCTTCAACATACGGTGTCGTTCTTTTTGCAATGTCAGTCAGCATCTCATTTCACTTCTCCCCTAAATCATGTGTCAAATTTGGCGTTTCAGCCGTAAAAACATCCATTTGAGCCGGTATTGTCTGCTCAAGACGCTGTTGCGCTTCGTCGAAATATTTTTTCTCTATTTCATATCCAATCGCATTTCGTCCTTCTAACGCTGCCGCTATCAGCGATGATCCTGAGCCTGCAAAGGGGTCTAAAATTGTGTCGCCGGGATTAGAGTAAGTGCGGATAAGTGGACGTAATAGCGCGAGCGGTTTTTGTGTGGGATGAGAGGTGCGCTCTTCCTTTTTCATATTCGGTTTCGATGGCGCGTCCAAGACGGACTTCATGTAGCGTTTTCCCGTTGAATTCGTATTGACCTTGCTCTTTTTCATGCGACGTGTTGGGACATCAGCTGTGGTATTTTTCTTCTCGTACGGCTCACCAATCCGTCCGCTCTCTCGTGGATGCCAGGTGAGATCACTAACATGGACGCCTGGACGGCGAAATACGCCGACAAATTCATGGTTCGTAATGGGATATAATTTATTCACCGGCATACCGCCAGGTTTGCGCCAGACGTAATGGTGATACAGAATGAGGTGGGCACCGAAGGCATTCTGGAGGTCGGTGAGGAATTCCAGGTTGCACGAGATGATGGCGAGGCCGGTCGGTTTAAGGAGACGGCTAAATGTTTTTTCCAATTGATACAGATTTACTGGATTGTCCCAGTCGAGGGCCTCGATTTCTTCGCCGAAGAGGCCATACGGAGGGTCAGTGAAAATTAAATCGAAAGAAGTAGGGGAGAGGGCTTCATGCACTTTAAAAAAATCATCTCGGTATATTTTTGGAATGTTCATTTGTATAGATTTCGGTTTTTAAATTTTGAACGAATCATTTCATTATGCACAGTATGTAGGGTTGTGTATGGAATCTTCTAATTTTAAATATTTTATTAATTCAGTTTTTCTTGAGCCTGTTAATTAGAAACTCTACATAACCATACATTCCCTACATTTCTCTCTTGGTTATTCCCGAGTATTGCTGATTTTCCAATTTTTTTATGCGTTTATCTAATTTTAATGTTTTCGTAGAAACGTCCTTTGCTGTCGCGTTTTTTTCTTAATCCTCGGTTTGTTAATTCCGTCCCAAATTTTGTTGAATTTTCTGGTTCTTCATTCTCATCCTGACACCATTTTTTGTATTGCCGGTAAAGCGTATGTGCTCGTACTTGTGAATCTTGTACTTCCTCAGTTTTCTCATTCAAAAACCTTCCAATAATATCCATTTCTTTCCGATATGCCCCGGTCGCCTTTTGTACTGTATTTGGAGTCCTTAGTCCTTCATTTTTCCATTTACGATAACCTTCAATACCCCAATTGAGAATCCCCGGAAGTTCTTCCAATAATTTTGATTTCAAGTTTGGGTCGCGTTTTTCCTTTGGTAAATTTAGAGAAAACGGCACAAGGCGAATCCGTCGCCAGATCCCATCATCTGCGCCTCGAACAGTGGGTTTATGGTTGCCATGAATCCAAAGTTTGTGGGTAGGTTTAAAGTCGAAAAATTCCTGCCGAAGGAACCGGGCGGTTACCGTATCGCCCCCGGTCAATTCTTTTACAAGTGATTCTGCAAGTGACTGATCTTTATCTACTTCACTTGTTGCAACAAATCGAGCTCCCTGCAATCGAGCGATGTCATTTGGGATATGACTACCGTACGATAACGGCATCAACATTGTTTGCGGAGCTTTCTGGCCATAATCGCCGAAAAGTGCGAGCAACGTTTCAATAAAGGTGCTTTTCCCATCGGCACCTGGCCCCCAGATGAAAAACAGACATTCTTCCGTGGTTAGACCTGTTAGTGAATAACCAATCGCTCGTTGGAGAAAATCGGTGAGTTCGATGTCGCCCTGGGTTACTTCTTTGAGAAATTGATCCCATCTTGGTGAAGTTGCGTCTGGGTTATATCCTGTATGAATCGATTGAGAAAGCAAATCCGCTGGAATTCCTGGTCGGAAAATTTCATGCATAAGATCAAACACCCCATTCTCGCATTGCAATAAGAGGGAGTGATTATTCCATTGTTCTCCAACTGTTGCAATTGGGGCAAGGCTTTTCGTGATGCTAAGGCATGCGTTGATTCCATAATTGTTTTCCAGTTTTTTCCCTGCTTTCCAATGTGTTGCTCTGGTTTCATCATTTGGTATATTCTCTGCTGCTTCTTGACGAAATCGAGCAGCCTGAATCACTGAATATTTTACGCTCCCAATCGCATCTGCTTCCCAAAATTGACCATTCCATATGTACCATTTTTCTTTTTCGTGATTGAAGCGAAAATTGTATCCATACAGTTCACGAAAGAGTTCTGCATTACCGGTGTCTGTGCATGGGTAATCGGTTACTGAACCATTAAAATCTGGGTGAAATATTGATGATTGAAACAACTGGTTGTGTAATTCGAGTGCGTTCCCACCATCCTGAAAATACTCTGTAATATCAAATCCCTTCGCTCGGGTAGAATTCCAAAAATGAACCCGAATCTGCATAGAGGGGAAATTTTGCTGGAGGACTTTTGCCATCTTTTTCGCACCTTCTCGCCCAGCCTCATCATTGTCATAGGCAATTATGATTTGTTTGAATTGGGCGATTGGGGATAAATCTGTGGGTATTGAACCTGCTCCTGTTGTTCCGGTAACGGCTTGGAACTTGTGAGAAATTAAGGTCACACAATCTTTTTCTCCTTCGCACAAAATGAGTGGACGTTTTCGATCATAAGTGCTCAACAAGTGCCAAGGATAGAAACGGCACTGGCCGTGTCCAGAAATTTGTTTCCCACGATGCCATTTGATGTTAATCGGGGTATGGTTATTATCTAATTGCAGAAAGGCCCACTGTTCTGTTTCTGCGTCGAATCCAACATTCAGGGTAGTTACTGTTTCTCGTTTCCACGGCAAATCATTACTCAGAGAATCGTAGTGCTCAAGGAGATATTGAACATGCGTTCTCCACTTTCTGAGGTCTCCTTCAGAAAGTGGTTTTGGCTTTTCTCCAGAATTGGGCGCTGGTTTTTTTAATGAATTAGTATTGGAAGCAGAAAAATCTGTTTGTGAATTTTGTTTTCTCCCATTCGATGAGTAATAAGGGGAAGGATCTATCCCAATTTTTTGTGCAAATTGCACGGCATTCCCTGAACCACAGTCAGCGCTTTCAGAGAAGCAGTGCCACAATCCCGTTTCTATATTGAAAGAAAAGGACGGTTTTGAAGTGGAAGGGTGTTCATGAAAGGGGCAATAGCCTTTAAATTGCACCTTATCATGGGCCGGATTTCCGACTAATTCGACGACTTTGAAGAGATCCCGATGTCGTTCAATCAAATTGTCTCTATTCTGTGACATGATGATTACACGACCTCGTCAAGCTTGCGTTTTTGTGTTTGGCTGAGTTTTGATCTACCAAAAACAAGAAATGCATCAAGCCACCGTTTCTGGAATAGAAGTTTACCGGTACTATCGCTCACTCGAAGTTTTCCGGCATTAATCGCACGCCGAAGAGTAGATTCCGATAATCGGGTATATCTCGCCGCTTCACCTATATCTAGCCAGGGTGTGACATAGGTTAACTGCTCAACCTGCTGCTCAAGTTTATTCAGGCGTTGCAATATGTCGATTTTTTTATTCATGCTTATCCAAATATAATAGATGAAAAAGATAAATCAATACTATATCATAAATTATTAAGTATTTATATACATAATATTTAAATAAATATCTACATAAATACGTAGAAGATTAATAAGTAAATACGTGGCAGAATTGGAATATTTTACGGAGAAGTGTTTTATAGAAACAAACAACTATCGTCTAAATAATTAGACGAAAAAAACTATTCGATTAGGTGGGCAAAGTTGTGTGGGGAAAATTGGTGTTTACATCAATACGAGAAAACTTATTGAAAGTATTTCTTAGCGTTATCTTTTACTGTGGTAAAATCAGAATAATTATGAATTATTGTTGTAGTTCCGTCGTTCTGTTTATTAGCGAAATTTGCTATATCAACACAAAAACGTTGTAGGGATGTAGATGGCCTGTGATCTTCCAGGCGTTTTTGTTCCCATTCTTTCCATTTCCAGAGCCAAAGAATTAAATGGAAAAAGGCATCACGTGCATCTCGATTGAATTGCAACATGTTGTAATAAACAATTGGATCTATATTAAAGTCATCACTAAGAATATAAAGGTGGAATAAAATTTCTACTCGCCAATCCCAAAGATATTTAAATCTCTCTGAATGCAAATAAGGATGCACCAATCTACTGTCATCATTGGCTTCCTCAAAAGTAGGGATTTTTAATGTCTGGTAATAGGTGAAGGCTTCTCCCTTTGGATTGAAAAGTAAATACATCCAATTTGTGTCGGATTTGAAATACTGCTTATAGGCTTCGATAAAGTTTTCTTGAAATTTTTTATGCTCTCCATGAATATTATCAAAAGTGAAGGTGTAAAAAATATGAGTCATGAGCTTGTAAATGTGTGATTCTTGGATTTTGTGCGGGTATTTTTTGATGACTTTTTTAATATCGTTTATGGTGGTATGTATCCTCTCTACTAATAATCGCCATGATAATTCTTGAAATGCAAAATCACTCAGAAATTCAGATCCTATACCATATTTTTTATTTAGAGCCATTACAGTGGTTATTTTTCCAATAATCGATTTAAAAATGCGAAAGGATTCAACATAATCATCTTCAGATTCTTCAAGTTGGTTGAAGTACTGCTTTTTTAATTCTTTAAAATTATAGAATGTCGATGAACCGACTTCCTCCTGTAAAAAATTTACTATTTCTTTTTTTAATTTATATTCTTTGTTGAATAAAGGGGGATTTGATTTGGTACTATTTGTTTCGTTCATGGCATCACCATTGAATTAGTATTCACAAAGAGAAAATATTTCTATTAGTATTCCAGAATACGAGTGTTTTTTTTAATCAAAGAATTCCCCGAGGTCTTTGCCTCGGGGTGCCCAATCTGCTGTAGAGACGTGCCATGTGCCTGCACCTCTGGTGGGGGCACGTCTCTACTCCCCCGCGACTCGAATGGGATGCGGACTTCCAGGCCTAAGTCGACACTGCACTCGGCTCGAGCAACTCCGTTGGTCGTTTGGGCTGGTGTGGATACTCCGAGGTCTCTGCCTCGGAGTAGTTCATTTAGATTAGAAGTGGAAAAATGCTACCGTACATCAATATAAATGATGAGGATTTTAACATCACTTCTAATTTCAAAAAATTTCTGAAGTCATTGATAATTGGGTAAGCAAACAAATATTACCTGATTAGTCTGCCATGGGTCAACCATAAAAACCCATTGTAATCCTCTGGCCACCGGTATAAATTCTTTACACTTCATTTTGCCGTTATTCATTGCATTGTTGTGATTCAATTCGAGGGTAGTGTAAATGTCAATAGAACTCTCTGAGGGGCAGGTTATCCAGGCCGCATTTTTGCCTGAACCAGCCATTGTAAAGAAGTTTGAACCACGTCGCAGTTTTTATGTCTTGGAGTATGTACTCAAAAATTCAAAGAAGTTTGATTCGATTAACTTAACTCAGGACCAATTAGAACAGATATCCCTTGTTCAACCAGATTCGCTCACAGCTATCCGAAATCCCGAAGACTTTTTCCTTTATATTGAGGCGAATCGAGTCCGCATGGCGTATCAGTTTGACCCCATGTTGGCTATTAGTACATCGCAAGTAGACCCGTTACCACATCAGATAGAAGCCGTATATGATTATGCATTGGAGCAACCCCGGCTCAGGTTTATGATTGCGGATGACCCTGGTGCGGGTAAGACGGTCATGGCGGGCCTTATTCTGAAAGAAATGCAGTATCGGGGATTAGTGAAGAGGGTTTTAATCGTTGCACCTGGCCATCTCAAATTTCAGTGGCTTCGGGAGATGAGAGATAAGTTTCAAACTAATTTCCGGATAGTTGATCGAAGTACCATGCGTTCACATTTTGGTGAAAATGTTTGGGAAGAAAATCCACTGTCTATTACCTCAATTGATTTCCTGAAACAGGAGGACATTAAGATCACCCTGAATAGCGCTCGGTGGGACCTGGTCATTGTTGACGAAGCCCACAAAATGAGCGCTTATGAGTATGAGACCTCAAAAAGGAGGGAAGTAAAAGAAACTAAGAGATATAAAGTCGGTAAGGTATTATCACGCCAAACTGAACATATGCTGTTTTTAACAGCGACTCCTCACAAAGGTGACCCCAAAAATTTTCGTCTGTTTTTAGACCTTTTGCGCCCTGGATTCTTTGCGAATGAGGAATTACTCCGGGAAGCAGTGAATAAGAATGAAAATCCGGTGTTTATCCGGCGTCTGAAAGAGGATATGACGAAATTCGACGGGAGCGATATTTTCCCGCCTCGGTATGTAAAAACTACCACCTTCAAACTCTCTGATCCGGAAGTTGAATTATATAATGCCGTCACTAATTATGTACGGAACTATTACAACCAGGCAAAGGAGAACCGGCACATCACCTTTGCCATGATGATTTTACAGCGACGGTTGACGTCCAGTGTACATGCCATCCTAAGTTCGCTGAAAAAGCGACGTGGTCGACTCGAAGAACTCCTCCGATTGCCCGAGAAAATTCAGCAGAACGAAATCTATGAGGAAGTGAAAAATATTAGCATCGAAGAATTGGAGGACCTGGCTGAAGAAGACCGGATGCAGATCGAGGAGAAGATGGAGCACCTGACCATCGCGAAGAATATCGATGAGGTGAAGACGGAAATTGAAGAAGTTGACAAACTCATTGCTTTGGCAGAGGAGGTTAAGAAACAAGAAGTCGAGAGTAAACTTAGGACGCTTAAGGATGAGATCCTCGATACGCTCCAAGACAGGAAGTTGCTGATTTTTACTGAGCATAAAGATACCCTTTATTACCTCCAGGACAAATTAAGCGGTTGGGGATATTCCGTATCAGTGATTCACGGCGGGATGCACCTGGACCAACGGATTGATAAAGAGCGGGAATTCAAGGAAGAATCACAGATACTCGTTGCGACAGAAGCTGCCGGTGAAGGTATCAACCTACAATTTTGCTCCTGGATGGTGAATTATGACATCCCCTGGAATCCCAACCGGTTGGAACAGCGGATGGGGCGTATCCATCGATATGGTCAGGATCATGAAGTCTTCATCTGGAATCTGGTGGCACGGAATACCAGAGAAGGACAAATTTTGGAAAAGCTGTTTGCGAAGTTGGATAAAATGCGCGAAGAGTTAGGCTCCGACCGCGTCTTTGATATCATTGGTGAAGTCATTCCGGGAACGAATCTGAAGAAACTCCTCCAAGATGCGATTTTCAGCCAGCGACGAATGGAAGAAATTGAAACCACGATTGACCAGGTCGACCAGGATTCTACAGAAGAAACGCTCGAACGATTATTTCTTACGAGCCTTGCGACTCGCTTTATCGATTATTCTGATTTGAATAAGAAAGCCATCAGGGCTGAGGAGCATCGATTAGTACCGGAATATATACAGGATTATTTTCTACGTGGCTTTGCAAAATTTGGGGGAAAGTATACCCGGACTCAACATGGCTACCGCATTGATTTCGTGCCTTATGATATGCGGAAATTAAGTGATAATTACTCGTTCAAAACTTCTTTTGGAAAAATACATAGAGAGTATAAACGAGTGACCTTCGACAAGCAGGTGGCGAAAAATCATGCAGATTATGATCTGATTGCGCCCGGTCATCCACTGCTGGAGGCCTATAACGAATTGGTGTTCACCAACTTTATCAAGGATAATCAGCCGAGAGCATTCTATTCTGACCCGGAAAAAGGCCGTGAGGGTATTCTGTGGTTTGTGAAGGGAGTTGTCCAGGATGGCACGGGTGATAAGGCAGGTGAGCGTATTTTTTGCCTGTATCAGGATACTGAGAATTCCATTCAGCAGATCGATCCGTCAATCCTCTGGGATTTGGAACCGGTAGAAGATGGGAATATTCCGCAGGAATTGAGGGATCTTATGGATTCCTCGGATTCGATGGAGGATTATCTGTTCGAGAATATCTTGTTATCCTATAAATCAGAAATTGAAGAACGTCGGCGACAGCGAACAGATGTGAAGAAGCGCTATGGTCTGAAATCATTAGATTACCTGATATCCGAGTCCAACCAAAAATTGATGGAGTACCGGGAACGCGCTGATGACGGTGTGGATATGGGATTGCCAATCAGACGTGAAAGACGTTGGCTGGAAGAATACGAGGACCGACGAAAAGAGCTGAAAGAAGAAATTCGGCTGGAAAGTAATATTACAATCCAGGGGCCTGAAGTGCTCGGAATAGGAATCCTTCTCCCGGCATCTGAGGAAGAAGAACCTGCAACCCCATCGGATTTACCAGGCAAATCAACTGGAACCGTAGATCCTGAACGGAAGAAAGAAATTGAACAGGTCGGGATGAATACCGCCATTCAGTTTGAGACAGATAATGGCTGGGAACCGGAGGATGTATCCGACGCCGAGCATGGTGGATTTGACATCCGTTCCATGCGCATTGATGAGGATGGTGGCATTGCCGATGTCAGGTACATTGAAGTGAAAGCCCGAGCACAATCCGGGGCAATACGTTTAACCTCTAATGAGTGGAAAAAAGCCAGACATTTTGGTGAAAAGTATTGGATGTATATCGTCACCCAAAGCGGAACAGACGAACCAGATTTGAAGCGGATACAGGACCCGGCGATACATTTTGTTGAGGAAGAGGATATCTTCGCGACGGGTTTCATTATTCCTGAGGAACGATGGCAACTACAAGGTTAATTATTTACTGAAGAAAGCGGTGTGTTAGATTGGATTACAAACGCAAATTTATAGAATATGATCTCCCGTTGGCTGAAATATCTGAACAATCAGCAAGAGAAAAAAATATAAGACACGGGCATCCTTCAACTCTCCACATTTGGTGGGCTCGAAGGCCATTATCAAGTTCTCGTACGACAGCATTAGCAGCATTATTAGATGATCCAGGTGAAGAAAACCCAGAAAAGAGAAAGGAAATCTATGAATTAATAAAGAAAATAGCGTCCTGGGATGCAGTGAAAGATGGAAATGATCAGAATATTAAAAAGGCTCAATCCCTTATAAAAGAACAGTTTGGGGACAATCTTCCCAAAGTACTTGATCCATTTGCTGGGGGAGGATCCATACCGTTGGAAGGTATGAGACTTGGATTTGAGACATTCGTTAGTGATTATAATCCGGTTGCAGTATTTATAGAAAAAGCCACTATTGAGTGGCCGCAAAAATTTAGTTTCAAAATTAAAATTCCATCGGATTTAGTCGATGAGTCCAAGGACGACGACCTCTTTAAAACTATTAACGAACAAAAGCATGCCAAAATTCTTCAGTATTTAGTTCAACGTTGGGCTAACAAGATTATTGATGAACTGAAGAACGAAATTGAACCATATTTTCCTACTGAAACTTTAGAGAATAATAATTTTATAGGTGGAACAATAAAAAACACAGACGGATGGATACCAGTAGGGTATCTTTGGGCTCGTACCATTCCATGCCAAAATCCCTCCTGTGATGCAGTAATACCACTAATCCGACAATTTTGGCTCTCAAAAAAGAGCAATAAAAAATTAGCATATAAACCTGTTATCGACTACTCTAACAAGGAAGTAAATTTTGAATTACTTGAAGGTTCTAGACTCAAACAGACAATTGCCGAAGGTTTCGAACCTAACCGGGGAACAATCTCACGAGCAAATGCGAAATGTCTTATTTGCGATCAAATAACTAAGGCAAAACAGGTCCGACAACTTAGCAGAGAAGGAAAGATGGGAGAAAGGCTGGTTGTCGTTGTTCTCAATAATCCAAATGAACCAGGTAAAAGGTACAGATTAGCGAATGAAAAAGACATCGAGTTAATAGAACAGGCTGAAATTCAATTATCTAAAAAAATCGAAAATTGGCAATTTCTAGAGAGTCCATTACCTATTGAAAAAATTCCCGTTGAGAGAAAAACTGGTAGTTCTGGGTTTCGGATCCTTTTATATGGGTTTGAAACATGGATGGACTTGTTCAATAAGAGACAACTGTTATCATTAATATCTTTTCTAGAAAAAATTAAAAATAAAAGAAAGGAAATTTTAAAGGAGTGTAACGAATTAAAAAAGTATAATGAAAATTTAGATTTTGATTCAAATCAATTAACAAAAGCAGTTCAAAGTTATTTAGCAATTTTAGTGGATCGATTAGCAGATTATAATAGTACACTGTGTAGATGGAACTCTGCACGAGAGGTTGTTGGTAATACTTTTGGTCGACAAGCTTTACCAATGATGTGGGATTATTTTGAGATATATCCAATAAGTGGCTCAACAGGTGATGTAAATGGTGCCTTGAATTGGATAATGTATTTTCTGGATAAAAATTCCTTTGATTCGAATTCAGATGTTACAATTCTGAGGCAATCAGCTACAGAACTTGAATATGAGGATAATTCTTTAGATGCTGTTATAACTGATCCTCCTTATTATGATAATGTTGCTTATGCTGATTTATCTGAGTTCTTTTATGTTTGGCTAAAAAGGATAGTCGGAGACATTTATCCAGATTTATTTAGTACACCACTAGTTCCCAAAGACAACGAAGCAATTTTGGAACCCAAGAGACATGGAGGTAAAGAAAAGGCAATAAATTTTTTTGAAGAAAAACTTGAAAATTCTTTTCATGAGATGCACAGAGTTATTAAACCTAACGGTATTGCTGTGATTGTTTATGCACACAAAACCACCGAGGGATGGGAATCAATGCTCACGGGATTAGTAAATGCTGGTTTCATTGTGACAGGCTCGTGGCCTATTCATACTGAAATGAAATCAAGGCTCGTAGCATCAAGGGCTGCAACACTGGCATCATCTATTTATATGGTTTGTAGGAAAACAGAAAGAGAAGAAGTTGGATTTTGGAGTGATATACAAGGTCAAGTGAAGAAGCGGGTTGAAGAAAAATTAGAACAATTTTGGAACGAAGGCATTGCCGGCGGCGACTTTTTTATCAGTGCAATCGGACCGGGTATGGAATCGTTCTCACAATACAAGCGTGTGGAAACCTACGATGGGAAGGAAGTCCCTGTATCTGAACTCCTGCAATATATTCGAGGAATCTGCACTGATTTTCTTGTACATCGATTATTACGAAACGCATCAACCGAATCTATCGACAAAGAAGCCCAGTTTTACCTCACCTATCGCTGGACGTTTCTGGATAATAAGGTCGAATACGATGATGCCCGTAAAATTGCCAGTGCGGAGGGTATTGATTTAGAAAAACTGGCAAAAGGCAATGGGTTTGTAAAAAAGACAACAAAGTATATCCGTGTCAATGGTCCGCAGAAACGAAACGACTTGAAACCCACAAAATCCATGAATATGGTAGACGCTATGCATTTAGCCTGCAAGTACTGGGAGAAAAATCGGAAAGAAGACTTGAATAGGCTGCTTGCGGAAACAGGCTATGCGCAAAGCAATGCCTTCTGGCAATTTTGTCAGGCAGTGGCCGAGTGCTTTAATAACGGGAATAAGGAAAAACAGCTCCTTGAAGGCCTGCTCATGGGCAAAGAGAATTACGAAAAAGCCGCTGACAATATTCCGACACAGACAGAATTGTGGGATGACGAAGAGTAAAAAGATAATTTTTGGAATACTAACTTTTCAGGACGAAAGCTATGCGTAACTGGTTTGACATTATTACCCCACATGAAGATATCCGTAATGGTGATTTCAACGAAGCTGTCTTCGCTGCAAATCTCGGCGATGTGACACTGGGAACAGCGCCTGCAGAATATCACGATCCATACACCTTTTTTAAGAGGACCTATCTCACTAATGGACTGGAATCCCTCTTAGGCGGCGTTCATAAGAAACTCACCGCAGGAAAAGGCCCCTCGGTCGTTGAGTTAAAGACACCCTTTGGTGGCGGGAAGACGCACTCCTTAGTAGCCGTATACCATTATCTAAAAAATGGCAAAGAAATAGTTGACCTGCTTCCCGATGAAATCGAACCGGTATCAGCACCAGTCTGTGCTGTGGTCGGAAACCAGATTAATACCCGGAATGGAGTAACGTCCGATAATCTCACTCGATACACCTTATGGGGGGAACTCGCATACCAAATCGGTGGGAAAGATGCCTATGATCAGATAAGAGAGAACGATGAGGATCGAATTGCACCGGGCAAAAATGATCTGAATGCGTTACTCGCTGATTATCAGCCATTTGTTATTCTATTTGACGAAGTACTGGAATACGTGAATGCGGCTCACAGTGTTCAAGTCGGAGATACCTCACTGGCAACCCAAACGTTAACGTTTCTCAAGCAGCTAACCGAGGCAGTCGCTGGGTTAGAAAATGGTCTGTTCATTGTCACGCTCCCGTCCAGTGAATTAGAAGATTTCGGCGATACAAAACAGCGGGATCTCGCCCAGCTGGATAAAATTTTCGGGAGACTTGTCGACATCCAAACTCCGGTTCGTGGGGAAGAGGTCTATTCAATTATTCGCAGACGGTTATTCGAGACGGTGAGCAACGACAGCGAAGTCCGGGATGTTATTGACAAGTATATTCAAAAGTATCAGGAGTTAAAAAAGGAATTACCAGGAAAGGTGCGGGAAGCAGAATATCGGAAAACCATGGAACGGGCGTATCCTTTTCATCCGGATGTTATTGATATTCTCCATGAAAAGTGGGGAACATACGGTTCTTTTCAGCGGACACGAGGCGTCTTGCGTCTGCTGGCCAGCGTTGTAGAGGATTTATACGAACAGGAGATCAATCTTGATTTGATTCTGCCTGGGGATATCAATCTGGATAATCAGGCCATCAAGGAAGAGTTTTTAAAACATATCGGCGCAGAGCACGAATCTATAATCAGTTCGGATATTGCAAATAACGGCAGAGCAAAATCCCAGATACTTGATAAGGACAACAAAGAATGGAAACACCTGGCAGAACAGATTTCCACAGGGATTTTCCTGCACTCATTTACCGCCGATCAGCCGGAACGAGGCACAGATCTCAGTTACATTAAATTGGCGGTCGTCCACAGTGAGACCATTCCACCGCTGGTTACGGAAGTCCTGCAAAAATTAAAAAACCAGTTGTGGTACCTGAACACCCGGAATGAACAATTCTATTTCTCTGGAATTCCAAATCTCAACCGCATGGTTGCTGATAAAAAGGGTCGAATCCAAAAGAAAGATGTCATTGAAGAATTGCGGAACCGGGTGAAAAGGAATCTTGGGAATAAGTTACGTACCTATCTCTGGCCTGATAATTCCAACGATGTAGTAGATAACACCGACCTCAAATTAATTGTTGTCAATCCTGACAAGCCATTATCTGACAAGCAGTTAAAAGAGTGGTTTGATAAACGTGGTGACAATTTCCGTGCCTATAAAAATACACTCTTTTTCGCTATTCCGGATGAGGACCGTTTTACCCGATTGCAGGATATGATTAAAGAATATCTTTCCTACAAAGAGATCGAGGATGATATCGGTGCTGGGCACTTTCCCGGATTAGAAGGAAAAGTGGATGATGTCAAACGAAGTATTCGGGATATTGAGGGAGACTTCGGTCAAAAGATTCGCGAATTATACCGGATCCTGGGAGTCCCCGCAGCGGATGGATTTGAAAAGTTCGACTTGGGGAAGCCTACATTTGGAACTGAGAACCTGGATACCTGGATTTACAGCGAACTCACCGATGACAGCCATAAGAAGATACTCCCGAATCCCCCCAGTAGTCGTTTTATTACAAGTAAATTTCTGGAGTCCTCCGACAAGGTAGCACTAGATACGCTTATTGAACAATTCTATAAAAATCCTGGGTTGCCTGTCCCATCAGAAAGAACCATCGTTGGTGAGGCTATTGCAAAAGGCGTAAAGGAAGGAACCTTTGGTTACGGTATGATGGGACCGGAGAATGAGATTCAACCTGATAGTGTTCGTTTCGGAGAACATATTTCTGCCTTCGACATCCAATTTCAGGAAGACGAGTATCTGTTATCCTCAGAGTTGGCTCAACAACTTAAATCTGAAGAACAAGACGAAGAGTACGAGGTTGAAGAGCAACCGACTGATACCTCCGGCGACGAGCATCCAGGAGAAGGTTTCGCAGGTGATGAGGGTGGCACCCTTGATGTCCCCAAGGAAGAGCGCGTCAACGAAGTCCACATTAAAGCCAGCAAGATAAAAGCAAATAAATTAGTGGAACTACACCGGGGAGTGATGCAACCCCTCATCCGGGAAGCCGGGGACTTTGAATTCACCATTGAGTTCACAGTCAAATCCTCCGATGGCATCAAAAAGAAAACCCTGGAACAGCAGGTGTATGAGACGTTGAAGCAATTAGGGGCGGAGATAAAATAACAAATAAACGAGAATGTTAATTGTCTGATTTATTGTATAAGGCAACACATTAGGTTATGTTTGTTATATAAATTTAAATGTGAACCTATTGGAGCAGAAAATGGCAAGGGGAGACTTATTAGTAAAATTAGTTAAAGCTGGAAGCAATGGAGATCTGCATTTATTTAGGAAAATTGCTGAATCTTTAATTGCAGAAGAACGTGCAAATCAACACCATATCCTTGCTGAACAGTTAGCTGAAAACTTGAACAAAAATGGTAATTCATCAAATAATGGCCCAAATAAATTAGATAGAAAAATCAGTAACCTTTTTTATGAAATTTCACCTAATAGAAACCTAAATGACCTGATTTTGCCCAATCATGTTATTGATGGTATTAATGAATTAATTGAAGAACAGAACAGGAAAGATTTATTACGTTCGTATAATTTGGAACCCCGGAATCGAGTTTTACTAATTGGGCCACCAGGTAACGGAAAAACTTCTCTTGCTGAAGCAATTGCTAATGAATTAATGTTGCCGATGCATGTAGTGAGATACCAAGGAATCATTGGGAGTTATTTGGGGGAAACTGCTTCAAGACTTAGTAATCTATTTGATTATATTAAAACAAAACAAGGCGTACTCTTTTTTGATGAGTTTGATGTGTTAGGGAAAGAAAGGGGAGACATAAATGAAACTGGTGAAATAAAGAGAGTTGTCAGTTCACTTCTCTTACAAATAGATGATTTACCAAGTCATGTCGTGGTCATTGTAGCAAGTAATCATCCGGAATTGTTAGATAAAGCAGTTTGGCGTAGATTTCAATTGCGTTTTCAATTGCCGTCTCCCTCAAAAGATCAAATAATAGATTGGTTGAAGTTGTTTGAGGATAAAATTGAGATAGATTTTAAACATAGTTACTCAAAAATTGCAGAAAATTTGAATGGACTGAACTTTTCAGAAATTGAAGAATTCGGCGTAGACGTCTACAGAAAGTATATCTTAGAATTACCAGATAGTAATGTTAAAAAAATTATTAATCAAAAGTTGGAACAATGGAAGCTAAAATATAAAAATTAAGTAAGAGTATGCCTGAAAAACCGCTTATTGTCTTTCCTGAACCGGAACAAAGTAGCCGGATAAAACAACATGGTGGCTCATCCAGTATAAATTATCCAAGCCGCAATAGACAGAGAGAACGATTACAACCAAAGTTTGACAGGCTACAAGAAGCATTTCAAAATCGACGTGCCGAACTTCAGCAAAATCCAACAGGAATATCTCCGGAGCAGGTTATTGTATTCGAAACAGTAGGTGATATTGAAAAATTCGTCAATGCGGTTCGATACGTTGACGGAATGGAATGGTTGGTTGAATTTGAACCAGAAGAAATGCCACCAGATGAGGACTTTTATTATTTGGATAGTGATGATGAGAGAAGGGAAGATAAAAATGTAAGGTCGAAGCTCTTCTTAGTAATGTCTAATTATCGAGCACTTGAAGAACTTCTATCTCTTTGGCAACTATATCAGGAAAATCCAGATGAATCATTCCGGTATGGATTAAATAAGTTTAAAAATTTATTTAAACAACTCTATGACATAAGAAAATGGAATTATCAAGATCGTTTAGAGGACACAGGAATTTTAGATGATTGGAGTGAAAGAATTGAAAATGAAGATGAAGAAGAGATTGGAATCCCATTTGAGATTGAAATATGGCATAGGGCCACTGAAGAAAAACGCAACAGTGCTGTTGAAAGGTTAAACCATAATCTTAGTTCTATCGAAGGACATGTAATTAATGAAGTAGATATTCCAGAAATAAGATATCATGGATTGTTAGTAGAAGTCCCTTTGATTCAGTTAAATAGTGTAATTAATAATGATATGTCAAAAAATCGGTTTTTTAATGGTGACGATATCATGTTCTTTCGCCCCGTAGGACAATCGTCCGTAGTAATGCAAGAGGAAGCACCTGAAGAGGAAGTTGAGGAGATAGAAAAACCGGTTCCTGAAAATGATGAACCAATTATTGCTCTTCTCGATGGTTTTCCAATCCAAAACCATCGTTTACTAAGAGACCGAATAACCATTGATGATCCTGATGATTATCAAGCAGGATATTCGACTACTGAAAGATTTCATGGTACTTCAATGGCTTCCATAATTATCCACGGAGATTTGACCCAAAATTTACGACCCCAGCAAAGAAAAATATACCTGAGACCAATTTTAAAACCTGATAATAAAGATTGGAGAGTACCTCGAACCGAAATTGTTCCTGAAGACACACTTTTTATTGATCAACTTCATCGTTCTGTCAGAAGATTATTCGAAGGTGAGGGCAAAGGAGAACCAATAGCACCAAATATCAAGGTAATAAACCTTTCAATTGGTGATAAGGCAAAATTATTTCAAACCTACTTTAGCCCCCTATCCAGATTAATTGACTGGTTGTCAGATAAATATAATGTATTATTTATTGTTAGCGCTGGAAACCACTCCAATCCCATTGAAATTGAAATACCTAATAACCAAACTCAAAATGATATTCAACAAGAAACACTGAAAGCGATTGCTGATGATAATCGGAATAGGCGACTGTTATCTCCAGCCGAGTCAATTAATGCTCTCACAATAGGGGCTTCCCACTCAGATCGCGCAACTATTAGAGCTAATGATCGCCGAATTAATCTAATTCAAAATGAAAACCTCGCCAGCCCTTTAAGTGCATTAGGACCTGGATTTAGGAGATCAGTAAAACCCGATATCCTTTTTCCCGGTGGTAGACAGTTTTATCTCAACCATACGAGAAACTTGCAGGGTGGCAAAACCGCATTTCAAATGCATCCTAGCAGTCAACCACCAGGTATTAAAACAGCAAGGCCTGGAAGTGCTCCTACAGATTTAAATGCAGTAGGTTATTCAACCGGAACAAGTAATGCAGCGGCATTTGCATCTTATTACGCAGGAGTAATTAATGACCTCATAGAGGAACTTCGAACAGAACTAGGAGGTGAGCAATTAACGAATGAATATGTTCCTGTAATTATTAAAACCTTGTTATCACATGGCGCAACATGGCGTGACGTAAAAACAGTGTTTGCTGAAATAATTGATAACGATACTCACTGGACTAAAACTAATCAGAAAATCGCCAATTTTATTGGATATGGATCAGTAGATGTTGATTGGACCCTTAATTGTACTGATGAACGTGCGACTATTATTGGCTGTGGTAATATAGGGAACGATGAAGGCCATTTGTTTAAATTTCCATTACCTACAAACATTAGCGGAAGAAGAATGTGGAAGCGCATAACACTTACATTAAGCTGGATGTCTCCACTAAATTTCACTAATAAAAAATATCGAAAAGCTCAATTATGGTTCGATATTGAAAATGAAGATATTAGTTATCCAACTAGAGATACAGATCCAAAACTCTCAATGCGTGGGACCTTACAACATCAAATATTAGAAGATGACGGCATACTAGCTTTACTTGATGGAGAAGATAACTCACTAGATATTAAGGTAAGTTGTCGGGCAGATGCGGGAAACTTATCGGAGGATGAACGAATCAGGTATGCACTCGCTGCAACACTGGAAATAGCTGAAGAAGAAAATATCGCTATTTATGATGAAATTCGAGAAAAGATAAGGCCAAGAGTGCAAGTTAGACCAACAGAGTAAATAACGAATTCCGGTATCCGATTCCCCGGTATCCGGATTTTACCCATATTTGACAAAACTTGGATACGATTGACCATTTGCACCGGATCCTTTGCAGGTAATTTCAATGATATATAAAAGCAAAAACCCGCTCAAACGTAGTGTTCAAGCGGGTTTTCGTCTGTCGGGGCACCCAGATTCGAACTGGGGACCTCCTGCTCCCAAAGCAGGCGCGCTAACCGGACTGCGCTATGCCCCGTTTGCCTTCTCAAAAAGCGTGAAAAAGTAGACTCAGACAGGGTAATTGTCAAGGTAAATTCAGATTTCAATCGGCAATAGCCAACAGGCAGTCGGCAGTATAAGACGTTTGCAAAAAATAAGATTGTTGTTATCTGTGACTATCTGTCAAATCTGTGTCATCTGCGTGCTATTGGTTATACCGAAAGCCCTTGAGAACCACCGATCCCGGATCTAAATTCATCCGTTATGAGAATCCTGTACCGGTATATCCTGAAAGAACACCTGCCGCCGTTCTTTATCGCCATGGGGGTGTTGACTTTCCTGTTTCTGGCGAATTTTATTGTGAAATCCATCGATAAGATCCTCGGAAAAGGACTCTCATTCTGGATTATCTTCGAATATATCTTTCTGAACCTGATGTGGATCCTGGCATTGGCGATCCCCATGGCGGTGTTGGTGGCAATCCTCATGTCCTACGGACGGATGAGTGCCGACAACGAGATCAATGCCATGCGGACCTCCGGTATCAGTTTTTTCTCGATAGTCGCACCATCGCTGGTATTTGGAGTGCTTGTGTGTCTCGGGCTGATATATTTTAACAACAACATCCTGCCGGATTTCAATCATAAAGCCAGGCTGCTCGGATCGGATATTTATCGCAAAAAGCCAGACCTGTCCATCGAGCCCGGATATTTTATTACCGATCTTCCGGAGTACAGCCTGCTGGTCAAGGATAAAAAAGACGGTATACTGCTCGATGTGCTGATTTACAGTAAGAATACCGGCAGAAACGAAGTGCAGACCACAATCAAGGCTGAGCAGGGCTCCCTGGCGGTGGAGGGGAACAACATTGTGATGACACTGTTCGACGGGGAAATCCACGAGCTGGAGACCGAGGAATTCACCGATTACCGGCGCATCGATTTCACAAAGCATATTTTGACGATTCCGGCCACCGGGATGGTGCTGGAGCGCCACGAGGCCGGAAGACGCGGTGACCGGGAAATGAGCTCGGCCATGATGCTGGACCGGGTCAATGAAATCAGGAAAAAATACGAGAATACCCAGGATGAGATTCGGCAAAATCTCCGGCAAAAACTTCGAATGGACACCACAAAAACGAGCAAAAAATATCTTTCATCCCTAACTGAGATGAAAACAGATTCGGTGCTGGCCATGTTGCCGGACTCCCTCACGGAAAATGCGTCCGATCGCCGGCGGGTGCGACGGGATATCCGGGTGGGACTCCAGCGGATCAGTACGCAAATGAACCTCTCCGAGAGCTACAAACGTCAGATCAACAAATATCTTGTGGAAGTCCATAAAAAATTCTCAATTCCGGTGGCGTGTATCGTGTTTGTTTTGATAGGCGCACCGCTCGGGATCATGGCACGACATGGCGGATTGGCGGTTGGGGCAGGTTTCAGTCTGGTCTTCTTCCTCGTGTACTGGGCTGGATTGATAGGTGGAGAAGAACTGGCGGACCGTCTTATCATTACACCATTCTGGGCTATGTGGACCCCTAATATTGTCGTGGGAATTATCGGAATTATTTTAACCTACCGTACTGCACATGAACGGAGTTCCCTTGACTGGTCCTGGCTGGTCAAATTGCGTCAGAGCGACGAAGGAGAGACTGCCGATGAGTAAAAATATTCGGCCGTTTGGAGGTATCAGTCCGTCCCTGGGAGAAAATGTGTTCGTGGCACCATCTGCAGAAATCATCGGTGAGGTGACTATTGGGGACGAAAGCAGTATCTGGTTCCAGTCGGTGCTGCGGGGAGATATCAACTCCATCCGGATCGGGAAGAGGACAAACCTGCAGGACGGGACGATCGTTCACGTGGATTATGAGATCAACGATGTGGTCGTTGGCGACGAAGTGACCATTGGGCACCGTGCCGTCATCCATGGATGCTGGATTCACTCGCGCTGCCTAATCGGTATGAACGCGACCGTTCTGAGCGGAGCCGAAATCCAAACCGGAGCAATTGTCGCTGCCGGTGCCGTCGTCCGGGAAAACCAGGTGATCCCGCAGCGAACGCTGTTTGCCGGGGTCCCGGCAGCCCCCGTACGGGATGTGACCGATGAAGAGTGGGAGACGATTGTCAATTCAGCGGCACATTATGTACATTATGGCAAGAAATATTTGAATGAGAATTGACCGCAAGCTCGGAACTGAAACCGGGAAAACATCGTTGGAATAACCAATTGAAGATCGCAAAAAGGACGTACCTATATGCCAGAAACAAACCTCTTGCTCACCGGACAGCCCGGGAGCGGAAAAACCACTCTGATAAAAAATGTACTTGAGGAAATAGATTACACCGTTGGTGGGTTTTTTTCCAATGAAATGCGGCGCGGAAATCAGCGGGTTGGCTTTACACTGGACACTTTGAACGGGCATCGCGGAATTCTTGCCCATATGGATCTCGGGACCGATAACCGCATCGGGAAATACTATGTAGACATCGACAGTCTTGAGAAAGTCGGGGTGAAGGCGCTGGAAGAGGCACTGGAGGAAAAGCAGGTCATTGCGGTAGACGAGATAGGGAAAATGGAGCTGCTGTCGGAAAAATTCCAGGCGGTATTGCAACAGTTGCTCAAGAGTCCGAAACCCCTTATCGGAACAATCATGCAGGGAAAAAACGAAATCACCGATGCTATTAAGGATCGGGAAGACGTCGCAGTTTTTCACGTCAACGAAGAGACCCGCGCCTACCTGCAAAATGAAATTCTCCTGCGGCTACAGCGCTTGGTAAAAGCGAATTCAGAGGAGATATGATCCCGTACGAAATTATCCGGAAAACGCAGTCCGGCAGGGAACTGGCCGAAGATGAAATCAGATTTATGGTGCAGGGGTTTACTGACGGCAGGGTCCCGGACTACCAGATGGCTGCCTGGCTTATGGCGATTTATTTCCAGGGTTTTTCCACGAAAGAAACCGCCGTACTCGTAGACACAACACTCCATTCGGGCAAGCTGATCGACCTCTCTGATATACCCGGTTACAAAGCGGATAAACACAGCACCGGGGGCGTCGGGGATAAAGTCAGCCTGATTCTTGGACCCTTGGTGGCGGCTGCCGGGGTTCAGGTGCCAATGATATCCGGTCGGGGCCTAGGCCACACCGGGGGAACGCTGGATAAACTCGAATCCATCCCCAATTTCACTACAAATTATTCCATAGATGACTTTAAGCGTCAGGTCGAGGAAATCGGACTCTGCATTATGAGTCAAAACGAAGACATCGTCCCGGCGGATAAAAAGATGTATGCGCTCCGGGATGTGACCGCAACCGTGCCTTCAGTTCCGTTAATTTGTGGCTCGATTATGAGCAAAAAAATTGCAGAAGGAATTGACGGGCTGGTCCTGGACGTCAAAACTGGCAGCGGCGCATTTATGTCGGAATACAGCGCATCAAAGGATCTGGCACAAAAGCTGGTGACCATCGGCAAGGAGTTCGGTCTGGATGTCCGGGCGATGATTACCGACATGGATCAGCCGCTGGGATATGAAATCGGCAACTGGAACGAGGTTGTGGAATCCGTCGAATGCCTTAAAGGGAATGGTCCCGAAGATCTCATGGAAGTGACCATGGGATTAAGTGCTGCGATGCTTGTGATGGCTGGAAAAGCCGGTTCGGATGAAGAGGCGAAAACTCTCCTCCGGGGATTGATTGATGACGGGCAGGCCCTGGAAAAATTTTACCAGTTCGTGGAAGCCCAGAACGGGAATGTGGATATGTTAGAGAGCACAAAAAAATACCCGCAATCCGAATACACGGAAGAGATCAGAGCACGGAAGAACGGCATCATCCAGGAAATCGACAGTTTTGCACTCGGAATGACTAGCGTCCAGCTAGGCGCCGGCAGATTAAAAATGGGCGATACGCTGGATCCCAAAGCAGGGATCTCACTCCGGAAGAAGGTGGGAAATACAGTTGATGAGAACGAAGTATTAGCAACGATAATGACGGACAAAAAAGATGTATTGGACCGGGCGAAATCGTCTGTGCTCGAAGCATTTATTATCGGTGAAACCGAGGTAACGCCTCCCAAAATGATTCACGAGAGTATTTCGTAATACTTGCGTGCCCATTTATGGGTACATGACTATTCACAATAATAATCCACGGATTTTCACGAATTACAATAAAAAATAATATTTGTAGCACAAGATGTCCCGGGAGGTCTCATCAGAGACTTCTGGTGAAGGATCTCTTTGAGGCTATCTTGTGCGGGTTAATCTCACACCAACAAATTTGTCTTCAGCTCTTCTTCTTCCGAAGAAGAGTGATTTATCCCGCCGGGATCTCTTTGAGGGGGTATAGTCTATCCACGCCCGCCTTGGAATAAGATTCCAGGGCTGTCCCGTAATCCCGCCTAGCCTCGCAATCTCATTGCGAGGCGAAAAAACAAACATCACGGATGGTGCATTATTTAACAGAGCCAAAGCAGCCCTGTCACTCTGAGCTTGTCGAAGAGTGGCAAACGCTGAGGCAATGATACGGAAATCCAACCCATTCCTGCCGCATTTTCCCAAGGAGGATCCCTGGTAGGGCGACAATCTCAATATGACAAGAAGTGGAATGATTTACATAGTCCAATATCCCCAGTCACTCCTCGGGAAGAGCTCCTGCCGGAGCTGAGCGTATCGCGCCGGGAGAAGTTTGCAGAGGGTGAGTTGAGTCTTTTCTAAATAACCGTTCGTCCCTGCCAGGACTCCGGCAATGGTTGGTTTTTCCTGATCCCACCAATAAATTGGTGGGCTAACAGCGGTCGCACCGTTGGGGCTTTATCTGCAAACCTGCCCATTGGCAGGTACATTCGTTCCATTCTTACCTAGAAGAGTGGTTTGTCCCGTCGAGACCTCTTTGAGGGGGTGCGGTTGGCAACCGCCCGCCTTGGAATAAGATTCCAAGGCTGTCCCGTAATCCCGCCTAGCCTCGCAATCTCATTGCGAGGCAACAAGACCAGCAAGTGTTATATTTGATAGAGCCTAAGCTTCCCAGTCACTCCGGGATGGAGAGTTGGGTTATTTCGCAACAATAACCGCTAAAGCGGCGACTACCAACACCTTCTTTGCACTTTCGTAGCGTTACGCCTGGTGGTGGTTTTTCCTATTCCCGTTTCACGACTGCCGTCTCACGGTTTTTTAATACTGATAACTAGTGACTGATAACTGAAAATATGCCGCCCCGCCGGGGCTCGGTCTTTTCCTTTCATTACTTACTACCACTTACTGCCGATTGCCGACTGCCGACTGCACCGTTTAACGTCTCACATCTCACGTTTGACGTCTCACGGTTTTCAACTTTAACACCGTAACACTTAAACACATTAACACTGTAGTTACATCAAAACGTCCGGCGTCCCTCGCTGTCGTTTCTCCTGTTAAAATTACCATGGATTTTACAGGTCTCTGACGGGACGTATTTCTGGTTGAATATTTCTTTGGTGGTAGGACAATACTTGGTGGGTAATTTTTTAGATTCGGAGCAGATTTTAATCTCCACAATCCCGTCCGGGCGTTCGAATTCCGCCTCAGGAAGTTCAAGGGTATCGTGAGCTGCCTCCATAAAGGTTGCCCACATGGGAAGCGCAGCGGTTGCTCCGGAGCGTTTGGGTCCCAAACTCACGGCAGGATCATCCACGCCAACCCACACACCGGAGGCAATTTGTGGCGTATAGCCCACGAACCAGGCGTCGGTGAAATTTTGCGTGGTCCCGGTTTTCCCGCCGGCCGGTCGCCTGAATCCCCAGCGCCAGCGAGCGCTCGTCCCTGTGCCGCCGCTTTCATTCATCACTCCCTGCATCAGGTCCACCATGATGTAGGCGGTTTCCTCGCTTAATACCTCTTTCTTATACGGGGTGTAAGTCTTTAAGACATTGCCGTACCGATCCACGATTCTCGTGATTCCCACCGGTTCGGTCCAGATTCCGTGATTCGCAAAGATGGCATAGGCTGAGGTGACCTCGAGCGGTATCACTTCGGAAGTGCCAAGCGCTATGGCGTCTACTGCCCGGAGGCGGGTGGTGAGGCCCATCCGATGCGCGTACTCCACAACCCGATCCGGTGGCACGAGTTCCTGGACCATCCGGACTGAAATCAGGTTCAGGGATCGCCGGAGGCCTTCCCGGAGGGTGGTCAGCCCCCCTGTGGTGCGATCGTAATTTTGCGGTGTCCACCGGGTCGTGTCATCCAGGAAGAGCACAACCGGTTGGTTCAGCAGCTGTCGCGTGACCGGATACCCGTTGTCAATGGCAGTAGTATAGATGAACGGCTTAAAGACTGACCCGGGCTGGCGTTTAGCCTGGGTTGCCCTGTTAAACTTTGATACCCGGAAATCGCGACCGCCTATCATCGCTAAAATGTGACCGTTCGTCGGGTCAATGGACACCAGGGCACCCTGCACCTGTAATTTGGACCGGAGGGTGGAATCCAGTGGAGCCTGCCCGTGAATCATTTGGTGTAGTGTATCGATGGAAAATTGGCTTGTATCAATAATCTCTGCCAGTTCGTCCGGATCGTTCAAAAGCCGCTGATTTAATATGGTTTGCTGCTCGGCAATGAACCGTTCGTAGGAGGAGTCAGCGACAGCCTGTACCCGGGAGTCCAGCGTCGTATAAATCGACAACCCGTCCCGGTAGGGATCGATATCCAGTGCCTCGGCTTCCCGTTCGAGTTGTCGCCGTATATATTCGGTAAAATACGGGGCAATGCCTGTCTGATCGGTATTGGGTGACTTGGTGTTTACGTCCTTCGATGCATAATATTTGTAGATGGGATTGCTGATATAGCCCATCGAGTGCATGGAATAAAGTACGACATTACGGCGGGATCGTGCCCGTTCGGGATGATTGATAGGCGAATAATAGGCTGGTAACCTGAGCAAACCGACCAGCGTCGCCGCTTCATCCAGGGTGAGATCCTCTGCCCGCTTGTTGTAATATTGTCTCGCCGCTGCCTCAATCCCATAGACACCATGGCCAAAATAGATGGAGTTCAGATACATCTCCAAAATTTCATCTTTGGTATAGGTCCGTTCGATCTGGATGGAAGTGATAGCTTCCCTGATTTTCCGGGTCAGGGTCTTTTTAAATCCGATGGTTTCGTACAGATTTCTGGCCAGCTGCTGACTGATGGTGCTGGCGCCCTCAGCCCAGCTCATAGAGATAATATCCACTGCCAACGCCTTAAAGGTCCGGACGACGTTCATGCCCCAGTGATCGTAGAAGCGCTGGTCTTCCGTGGAGAGCAGGGCATCTTCAAGGTAGGGCGGCATTTTTTCCAGCGGGATAAAGACTCGGCGCTGGGTGAACAGTTCCTTGATAACGACGCCATCCGAAGAGTAGATTCGGGTAATGAGACTGGGATCAAAGTTTTCCAGCTGGGTCAGCGACGGCAGGTCATCACTTAAGGTAAAGAGGTAACCCAGCAATCCAATGCCCAGAACCCCAACGATGGCCAGGGTAATCAGGAAGCGCTTTTTAAACACGTCCCAGTTTGATTGCTGCGGTTCACGGACATGAACAGTACCGGTGCCTGGTGTATGTTTCATCATTACGTAGTTGTACGTACCTTTTCTGGAAAAGTGCCAGCGAAATTTATTTTGCCCCTGCGCCTATTGCAAGCACGAAACACAAAAGGTAACCAACCGGCCCACCGGATACAATTCAATTTGACAATCGCACCTTCCGGCGCTATCTTTTAACGTCTTTGACATGGTGGGAGTAGCTCAGCTTGGTAGAGCGCCAGGTTGTGGCCCTGGTGGTCGCGGGTTCAAGTCCCGTCTCTCACCCTTGAAAGCGTCCCGGGCATCCGGGACGCTTTTTTTTATCCCTTATTTCTGAATAATAACGATGCCATCTTTGTCAAACATTGCTTCAAATAAATGCCTTGCCCAGCAATGCTATTCCGATAAGCACGAGAAAGCCGGCAACACCTTTTCGTAAATAGGGATCGGGGATTTTCAGTGCAAATCGGTGTCCGAGTAATGTGGCGAAGACCACGGTCGCCATACCGAGTAATCCGATATTCCACATGGCCGGTGAAAACAGATCCTGTTCGATATACAAGACAGTCCGTCCGCCATTCAAAAGGAAGAACAGCACATTGGCTGTGCCGCGGAAGGCCCGGTTGGAGCGGATCGTTGCTGCCAGCACTGTTACAATGAGCGGTCCGCCGGTCCCGATGGCCCCCTGAATAAGGCTCCCGGCGAGTGATAACCCTGAGCGGGCAGCGGTGGGCAGCGAAGTGGGCTCCACATCCCGTTGGATATACTGCCGGATATTCAAGCCGAGAATAGTTGTTCCCAGCAGGATATAAACAAGCGTTCCTGACAGCTGCGGCAGGATAAACGCCCCAATACCCCCGCCAACCAGCACCAAAAGAACGATTTTTCGCAGGTATTGCCACTGGATACCGTGGCGATTGAGCAGCATAAGCAAAATATTATTCATGGCGAAGACCGTCGCAAGCATAACAATGACATCATGTGCAGGCAGCCACAGCGCCAAAATGCCGACACTGATAAAATTTCCCCCGAATCCCAAAATTGACTGGGTCAAGGCGCCGGTAAAAATAACAAGACAGATGAGAGCGATTTCAGTCGCGGTCAGGAATTCCATAGGAATAAAGGTAGGGGAATGAAACAAGAATTCCACCCTGAATAGCTGCCACCATTCGGTTTGTATGTCGCACAGGTATTGGCTACATTTCGAGTTATGGCAGAGATACTATTGACCTCCTGGGATCTGGAAGCCCTGTCGGACAAGACAGACCTTCCGGTGACGATTTCCTACGCCGCCGGGGAAATTATTGTTTCCGGGTCCTTTCGCCATCTCTGGGAACAGCAGTTTTTTGCCCGACTGTCGTTTGTGAAATTTACCGGAGACCAGCTGCTGCTGAAAATCACCGAATCCAAACCGTCATTCGGCGCTGTCGATGCCCTGATAAAAAGCTGGGTGATCAATAAAATGACTGCCGGTAATAGTCCGTTTCTTGAGATAAACTTTCCGGTCGCAACCGTGGATGTAGAGATGTTTCCTGGTATCGAGAGCCTGTTACGGTATGTTAGCATTCTCGGGATTGATTTCAGGGATGATGGGATTCGTGTCAATGTGGAAATAGCTCCTGAATCCGGGGTTACGACATGAAAGAACATTCGCGACGGAAATGAAACAGGAATATCTCATATTACCCATCTTATTGGGCTTTGCAGCGGCTGTTGCCTATTTGTTTTATCTCATATGGCAACCCTTCTTTGCCCCCATTGCCTGGGCAGCCGTTTTTGCTATCCTGTTTAGCCCGCTCCATAGAAAGCTCAATCACCAAGTTACGAATCCACCGCTTTCCGCCACGATAATGACCTCCATGGTCATTGTAATTATCGTAGTACCGATGTCACTGCTCAGCATTCTCCTGGTCGCAGAAATTGTACAAACCTACGACCTGGTGCAAACCTGGTTCAATACCGGCCGGTACGATGCCATATTACAGTATTTTCAGGAGCCGGCCTTTCTGAATATCCAGGAGCGCATAAACAAAGTGATCGACCTGGAGTCCATCGACCTGTTTTCAATCGTCAGCTCCGTGATGCAGCGCCTCAGCAGTTTTGCAGTCTCACAGGTGACCGGGATTGTCCAAAACTTTTCCAAAACCCTGTTTTCCTTTGTCCTGATGGTCTTCACCCTGTTCTTTTTTTTCAAAGATGGCGATCGCATTGTGGAGTTTTTGCGGGATATCATTCCGCTGTCACCTGCCCGGCGGAATGAAATTGTAGGTCGGTTCTCCGAGGTGATCACAGCCACAGTCCTGGGAGACCTCGTGGTCGCCCTCTTGCAGGGATTCCTCGGCGGCGTTGCATTCTGGATACTCGGGTTGCCCTCGCCCATCTTCTGGGGAGCCGTCATGGCCTTTTTATCAATTTTCCCGGTCATCGGTGCCCCGATTGTCTACATCCCCGCTGCCGTGATCCTGCTGATCCAGGGCTCCATCTGGAAAGGGCTGATCCTCCTTGTGTGGGGCTCCCTGGTTGTCAGCCAAATCGATAATTTTTTACGACCAATCCTTATATCGGGACGGGCAAAACTGCATACATTGATCTTATTTTTTAGTATCCTTGGAGGGATATACATATTTGGGTTCCTGGGCATTATCATGGGACCGGTTGTGGCCGCCCTGTTCCTTACCATGATTAAGATCTACCGGGAGGAACTTGTGCCGGATATGCAGGATCCGAATTTATCTGATAACGCAGGGGCAGAACAAAAAGTGGGAACAGAATGAATCCTGAACAATTTGCGAAAACAAAAATAATTGCAACGCTCGGTCCTGCGAGTTCGTCTAAGGAGGTACTGCGGGACATGGTGGAACACGGGGTAGACGTCCTGCGGGTCAATAGTGCGCACGGAACCCAGGAAAATCACCGGGAGATGATGAATCTGGTTCGCGAAGTCGAGGCGGAAACGGGGAGAACGCTTAGTATTCTGTACGATCTGGCCGGACCGAAAATCAGGGTGGGCTCCCTGCCAAAATCCGGGGTGAAGCTGGAGGCGGGCTCGGAAATCATTATTCGTGAAGGGAAGGCTGATCCGGAGAAGGCATTGCCTATCGAGTGTCCGGGTTTTGCAGACATGCTCTCGCCGGGGAAGCGCATTTTTATCAATGATGGGGTGATTCAGTTGACCGTGCAGGAAGTCAGAGAGGAATCGGTAACCGCCAAGGTCGACAGCGGAGGACTGGTCACCTCCAGAAAGGGCGTCAACCTGCCGGATACGGTTATCGACCTGCCTGCGCTTTCGGAGCGGGATATCTCGAATCTGCGGTTTGGGCTGAAACACGGGGTGGACTGGTTTGCGCTCAGCTTTGTCAGGAAAGCTGTGAACATACAACCGGTGCACGAGATCATGGCGGAAATGGATACCTGTCGGCCGGTGATAGCAAAAATCGAGACGCCGCAGGCCATCGATGAAATCGATAGTATTATCGAAGCCTTCCAGGGATGTATGGTGGCTAGAGGTGATCTCGGGGTGGAACTGCCCATTGAAGATGTGCCCCACCTGCAAAAGCAATTGATCCAGCAATGCAACCGGGCCGGGAAACCGGTGATTACCGCCACACAGATGCTGGAGTCTATGGTGACCAGCAACCGGCCGACCCGTGCCGAAGCCGCCGACGTGGCAAATGCTATTTACGATGGAACAGACTGCGTTATGCTATCCGGGGAAACCGCCGTCGGAGAACATCCGGTGGTTGCGGTGGATATGATGAACAGTATCATCGTTGCAACAGAGCAGGAGATAGACTATACGGAGAAACGGTACCCGTTCGATACCATCAAATCCATCGCGGATTCGGTGAGTCATGCCGTATTTCAGGCTGCCATCGATGTTCGGGCGAAGGCGGTTATTACGTTCACCCAGAGCGGCAGTACCGCCCGGATGGTGAGCAAATATCGTCCTCCGGTACCGATTTACGCCTTGACGCCCACCGTGGATATTCAGCGGCAGCTGAATCTGGTGTGGGGCGTCCGTCCGCTGTTAATCACCGATGCACACACAACGGATGAGATGTTTGATATTGCCGAAAAGGACCTCCTGAAACTCGGTGTCGTGGAAAAAGGCGATAGTATGGTGCTGTCTGCCGGCGTTCCGATTGGAGTACCCGGGACGACCAATCTGATGAAGGTGCAGGTGGTTGGAGAAGGGAATGAGGAATAAGGAATAAGGAATAAGGAAATACTGCGTATTACGTATTGCGTGCTTTGCTCGGGTAGTTTCTACGTAATACGCAGTACGTAATATTCTCTGGCGAAACTCAAAATGAAATAGAATAAGCAGTAGTAATGGATTCAACTCATCCCAAAAAATTGATACTCTTCGACATCGACGGCACATTGCTGCACTGTGGATCGTCTGCCAGAGAATCGCTGGGGCAGGCACTGACCGACATTACCGGTGAAGATATTGAACTCAGGATCGAGGAGGTTGCAGGATTCACCGACCTGGGCATTATCAAAGATGCGTTGAACCGCGCGGGATTGCTGGACGGTGATCCCCGTGGAATCGTCGAGAAGGTTGGGCAGCGCTATCTGGAAATTCTGAAAGTCGCCTATCCGGAACGCGGCGACCAGTATTTATATCCCGGCGTACCAGAGTTATTGGAGCGACTCAAAGAGCGGACTGATATCCGGCTGGCACTGCTGACCGGGAATTTAATCCATGGGGCGAAGATTAAATTGGCACCCTTCGATATCTGGGAGGACTTTGCGTTCGGGGCGTTCGGAAGTGATGCCATGGACCGGAATGAATTGCCGAAGATCGCATGGGAGAAGGCGGAAAAACAGTTAAACGAACGCTACCAGCCGGACCAAACTCTCATAGTTGGAGATACCTCCAGAGATGCCAGATGTGCCCATGTGAATGATGCCAAATCGCTGATCATCTGTCGCCGTCCGGAATGGCGGGAAGAAATTCTTGCGGAAAACCCGATGAAAGTGCTTAATTCAACCGAAGATGTAGAGACACTCTATCAGCAGATAACAGGATTTTATACATGAGCGGATTTCTTGAGGAAGTGAAGAAAAGAATTGTGGTTTTTGACGGTGCCATGGGCACCTCGATTCAAAGCCTGGATTTGAGTCCGGACGATTTCGATGGACTGGACGGATGCAACGAATACCTGGTGCTCTCCAAACCGGAGGTAATTCGTGGAATCCACGCCAGTTTTCTGGAAGTGGGGTGCCAGGTCATCGAGACCGATACTTTTGGGGCGACCAGTATTGTGCTCGGCGAATACGGAATTGCCGACCGGGCATATGAGATCAATAAAGCCGCTGCAGAGATTGCTCACGACGTTGCCAGCGATTATACCACTCCGAACTTTCCGCGGTTTGTGGCCGGCTCCATTGGTCCCGGCACAAAATTACCGACTTTAGGTCACATTGCATTTGACGACCTGAAAGCAGCATACGATCCCCAGGTTGCCGGATTAGTCGACGGCGGTGCTGATCTTTTGATTGTCGAGACCTGCCAGGATATCCTGCAAGCCAAAGCAGTGCTGGTCTCCATTCAGGAGTATTTTGAGAAGATTGGCCGTAAAATCCCGGTGATTGTCCAGGTAACGGTCGAGACCACCGGGACGCTGCTGGTCGGTTCGGATATCGCTTCCGCCCTGACATCTCTGGAACCATACGATGTTATCGACATCATTGGCATGAACTGCGCCACCGGTCCGGAGAAAATGTCCGACCATATCCGGTATCTCAGCGCCAACAGCAGGCGCCCCATCTCGGTCATTCCCAACGCCGGTATCCCGGAGAATGTCGGTGGCGAAACCGTCTATCCCCTCCAGCCGGAAGAGCTGGCGAGTACGCTCACCCATTTCGTGGATGACCTCGGCGTCAGTATCGTGGGGGGCTGTTGCGGGACGACACCGGCACACCTGAAAAAACTGGTGAAGGCCGTTGAAGGGAAGGCGCCTAAGAACCGGGAGATAAACTGGGAGCCTTCCGCCTCAAGCCTGTACCAGTCGGTGAATCTCACCCAGGACCCACCGCCGCTGCTGGTGGGCGAGCGGACCAATGCGAACGGCTCGAAAAAGTTTAAGCGCCTCCTGGAAGAGGAAGACTGGGAAGGTATGGTGGAGATGGCCAAGGAGCAGGAGCGCGGCGGTGCACACGTGCTGGATGTCTGTGCAGCGTACGTGGGGCGCGACGAGGTTCGCGATATGAATGAAATCATCCCTCGCTTCAATAAGCAGGTCACCATTCCGCTGATGATCGACTCCACCGAGTGGGAAGTCATCGAGGAGTCGCTGAAAATTATCTCCGGACGGGCTATCGTGAATTCCATCAATATGGAGGATGGCGAAGAGCGCATGGCGAATGTACTGCCGCTTTGCAAGAAATACGGCGCGGCAGTGATTGCCCTGACCATCGACGAAGACGGGATGGCGAAAACCGTGGAGAAAAAGGTCGAAATTGCGAAGCGCATCTATGATCTCGTCACCAATAAATACGGCATGCGCCCGGAAGACCTGTTCTTCGATACTTTGACGTTTACGCTCGGGAGTGGGGACGAGGAGTTTCGCGGTGCCGGCGAGGCGACCATCGAGTCGATCCGTCGTATTAAAGAGGAATTGCCAGGTGTCCGGACATTGCTGGGAGTTAGTAACATTTCATTCGGACTGAACCCGGACGCGCGGCACGTGCTGAACAGCGTCTTCCTCCACAAAGCCATCGAGTACGGACTGGACGCCGCCATCGTTCACGCGAGCAAGATTATCCCCATGTACCAGATATCCGAGGAAGAGCGGAAACTGGGCGAAGATCTGATCTTTGATAACCGGACCGACGAGTACGATCCGCTGACCGAAATGATGGCGTTTTACGAGGACTCTGAGGGTTCAAGGCGTGATGTGGACGAAGCCGCTGACGAGGCACTTCCCATTGAGGAGCGCCTGGAGAAGCGTATAGTCGATGGCCGGAAACAGGGCTTGACCGATGACCTTGACGAGGCGTTGAAAGAATATTCACCGTTGCATATCATCAACAATTTCCTGCTGGCAGGAATGAAGACCGTCGGCGAGCTGTTTGGTGCGGGAGAAATGCAGCTCCCGTTCGTGTTGCAGTCCGCCGAGACGATGAAAGCGGCTGTCGCCCATCTGGAACCCCACATGGAAAAATCAGAGTCATCGCAAAAGGGCAAAATCGTGCTGGCGACGGTGAAGGGTGACGTTCATGACATCGGGAAAAACCTGGTGGATATCATCCTGACCAATAACGGGTACTCGGTGACGAATCTCGGTATTAAAGTCCCCATCGATACGATGCTGGAATCCATGGAAAAGGAAAAACCGGACGCCATCGGAATGAGCGGTCTCCTGGTGAAATCGACCATTATCATGAAGGAAAACCTCGAGGTGATGAACGAGCGGGAGGTGGATATCCCGGTCATCCTTGGGGGGGCCGCCCTGAACCGCCGGTATGTGGAGAGCGACCTGCGGAAAACCTACAAGGGGCCCGTGTATTACGGCAGAGATGCCTTTACCGGTTTGAACATTATGGATGATCTGATAGCAGAGAAAAGGCAGCAAGCCGAAAAGGCCGGAGCATCGGATATCGAGGCTCCCGAACCCAAGGAACTCAGCAGCCGGATGAAGACCCGGTCCATAGGGCCGTCGCTGGGTACCGAGAGGTACATCGAGTCCGATATCCGTAACGATAATCCGGTGCCGGACCCGCCCTTCTGGGGTACCAGAGTGGTGACGGATATCGATGTAGGTGAGGTGTACCCGTATATCAACACCATTGCCCTGTTCCGGGCACAGTGGCAGTATCGCAAGGCCGGTGGCAGCCGCGAGGAATATCAGCGGATGATCGAGGAAGAAGTCCGGCCGGAATTCGAGCGGCTCCAGCGGAAAGGCAAAGAGAACGGGTTGCTCAAGCCCAGAGTGACCTACGGGTACTTTCCGTGTCAGTCCGAGCAAAATGACCTGATTGTGTATGATCCGGAGACGTATGAGGAGCGGGAGCGGTTTACCTTTCCGCGGCAGGAGGAGAAGCAGCATCTCTGCCTGGCGGACTTTTTCCGTCCGGTGAGTTCCGGCGAAATGGATGTGGTGGCGTTCCAGCTGGTGACCGTCGGGGAGAAGGCATCGCAGGAATCTCAAAAGTTATTCGAGAACGATGAATACAAAGAGTACCTGCTGTGGCACGGCTTTAGCGTGGAAACCGCCGAGGGTCTGGCGGAGTACTGGCATAAAAAAGTGCGGGAAGAACTCGGTTTCGCAGATGAAGATGCCGACGAGATCCGGGGCCTGTTCAAGCAGGGATACCGTGGCTCGCGGTATAGCTTCGGTTATCCGGCCTGTCCTCACCTGGAAGACCACGTGCAGTTATTCCGGCTGATCGATCCGTCCAGTATCGGCGTGAAACTCTCCGAAGGGTATCAACTGCACCCGGAGCAGAGCACCTCGGCGATCGTGGTCCACCATCCCGAGGCGAAGTATTTCTCGTTATAAAACAACAGTGTTACAGTTTTACCGTGTTCAGGTGTTCAAGTTGGTTGGTAGTCGTGGCTTTAGCCGCTAAACAGTTATCATAAAAATCTGTGAAACGTGAGATGTGAGACGTGAAACGGTGCAGTCGGCAATCGGCAGTAAGCAATGAAAGGAAAGGACCGAGCCCCGTAGGGGCGACATATTTGTAGAAAGGCTGTGAAACGTGAGACGTCGCTTGCGTGGAACACCTGGACACTAAACGTGAGACGAGAACCGTGAAAAGGCACTTGTGTCGTTCACCAGAATCACCTCTGGTGAGGGTGGAACACTAATAGTGAACACCGACAAAATGCGCATCTCCATGCGTGAGAAGGCAAAGGTATTGTGATTGAACGATCCAGTAATGTCGGCTTCCGTTACATTGATTGAATTGTATGGGTTTTTTAATAACCATCTCAATATTTTTGTATTTTTTCCCATCCCGAAAAATATTATATATCTCAAATTGGTACTTGAATAAAAGTTAAATATTGTTTACCATCTGTTCACTTGGTTGTATCCTGAAGTTGTTCGTTTAGTTGTTGTACCAGAGTAACCGTATAAATACAGGAATTAACGCTGATGGATGTATTTCATCCCAGAGGATTGGCGGAGTACCTGTTTTATTTGGGCCGAAACAAGTTCAACCTGCCATTACAAGCCGTGTGTACGGTACCGGGAAAATACTTTTTTAATGCCGCTCCTGATACAAAAGCGCTCGCAACTTTCCCGGAAGTCCACTGTTGTAAGGATTTAAGGAACGACGACAATGAGGAGTGTACCAGGAACAGTTATGTAATAGAAAAGTGTAGACAGTGCCTGAATACGCACATAAATGTATATGCAAAAAGTAGAGTATGTCTCAGTGCCCCGTATTCCTCTACCGTCCAAACGAGTCATTTAGTCGAAGATTTTAGCATCATTGCCCGCCGGTTTTATGCAAAGCATTTGTTGGTTTCGCTTTCCCGTCAGCACGAAACATGCCGGGATATAAAAATTATCGGTACCGATACCGCATTACTTGAAACGCTGGATTCTGTGTTGGCAGCCTCCGCTTCTGATCGTCCGGTATTGATTTACGGTGAAACTGGGACCGGCAAAGAATTGTGGGCTCATGCTATCCATCTGTTAAGCAACCGGAGAGAGGAGCCGATTATCCCCGTGAATTGCGCGCATTTGCGCGATGAAAACATGGCCATGAGCAAGTTGTTCGGTCATACGAAGGGCTCGTTTACTGGCGCGAATACTACTAGGGAGGGTGCATTTAAACGCGCTGATAAAGGAATCCTGTTTCTGGATGAAATAGAGGCATTGCCGGTGCATGCCCAGGAGATGTTATTACGAACGATTGAACACGGGGAAATCCATCCTTTGGGAAGCGATATGCCTTTCCGGGTCGACGTGAAAATAATTGCGGCGACAAACCGAAATCTTTCCTCTCTTCTTGAGAACGGACAGTTACGGGACGATTTCTACTTTCGGCTGATGACCCATTATATTGAGCTCCCGGCTCTCAGGGACCGGGAGCAGCAGGATATCCTTCGGTTAGCATCCTATTATCTGGAAAATCTGAATGCAGAGAACGACCGGGAAAAGTCTTTAAGTGACGAGGTTCGGGAAATATTTCTGCGCTATGACTGGCCGGGGAATGTTCGTGAACTGAAAAATGTTATGGACTCGGCATTTTATTCTAGTGGTTACCGCAACGATATTGAACCCAGGCATTTGATACCGCATCTTCGGGATGATATAGTAAGTCAACGAGGGCTGTCAGGCAATGGAAGTTCACGGATTTATCGGTTATTTACAGCTCTGACCTCAGGAAAGGATACGTTTTGGAGATTGGTACGTGGGGCATATATCAGGGGCGAACTGAGTCGGATTCAGGTTCAGGAGCTTATCGAATTGGGCTTGGAACAACACGGGAGTTTGCGGGATGTCAGCACGGCCTTTCATATTAATGAGGCTGACTGGCGGAAATTCTATCTGTTCCTCTACCGGACCATCTATAATGGCAACCTGCCTGATAGGAATTCAGTTTCCTGAACAACTGTTCAAAGGAGTTGAACTCATGAAACAGCGTAATACCAAGGAATTCCACATAAGCCTGTGCACGCACATGAACAAATCAAAATCCCATGACAGATATTGAGGTAAATTAAACCAAATATAAACAATAACTTAAATTGTTTTAAAAATTCCTGGAACAGAATTTGAAATAGACATTAGGGCAAGTATAACCCTTACAAAGGAGAGGAAGCTATGTTACGGAAGATATTGAATATAAAGATGTTGCGGGTGCTCACAGTGGTGCTTGGATTGTATGCGTTCACTTCGTTCGGGACACCGAAACCGGTGGAGGCAGAAATTTGCTTTCGAGGGGTATGTGGATACATTGGAGAGCGAATTGGTGGAGGTTGTTTTGATACAAAGTCATGGTTCGGGTGTTTTACGGTATACCCCGAAATATATTAAAGGTATTTTTATAAAGAGGGAGGAATAGTCTCACCCTCCCTCTTTATAAATTAAATTTATTAGGATAATATCTTTTATTTAATGGGTGATTTATGCTAAAAATAAAATATTTCTTAATTTTCGTAATTGTTTTGTCGCAAGTTTTGTTGGCAAGTGGGAATAGATTGGGTTCTTTGGAAAATTATTTCAACGAGATCAAAAGAACTCATTTCATTATTGAATCGGCAAATGTTGAGTCTATTACTGGTATGGATTTTAGTCATAATAATTTGTGTGTAAGTATAGATTACAATTATATATGGGTATTTAACATAAACGGTGATATTAGATACAAGTTTGGACGCGAGCAATATAAACCGTTTACTGCAAACAATAATGTAATTTGGTCAAATAAGGTAGGAGAGATAATAGTAAGTCATCTCGTACGGGGTAAGTCATTTTACTCAGTATACTCAAAATCAGGATCAAGTTTATTATCAAAGGAACTGCATCCCTTATTCATAAACAAATTAATTCGAAACAAAAACACTAATAAGGAAGCAGTCTATATTGGGGGCTTAGATATTTATAATTTTAAATATATGTTGCAGAATTATGATACAGACACGTTTTTTCCGTCAAGGAAAAACGAAAAAATTTGGAAAAGCTACTTTGCGGAAGCTCAGGGGCATTGGATAACCAAGTTAAATAAATCACATGAACCTGTTGATTCTCTCTACAGAGTTAACAGTGATATGGTGATAAGAAAAAATGCAGCATATCAAAATATGTTTTCGTTTGATATTGACACATCACATCATATTTGGGTTTACGCCTTTCCTGATTCTGTATTTAAAATTTTTGATAAAGATGGAAAACTGGCTCAAGAAAATACTTTGGAAGTAAAGGATTTAAAAATACCCTCGATTAAATCTGAAAGAGAATGGGAATATTATGAGAGAAAAGATGGAATGTATTTTGACTATACTTTACATGTCATTGAACCTTATGTATTTCTTACGTATGAGACTGAGCAAAGTAATTTAAACAACTCCAGCCGAAAAATGTCCGTCTATACCACCGACGGCGAGTTCCTCGAACGGTTCGATTTTCCCTATAAACCCTACAAGTACAAAGATACGCTCTATTTCTGGGTAAAGGACAATAACAAATTGAGATTAATGAAATGCACACAATAATAAAGTCTGTTCCCGCTCTGCTCATCTGTCTGACTGTAACCTGCTCAGTAACCCCTGCGGCGCCTGGTGTCACTTCAGTGGAAAAGATTCGGGTGATTAAAACGTACGGTTCCCCGGATGAGCACACGTTTAATCACCCGGCTCAGGTTGCCCTTGATACCAGTTCCGGGAGGATTTATGTCCTCGATTCCGGAATTCCCGGGGTCATAATAATGGACACTACCGGAAAGTTTATTCAGGCATTTCCTGAGAAGAACCTGCCTCCGGATTCCCTGGAAGAACCCATGAATATTCACTTCTTCAAAGGGTTCGTATGGGTTCTTGATAACAGTGCGTCCCGGATGCACCAGTTTACTACCGATGGGAAGCATGTTGGAGCCTTTGACACCGGCTTTATGCCGTTTGGGCTGACAGGGACCGGGGAATTTCTCATTTGCACGCATTTATTGGGTGATGAAATAATACCCTATAACATGTATACCGGTGAAATACCCAGGGGGTATTCAAAGAAACCGTCTAAAATTTCCATAATGCTGGGGGTGTTTAAGTTTTTCAGTAAAATGAGCTACTTAACCAGCGGCCCGTCCGGAAACATATTTATGGCGTATCGGCATAAAAACAGGATAGAAAAGTACAATGAAAGAATGAGGAGAGTTGAGAGGGTGGACCTGACCGAACACGTAAATATCCGCCCCGCAAAAAAGGAAAAAACAGATGACGGGAAATGGGTGATTGACGGGGGAACCATGTTTGCCCGGGATATCTGCTATGACAATGAACGGGTGTACGTATTATGGCGGGTAGAAGAACCCTACCAAAACTGTCATGGGCAGACAAAACTTTCGGTTTTTGATACGGAACTGCAAAAGCAGAGGACTCTGGTACTTGAGGAATGTTTCGAAAGTATCTGGATTGCAGGGGATATGATGGTGGGGACCTCATACCGATCGGACTCCTCGGTTATCTTTTATAAATTGATACAAAATTGATGAAATCCAAAAAAGAAGTCGCGTATCTACTCATTATTGTCGGGTTATTTATCTATATCATCTTCCAAAAGGACGGGAACACATCAGTGTATCCAGCCGATCTTAACCTACGGCTTGAATCACCGGTGAACTTTTACGTGCCTCGCACGGATTCCCTGGTGAGCATGCAGGACGTAACAGCTTCTTCGGAATATACCCTGTTGATTTATCTGACAGCCCGGGACTGTTTCTCCTGTCTTCAGGAGTTTAAAATTTGGAATAGGTTAACCCAGGAATATCCCGTCGAAAAATTACAAATTGTGGGCATATATCCTGCAGCCGATGAAACGGAAGTTCTGTCGTCCGCGGTGGTGGATTCCATGCGATTTCAGTTGTACCGCGACCCCGGAGATATCAGGCCCCGGTTGCAGATATATCAGACACCATCCAAAGTACTTTTTGGTCCATACGGCTTTGTCCGATTTTTTGACGGCCCGCACCAGCAGCGCCATTACCAGAAGCAAGTGTATACAGCTATATCCTCAATAGTCGGTGTTCCCATAAATAAGGCTTTTTGATGATATACTCATTATCTCATTACTCGTGTTTGCTTATTCCATCCCTGGTATAGAACAGATAATTTAAATATCCTAACCAGCACGAAATGATCAAGTCCTAAAAAGTGTGTAATTCCACTTTCCACTAGAGATTGTCATGCGGCGACCGCTTCTGGCTGGTCTTCTGTTGTCGTTCCCTGTTTCCATTCCCAGTATTCGGTCATATCGAAA